>Ga0209048_10002998_pt1 | contig 16559 bp, 12 predicted proteins | sample FrelakmetCRP12CR_FD_187146 | JGI IMG/M metagenome (GOLD analysis project Ga0209048, IMG submission 187146) | Freshwater lake sediment microbial communities from the University of Notre Dame, USA, for methane emissions studies - CRP12 CR (SPAdes)... | ecosystem: Environmental > Aquatic >... | reverse complement strand
GATGATCGCGCACGTGCTGAATCGTTTCGTGCCGCAGGTCGGAGACGTGCTGATCAATGCCAACCAGAATCTCGAGCGATACGCGACGTTCGGCGTCCCCGTCGTGCCGGACGCGGTCGGCGGCTTCGCCGGTCCGCTCGCGGGTCTTCATGCCGGGATGACGCGCGCGACGCGGCCGTATGTGGTCACGGTGCCGTGCGATTCGCCGTTTCTTCCTTCGGATCTTGTCGCGCGGCTCGCCGCCGGACTGGAGGCGCATGGCGGGCAACTCGCGGTCGCGAAGACGTTCGACCAGCCGCATCCGGTCTTCTGCCTCGTGTGGCGCGACGTGCTCCCGCACCTCGCGACCTTCCTCGAAGGGGGCGGCCGCAAGATCGATGCGTGGTACGCCACGCTCAAGATCGTCGAGGTCGCCTTCGACGACGAGGCCGATGCGTTTCGCAACATCAACACCAAGGATGAGCTTGCCGCAGCCGCGCCGCAGGATGTCCGCTGACGCCCCAGGGCGGACGGGTCAGTGCCACGGATTGGCGCGCAGCCACCCCATCGTATTGTTAGCGGCGGTCAACCGCACGGCCTCGGGCATTAGCGCGGCAAGGATCTGCCCATCTTTCGCCCGGTCGAACGTCGTCGCGGTGGCCCGCAAGCCATCTGGGCCGATCTCCAGCACGAACGCCGAGGGATCCGCCGTTGCCGGGTATCGCAGGTATACCGCACCGTAGCCGGTCTCCAACTGGACCATGGCGCCACTCCCTGGCGAGATCACACGGGTGATACCCACGGCCTGAAGCTGCTCGGCGTAGGGCTCCGCCAACCGGGCAAGCTCCGGCTGGTCGGTCGTAGGCAGGTGCGCCGTGGATGCGCAGGCACAGAGCAGGAGGAGCGGCAGCGGTTTGACGAGCATGTCCGAGTGTAGACCCTCTCCGACGTTGCAGGTTTGCCTCGACTGCTGTCGCCTCGGCGGACACCGCCCGGAGCTTCTTGCGCTTTCTCGAAGTCTATCGGACTGGCGCAGCCGAGCGTTGAATGGCCGCGATCGGGACGACGAGGGTGCGCTACGAGGTCGATCCCGCCGTTGAAGGTCTGCCGTCCTGCAGGATCGCTTGGGACGGCTGCGCCGGACTAGAATCACGTCTTTCGTCATCCCTCGAACCCTCCTGCGCATGAACGAGCCCAAGACCCTTCGCGAAGCCTCCTGCGCCGATGACTACGATCCGAATTCGATGCCGGTCGAGCGCGCCCGCGCGCTGATCCGGACCTTTCTCGCGCCGGTCACGGCGACGGAGCGCGTCCACATCCGGCAGGCGCTCCATCGCGTGCTCGCATCCGACGTCGTTTCGCCGCACGACGTCCCGGGGCACGACAACTCGGCAATGGACGGCTACGCGATCCGTTTTGCCGATCTTTTGCCGGACGGCGAAACGGTTCTCCTGCGCGTCGGCGAATCGTTTGCCGGCAAGCCGTCGAACGCGGCCATCGGACCGGGTCAATGTGTGCGAATCTTCACCGGCGGCGTCATGCCGCAAGGCGCGGACTCCGTCGTCATGCAGGAGCGCTCGACGGTCGACGGGGACCGCGTGCGCGTCGCCGCGGGCGCGCTCTCGAAGGCCGGGCAGAACCGCCGCTTCGCCGGCGAAGACCTGAGGCGCGGGCAGGTCGTATTCGCCACCGGCCAATACGTGCGCCCCGCCGAGCTCGGCATGCTGGCGTCGCTCGGCATCGGCGAGGTGACGGTCTTCCGGAAACTGCGCGTCGCGTTCTTCTCGACCGGCGACGAGCTGAAATCGGTCGGCACACCGCTCGCCGCGGGCGAAATCTACGACAGCAACCGCTATACGCTGTACGGCATGCTCGCGCGCCTCAACTGCGAGGCGATCGACATGGGCGTCATCCCCGACGCCCCCGAAGCGGTGGAGCGCGCGTTCGCGAGCGCGGCCGGATGCGCGGATGTGGTCATCACGTCGGGCGGCGTGTCGGTCGGCGAAGCCGATTTCGTCAAGGCGCTGCTCGACAAGCTGGGCGAAGTCCTCTTCTGGAAGATCGCGATGAAGCCCGGTCGGCCGCTCGCCTACGGCCGCATCGGCAACGCGCACTTCTTCGGGCTGCCGGGAAATCCCGTGGCCGTGATGGTCACGTTCTACGCGTTCGTGCAGGACGCGCTCAAGATCCTGCAAGGACAACGGACCATTGCCGCAGCGCCGACGTTCAAGGTGCCGCTCGCGGCGCCGATCCGCAAGGTGCCCGGGCGCACGGAGTTCCAGCGCGCGATTCTCGCGCAGGACGCCGCCGGGGCGTGGACGGTGCGCACGACCGGCGACCAGGGCTCGGGCATCCTGTCGTCGATGTCGCGCGCGAATTGCTTTGTCGTGCTGTCTCCGGACACCGGCAATGTCGCCGCCGGAGAAACCGTCGACGTGCAGCTGTTCGAAGGACTGATCTGACCGCGGCACCGCAGGCTGGCGCCGCGCCCCTCTCGGCGCCGTCGCGCGCCGAGGCGTTCCGATATTGGCTGAAGCTCGGCTTCCTCAGCTTCGGCGGGCCGGCCGGGCAGATCGCGCTGATGCATCACGACCTCGTCGAGGGCAAGCGCTGGATCTCCGAGCGGCGCTTCCTGCACGGGCTCAACTACTGCATGGTGCTCCCGGGGCCGGAGGCGCAGCAGCTTGCGACCTACATCGGCTGGCTCATGCACCGGACGTGGGGCGGCATCGTCGCCGGCGCGCTGTTCGTGCTGCCGTCGCTCGTCGTCCTGATCGCGCTGTCGTGGCTCTACATGGCCTACGGCGACGTGCCGGCGGTCGCGGGCATCCTCTATGGCATCAAGCCTGCCGTCGTCGCGATCGTGCTGCACGCGGCGTGGCGCATCGGCACGCGCGCGCTGAAGCGGCCGACGCTGTGGACGATCGCCGCGGCTGCTTTCGTCGCGATCTTCGCGTTTCGCGTGCCGTTTCCGCTCATCGTTCTCGCGGCGGGGCTGATCGGATATATCGGTGGGCGCGTCGCACCGCGGGAATTCGCCGTCGGCAGCGCACACGGCGAAACGAGCGGCGCGCACGTGCCGGCGATGATCGACGACGACACGCCGACGCCGCCCCATGCGCGCTTTCGGTGGTCGCGGCTCGCGCTCGTCGTCGCCATAAGCGTCGCGCTGTGGCTCTTCGGGCTCGCGATGCTGGTCGCGAGTTTCGGGCCGGGATCGACGCTGCCGCGGATGGGCTGGTTTTTCACCAAGGCGGCGCTGTTGACATTCGGCGGTGCGTACGCGGTGCTTCCGTACGTCTACCAGGGCGCGGTCGAGACCTACGCGTGGCTCACGCCCGTGCAGATGGTCGACGGCCTCGCGCTCGGCGAAACCACGCCCGGGCCCCTGATCATGGTCGTCGCGTTCGTAGGCTTCGTCGGCGGCTGGACCAAGGCGATCTTCGGCCCCGATGCGCTGGCACATGCGGGCATCGCGGGCGCGTGCGTCGCGACGTTCTTCACGTTCCTGCCGTCGTTTCTGTTCATTCTCGCGGGCGGGCCGCTGGTCGAGACCACGCACGGCCAGCTGCGCTTTACCGCGCCGCTTTCGGGCATCACCGCGGCGGTCGTCGGGGTGATCGTCAATCTCGCGATGTTCTTCGCGTGGCACGTGTTCTGGCCGCATGGGTGGAACGTCGACGGCGCGTTGCACGGGATCGATCCCATCGGACTGCTCATCGGCGGCGTCGCCGCCGTTGCGCTGTTCCGCTTCAAGGCGGGCGTGATTCCGGTCATCGTCGCGTGCGGCGCGACCGGACTCGCGCTGCGCCTGATGCTCCCGGTATCATGACGCGCTAGCAATCGGGAGTCCCCCGCGATGTCGTCGCTCAAACACCTGCTCGAACGAAACCACGCCTGGGCCGCCGATCTGCGGGCGCGCAATCCGGATTACTTCACCGCGCTCGCCGAGCAGCAGGAGCCTCGCTACCTGTGGATCGGCTGCTCCGACAGCCGCGTTCCGGCCAACGAGATCACCGGCCTTGCGCCGGGCGAGCTGTTCGTCCACCGCAATGTCGCCAACGTCGTCGTTCACACCGACCTGAATTGCCTCTCCGTGCTGCAATACGCGGTCGAGGCGCTCAAGGTCGAGCACGTGATCGTCGTCGGCCATTACGGCTGCGGCGGCGTGCGCGCCGCGTATCAAGCGAAGCCGCTCGGCCTGATCGACAACTGGCTGCGTCACGTGCAGGACGTCGCCGCAAAGCACCTGACCATGCTCGAGGGCATTGCGGACGAGGGCACGCGCGTCGACCGGCTGTGCGAGCTCAACGTGATCGAGCAGGTCGCGCACATCGCGCGCACGACGATCGTGCAGGACGCATGGCAGCGCGGGCAGCACCTTACACTGCACGCGTGGATCTATGGGCTGCGCGACGGCCTCGTGCGCGACCTCGGATTCGAGGCGGACAGCTCGCAGGCGGTCGCCGATCTCTACCCGCAGGCGATTGCCGGCCTCGCGAAATCCGCCGCCGGCTGACGGCGCGTCCCGGCGACCCTTCAGCGACGTACGGCCGACACCACGCCACGCACGTCGCGGACGAGCGCCAGCGCGCGCTGCAGGGCCTCGAGGCTTCGCACCTCCAGCGTGAAGGCCATGCGGCTGCGCATGTCGCGCGTCAGCGTATTGGCCGCCGTGACGTTGATGCGCTCGCGCGAGAAAACCTCGGTGACGTCGCGCAGCAGTCCCTGCCGGTCCGCGGCCTCGAGCACGACATCGACCGGAAACACCTCGTCGCGCGGCGCCCCCCAATCGGCGGTGATCAGGCGCTCGGGCTCGCGCGCGCGCAGGCGCTCGACGGTCGTGCAGTTCGCGCGATGGATCGTCACGCCCTTGCCGCGGGTGACGAAGCCGACGATGCCGTCGGGCGGCGCCGGCTTGCAGCAGCGCGCGAGCACCGTCATCAGCCGGTCGACGCCGAGGACGCTGATGCCGCTGCCGGCGCCCGCCGCCTTGCTTTGCCGGAGCAATCCGGGCTCGGGTTCGGGCTGCGGCGCCGCCGCCGGTTGCACGACCGCCTTGATCGCCGTCTGGATCTGCCGCGTGTTGAGTTCCTCGCGGCCCACGGCGGCAAAGAGGTCGTCGGACTTCTCGAATCCGGCTTTCACCGCGACTGCGTCGAGGTTCACGGCCGTCGCGCCGGCGCGCGCCAGTTCGCGCTCCACGATCGCGCGACCGTGCGCCAGCGTTTCCTCCAGCTGCTGCGCCTTGAACCATTGCCGGACCTTCGTTCGCGCGCGGTGGCTCGTCACGTAACCCAGTTCGGCGTTCACCCAGTCCCGCGAGGGTCCGCCCACCTTCGCGGCGATGATCTCGACGCGCTGGCCGTTTTTCAGCACGGTGTTGAGCGGCACCATCGCGCCGTCGACGCGCGCGCCGCGGCAGCGGTGGCCGAGACTCGTGTGCACGGCGTACGCGAAATCGACCGGTGTGGCGCCGCGCGGCAGGTCGACGACCTTGCCCTGCGGGGTCAGCACGTAGATCGTGTCGGTGAAGAGGCTCGTGCGGAATGCCGTCAGCCATTCCGACGATCCCGCGACGTCGTCCTTCCAGTCGAGCACCTGGCGCAGCCAGGCGATCCGGTCCTCGAAGGCAGGATCGCGGCGCACGGCCTTCTGTCCGGTTTCCTTGTAGCGCCAGTGCGCGGCGACGCCGTACTCCGAATGCTGGTGCATGTCGACCGTGCGGATCTGCACCTCGAGCGCCTTGCCCTCGGGGCCGATCACCGCGGTGTGGAGGGAGCGGTAGCTGTTGGCCTTCGGCTTCGCGATGTAGTCGTCGAACTCGCCGGGGAGCGGCGTCCACACGTGATGGACGATGCCGAGCGCCGCATAGCAGTCGCGCACGTCGTCGACGAGGATGCGCACGGCGCGGATGTCGTAGAGCGCGTCGATGCCCACTTCCTTGCGCCGCATCTTGTTCCAGATACTGTAGATGTGCTTGGGCCGGCCGGTGACGTCGGCCTTGATGCCGGCCTCCGCGAGCTGGCGGCGCAGGAGCCCGATGACGGACTCGATGTAGCGCTCGCGGTCGGCGCGCCGCTCGTCCAGCATCTTCGCGATCGCCTTGTAGGTGACGGGGTCGAGCGCGCGCAAGCTCAGGTCCTCGAGCTCCCATTTGAGCTGCCAGACGCCGAGGCGATTGGCGAGCGGCGCGAAGAGATCCTGGACCTCGCGCGCGGCGCGATCACGGGGCTCCGCGAGCGACGGCCCTGCCGACACCAGGTAGCGCAGCGCCTGCGTCCGCTCGGCGAGCTTGATCAGCACGACGCGGATGTCCTCGACCATCGCGAGCAGCATCTTGCGCAGGCGCTCGGCCTGCGCGGCGCGCTCCTCGGCGTCGCCGGTGGCGGGCAGCGCGCGGATCTCGTCCATGCGCGCAACACCCGCGACGAGCGCCGCGACATCGGCGCCGAAGCGCTCCGCGACTTCCTCGCCGTTGAAGCCCTTGGCCGCCGGCAGGCCGATCAGCAGCGCGGCGCGGACCGTCGCCGCGTCGAGCTTGAGCCCTGCCACGATGGCGGCCGTGCCCGCGGCGTGCGCTGCAAGCGGCTCGCCGTCGCGGGAGACTACGTCAGCGCCGAGCGCGCGCGCGTGCGCGTGCGCCGCGCGAAAGCCGGCAATGTCGTCGTCGGGATAAGCGCCGCGCAATGCGTCGAGCCAGGCGGCGATTCCCGGCGCCGTCTCCGCTTCGGCGGGCATGCGCAACGATGTTGTCATCGGCGCATTATAGCGACGACGGTCGACCGGACTGCCTGCCGCGCCTCAGTCCGCCGCGGCGGCGAACGTCGCGGCGATCGAGTCGGCAACCCGCTGCGCGCACGTATCCGCGGTCGAGCGGTCCGCGGCCTCGACCATCACGCGCAACACGGGTTCGGTGCCGGACGGCCGCAGCAGGATGCGGCCGGCGTTGCCCAGTGCGGCCCGCGCGTCGTCTTCGGCGGCGCGGATCGCCGCGCTGCCCTTCCAGTCGAACCCTTTCGGCATGCGGACATTGATGAGCCGCTGCGGGAACAGCGTCACCGGAGCCGCCGCGGCGGCCAGCGTGTTGTCGTGGCCGTTCAGCGCGCGCAGCACGGCGAGCGCGGCGACTATCGCGTCGCCGGTCGTGTGCTTGTCGAGGCAGAGCAGGTGCCCGGAGTTTTCGCCGCCGAGCTGCCATCCCTTCTCGTTCATCCTCTCCAGCACGTAGCGGTCGCCGACCGCGGCGCGCTCGAGCGCAACACCCGCGCGGGTCAGTGCCTGCTCGAAGCCGAGGTTGCTCATTTGCGTGCCGACGACCCCACCGGCCAAGGCGCCGCGCGCGCGGTAATCCATCGCAATCACGTAGAGGAGCTGGTCGCCGTCGTACAGGCGGCCTTCGCGGTCGGCCATCACCAGCCGGTCGCCGTCGCCATCGAGCGCGACGCCGAGGTCGGCGCGATGCTCCAGCACCGCCTGCCGCAGATGCTCAGGATGCGTCGCCCCGACGCCGGCATTGATGTTCATGCCGTTGGGTTCTACGCCCACGGCGATCACCTCGGCGCCGAGCTCGTGGAACACCGGCGGCGCGACGTGATAGCCGGCGCCGTTCGCGCAGTCGACGACGATGCGCCAGCCCTTGAGATCCCGCTCGTTCGGGAACGTGCTCTTGCAGAACTCGACGTAGCGCCCGGCCGCGTCGTCGATCCGGCGCGCCTTGCCGAGGTCGGCCGAGCGTACGCACGCGAGCGGAAGCGCCATCGCCCGCTCGATCGCCTGCTCGACGCTGTCGGGGAGCTTCGCGCCCGTCGCGCCGAAGAACTTGATGCCGTTGTCGTCGTACGGATTGTGCGACGCGCTGATGACGATGCCCGCGGACAGGCGGAGCGCGCGCGTGAGGTAGGCGACCGCCGGGGTCGGGAGCGGGCCGGACAGGTAGACGTCGACGCCGGCCGCCGACAGCCCGGCTTCGAGCGCGGCCTCGAGCAGGTAACCGGAGATCCGCGTGTCCTTGCCGATCAGCACCGCGGGCCGCGTGCCCGCGAGCGCGGGCTCCGCCGCCAGCACCCGGCCCGCCGCCCAGCCCAGCTTCAGCACGAGCTCGGGCGTGATCGGCGGATCGCCCACGCGACCGCGTACGCCGTCGGTGCCGAAGTATTGTCGCGTCATGTCGTCAGTCAGTCCGGATTGCGTGCCACACCTTGAGCGCATCGACCGTTTCGCGCACGTCGTGCACGCGCACGATCGAAGCGCCACGCGCCACCGCCGCCAGCGCCGCGGCCAGGCTTGCCGCCATGCGCTCGTCGACCGGACGTCCCGTGATCGTGCCGAGCGACGATTTGCGCGACAGGCCTGCGAGCACGGGATAACCCGCCGCCGCGAGATCCGGCAGCGCGCGCAGCAGCGCGAGATTATGCGCCAGCGTCTTGCCGAAGCCAAAGCCGGGATCGACGACGACCCGCTCGCGCGCGATGCCGGCATCTTCGCATGCCCGCGCCCGCGCAAGGAGGAATTCGCGGACTTCGCGCACGACGTCGCCGTACTGCGGCGCGCGCTGCATCGTTCCCGGCTCGCCTTGCATGTGCACGAGGCAAACCGCGGCGTTCGTTCGGGCCACGACGTCGAGCGCTCCGGGGGCTCCGAGTGCGCCGACGTCGTTGATCATCGCGGCGCCCGCGGCGATCGCGCCGCGCATGACCGCAGGCCGGCGCGTATCCGCCGACACGAGGAGACCGCCGCCCGCCAGCGCTTCGATCACCGGCAGCACGCGCTTCATTTCCTCCGCTTCGGAGACCGCCGCCGCGCCGGGTCGCGTCGACTCGCCGCCGACGTCGATCAGGTCCGCTCCATCCGCCGCCATTTGCCGCGCGTGCGCCAGCGCGGCCGCGATGTCGACATGGCGGCCGCCGTCGAAGAACGAATCGGGCGTCACGTTGAGGATGCCCATGACGCGCGGGACCGCCAGGTCGAGCGTGTACGGGCCGCAGGCGAGTTTCACACGCAAAAGCGGGCCGGCTGCGCCGGCCCGTGGTCCATCAGAAGTTTTCCAAGTTTTCCGCCTACGCCGGCGTCGCCGACGGCGCGGCGTCGGGGCCGGGCGTCGCGCCAGGCGACGACGAGCCGGTGCCGGACTGCGACGGCTTCGGCGGTCGCGGCGGCAGGCCGGCCATGATGTCGGCGATCTGGTCGCTGTCGATCGTCTCCAGCTCGAGCAGCGCCTTCGCCATCGCCTCGACCTTGTCGCGGTTGTCCTCGATCAGCTTGCGCGCGACCGCATACTGCTGGTCGATGATCTTGCGGATCTCGCTGTCGACCTTGCGCATCGTTTCTTCGGAAACGTTCTTGTGCGTCGTGATCGAGCGGCCGAGGAACACCTCGCCCTCGTTCTCGGCGTAGACCATCGGACCCAGCAGGTCCGACATCCCGTAGCGCGTGACCATGTTGCGCGCGAGCTCGGTCGCCCGCTCGAAGTCGTTCGATGCGCCGGTGGTCATCTGGTTCATGAAGATCTCTTCGGCGATGCGCCCGCCGAACAGCACCGAGATCAGGTTCAGCATGTGGTTGCGGTCCATGCTGTAGCGGTCCTGCTCGGGCAGCTGCATCGTCACGCCCAGCGCGCGGCCGCGGGGAATGATCGTCACCTTGTGCACCGGATCGGTCTTCGGCAGGAGCCTTGCGACAAGCGCGTGGCCGGACTCGTGGTACGCCGTGTTGCGGCGCTCCTCTTCCGGCATCACGATCGAGCGGCGCTCGGCGCCCATCACGACCTTGTCCTTCGCCATCTCGAAATCGTCCATGTCGACGAGGCGCTTGTTGCGGCGCGCCGCGAACAGCGCGGCCTCGTTGACGAGGTTGGCAAGGTCGGCACCCGAAAACCCGGGCGTGCCGCGGGCGATGATCTCCGCCTTGACGTCGGCCGCCATCGGCACCTTGCGCATGTGGACGAGCAGGATCTGCTCGCGGCCGCGGATGTCGGGCAGCGGCACGACCACCTGGCGGTCGAAGCGGCCCGGGCGCATCAACGCCGGATCCAGCACGTCGGGCCGGTTGGTCGCGGCGATCACGATCACGCCGGCGTTCGCCTCGAAGCCGTCCATTTCGACCAGCAGCTGGTTCAGCGTCTGCTCGCGCTCGTCGTTGCCGCCGCCCAAGCCTGCCCCGCGCTGGCGGCCGACCGCGTCGATTTCGTCGATGAACACGATGCAGGGCGCGTTTTTCTTGGCCTGCTCGAACATGTCGCGCACGCGCGCCGCGCCCACGCCGACGAACATCTCGACGAAGTCGGAGCCCGAGATCGAGAAGAACGGCACCTTGGCTTCGCCGGCGATCGCCTTCGCGAGCAGCGTCTTGCCGGTGCCCGGTGAGCCGACCATCAGCACGCCGCGCGGAATGCGGCCGCCGAGCTTCTGGAATTTCGTCGGATCGCGCAGGAACTCCACCAGCTCGGACACCTCTTCCTTCGCCTCGTCGCAGCCGGCGACATCGGCGAACGTGATCGTGTTGTTCGACTCGTCCAGCATCTTCGCCTTGCTCTTGCCGAAGCTGAACGCGCCGCCGCGTCCGCCGCCCTGCATCTGGCGCATGAAGAAGATCCAGACGCCGATCAGGAGCAGCATCGGGAACCACGAGATGAACACCTGCGCGAGGAACGACTGCTCCTCGTCCTGCTTGCTGTCGACACGGACGTTGTTCTTGAGGAGGTCGCTCACCATCCACAGGTCGTTCGGGCTGTAGGTGATGAATTTCTTCTTGTCCGCGGTGGCGGTCCAGACGATCTTGCGGCCCTCGATCTGCGCCGACTCGACGCCGCCCGAGCGCACCTTGTCCATGAACTCGGAATAGGCAACCGTGTCGCGCGGCGCCTGCCGCGAGTCGAATTGCTTGAACACGGTCAGCACCACGAGCCCGATCACGAGCCAGATGCCGACGTTCTTCAGCATATTGTTCAAATGACGCTCCTTGCGGTACCCGCGCGGCCTGCCGGGCCCCTGTTCCATCTACGTTCCGCCGTGGCTGGCGGATTCAGTGAACCTTCAATTCTAGACCTTCATGCTGCCTGGAGCCACCGGGAAACGTCTCGAGCGTCTCCGAAAGGCGACATTTCAGTGAAAAATTCCCCTACACCCGGCTTTTAAGCCCCTTTGCCACCAGGTAAACCTCGCGGCTCCGGTCGCGCGAGGCCTTGGGCTTGCGCACGTAAACCTTGTCGAAATCGCGCTGCATCGCTTGCTGGAATTCCGCGAATCCACTGCCTTGAAATGCCTTGACCACGAGATCGCCGCCGGGTTGCAGCCAATTCGCCGCAAATTCGAGGGCCAGCTCGCCCAGATGCACGGAACGGGCCTGATCCGCCGACGCGACACCCGACAGGTTGGGGGCCAGATCGGAAACGACAAGGTCGACTTTGCGGCCTTCGAGGGCGGCTTCCAGGCGCGTCAGCACGGACGCCTCCCGAAAGTCGCCCTCCAGGACCAAGACGCCGGGGATCGGCTCCATGGCGAGGATGTCCAGCGCGACGATGTGCGCCTTTCGCCCGAGCTTTTCGCGCAGCACCTGCGTCCAGCTTCCGGGCGCGGCGCCGAGGTCGACGGCGCTCATGGCGGGCCGGAAGAGATGATCCTTGTCCGCGATCTCGATCAGCTTGAACGCCGCGCGCGACCGGAAACCGAGCCTTGTCGCTTCCTTGACCCAATGGTCGTTGACGTGCTCGTCGATCCACGCCTTCACGAACCGGTTTTTCTTGACGCGCTTTTCTGCCATATCCCGGGCGTTGCGCGCGAAGAAGGCGCATCGCCGGTAAAATGCGGGGATGCAAACTCTATCACCTGCCCAGCGCCGCGCGCTTCGCGCGAAGGCGCACCACCTGCATCCGGTGGTCAGCATCGGCCAGCACGGGTTGACGCCCGCGGTGCTGCATGAAATCGACGTCAATCTCGGCGCGCACGAGTTGATCAAGATCCGCACCACGAGCGACCAGCGCGCCGAACGCGACACGATGCTCGCGCGCATCTGCGATGCGCTCGGCGCCGCCGCCGTCCAGCATCTCGGCAAGGTGCTGATCGTCTGGCGGCCGCAGCCGGAGGAGCCGAAGGAAAAAGCGCCGCCGTCCGATCGTGTGGCCCGCGCCGCAAAATCCGCGGCCCGCAAGGCACCGCAGTCGCGGCGGCCGCGATCTCCCCTGCCGCGCACGCCGGCACGACCGGCACCGCGGGGCAAGCCCCCGGCCGATCTTCCGGGAACCCCCGCATCCGAACGGCGGCGGAAGATGACGAACGCGGCATCGACATGGGAAACGAGCCCGGAAGATCGATCCCGGCGCCGGTCGTCGGGGATGTCGTCCGCGAAGGGCGCCCCCGCGCCACGCTCGGGTCGTCGCGCTGCCCCGAAGGGTTCGTTCAAAGCGGCCGCGCGACCCGCCGCGACGCCGCACGGAAAGTCCTCGTCAAGCATGGTGGGCGCCGCGGGCGCGCGCCGTCGCCGCCGCAAGGCCGGCTGAGCCGGGCGTTGGTCGCGAAATCAGCGGCCGCCGCGCTTGAACGGAATCACGGTGTCGCCGACACCCGGCGGCACCGGCCGCTTCGTCGTCTCCGGCCGGCCGTCGGCACGAAGCAGCGACAGTGCCGGTCGCGGCATCGGCACGGAACCGGCGCCGGACATCGCGAACGATCCGCTGCCGCGCACGAACGACACGAGCTCGGCCAGCGCGAGCGGCGGCTGGCAGAGGTAGCCCTGATATTCGTCGCAGCCTTCGGCGCGAAGGAGATCGAGCTGCGCCTCGCGCTCGACGCCTTCCGCGATCACGCCGATGCGCAGCGTGTGCGCCATGGCGATCACGGCGCGCGTGATGGCGACGTCGTTGATGTCCTCGGGCAGGTCGCGCACGAACGTGCGGTCGAGCTTCAGGCTGTCGATGGGAAAGCGCTTCAGATGGCCGATGGACGAATAGCCGATGCCGAAATCGTCCATCGCGAGGCGCACGCCGAGGCGCCGGATCTCTTCCATCAGCGACGCCGCCTGCTCCGGATTCTGCATCACCGTGCTCTCGGTGATCTCGAGCTCGAGCTCGCCCGACACGAGACCGGACGCCGCGAGAATGCCCGCGATGTCGGCCACGAGCCGCCCGTCGTGGAACTGGCGCGCCGACAGGTTCACCGCAACCGGCATCGGCATGCCCGCTTCGCGCCACAGCCGCGCGGTGGCGCACGCGGTGCGCAGCACCCACAAGCCGATCGGCACGATGAGCCCCGACTCCTCGGCCAGCGGAATGAACCGGTCCGGCCGCAGGAGCCCGAGCTCGGGATGCTGCCAGCGCAGCAACGCCTCGACGCCGACGATGCGCCCGGTCGGAATGGAAATCTTGGGCTGGTAGAGCAGCACGAGCTCCTCGCGCTCGATTGCATAGCGCAGCCCGGTCTCGAGCGCCAGCCGCTCCACCGAGTGCTCGTTGAATCGCGGCGAATAGAAACGGTAGCGGTTGCGACCCTGCTCCTTCGCCTGGTACATCGCGATGTCCGCGTTGGCCAGCAGCGTCGCCGGATCCTTGGCGTCGATCGGGAACGTGCAGATGCCGATCGACGCCGACAGGTTGAGCTCGTGGCCGCCGATCGACAGCGGCTGGTAGATCGCGGCGAGAATGCGCTCGGCGATCTCGATCAGCACCGTCGGCCCCTCGAATTCCTCGACCAGAAGCACGAACTCGTCGCCACCCAGCCGCGCGCTGATGTCGCTGTCGCGAATGCACGACGAGATCCGGCGCGCCGCCTCCTTCAGCGCTTCGTCGCCCAGCTGGTGGCCGAGCGTGTCGTTGATGTTCTTGAACCGGTCGAGGTCCATGAAAAAGAGTGCGACCGGCCAGCCATGCCGCTCCGCACGCGCGAGCGCGCGCGTGAGGCTCTCGGTGAACAGCGCGCGGTTGGGAAGCCCGGTCAGCGTGTCGTGCGTGGCAAGCTGCTTGATTTTCGCGAGGGCCGCGCCGAGGTCCTCGTTGCTGTGCCGCAGGCGCGAGCGCATTTCGCTGATCTTGCCGCCCGCCAACGCGAAGCACGGCAGCACGCAGGCGAGCACGGCCAGCTCGAACAGTTCGACCGGCAGCCGCACGGTCGCCGGCTTGAAGTGAAGCAGCAGGGCGACGACGATTGCGTAACTCGCGAGCACGAAGCCCGACGCCGCCATGAACTGTCGCGTCGTGAACCGGAATACCCCGTACATGAGCAGCACGGGGCAGAGAATCAGCGCCACGGATCGATCCTGATTCAACACGAATACGCCGGCCATCACCGTCGCCGTCGCGAGCACGATCTGCAGCCAGGTGAGGCTGGGGTCGGCAAAGCGCAGGTTGATGCGCGTTCTGAACAGCAGGTAGATGCCGCCGTTGACGACAATCACCGCCGCGATCGTCGCCAGCGCCGGAACCAGGTCGACGAACCCGAGAACGTGGGCGAGCAGCATCAGCGGAATGCCGGCGAGGTACGTGGCCGAGGCCATGACGAAGCGCCGCACGCGCACCGCCTGCTGCGCGTCGCTCGATGCCCCCGGCGCCAGGGCAGCGGCGGGCGGATTCTCGCGGGTTTCGGCGCGCAAAGACGCGGTGGTCATTTCGTGGCGGGAGGTCGTGACTCGACAACCCACCCTTAAAGCAAGCAATATGCCTAGGAAATCAGCCCGTTGGAAAGGCCTGCGGCAACAGTCGCTTGTCCGGGCGGACGGGCAGGATGCAGGTGCCCCAGCCGCCCCCGCGGCATGCCGCGTTGTTGTAACGAGCGACGGTGATTGCCGGATCCGCGGTCCCTTCGCGTCGGCCCCGTTCCAATCCGACATTCGAGGCGCCGCGGCGTCCTTCGAGCTTGGGCTTCGCCCCGCTCGCACGGGTGCCGTCTCTCCTTGACCCTCAGGCGTCGGCCTCCGCACCGACAATGATTCTCGAACTGCCGCGATGTCGGCCTCCCGCCATCGCTCGGCGACGCGAGCTTCGCTCCTTGGCTCGCGTTGCTTGCCCGCCTCGCTCAGGCGTAGCGGACCGCCAGCACCTCGTACTCGCGCAGGCCGCCGGGTGCTTTCACCTCGGCGGTGTCCCCTTCGCTTTTGCCGATCAATGCGCGCGCGATGGGCGAGCTCACCGAAATCTTCCCGTGCTTGAGGTCGGCCTCGTCGTCGCCGACGATCTGGTAGGTCACCCGGTCGCCGGTCGCCGCGTCCGCCAGCTCGACGGTTGCGCCGAACACGACATGCCCGCCCGCGTCGGCGATGGCCGCCGGGTCGATCACCTGGGCGCCGGCGAGCTTGTGCTCGATCTCGCTGATACGGCCCTCGATGAAGCCCTGGCGCTCCTTGGCGGCATCGTAGTCGGCGTTCTCGGACAGGTCGCCGTGCCCGCGCGCCTCGGCCAGCGCGGCGCTCACCGCAGGCCGGTCGACGGTCTTCAGGCGCTGCAGCTCGGCGCGCAGACGCGCGGCACCTTCGATGGTCATCGGAAATTTGCTCATGGGCGCTCGAAGAATCGGTTGGTCATACGCCGGAATCCCGGCTCACCGCAGCCGCTCGTGCAGCGTCTGCATCGCATACGGAACGAGCTCGCGCATCCCGGCAAGTCCCAGCGCCGCGGCGCGGGCGCCGGCGAGCGTCGTGAATGTGGGAATCTGGTCGGTCAGCGCCTCGCGCCGGATCTGGTAGCTGTCCCGGATCGCGGAGCGCTTTTCCTGCACCGTGTTGACGACGAGCGCGATCTCGTCGTTCTTCATCATGTCGACGATGTGTGGCTGGCCCTCGTGCACCTTGTTCACCGGCGTGACCGGCACGCCGGCGGCGGCCAGCGCCGCGGCGGTGCCGCGTGTCGCGACCAGCGTGAAACCGAGCGATACGTACAGGGCCGCAAGCTCGACGGCGCGCGCCTTGTCGGCGTCCTTCACGCTGACGAAGACCTTGCCCTTTTCCGGCAGCCGCACGTTCGCGGCGAGCTGCGACTTCACGAAGGCCTCGGCGAACGTGTCGCCCACGCCCATGACCTCGCCCGTCGACTTCATCTCCGGCCCGAGAATCGTGTCGACGCCGGGGAACTTGATGAATGGGAACACCGCTTCCTTGACCGAAAAATACGGCGGCACGATCTCGCCTGCGACGCCCTGTTCGCGCAGCGTGCGCCCGACCATGCAGCGCGCGGCGATCTTGGCGAGCGGCCGGCCGGTCGCCTTCGAGACATAGGGCACCGTGCGAGAGGCGCGGGGATTCACTTCGAGCACGAACACGACGTCGTCGCCTTGCGCGTCGCGCTGGATCGCGAACTGGACGTTCATCAGTCCGACGACATTGAGGCCGCGCGCCATCGCCGCGGTCTGCGCGCGCAGCACGTCCTGCGTGGCGGCGGAAAGCGAGAACGGCGGCAGCGAGCACGCCGAATCGCCGGAATGGACGCCGGCCTGCTCGATGTGCTCCATGATGCCGCCGATCACGACATCGGCGCCGTCGGCCAGCGCGTCGACGTCGACCTCGATCGCGTCGTTGAGGAAGCGGTCGAGCAGCACCGGGCTGTCGTTCGACACCTTGACCGCCTCGCGCATGTAGCGCTCGAGATCGCGCTGCTCGTG
>Ga0209048_10002997_pt1 | contig 16561 bp, 21 predicted proteins | sample FrelakmetCRP12CR_FD_187146 | JGI IMG/M metagenome (GOLD analysis project Ga0209048, IMG submission 187146) | Freshwater lake sediment microbial communities from the University of Notre Dame, USA, for methane emissions studies - CRP12 CR (SPAdes)... | ecosystem: Environmental > Aquatic >... | reverse complement strand
CTACCAGCAAGCCTATGATGAATGGCATTACTATCGGAATTAGCCAGGCGATCTCAGGCGGGATTGACATTGTTCTCCCAAAACTTAACTCTTTTTTGTCTAGAAGAAGTTTCGGAAACTCTTATATAAGATTTTTGCCCCAGTCGGCACGAGCTATTCTTCTTTCAAAACGATCACTCAACTTTGATCTTGGGAATACGACGCCTCTGATGAGACAATGCACACGCGCGCCACATTTCTTCCGATGTCGTCTGATTACATAACACGGTTCATTGTTCTAGGCATTCTATCAGGAGCACCTAAGCCAAAAAGCTTAAAGCATGTGCTTCAAATAACGTATTTTCAAAAAGGGGTGAAAAATGAGGATGAAAAGCAAAGAGCTTATGGACAAAGATGTTTATGCTGAAGACGAGAAAATAGGCAAAGTCAAAGAAATTGGAATAGACCCAAAAGATTGGAAAGTAACTCACCTTGAACTCGAATTGACTAAGGATGTAGCTGAATCTGTGCTTGGCGCAAAGAAAGGTGGAGTACGAAACATGTTGGCCACTTCAGCCCTAGAGAAAGGGATTGCACGCTGGACAGACAGAGGACTAAACTTGAAGGTTTCAAAAGCACAACTTCACATGTACCTAAAACCAGTAGTCGAAACTTAGTTGGAGAGTTAGCTATGGATCTGTTTTGGACTATTGTTGTTGTTCTCGTGATACTGTGGTTAGTGGGATTCTTTGCTTTCCCTGGCGTGGGTGAATTGATACACATACTGCTTGTGATTGCCGTAATTGTAGTAGTCTATCGGCTCTTGACAGGAAGACATATCTTGAGCGGAGAAAAAAGATAGCTTCCATAGATAGGATCCCCCCCAAAGATAACTCGCACCATGGGTTCACTGACTTAAATGCCTTCTATTAACCCCCCATTTCTCTCGTTTTTTTGTAGATCTCCAAGAAAGGTACGCTTTTGTCTGCATCAAGAAACCGCAAATTCTTAGGAGGTTCGCAAGCTTGTTCAAGTCCGTGGCCATTGTCTCTTTGACGTAGGCATCCTTTGTCCCGAATAGTAGATGATATGAGAAGCTCTTCATGAACCTCGTATGCCTGCTCTTAACAGTTCTCCTTTATTTTAAATATGTCTGCGACGTGGAAAGCATCAACTGTTCAGAAAACGCAAGTAAACAATGTTGTTTGTCTCCAGACCTAAGGTTCGCCCAGAGACCGCAGGTTTATGCTGAAAAGCCGGGGATGGGAGTTGAACCCATATAGAGCGGCTCTGCAGGCCGCCGCTTCAACCGTTCAGCCACCCCGGCGCTTAGATACTCTTCGAAACTGAAATAAATAGATTCTTTAACCGATTCCCAATCGTTCAACAACTTCCTTGTAGATTGTTAGCGCTGATCTCTCGTTGCTGACATTCTTGATGAGCATTCTTCCATTACTAAACAGCGTTATTTCAGAATCCTTGTAACCGAATATCACCGCCAGCCGAGATCTCACATGAACCCTGAACTGCTGCTCGATTGATTCGCAAACGTCGCTCATGTTTAGCTTCAGGGGTTTCTCAGGGTTGACGTTTGCCGTGTTCCGACCGCATAACCAAGCAAGCTTCTCTCTTTCCTCAGGAACTATCTTGCCGACATGGCACACTTGACAGTCGTTTCTTTTGAAGATGTCTATTGTTGTGAGATACATGTCGTTGAAGTCACATATCAGAAGCTTGCTCTTCAAGGTCTGGCCTATTCCAGCCAGAGTCTTTATTGTTTCCATGGCTTGCATTGCACCAACTATGCCAGAAGTAGCTCCAAGCACGCCGCGCACATCACACGATGACAATGTGCTGTCCTCAACGCTTGGGAAGACACATTCTAAACATGGCGTCTCAGGCGGAGCAAAAACTGAGAGGTTTCCTTCAAAACCAATGGCAGCACCAAAAACGTATGGAATCCCAAGCTTCACACATGCACGATTGACCAGATAACGAGTACGCATGTTGTCCAAACCATCAACAACACAGTCCATCCCAGAAAGAAGCCTTTCAACGTTTTTCGGGTTCACATTTTCAGAGAAAGGTTCAACCTTCACAAGCGGATTGGCCTTCCTAAGCCTCTTCGCTGAGACCTCAGCTTTCGGGTACAACAGATCACCTGGACCGTACAGAACCTGCCTGTGCAAATTATCTAACTCCACCGTGTCTTGATCCACCAACCGCAGGTGCCCAACTCCCGCAAGAGCCAAATAGAGCGACGAAACTGTGCCCAGCCCACCTAACCCAATCACGGCAACCTTTGACTTCGCAAGTCTGCGTTGCCCTCCGCGGCCAAGCTCTTTCAGAATGATCTGGCGACTGTAATACTCCTCGAAAGTCGGAACCTTCTTAGACTTGACCATTCTACAATCATCCTTGCTAGCTTCTGCTGTCAACCAGTCTTATATCTACCTTTTTTCAGAAACTGCTTCTCGTAGATCTCCCTAACCCGTTGGATAGTATCCGCTTCCTCAACGCTCTTATCTTCCCTGATTCTGGTTATCCTAGCGAAACGCAAGGCCATCCCACACTTGTATTTTGGGCTTTTCTGAATCTCATTATAAGCCACTTCAACCACTATCTTCGGAACAACGAACACGCGCCCCGTTGTTTCCCGATTCGCTGCTTCTTTGAGCCTTCTTGTCATCTCGATGATTTCTGCATCAGTCAAGCCCTTGAACGTCTTACCCACCTCGAAGAACGCCCCTGTCTCAACGTCACGAGCCGCCAAGTAGTAGTCTGAAAGCCACCCATGCCTTCGGCCATAACCGTATTCAGCAGCAACTATTGCTAAATCCAGAGGCTCAAGAACAAGCTTAATCTTAAGCCAATGCTTTCCCCTCATTCCCGGCATGTAGACACTGTCAACGTCCTTGACCATCAGACCTTCATGTCCAGCAGCCAAAGCCTCATCAAGGAAGCGCTTGGCCTCGGCGGCGTCCTCCGTGACAATCTGTGCTGAGAGGGAAATCCTCCCAACAACCTCAGAGAGCTTCTCCCTACGCATCTCGTAAGGAAGTGAGATCAAGCTTTCTCCGTCAAGAAACAGAACGTCAAACAGGTGAAGCCTGAGAGGAACGTCCTCAGCTGATTCCTCTATAGCATGCACACGCTTGAACCGCCGCATCAGATGCTGAAACGGAATGGGAGAGCCAGAACTGTCAACAGCCACAACCTCGCCTTCAAGAATAGCGTCCACTGCTACAACATTCATGATGACTGCTTCAACGATTTCAGGAAGGCTTCTCGTAACATCAGTCAATCTTCGACTGAATATCTTAACTTCGTCGCCATGCTTGTGGATCTGAACCCTAGCTCCATCGTACTTGTACTCAAAAGCCGTCTTCCCACAATGCTCCTTCAAAGCTTCTTCAACGCTGTCTGCCATCTGAGCTAACATAAGTTGAACCGGCCTGAAGACTTCAAAATTGATTCTTCCCAATGCCTCCTTGCCCTCTGCCTTTAGCACAGCTGCAACTTCCCCAACATCGCCTGTGATCATGCTTGCTCTTTGCACGTCAACCAGCGGCGTGTCAAAAACCTTTGCCACAGTCTGCTCCATCAATCCCTCGTGAAAACCCGTGCGCATGTCGCCAATGAAAACTTTAACGAGATACTTTGCTTCAACTGGTGACGCTAAACTAAACAATGCTTCTATCAATCGCTCTTTCTTTTCTCTGGAGCCTGTTCCAGAAGTTTCGGCTATAGCTACAAAATCGCTTCTGACTTCCACGACGGTCAATGCTCTTTCGAAAAGCACAGCTTGCCTTCTTGTTTTGCCGTTTTCAAGAAGGGTCTTAGTGGCTGAACCTATATCACCTGACTCGCTGAACACTTGCCAAAACTCCCTATGTTCGACTCCTGCTATGCGCTCTATGATTTCACTCAGTGTTGCCCAACGCACGTCCAACGTTTGCTGGCTCCGTTTGGGGAACGATCTCCCCAAAATCATCGCCACCGCAGGTTCCACCTCTTCTCGGTCTAGCCTCTTCAAAAAATCTGCAACAGCATCTATCATGAGAAGCCTTTTCTTAGTTACCTCCAGCCCCTCACAAAGCTCAGCCAGCAATCTGAAAGATGTGGGCATGAGTCTAACCCTTTAAGACCTTAGCTACGTCCCCAGTGAAATATCTTGAAAAGATAAGTCTTGCCCAGTTGCACGATGGGAAAAAACAGTTTGATGCTGAGATGCTTTGCTAGAAAGACTCTTCCAGTTTCGCCTTTACTTCCTTAATCTTCTTATTCAATTCCTTGACTTTGGCCTTGCTTTTCAACGCTGTGTAGCAGTCTCGGGCATATTCGAGTGCACTGACACCGTATCTGTCGAACCCTTTCTGAAACGACTGATCAGCAGCTTTCATGAAGTATTCTGAAGCAGCCTCATAGTCTTTCAGGGCAAACGCACATTCACCTGCCCTGTAGAGCATCGTCGTAGAGTCGAAATAGTTTTGACCCTTGTAATAAAGTTCTGCAGTTCTCAGAAAAATCTCCTTTGCTTCCTTGTATTTTCCAGCTTCAAATAGGGCATTAGCCTCTTTGTGCATTTTAACATGATCTTCCTTGACATTGGGTTCACTCATGGCTTTCAACTCGCAATTCGCTATCTACCACACAAAAGCTTGCATTTAGGCTTTCCCATCACAAACATTAAATTGGTTTCAAACAGTGAAATGCAATCATGACAAAGAGTGGCAGGAATATGAAAATCTGTGATGCGCACGTTCATCTCGGGAAATCAGGGCCTTGGCAACCATACATGAACCCATCGATCAATATAGAGGAACTTATCCCGCTTTTCAATAGATATAATATTGAAAAAGCAATTGTTTTCCCAAATCCTAATGTCGGCGACAAATACCCAGAAATGAACGATTACATCGCACAGTGCGTCGAGAAACACCCGGAGCGATTGGTTGGTTTTGGGCGTGTGGACCCACGAAGACAAGATGCCATAAAGGAGCTAACACGCATAAAGCGCACCTTAGGGTTAACTGGACTAAAGCTGCACCCGTTTGTAGAGTGCTTCAGACCAGACCATCCATTCTTCAACAAATTCTTTCGGAAAGCCAACGAGCTTGAATTACCAATATTGTTTCACACAGGTGACGGCTTCTCCTCACCAGGGCTTATCGCCAAGATTGCAGAAAGATACTCGAAACTGCCCATAATTCTCGGCCATCTAAGAGAAGGCGCACTTGGCGTCTTCAAAGAGAACGGCAATGTTTTCGTCGAAACGTCAGGCACGCTTCCTGACTTCATCGAACTCGCGGTGGACATAGACGAAAACAGAATACTTTTCGGCTCTGACGCCCCTTACTACAGGTACCCCACGCAGACAGCAATAATCGAAGCGGCAAACATCACCCAGAAATTGAAAAGAAAAATCCTTTATGAGAATTTCCTAAGACTCTTTACCCCAAAAGACAGATAAGAGATATGACCCTTACAGAACAACGAAGGTGCATTGATGAACAAAAAAGAAAACTCTGCAAGAATGACCGTCAAGTTCGCAATCGCCGCGGTCTTCGCGGCACTCGTATGCGTTGTCACGCTAATTCTCATCATGAATATCCCTGCAACCAAGGGTTACTTCAACATCGGTGAAACTATGATTTACGTGGCCGCATTGGTTTTCGGTCCATTCGTGGGTGCTTTCGCAGGAGGGGTGGGAGCTGCGATTTCTGATCTACTGGTCGCTCCAGTCTACGCCCCAGGAACGCTTATAGTGAAATGCTGCGAGGGAGCCATTGTGGGATTCTTGAATAGAAGGATACCTAGCCAATCTTCGAAGAACAAATGGAGGATTTATACCATGACACTCGGAATTCTCGTTGGAATACTGCTTGCGGTAATCGGATCCTTCTATTTACATAACTTAGACGTGTATTGGGGTTACCCTTCTCCTGAAACTGCGACATTCAGCCTGTCCGTACCGTTCTACATATGGTACATCCTAGGTGGAGTCCTTGCTTTGGCTATCACTATGATGGGCTTCGAGCTGGAACCAGAATCCGGACGAGCCGTTCTGGCCATACTCGTTGGAGGTCTAGAAATGGTTCTAGGGTACTACCTCTATGAGCAGCTGGTGGTTGGCCCTGTTGCAATCGTAGAAGTCGCCGCAAACATACTCCAAATGCTTGTCGGTATGGCCGTTGCAATACCTGTGGCAAGAGTGATTTCTCGACGCCTTCCTCAGTTTGGAAGCTGAATCAACTAGGTTTCGAAGTGACCTTGATGAAGCTACCTCTAGGAAAAATCCCAGCAGATCTTTTGAAGGAAATCGTCTTCAAACACCTTGGTGTTAACCGATCGGAGGTTGTTCTAGGCCCATCTGCTGGCATCGATGGCGCAGTAATAGAAGTGGGAAAACGATCTCTGATCGTTTCTATGGATCCTGTTACTGGTGCATTGGAAAGGATCGGATGGCTTGCAGTCCACGTAAACGCAAACGACATAGCGACATTCGGTGTAGAACCTGCTTTTCTTTTCTCATGCATTTTGTTACCTGAAACTGCAGACAGGGAAGCCGTTGAAATGATCAGTATGCAGATGGACGAGGCGGCCAAGGCTCTGGGAATAGCAATCGCGGGAGGGCATTGCGAAGTAACCCCGAAGCTGGTCAATCCGATAGTTGTAGGCTGTGCTGTAGGCGTCACAGAAAAGGGAAACTACGTGACAGCTGCAGGAGCCAAAGAAGGTGACAAACTCCTTCTGACTAAAAGCGCGGGAATCGAAGGAACGGCCATCATCGCATCAGACCGAGAAAAGCAACTAAAGAAGGTAATAACTCAGCAAACGTTAGACCGTGCCAAGAGATACTTTGACAGCATAAGCGTGGTCAAAGAAGCCATTATCGCCTTCAAAACTGGAGGAGTGAACGCAATGCATGATCCAACAGAAGGCGGACTAGCTGGAGGAATACATGAAATGGCAGATGCTTCACACGTTGGCGTGAAGATTCTTGAAGAAAACATCTCCGTAAGCCACGAGACGGCTCAAATATGTAGATATTTCAAAATTGACCCGTTACAACTGATCAGCTCGGGTGCTTTGCTGATATCAGCCAAACCTAGATTTGCAAACACGATAATCAAAAGCTTGCTACGATCAGGCATCCAAGCAACTATTATTGGTCATTTCCTAGAAAACCCCAAAGAGCGAATCCTAGTCAGAAAAGACGGAAACATGCAAACTTTGCCTAGGCCCACATCAGACCAGCTCTGGCAAACCATCCAACAACCATAATTATCGGCAAAAACAACAATCACTGATTTCTAATCCTTTTTTGATGAGGCTTCACAAGCTGATAAACACTCCCAAACACAAACGCTACAAACCGTGCAACATCCATCAGCGGATACACAAAAACCCTTTTCCACTTTCCATCTCTATACACGACGGTTCGATACAAGTAGAAGAGTGCAAGACCAATGAATGGAAAAACCAAGAGACCAGAAAACACGTACAAAAAGGCCAGAGAACCTGCAAGGAAGGCGAGAACGCCCAAGGATGAGAGTAGCGCTGTCCAAAGGATCAGACCGAGAATAATGAGAAGAATCCATTTGGAAAAAATGCTTTTTAGTCCCTTCTCTCTCAAGAGAACGCCCATGCCCCTACCATAACGAAAGGTCTGTTTCAGAAGCTCTCGAACACTCGAACGATGTTTATGAGAGACCAGCAAATCTGGATCCAAAATCATTGAATGGCCCGTACTGCATACTCTCTCAACAAGCTCGTCTTCGTCAAAACCATACTCAATGCTCTCGTCAAAGTCGCCAACTTCGTCCAGTGTGCTTCTTCGAACAGCCATGTTGCATCCAGCAGGGTATTGAAGCGGCGGTTTGACCTCACTGAGTATCTTTTTTTCCCTGAATACCCGCATGACAGGAATTAGACTCTCGTCACAGTACCGTGAAATAAGATCATCATAAAACCCCAGGGCGTTTCCACCAACACAGTCAACTTCCTTTTCATCAAAGTCTTCAACTATCTTTTTGATCCAGTCCTTTGAAACAACGCAGTCACTGTCTGTAAACGCTATGACCTCACCTGTGCTGTTTTTTATTCCTGTATTCCTAGCAGCGTTCAAGCCGGGTCTCTCTTCTGTCAGGAGTTTGGCCGTTGGGTACTGCAATACAATCTCTCGCGTATTGTCACTGGAATTGCCATCTACGACTATTATTTCAAGCATTTCCTTGTCATAGTCAACATGCATAAGCGAGTCTAGGAGACCGCCTATTTCTTGGGCTCCGTTTTTGACTGGAACAATCACTGAAACTCTTGGAAGATTATGATCCTTACTGGGCAATATCGCTTCTCCCTTAGACAAAACAGGGTTTCGAGAATCCTCTTTGGCTTTCTTTTTATTAAAGCCCTCTCTCAGACGACGGCCCGTCAAAATATCAGACCTGGATGCACATTGGTTTTTCTTTTTCCAGTCTAGTGAAGGCTTTCCTTGGTCGACTGAATGACTTGATTTTTCTTCTGATTTGACGCCACATTATATGTTTTGAAGCCAGCTGATTGAGTTTTTCACCATGAGAATGATGGACAGTAAATTCTGGTTCAACAATTATCTGATAGCCTCTCGCTTGCATCTCTACTGCCCAATCATAGTCCTCTCCTCCAAAATCCTTGGCTCCGGGTACTTCGCATGGTAACTTTTCGTCGAAAGGATAGATTGCCCACAATGTCCTTCTGAAAATGCAGTTGATAGTTGAAAAATAGTCATCTTTAACATAAGCCCTGGTCAATTCATTGCGCTTTTTCCACCCCAAATCGTATCCAAGTTTTTCCCATGTTGTTCCGTCTTCATGAGAAGTAAAGTATCCACCAACACCAGCTATATTTGGATCCCTGAAATGCAAAACACCCCTCTCCAACCAACTGTCAGAAGAAGGCAAAGAGTGCCCATTTGTCACGCAAACAAGCTCACCAGACGCAACGAAAACTCCCACGTTCGTAGTATAAGCATGCGAAAACTCCTTATCCGAAACTGGCACGAGTTTCAAGCGAATCTTGTTGCCGAAGATTTTAGTCTTAGCCTGTGACAAGAGATTGTGCATTTCTTCAAGTTTCGCTTTCGTCGAAAAGTTGTCCACAACAACTAACTCTACTGGTTGTAGTGTTTGGCGCGAAATCCTCCGCAGGAGTTCACGAAAACGACTTTCAATGTCTCTTGTCCGAATAAGCATAGAAACGCTGAGATTCTGCAACATCGTGGAACCTTAACAAAGGCTAGGAATATAACTGCTTCGTGTAGCCGTCTGAGGAGTAATTAGTCAACAATCAGTCGCAGCAGAGCCTCTTTTGGAGGAAACGTCTTCTCATGTTTGCGCTAACTTAAAATATCGATGATAGAGTTAACGGTAATGCAAGTGAAGTGGCGCTACATTGGTGATGACACTAGAAAAAGCCGCAAGAATCGCCAAGTGTTCAATACTGCCAAACAGGCCCTATCACGTCCAATGGTTGCTTACCAGAAGATGTAATTACAGATGCAAAGGTTGCAACGTTTGGCGAGATCAAGACGTAGAGGAATTGTCCACAGACAAGATCAAGGAGGGCTTGAATGTACTAAAGGAACTTGACGTGCTGGAAATCGTGTTCTCGGGTGGAGCACCACTACTCAGAGATGACATTGACGAAATCCTAGAGTACGCTTCACGCTACTTCATAACCACAGTTTATGATAATGGAAGCTTGGCCGAGAAGAAAATAGACGCCCTGCAAAACGTGGACTTCGTCGCTATCTCACTTGACACTCTAGACGCAGCCAAAAATGACCATGCCAAGGGCGTTAAAGGCTCATGGGATAAAGCCATGAAAACCATTGAGACGTTACATGAAAACGGCGTCTCAGTCAGCATAAGCCCAACTATTTCACAGCTCAACCTCCACGAAATCGTTGACCTAACCAAGCATTTCACGCAAAGAGAAATTCCAGTATGGTATTGTCTGTATTCCTATGATGGCGACGTGGATTCAAATCAGCTTTTCAAAATAGGCAAAAAGAACAATGAACTTGAGATCGTTGACAGAGAAGGAATGGTGAACCTCTGCAACAGTCTGATTGAGATGAAAAAGCAGAATGGTTACGTTCTAATAACCACCAAAACCTTAGAAGCCATCAAGCATCTTTTCGGAGAAAGAAAAAGAACATGGAAATGCCGCGCGCTTCAGAACTTCTTCATGATTGACCATCTTGGCCGAGTGGCTGGCTGTCACCTACGTAGTCCGGTGGCATCGATCTTCGACCTGCCCGATGTTTGGAACAGCCAGGAGTTTGACGTTTTGAGAAAAAGCTACAGCGAATGCGCCAAATGCACGTATTTGTGCTACATTTTCTACAGCCTACATGGAAGTGTAATTGGTAACTTCCAGATCGCCCAAGACAGATGGAGAAACGCCAGCATCCTCTGGAAGAGAAACAAGCCTATGCTTCTAAGTTCGGCAAGATAGAGATTGCTTCCGCCATTTTTTCTCTCAGAACTTGATCCACTTCGACCCCATCAACCGCTTTTTCAAGTGCCCATATTTGCACTTGAACATGTGAGGGTGAACCATTTGTCACTTTCTGAGGAACTATACCCTTTTCTTTCCTAAAAGAAGAAAAAGCGAGCAAAAACACGATGGCGATGACCATCGAGACCCCAAAAGCCAGCGTTGCAGTTTCCTGTGGAGTCAGACTTGGATTCATGGATATCTTTTTAGTATTTTGTCTCGGTTCACAATATAACTATTTTCATTGCTGAGGCGTGCTTCTCAGCGTTTGACAGATTTTTGAGATTAATGCACGAATGAAGCTACAAGGCTTGCGAGTTTATGATCTGAACCTACTTGGAGAGGGCACAATTGTTCAGCACTGTGCAAAGAGCTTGAAAAACTTCCTCTGCTTCCAATCTATTGGTGTCCAAGATCAATTGAAAAGGGTTATAGTCCTCTCCTAGGTTAAAACCATAGAGTTTCTTGTATATACTCTTCGTGTGTTTTTCCTTGCGTCTCAAAGCTTTCAATGCTTCTTGCGGATTCATGTGGTCTCTTCTAGCTATTCTTTCAGCTCTAATCTCTGGAGACGCTTCAAGCCATATTTTGAAGCCCTTTTCAAGAAGCCAAGGCATTGTCCAACTGTCGAATATGGCATTCCCAGCCTTCGCCAACTCCAAAAGCTTCCTGTCAATCTCTTCATCGAACTCCTGATCTTTTCCTCTCCTTTCCAGAAAGCGCATTCCCTCTTCGCTTTCCCACCAACCATAGTCAACATTTTTGTAGCCTTCCTCCATGGCTAAGGCCTTTAGCGCGTCTCCGCCCGAAAAGTATCTGAGTCCATATTTTTCAGCTAGTCTTTTGGCTAACGTGCTCTTTCCGCTTCCAGCCATGCCACAGACGCAAATGATTAGGGCTTCTTTACGTTTCTTAGCCTTTTTTCCGCTACGAGACATTTACTTACCCTCTAGCCGTCCATATCTAAGCGTTTGCAACTACAGAATCAACGCTCACGTCTCTGTAGTTGTGTTTCTTGATTTGTGTGCGATCGTTTAGCTGTGGCAACTACTCAGATACCTCTACTATTCCAAATACGTGCGAGAAAACTGTGCCAAACATCATTGAGGAAAGTAGGTACCACCATATCAAAGAGTTGTTGAAAAATGGTATTGGAAGCGTAGGGCCTATGCCTGGAAAGTAGGCTATGGGATTTGTTGGAGGATAGCTCGCGCCAAGAAATTGCCATATGAGGAGCAGCGGAACGATGAAAATCAGTGTTACTTTCATGGATTGCCAAGTCATTTTGGACTGAAGCTGAAGAATCTGTTTTTGTTTTTTCATTAGTTTCTCCACTGTCTTCTTGTCATTGGCTTTCTGAGCCTGCCGTAGCTCTGAATTCCACTCTGCTATTTCTTTTCTCCAAGCTTTCGATTTTTCTGGGTTACTCAGAAGGCGATTGGTAAGAGAGGTTAACAGAGATATAAGAAGGGCTAGGAAAAACATGAAAAGGGTCGAATAGGGAATCTCATTTGGGGGAAACTGCACCTGTTCCATCTCCTTTCAAAAACATTATTCTCGCAGTTTCCTCGGATGCTTTGCCAATGTGACGAACAACGGTTTTTCCAACTCCAAATTCACATGACACAATAGTCACTCTGGCCATAGTCTAATCTCCGAATATCCGTCTGAAAGCAGGGATCGTCTCTTCAGCCCTCTCCTTAATCAGTATCTCATAATATTGATAGATTATTCCCACGGAGAGCAGAATACCCATCCCTGAACCGAAGACCCCAAAGAAGTCAGAGATGCCGGCGACCAGCGCTACCGCTATTCCGCCTAGAACCGTGACGGCCGGAATGTACCTTTTCAAGATTGACTCTATACCCTTCTCAGACCGCCTATATCCAGGGATTTGCATGCCAGCGTCGACCAGCTGGTTAGCTACGGTTGAAGGCCCTAATCCGCCAACCTCAAGCCAAGTCAATGAGAAAACGACACAAAAAACCACAAGGATACCCAAGTAGACAAGAGCTCTAACTGGAGCCCCAGTAACGTCCAGGAAACTCTTAGGGGCAGTAACGTAATAGACCAAGCCACCTATAGGGGTATAACTTGTTACCTTGTTTGTTGTTTGGTCCACGACAGGTTTGAACTGTCCCAGAAGATCAAGCCAGAAGTTACGACCCGCAGGAGGATTACCGTTCATTCCCCAGAAGAGCTGGGAAAAGAAGTACACGTTGGCAAAGAGGGCTGATGCAAAGATGACTGGCAAGTTGGACACGTATAGAAGCTTTATTGGATATCGGCTACGAAAACCTTTGTAGCCAGCATAGGACAAGGGCAGTTCTATCCTTACACCTTCCATATATATTATGACTAGGAAGGCCACGACAGTTACTATAAGACCAAGCAGAGACGGGTTTGACGAATTCTGTCGCAACCACAGCTGAGACAGGTTTTGACCAGTTGACAAGTACTGGCCCAGAGCCACAAAAAAGCCGTACCCGTGAATTTCGCCAACTGCAGGCGCAGGCGAAAATGCTTGCCAGAATATGTGTTGAGCAACACCCGCCATGATGAATAGGCTTATGCCGCTACCGAAGCCCCAGCCTTTCTGAACAAGCTCATCCAGAAGCAAAACAATAATTCCAGCCGATATCAATTGAAGGAATACTATTACAGCTACCGGTCCTGATAGGGCCCCATACATTCCTCCGATTATGTAAGCTGTTGCTTGAACGCCAGTCAGGACTATGGAAAACACTTTGCTGGCTGTGGTAAACAAGCCTCTGTCTTCGGGATTTGACATGTCACAATCTATCATAGCTGAACCCACTAGAAGCTGTAGAATCAAACCAGCTGTAACTATAGGACCGATTCCAAGCTCCATAAGACTGCCACGACTCGAAGCGAAAATCACCCTGAGGGCGGCAAGCTCACCTAATGCCGTCTTCGTAACCCCAAAGAGGGGAGTTTCAGCCATGACTAAGTAGAGTATTAGCACAAGTGCTGTCCAGAAAAGTTTCTCGTTAAACTTGACTCTGCGTTCTGCTGCCTTTATCTCTGGAATGGCTCTTGCAATCGGTTTAAAAAGACTTAGAAATCTCCCAGCCATAGCTCAGCAGCTACTCTCCCTTTTCCTCAGCTTCCACGAGCACCTCACCGCCGGCATCCTTAATCTTTTGGGTGGCAGCCTTGGAACAGGAAGCCACTTTCACAGTTAAGGGCTGCGTAACTTTCCCGGTGCCAAGAAGCTTTGTATAACCAAGACTGTCCAGATCTACGAGGAACTTGCCTTTTTCTTTCTCAACTGAGGCCTGACTTGCTATCTCGTCGAGTTTCCCAACGTTTGTTGTTTTGATGATTTTCCTGAGGCTCTTAGGCGATGTGAACCCTCTCTTACCGAAATAGTCAGGTTCATACCTTATAACCCATGACCATTTAGCCTTGTGCCGCCCGCATTTTCGTCCATATTTGGATCCTTGGTCTCTGTGTTGGCCGGTTTTGCCGTAACCACACGTCCTTGAACCACGGTATTTTCTGCTTTTTCTTAGTCTAGTAGGCATTTCCTAACCAGCCATTTTGTCTATGGTTTTTTCCTCATCCACTTTTCTTAGTCGTATTTCAAGTACACCATTCTTATACGTTGTACGCATAGTGCTTGGAATCACTCTCTTAGGAAGATTTAAACTTTTATAGTATTTGCGGCTTGGAGTCGCAGTAGACAGTATTAGCCGTTGATCCTTTACATGAATTTTCGAGTCTTCGCTGTTGAATCCGGCTAACTCTGCGACAACTACTACTTCGTCTTTCTCGTCAAGGACATCAATGAGCGGTTCGGGCTCTTTCGTTTTCTTTTCAGAATCGATCATCGAAATCTTGTATGTGTGGTAGATGCGTTTTTTGTTCGAGTTTTTCAAGTCTGAGGCTGGGAGAATGCGTTTGTCTTTGGTTTTGTGGAAGGATTTGAAAATGCTGGATCGCTTAGCGTTTCTCTTGATCCTTCGCCACCTTGCGCTCAACTTCTCCTTCCCCCAGAATACAATGGCATTAAAGAGGTAGCTATAAAACATATCGCAAACAAGATGTCAAAATGGCGGTTAGAACATTCGCTTTACCAGTTCGTTGATGCTTGCAGCACGGTACCCGAGTTCCCCGCCTGCCCTGTAGCTTTTCTTGATGTTTCCCTTGAAGCCTTTAGTTGGTGGGTGAAGTTTGAAAACTGGCTGGATGTTAGGTAGTTTCCAGTATTCGACTTGGCAGTTGAAGACAGCGTCTGCAAGTTCTCTCAGGGATTTATGACCATTCTTTTGCAGGTATTCTTCGGTTAACCTCTTATTGCCTAGGAGTCTCCCTCGCTCTTCTATCAATGCGTACAGTGTCTCTCTGGACACTTCGCCCCACGTAGTGTAATTCTGCGCTGCTTGCAGCATTCCAAGAAATGATGGCCTGTTATCGACCAACGCCCCGTAGTTGTTTCTCGTTAAGTGAAGCATTTGCAAGGTCTCTCTGGCTTCGCGCTTAGCACTTATTATTCCCCGGACCCGCACTGCCACAATGCATCTGCGTTGCTTTGCTTCCTCAGTCAATTATGCCACCCAATCCCTCGGAATTATGAGACTATAGGTTGCCTTCAGCGCGTCGAAAACAGCATATGCAAAAGAAGGCACTGTTCTTGTTGACCCGTAACTTCTAGTCCAGCAGTCCTTTATGCCTGCAAGACCGAGTATGACTTTCGCAACTTCACTTGCCACTGTGCCCAAGCCTCGCGGTCCTGGAACAATATCAATTCTGACGCTTCCGCATTTTCCTTCAACTTTAAACGGAATTGAATGATGCTTTCCACAACCACATTCCCAGCTTCCACATCCTCTTCGCACAGGAACTACATGCAATCTGGCATCTGCCGAAGCTTTTTCTATAGCATTTCGCACTTGGCTCGCTTTTCCAGCCCCTAAACCTATGTATCCATCTCTGTTTCCGACAGCCACTATCGCTTTGAATCTTGATTTCTCACCAGCGTCAGTTTGCTTCTGAACAAGATTGATGTTTATGACTTCTTCCTGCAAGTCTGGAAGCAATGCATCGACGATCTGTGGTTCCTTAGGTTGCATGCCACCCATGAAGATTTCTTCAATGGAGGTTATCCTGCCTTCTTGAATCATTTTGCCAAGTCTGGTCTTCGGAACCCATTGTTCCAGATTCCTCGACTGGCTTACTTGATCACGCCTTTGGCTTCTTCTTTGAGCTCTCAACTTTTCTTACCCCACTTTTGAACGAAGAAACTATGTTCTTCTTGACCTTTTCGAAATTCTCTGGCAAATTCTCTGGAGGTAGCTCCTGTTTCAAATACCTTGAAAATCTGGATTGGTACGCCTCGTGGTCTGATGCCAGATCTTTTGCGTATCGCACGATGTGTTCACCCCTTATCCTCTTTTCGTCTGGCAGCTTTTCTTCGCTGTGTGGCACGTTCACTCCAGCATCTAGGACTCCTTTCATAACAGCAAAAACCCGCGCGCCCTTGGATGGCGAGTGCAACCCTATGTCTGAAATTGCTTCTGTTATGCCCTTACTCTTGGTTTTAAAACCACATAGAAGCCCAGTTAAGTAGGCTGCAGGCAGATTTCCCTTATTGGCCTTCCATTCATACTTCCCAAGCTCTCGGCTGTGAGCTGACACTAGAACTTGGTCTCCTTCTGGTTTAGCCATTACTACTTGAGCAGTCATGTTCTGGAGTGTACCACGTATTACTAGTCGTGGCTTCCCAGAAAGCACAAGAGCCTTTCTCGCCTTGTAATCTGTCTTCCCTTCTCTTCGCCGTCTGTATGGAGCACAATAACCCGCGTTCTGAGCCATCTACCGTTTCCTCCAAAGTTCATGTGCTTTTAGATATCGCTCTAGGGCAGCAACAGATTCAAACCTTCCACTGCTGGCCATCGTGTACAAATTCCGATAAGCGCTTTCAGCGATTATTTTTTTGGCCTTCAGAGTGCGGAGCCTCTTCCTCAGGGCCCTTATTCGGCTCATCCAAGCTTCTTTCCTTGAAACCCTTGCG
>Ga0209048_10002996_pt1 | contig 16566 bp, 24 predicted proteins | sample FrelakmetCRP12CR_FD_187146 | JGI IMG/M metagenome (GOLD analysis project Ga0209048, IMG submission 187146) | Freshwater lake sediment microbial communities from the University of Notre Dame, USA, for methane emissions studies - CRP12 CR (SPAdes)... | ecosystem: Environmental > Aquatic >... | reverse complement strand
ACATAGGTCTTCAGTGCGTGGTCCTTCGGAGCTTCGAGCGGCACGTTTCCCCTGCAGAAGATCTCGTGGCTGGCAGCGGCATACTCGCCGATCCCCGGGAGCTCGATCGCTGACTCCCAATCACCCCTGATGAAGCTCTCCGTCATCTTCACGATGTTCTTTGTCCGCCTGTTTGCAAAGCCCAGGCTCTTGCACATTGTCACAATGCGTCCAGGGTCCACCAGTAGAAACAATGCTGGCCGTGGACACAAAGCCATGAAACCCGGCAGGACCCTGTCGACCTGCTTCCTTGATGTCTGGTTCAGCATCATGCACGCCACGAGGATCAGCCACTCGTTCGGGAACAGGAGCTCCTGGAGCAGAACGTACGGGCTCACCGGTGGGATCCATCCCTGCTTGATTGCCATCGCCTTCTCCCAGTATGCCAACATATGCAAAGTACATCGCTAGCGCTCTTGCAACAACCTCGCCCCTGCTCATGGCTAGCTTTTCTGCGAACAGTGCCAGGTCCCTATCGAGGGTGTCTGACATGTTGACCGTGTACTGTTTCATTGCGTGCGCTGCCAAGTGAAAACGCCGGGCTCTGTCTCTTGCAGGTGTGCTTTGATCCGGTCATCACGTGTCTTTGCAAAGATGTTCTTTGCTAGCACACCAGCAGGCAATGAGCTCATGCATGTGTCACACACATAGTATGTAGTGTCTGAGAAAAACCACATGATACCCATCTCATGCAGCGAACCACCACAAGAAGTGCATAGCAGGTCATAGTCACGGATGGCTCCGTTGTACTCCGGCAGCTTCCAGTGGGGCATGCACGTGTTGGCGATCGCCCACGTGATCTTTTGGCCCTTCTTATCCCCGCCCATCAACGTCCCAGTCCATGTTCCAGCCTCTTCGTCGATGTAACCGACCTTGCAACACTGCTTGAGCTTGTTCGAGAACAGGACCTGTCCCAAGCGCAGCTTGATCAGCTGGAAGCTGAGCAGCCATCTCACAAATCGCTTCATCGACCCATCCTACCACGGGCTGCGCGCGTGGTTCACTGCCCAGCGTTTGGAGCCATGCCCGTGACGTTCAGGAGCTTCTTGTTGTAGTCTGTGAAAGGTGAAGAACCCGGGTCAAGCAGGACGCTCGGTTCAACCCACCTGATCACGCCAGGCTCGTCTGTGTGGATCTCTCCGTCTGCTTTGCACGCAAACGTTGTTGTGACATAGCCCTGTGCATCAGAGCAAGAGAACACCTCGTGCATGTCAAGCGCTTCGATGCCGCACTCCTCCCACAGCTCCCTTGCAGCCGCTTCTTCAGGCGTCTCACCCGGATCAACCTTGCCGCCCGGGAGCCCGAGCATCGTGGGATCGTCTTTTCTTGACACAGCGAGGATCTTCCCATCGCCAGACACGATCAGGCAACAGGCCGCCTGCCGGCCTAGGGAGTCCTGTACAGCTGCTTGCGCTTCAAGGTCTTCGTCGTCAAGGACGTTTGTCGACCTCTTTGTGCCGATGTCATACCTCAGGTTTGGAACAGCGCCGTCCTTGCCCAAGCTCTTGTTCCCAAACCCATCAAGGACCTCCCTGATGTATGCCCTGAGGACATTCATTGTGCTGCAGAGCTCGATGGACACGAGTCGATCTGGTCACACTTCGTGATCTTCGATACACATGCCGGCGCCAGCCAGATGCCCTGGTTCTCGACAGCGGTGCAGAAGCTCTCACAGGTGACAATGCACTGTCCGTTTGCACACGTCTGTGATCCCTCGTGTTCGCCCGTCGGTCCCAAGCAGTCAGCGTCGCTCAAGCACTTCGTGTGCATCTGCACGGGATCGCCGTCCCTGCAGCCGAGCTCACGCAGGTGTGAACATGCGTCTTTGCACTGTGCCTGGTCGGTGATGACAGCAGGCGACGGTGTCACAGATCCCATGTTGATCTTGCATCCCTTGCATCCCACAGCATAGAACGATAGCAACAGAACCACAGCAAAACGTTTGAAAACGTTCATGTTTTCACCTGTATTTGAGAGCTTTGAACTTCGCGTCGAGCATGTTGAACATCGTGTACCGGGCAGCCTGTACGTTTCCCCTGAAACGATCGAGCAGCCCGGGCCATTTTGACCCAACGAACCTGGTCACTGCGCCCTTCTTCCACGGCACAAGCGCAGCACCCGTCAACGCTTCAACGTCGTTGATCCAGTCATATGCAACGCTCCTGACGTCTGACGACAGCTTGAGGCCCTGCTCACCACGAAGGTACGCCATGAGCTTTGACATGTACACATCGTCAACGTCAAGCTTGACCTCAGAAACGACTGACTCTTTTATGAACTCTCGGAGTAGCTTGTTGTCTTCCATGTGCTGGCCCTGTACTAACTATGCGTCACAGTGACAGTCGTGTTGTCTGCGGCTCTTGCAAGCACAGGAACCCAGAAGTCATTTGCGTCCGATTCTTCCAGGTACTCATACGGAACAAGCGCATAGCCATTGTCTGCCCAGCCCGTGCCCCAGCTGTTCCTGACGATCCAGCAACCTAGGTTGTCATCATATCCAACGATCGTCTGTGCATGGCCGCCTGGGCTTGGGCGGTTCTTCACCGGCATTGCAACCGGGCCCGATCCTGAGTGGTTCACATAGTTGTCATCGACTGTCATCCCAAACACGACTGGGTGCTGTGCAGCCAACGCCATCTTCACCATGTCACGTAGCATCTGCCAGTCGATGAACTCGATCCTGTAGAACGCTGACGTCCTGTTTGGAAACGCCTCTGTGTATGACCGCCACGATGGTCGCACAAAGATCTGGCTCAGGTCATACGGCCATGTGTCTTCAGTGCACGTGCCAAGCGTTGTCAACGTGCTGAACGCCAGCCTGATGTATGTCCCCTCGTCTTTGCACTGGTCACGTGTCTGTATCCTCGCATTGTAATAGAGGAACAGCCGCGACAGCTTCACAAACGGCAAGCCGTTCCGGATCTGCAGGAACTCAAGCGCTCCAGTTGTAGCGTTTGCAACGCAGTCCTCGGCGCGGCCCTGGTCATCGATGGGCGGGCACCAGTGCCTGAGGTCCAGCACACCGTTTGCCTCTACGCCCGGGTTGGCAACAGCTGATCCGTATGACTGAATTGTTGTGATGTTCTTGTTGAAGCTGGGATCAACGTGCTGCATGCCAGACGGCGGCAGCGGCTGCATTGAATCGGGCTTCCAACCGATTATTGGCCTCATTTTCCCCTCTTGACAAAGATATCAATGACAATCCTTGCCAGCGCAATGAATGCATTCAGCAACGCGATGTACCACTGGACGTGAGCGTTGTCGAGCGGTGCTAACATTTGTGGCCGTGCAGGCTCTACGTGCTCTCCGCCCATCTTCTGGCCCTGCTCATCCAGCGAGGGAAGGACCTCGATCCCAAGCTTGTCAGGGTCCCACCATTCAACCAGCGGCCTGTTGAAGCTGACGGTGATGTTTCCCGTTGCTTCTGTGATTGCATTGTTCGCCTTGCCCCCACCGCAGTGGTGCGCGACGCCATTGTTGCCAACATCGCTCAACAACCACTCAACATGGTCATCGTTCTTGCCGGCAGTATTGTACCTCATGAGGCTGCCGATCTTCGGCTGTGGGCCGCTCCTGCTGTACTTCTGGAGCGCTCCCGTTCTCTGCCCGATCGCCCTCAGCCATGCGATCGCCATCCCAGACTGGTACGGCTTGTTCAGGATCGCATCTCTCACGCCCGCTTGTGCCATGACACCCAATGCAGAGGTCCCGCAGTTCGTTGTGATTGTGACGACTTTTTCAGGGCTGTCGACGCCACGTGCAACAAGCTTGCCCAGCTCATCACGCCTGTTCTTGAGGCTGCATCCCACATGGCTGTACGCAATCCTCGCCAGACGTTGTCCGGGAGACTCACCGGGCACCAGCGGCAGCATTGCAACCGGCCGATCGGCGGCTGGTGGCTTGGGCTGGGCCGGTGCAGGGGACGACTCGGGCTTCTCTGTGCCCTCGGGCTGCCACGCTTGTAGTTCTTCGCTTGTCTTTGGCATTGTCACTCCAAACTGTCTCTCGAGCACCGGCCTGATCGAATCATACCGCTGCTTCCACTCCTTGATCGTTGTTCCGGTGACCAGCTGCCTGATCATCCCAATGACCCAGCCCTCTGACCACCTCTCGAGCGTTGTCTTTGCAAGGAACGCTTTGAGCTGGTTCGACGCAGCCAGCGGAACGTTCACTGCAAACGATACATACGCGCTCCTGCCGCAGCCGGACCAGCCCTCGTCTGGGCTGCCGTCATAGACCACGCTTGACGCTTCGTTTGTCACGAAGCCGCGAAGACGAGCAGCAGTGCAGTCAACCTGGACCTTCCTAGCACGTGGATCGTCCCAGACGCTCGCAAAGCACGCTGCCCACAGCTTCGCACGTTTCTTTGCGTTCTCTGTCCAGCTGCCCTTTGTCCCCGGGCACCCCAGGAATAGCTGCCTCTTCTTGATGTTTGTGTCGACCTCTGAGCCGTCAGCTGTGAGGAAAAACCTCCACTTGCCGGTGCTATTCTTCTTGAACGTTGAGCCGGTTGAATCAAACGCTGGCTTGAGCGGCGTTGTGATGGCTTCTGCGCCGCACGCTTCTGCGACGTTTCCCAGCAGCATTGACACGCCGCCGACCACGGCTTCACACCACTGGATCAGGCCGACGCTGACAATCCCAGAGTCGTACATGTTGATGGCGTCATAGTGCCCGCCCTCAGCTGCAGTGATCACCTCAAGCAGCAGGTCGCTCTTTGATGGGTTCTCTGGAAGGGAGAACGTGAGCTTGCCCGTGAAGTGAGGACCCTCGTACGCGCCGTACGACGCCCATCCGATGTTGTCTTGCGTCACCATCACTGGCCTCCATCCCTCTACTTATGGAAGCCGGCCGGCGTTCAGGCAACGTTCCAGAGCTTGTCAAAGACAGAAACGAACTTTGTCCAGTATGTGTCCTTCAGCATTGAGTTGAACGACCACGCTTGGAACGTCTCTCTCACCCTGTCCCAGTCCCTGTGTGGCGCCGAACACATCATAAGATCAGCATCAGTGTTGTCCCACTCTGCAAGCCGTATCAGCTTCACGTTCCGCTCAAAGATCTCCAAAGACGCTGGGTCCTTGAGCGCGTCACTGATCAGCTCAGGATCCCTGACAATCGACTCGGCTGTCTTGTCACCGATCGATGGGATGCCCGGGATGTTGTCGCTCGGGTCTCCCCTGAGAGCTTTCCAGTAGACATAGTCGTAGTCAGGCGCAGCAACGTGCTGCTTCTTCACGGGGTTGTAGAGGTAGACGTTGTCAAACTGTTGCAGCAGCTGGATGAAGTCTGTGTCGGTCGACACAACGGTCCATTCGACCACACCGACACCGTTTGATCGCTTGATGATGTTGTACACAGTGTCGTCAGCTTCAAAGTGTGGGTGAACGACCACGCTGAGCGGGAAGCAGCACCGCAACAGGTTCACAATCAGCTCTTTCTGCCGGCGAAAGTCGATGAGCGACTTCTGCTCCTCGCTTCCCTCCTCAACCTTCCTGTTTGCTTTGTACTCGGGCAAGAGCCGGCACTGCCGGTACGGTGCACCCTCGAGCGTGAAATAGACACGTGATGGGTCAAACAGCTCGATGAGGGGTTTGAGCCCCCTGAAGAAGTTGTACGCGACGTTGAAGTCGCCCAGCTGGAACCCGCTCCTGGCACGGTGCAGGAGGTTGTGGCCGTCAAGGACAAGGATCTTGTTCATCGTGTTGCATCCGGCTGTCCAAAGCACACAGAACCAGTGCTGCAGCAAAGACCAACAACATCAGAAGGACATTTTTCTTTTGCATTTCGCATCTCCACCAACAGGTTCAACAGCTGTCTGTTCCTTGCGTACGTGCACTCTTCGTTTGCTCGAGCCATCTCGTACAGGATTTTATAGTACCTGAACTTGTAGAACAAGAAGCATGACAACACAAACAACGCGATCACGATCGCCCATCCAAGCTCAACAAACGTCATAGCCAGATCCCTTCCATCAGTACCGGTAGTAGCACGTGGTACAGTCGCACTTTGAATCCGAGTCTGGGTCGCCCCTTGTCCCTCCACACTCAGAACAGAAGCAATTGTTCAGGTAATCAAAGAACGCGTACCTGGCTTCCTTTGGAGCAGCAAGAAGGATTTTCCTGATTGCTTCAACAAACGGTGTGGTCACAAGGTCATCCATGGCATCACCGGATCTCGCACCCGATCTTCTTTGCGTACGCAAACGTGGCATCAAGAGGGGGTCCGTCTGTGGGGACTGCAAAGTACAACACCCTGTTGAACCGCCATGGGACATGGCCGACAAGGACATAGCCCTGACCATAACGATCAATCTGGCAGTAGTCGACCCTGCCGTCAGCCGTCACCAGCTTGTATGCTAACCAACTGACTGCACCGACAGCGGCCAGCGTCATGATCAGGTTGAACAAAAATACTCCGATCATCCCACAAAAAAATGTCTGGATCCTCATTGCTTTCCTCACTTCACCTGGCAACCGTACAGGTTTGCCTGCTTGACAGCGTCTTCAAGGGTTCTTTCATTGATGGTGATCGTTCTGGTGGAGCCCCATGGAACATTGCCATAGACGTCATATGCAATGCCGCTCGCGCCGCCTGCATGGCTGTGCACGTAGCAGTGGCTTACCTTGCCGTCCGCTGCAGCTACTTTGTAGATCGCAGTTGCAATGCTACCGATAACTGCTGCGACGATCACCAGCACAGCGACAAACGCAATGGTGTCTTTCATGCTAGCAGGGTACCACCTGCAGCCGGTGCGTTACACTGCTCTTGACGCCATCTTCTGCCACACCTCAATCGGGATCATCTTGAGCGCTTTGAGCGCAGCGTCAACGTCGTTGAACATGTTTGACAGCTGAGCGTCATTGCTGACTTCACCGGATGAGACTGCCGCAACAACGATGTCCTGCAGCGCTTGTCTCACGTCCTCTTTCTTCAGGAACTCTTCAGAAGCTGAGACCCTTGCTTCCCTGAACGCTTCTGAGAAGAGCGAGCGAAGCCTGCCAACAGTCGTCTTCATGTGCTCTAACTATCTCGTGCTGAGCAGGCACAGCCCGACCAGCATCGTGCCGACGCCGGCCCACTGCACCGCTGTGAGCCTCTCATGGAAGCACACGATCCCGATAAAAACCGTCAAGACAGTCGACAGCACGAGCCAGATGCTGCCCATCAGGACGAGCTGGTTTCGTTTCGCCATGATCGCAAGCCAGAAACCGTTGGTGAACACGGTGATGAGCAGCGAAGAAACAAACAGCACCGGTGTCGGCCTGTTCCCCCACATCTTTGAAACAACCTCGTTTGCAACGTAGAACACCATTGACGCTGCAAACAAGCAGGCAACGTTGTCGAACATGCAGCCTCCTATGAAGGATCGTCTGGCAGATGGACCGAGTTGACCTTTGCCATCCTCCCATCGGGGAGCTCGATCATCACCGGCTCTTTCTTGTTCGATGTTGCCTCCCGCACAGCAGAGAGCGTTTGCGGGCTGTCAGCGTTCTCAAACCCGTCTTTGTACCACTCTTTTGCCTGGTTGACGGCGAGGCCAACCATGTTGTTGATGGACTTTGAGGCGCGCTCAACGAGCGTCTTCCGTGCAGCATCAGCAGAGTCGAATATGTCGCCGTCTATGCTGTCAACAGACCTGATCGTGTCATCTGCTCCGGAGCTGCCAAACCTGACCATGTAGGTTGTCTTTTCACCCGTGATTGTCTTTTTTGTGATCTCTTCTATGACCTGCCACGGGTAGATCTTTGCTTCTTTCCTGAAGACAACATAGACAATCTGGCCTATCTTGTAGCTCATTGCTGCTTCTCGTCATCTTTTTGGGCACCCGCCGCAAGGTCATCGAGCACATTGCTCTGCGGCTCCTCTCCACAGCACTCGTCCGGATCGCTCATGAGCTTGAACACTCCGACAGGTGGGGGCTGCGAAGAAGCGCAGACAAAGTCAGGTGCATCATCGTCAAGGACGACACCCGCTTCTTTGCACACCGACACAAGCTTGTTCCAGAAGCGAGCCTCAACATAGGACCGGTCCTCCAGCGCCGCGAGTGCCTGGCTGACGGTCAGCTTCATCTCAGGTGGAAGGAGGATGCTGCACAGGTCACGCAGGTGCGTGAGCTCGAGCAACGTCAGGCTCAGCTTGAATGTCTTGCGTTCTTTTCGTTGCTTCACTTGCTTGTCCAACTCACAGCGATGGGTCTGTCAACGTTTCAACGAACATGTCAAACGTGTCACGGTACTTGACCTGCTGTTGGATCTTGACATACTTCAGTGCCGCGTTGAGCGTCTTGACATCCAGCTTCTCGCTGTATTCCTCAACCAGCTCTTTCCTGTCTTCTTTGAGAAGCTCAACCTCGTTGTCGACTGCAGTGATCTTGTCGATGAACTCCTTCACCAGTGCTTTAAGGGCATGGAGCTCATCGGGCTGGAGCTCGGCAACGGGCTTGCTTTCTTTCTTTGATTTCTTTGCCATGGCAACATCTTACACCCGCTGTGTGCAGATGTTTATGGGCATCACATGCTCTTGATCTTGGAGACAGCCTGCTGGTACTGCTGCACAAACGGGCTGGACGATGGAACGCCAGCGTCAACGGCTTGCTTTGCCTGTGCCTCAAGGTTCTTGCAGAAGAATTCCTTCATGCTCTTCTTTGTGACATCCAGCAGCTGCTTCTCAGCCTGTTGCTTCTCCTGCGGAGGGACCTGAGCGAGCTTGTCAAGCCCCTTCAGCTTGACCCCTGACTTCTGCTGCAGGTCCTGCAGGCTCTGCGCGCTGAGGACTGCGCTGGCCAGCTTTGCCACGTTTGCCAGCGTTGATGCGATCGCTTTCTCGCTTGTCTGCTGCATCCGCCTTGCTTTGGAGCTCTGGGTGACCTTTGCAATGACCCTGGGGTCTGACAAGACCTGCTCGATCGGGGGCAGCTTTGCCTCGCGGATGACGTGCTCAAAGCCGATGTCTCCGCCAAAGGCTCCGCCGTAGTCCCCGCCATAACCGCCGCCTCCACCCATCCCTCCGCCACCGCCGAAGCCATAGCCGATGTCTCCACGTGTCTTCTGGGGTTTCTCTTCCTTGTTCAACCCGTACTTCTCCTTGATCTCTTCCAACCACGTGTCTATAGTCCCTCCGGTGAGCACGCTGATGGCCTTGATCGCAGCTTTTGGGGACTTCTGGATGATCTTTGCAGACAGGAACGCCTGTGGTGCCATCATGAACGCAACGACACACATGTCGTTGTTTCTCAGGAGCTCTGCCGTCGCCCCATAGACGTCAGCATACTCTTCTTTGATCTTGTCGATCTCCTCCTTCTCTTTCTCAAAGATCTCCTTGTACTCATCCCTGAGGATCGGGATCAGCGACGTTGCGACTGTCTCAAACGCAACCTTCGCGGCCGTCTGTGCCTTCTGCGAGAGCTCCTTTGCCTTGCCGGTCGCAACACCGATGACGTCAGCAAACGGCTTCACAAAGATGTTGTACATGTCTGACTTGCTGCCAAAATGGAGCCCCCACGGCCCAACCATCGCGTCTGAGTAGTACAGGTCACCGTACCCGCCACCGTCGTCTTCCAGCAACACCTGGCGCGTGTACTCCCTCAGGAGCTCATAGCCGTCATCTGCGCGTTTCATCACGTGTCTAAATATGCTCGTTGTGCTGTGCACGCAAGATCTTCAGAGCATGCTCAATGAGGGGCCGCTGGTAGTAGTGGATGTTTGGCAGTGCATCGACGTCAAACCACCTGACGTCTGCCACCTCGCTGTCGGGGTCGTTCGACCTGGGTTCCTCGCTCCCAGAGCACTGTGACAGCCACGAAAGGACCGTCTTGTCTTCTTTGCTGTACACTGTGTGAACGCTCGGCAGCTTCTGGCCGAGCACGATGTCAACGCCAGCTTCCTCTCTGACCTCACGCTTTGCGCACTCCTCAAGCGTCTCGCCCGGGTCGAGGTGTCCCTTCGGGATGCCCCAGAAGTCACGGTGAGCGAACTGTTTCACGAGCAACAGCTCGTGCCGGCCGTTCCTCAAACGCCATATGACGCCGCCACACGAGGTCGTCTGTTTAAGAGCTTTTGTGTCCATGGTACTTAACCTACACCAGCAATGACAGGAAATACACAATGGCAAACATAGGGATCATTGTTCTCAGCGCTAAACCGTACCACGCAGGACACGATGCGCTTGTCAGGATGGCAGCTGCTGAAAACGACAGCGTCCACCTGTACGTTTCGCTGGCAGACAGGGCCCGCCGCGGCGAAGCGATCGTGCTCGGCGGCGACATGGAGAAGCTGTGGAAAGACACGATTGAGGGCTCGCTCCCCAGCAACGTGGCTGTCACATACGGCAGCGGCTCGCCCATGACAAACGCATATGAGGAGCTCATCGAGGCAGACAAGGACGGGTCGCTTGACACATTCACGATCTATGGCGATGAGTTCGATCTCCCAACGTGCTTCTCAAACACCCAGCTCGAGAAGCATGCAAAGAACCTCATGGACGCTGGACAGGTGAACCTGAGGGCGGTCTCGCGGTCACAGACGGTGGACGTGAGCGGGACAGAGATGAGGCGGCACCTCATGATGGGTGACAAGGGAGCCTTCTTGGCCGGCCTTCCTGCGGGAATAGACGGTGAGCTCGTGTGGAACACGCTTGCCGCACGCGTTGCTAGGCCAACGCTCCCAAAGAGAGAAAAGAAGCAGAAGACGGAAGGCCTTGTGAAAGAGTACATGTCGCTTGTGGTACAGAAGAACAAGAGGCGTTGAACAATGAGCAAAGAGCTGCCAGAGCAGGTGATCACGAGCATCAACGGCACGGGTGTCCGGACCGGCTTCCATGTTGTCCTTGCGCGCTCAATGTACGAGCTCAGCTGCGCTTACTATGTGATAAGGAACACAGTCACAGACTCAAGAGCAGTCGAACCCCACAACGAATGGCAGTATGTCGAACCAGAGTTCTGTGGAAGGCTCCACCCAACGGAGGCCAGAGACACCACAAAGCGTTTGATCAATGAGGGACGCCAGTTCTTCGCGTGCACAATGAACCGCGACGTGCTGGATGTGATGCACTTTGAGTCCGCAGACGACGTGCGTGAACGAATCCTGTTCTTCAGGCTGAATGAAGACAAGACACGTGGTGTGGGCCGCATGACAGCTGCTGACGCCGGCAGGTTCTTCCGTGCCTACAGCACTGGGATCCAGCACGTGTCAGAGATCCTCCTGTCTGAAGGGCTCTGGTAGCAGCAACCGAGGAAAAGCACACATGAAAGAAGAGCGAGTGTTGGCATGGCACTTCCTTGCCAAGGACGGCCGGCTGTGCACCCACAACGGCATGGCGAAGTGGAGAGACACAAAGGTGAGGCCCGGAGTGACATACGTGCACCGTGGTCCCATAGAGATGTGCCTGCACGGCCTCCATGCGTGTGAGAGCCCACTCGATGCCCTCTTGAACGCACCAGGACCCATCGCCTGCAGGGTGGAGTGTTGGGACCGCCTGGAGAAGGAAAACGATCCGTACTGCTCTGGCATATCAAAGCTGGTCTGCGGCCACAGGAAGGTCCTGTGGATGTGCAATGCATCAAAAGCGCTCCGGAAGTTCGCTGTCATGAACGCTGATTATGCGCTTGACTCTGCTTTCTGCGTAGACAACAGGTCACGTGCAGCCGTTGAAGCTGCAAGAGCCCAGCTGAAAGGCTCAATGACAAAGTCTGACATGAAGATCTATGCAGCCGCCGCTCGAGACGCTGAGAAAGCAATGTACAAGAAGTACACGTCAGGGTTCAACACGGCTGACGAAATCAACCACCTTGCCGCAGGGGCTGCGAGCGATGTCACATCATATGAACAACCACACGCAGCTGCGATCGCAACTGTCTATGCAGTGCTGAAGATCCATGAAAAGCTTAGCAGGATTGCACCGCTGTCGTCCCAGCTGCGGCAGACGCTGCTGGAAGCACAGGCTCACGACCTCTCAGAGATGCTGGACGAGCTGGAACCGTGGGGCTGGGGTTTTTCTCATAGAGGGAGTACGAGAACCTGGGAACGCCCTGGCCGATGTGCCTGAACCTTATCGTCTTGCTGAAGAAGTCCTTTGTGACCTTGCTGAAGCCCTGTGAGCTGACAACGAACAGCCCATCAACGTGCCCAAAGACCTCGTTTGCGTCCATGGATTCATACAGCTCGTTGAAGAATGCGTCTGGGTCTTCAAACGCAGCGTCTGTGAGGCACGATGCCATCTCATCGCGGCGGGTGAGCCCATCAAACATGTCGTCGCCGTAGCAAAAGGCTGCTTCACTGCCCAAGCGTTTCTCCAGGTCCCTGCATATGATGCGGCTTATGATCACCCGTGCTTCCGTGGTGACAAACGACTGCACACCGGCCACCGACACCTGGTGCATGCACAGGTTTGTCCAGAGCTTCTTGAGGTCTCGGGCTGCCTTGATCGCTGCACGGAACGACCTGAACCTGCGGATGGGCACCTCGCCTGCACAGACCATGTCAGCCTCCCTGTCCAAGAACAGCTTGATGCAGCTCATGATGCGACGCTCGGTATCATTGAGATCAACACCGTCGTTTGTCCAAAGCATGCTGCACAGCCTGTGAAGCTGGTCGATGATCTCCTGCATGCGCTTCATCGGTGCTGCCAGCAACATCCTGCCCTTGTTGCACGTGCGGATATACGCACAGTCGGTTGCTTTCACCTCCCATGTGCGGCCATCTGGCGTTGCTATGTCAAAGTCGACCGACGAGCCCTGAACCTTTCCTCCCAAGATCTTCTCCAACCGTTCTTCACCCGGACCGACGCCTGACATGAGCGATGATTCGTTGCTCAAACACCTGTAGCTGATGTCCGCAATTGCGTCTGCCCACCTGGGATCGTCCCACCGGTGCCACTTCAACGGCTCAAGGTCATCAACGCTGACAATTGCTTGCACATCAGCACCAGGAAGCTTCTTGGCAACCTGTGAGTTCTTTGTGATAACGTCTGTGCACGAATACCCAGAGACAGAGGGCTCATACATTGCGTACCGGTGCATGGCATCCCGCAGCTTTGTCTCGAGCGTGTTTCGTTTGCACCGCAGCACAGCGCTGTCATACATGTGCCCAAAGCGTTTCTTCGCAGCCGTGCCATCCGGCTTCAAGCCTGCATTGACTGCAGCGTTGACGAAGCTGGTTCTGTTTCTGTTCTGCTCGTCCCAAACGCTCAGCTGCGCCTGTGCTGCTTCATAGGCAAGCTTCGCAGCAGCTTCTTCAAGATCAAACCTGAGGCTGCCATCACACGTGCACGTTTCCTGCTGCTCTTCTCCAAGCATGCCAAGCTCCTTCGCTCTGGGTGTTTTGGTCTTACAACAAGCTGCGCCGGTTGAGCTTGTTCATGACATCGTCATGGTCGGCTTTGAACTGCTCTCTGAGCTCCATTGCAGGGATCGCGGCGCCTCGGCCGTACCTGAACATGCCCAAGATCTGGTTCAGCGGCGCAAATGAGCCCGTGAACTTGTATGCATTGCCCTTGTATATGAACACAATGCCCTCGGCCGCCGTTGTGATGTTCTCGGCACCGCCCAGCTTGCGGAGCTGCCTCTGCAACGTGTCGATCGCAGCCTGGTTCCCGCTCGACTCAATCGCTTTCGTTGCGAGCTCAAGCCTGCTCCGGAGGCGTGCAACCTCTTTGTCTTGGTTGCTGATGAGAACAGACCTCATGCTCTTCAACAGCTCTGCAGCAAACCTTGAGACGACAACCTCCAGCGGCTCAATGAACGACTTGAGCATTGCTGGCGCCTGCTTCACAAACTCGTTGATGCGTGGGTATGCAAACGGTGGCGCAGCCTTCTTGATCTGCGGCAGCCCTGGACAATCGGGCTCAGATATCGAACGTGAGACAACCATCTGTTTGATACGCGGGGACAGCTGGAGAACGTTGGCCTCTTCGTCCATGAGGTTCCAGAGGTATTCTTCGATCGTCGCTCCGTCGCCAACACCAGCGTCGCTCTGGATCGACTCTATTGCAGCGATTGCATTGTCGCTTGCTGAGCTGTTGCTCAGCCTGTCGAGCTGCACAAGCGCTGGGCCCATGATGCGCCAGTTCAGGTTTGCAACAGAAGCCTGCATCTTGTTGATGTATGACGCCAGCTTGTTGACGCTCTGGTCACCGGCGCCCTGCGCTTCAATGCCGCTGTCTGTTGCTTTGTACACAGGCCATCCATGGAACACAACGTTGTTGTGATCATAATTGATCACGTTCGGGTTTGCAGTGTAGATGATCTCTGCAGAGTACCACGTAGTACCGCGATCACCAAACGCTGAAACACGCTCTTGTTCAGAGAGCGAAGACAGAGCACCCTGGAGGACTGTGAATGCATTGTTGAACGCGGCCGCAAGGTTCTGCCTGTCGCTGAACTTTGCAGCGAGCTCACTGGCTCCCATGCCCCCGCTCTTGATGTCACCGCCAGAGCGCGCGACTTTCAGGCCTCTATCCCACGTGAACACAATGTTGATGCCATCAAGCTTTTCAGTGACGTGCTCAAGCTTTCCCTCTGCCGCTGAAGCAATGATGTCCTTGATCTCACCAAACGTGAGGTACCTGTTGTCGTACAGGTGTGAAATATGGCCGATGACTCCGCCCATGTTATTGGTTTCCTTGTGTCATTTGGTTCCCGCTTCACAGAACGCTTTCTCAATTGCAACCCTAAGGACGTCATGGACGTACTCTTGGACCTGCTTGTCATCGAGCGAGTCCTCTGGAAACAGGCCAAAATAGCTCCTGATCTTGTGGATGAACACGGGTGTCATCTCAACAGAGAGGACCTGCCCGTTCTTGAGCTGTATGTCTATCGTCTCAGTGGCCACGCCCTGTGCAAAAGCGTCTTGCATGCCAGGAAACTACAACAGCTTGAGGCGCTGGTACAAACGTGCCCAGGCGGTCACTTCTTCTTGGGGGTGATGGGAAGGGGAGCAGACGTGTTCTCAGTCGATGGCTTCTTGGGAGTGATCGGCGCCTTGATGACATTCGGCTTCATGTGCTTCACTCCGGGCTCTTGGTCTTTCTTCATCTCAACATCGGCCGGACGTTTGCTCGGTTCTTGTGCTTGCTCTCCGGAGATCTCGCCAGTGACGATCTGCGCGATGCCTTTCAAGAACGCCAGCAACGCAACACGTTCGGGCTTCTTGAGGCTGTTGACATACTGGTCCATCGCTTTTGAGATCGCTGAGTCTTTGAACGACTTGCCGCTGCGGATCGAGTTGAGCTTCTCAACAACGTCCGAGACGCTGACGTTTCCCTTCTTCAGCTTCTGGAACTCATCGTCAAACGTCTTTGACGTCTTTGACTCAGCGTCTGCTTCGGGCTCTTTCTCAGTGGCGCTTGTGTCAGCGGGCTCGGGTTCGCTCTCGCCCGCACCGGTGTCAAGGCCGCCGAACAGGTCATCAGTGCTGACGTCTTCTTCTTCGCCTGTGTCCTTTGTGGCAGCCGCTTGCTTCTCTTTCTCATCAAGCGCCTTGCGTGACAGAGCGGCCCTGCTGTTGACCTCCTCGTCAATCACGCTCTGCAAGAATGCTCCGAGCGTGTTGCCGCTGTTGATCCTGACTGTCTTCTCTGGCATCACTTGCCTCCCGTGATCCGGATCCTGTTCAGGGGTCGCTCGCGGTACCTCTTGATGTACCTTCTCTGCGGCGTTTCCTTGCCGTCGTCTGGAGCCCTCTGGTGGTTCTCTTTGATGAGAATGTCGTCCATGAATTTATCGAACGGTGACTCAATGATGTCATCGTCCTGTTTGTCGTTCTGTTCCATGTTGGTTAAGTATGTTGTTCAGCGTTGCAACTTCTTGAGGCCAAGCGCAATGGTGCAAAGCTGGTCAGCAACGTCTATGTCCTGGATCCTTGCCGCCTTTGGCACATATGGGCCTGCCATCGGCACCATCCTGTCGCCGTGGTGCAGCTCAAACCTCTCAAACACCAGGCCGGCCGCTTCGACAATGTCAAGAGCTAGCGATAGCTCAACGCGGATCTCTATCTCAGGTTCAACCTCAAACAGGACCGACCTCAGCATTCCAGTGAATGCACGTGGCCTGTGGGTGTTGTCCTTGACATGAGCAACAACGCTGACAAACTTGCTGCTCATGTCCTCTATCTGTGTCTGGATCTCTTCTTCAAGCTCTGGGATCTGGCCCCTGAGCACATCACTCATCAAAAGTCGAGAATTCTCCGCTCTCATTTCCATGGATGGTACAGTACACCACGTCACGGAAGGTTACATCGGCATATGCCGCGTATTCTCTGTCGAGAGCTGTTGCTTTCTCTATGTCTCTTGTCATGAGCTCGATTGTGACAGTGTCATCCTGGATCGTCAGCTTAGCGTTGTGCTGGGTGTCACGTTCATAGGTTAGCATGCAGACAATGAAACGATCCCTCTGTTCCATGTCCATGAACTTGTACTGCTTTGCCAGCTTGCCGTTGAGGAGCCTCCACCTGTCAACGGGTATGACTGGGAGGGGCGGCTGCCGGGGGTTTATGGGCAGCTTCCCAAAAGACATGGGCTCATCCGCTCTCTCAA
>Ga0209048_10002995_pt1 | contig 16568 bp, 12 predicted proteins | sample FrelakmetCRP12CR_FD_187146 | JGI IMG/M metagenome (GOLD analysis project Ga0209048, IMG submission 187146) | Freshwater lake sediment microbial communities from the University of Notre Dame, USA, for methane emissions studies - CRP12 CR (SPAdes)... | ecosystem: Environmental > Aquatic >... | reverse complement strand
CGGCCGCCGGCCTGCTGCTCGATCCGCTGTCGTTCCTCGTGCGGTCGATGGCAACGGCCGTACTGCCCGCCGTCAACGCGGCGATCCGCGCGGGCCTCGACACGGCGTACGCGTGGCCGCTCGGTCCGTCCAAGGTCGTCGTCAACGGCGCGGCGGTCGTCCTCAACGCCACGCTGCTGAGTTTCAAGCAGCCGCACTTCCACCAGGCGTTCCTCATCGGTGGCCTCTTCGCGTTCGTGCTCGTCCTCAACACGCGCGTCACCCGCTTCTGGTGCCGCGCAATCTGCCCCCTCGGTGCGCTGCTCGGCGTCTGCTCGCGCTGGTCGCTCGTCCAGATGCGCAAGCACGAAGAGAAGTGCGACGACTGCCGCCGCTGCCTGCTCCATTGCCAGGGCGGCGACGATCCCGTCCCCGGGGCCGCGTGGCGCAAGGCGGAGTGTCATCTCTGCCTGAACTGCGTCAGCGACTGCCCCACCGGCGGCGTCCACTTCGTGTGGTCGGCCTGGCCATCGCCCGCGAAGCAGACGCGTGAAACGCCCGAACTGAAGCGCCGCGCGCTGCTCACGAGCCTGGCGGCCGGCGCGGCGATCGTGCCCCTCATGCGCTCCGGCCCGGGCCTCAAGACGCCGCCGGGCGCCTTCCTGATCCGACCGCCCGGCTCTCTCGACGAGTCCCACTTCCTCGACCGGTGCATCCGCTGCGGCGACTGCATGAAGGTGTGCCCCAACAACGCGCTCCACCCGGCGGCGTTCGAGGGCGGCGTGGAAGCCCTCTGGTCGCCCGTCCTCGTGCCGCGGATCGGGTATTGCGAACCGAACTGTGTGCTCTGCTCGCAGGTCTGCCCCACCGGGGCGATCTGGGAGATCAAGGTCGCGGAGAAGAACAAGAAAGACGCCCCGATCAGAATCGGCACGGCGTTCTACGATCGCGGGCGCTGCCTGCCCTGGGCGATGGGCATCGAGTGCATCGTCTGCGAGGAATGGTGCCCGACCTCTCCGAAGGCGATCCATCTGGTTCCCGCGGAGGTCGTGGACCGCAACGGCCAGACGAAGACCGTGCGCCAGCCATACGTCGACCCGAGGCTCTGCACCGGCTGCGGCGCGTGCGAGTACGCGTGCCCCATCAAGGGCAGTCCGGCGGTCTACGTCACCAGCGCGGGAGAAACCCGTTCGCGCACCAACCAGTTTCTCTTGAAAGAGAACCAGCCCCGACCGAGGCAGTCATGAAGCGACACCAGCGGTACCAGCCGATGCCGACGTCGAGCGACGTCACCCGCCGCGAATTCGTGAAGATGGGCGCCGCTACCGCGGCCGCCAGCGGCATCGTCCTTGGAGTGCCGGCCATGGGCGATGCGCAGCAACCGCCAATCCAGGCGCCGCCTGAAACGAATATCGGCGATTTCATGAAGGTGCCCAAGGGCAAGCACGCCCTACCGGGACCGTTCCCCGGCAGGGTGGTGGAGGTGAAGGACCCGCGCGCGCTCGTCGAAGACTCGATCGACGCCAAGGTCGTCGGCGAGATGTTCGAGCGGGGCGTTCGCACGTTGACGGGCAAGGACATGAAGGAGAGTTTCGGGCTCTTCTTCGAGCCCGGCGATGTTGTCGGCATCAAGGTCAATCCTGTGGGCCCGCCGCTCATCAACACGCACGTCGAACTCACCCAGGCGGTCGTGAACTGGCTCGTCGCCAACAAGGTGTCGCCGGACCACATCGTCATCTGGGATCGGTTCGACTATATGTTGAAAGACGCTGGCTACACGGCGGACCGGTTCCCGAAGGGCGTCCGGATCGAAGGCCTGCAGACGATGGACGAGGCGGGAAACACCTGGAAGGATGCCAGCGGCAACCACGTCAGCCTGAACAACTTCGACAAGGACGTGTACTATTTCGCCAAGGGCATCGTCGGCAAGAACGTCCGCGGTTACAAAGACGACGAGTTCTACCTGAACCAGCACGTGTTCAACGGAGAGTATTCGTACTTCGGCAAACTGCTCACCAGGCAACTGACGAAAATCGTGAACCTGGCGGCGTACAAGAACACCGGTGCGGGCATCTCCATGGCCACGAAGAACCTGGGGTACGGGTCCCTGTGCAACACGGGGCGCCTGCATGCGCCGCTGTTCTTCAACGTGTGCACCGAGGTGCTGGCCGCGCCGGTCGTCCGCGAGAAGCTCGTGTTGAACGTCACCGACGCCCTGCGCGGGCAGTACGAGGGCGGCCCCGACAAGAACGCGCAGTTCGTCTACCCGAACCATTCACTGTTTTTCGCGACCGACCCGTTCGCCCTCGACATGATCTGCCACCGTCAGATCGTGGCGAAACGCAAGGAGATGGGGATCGCGGTCAACGAGAACCCGAGGTTCACCGACTATCTGCACTACGCCGAGAGGCTGGGGCTGGGGATTGCGAATCCGGAGAAGATCACGTACATCAGGGGCTAGGGGCTGGGCGCTAGGCGCCAGTCAGGCGCGATTCGGGATTCGGATATGGACAAGAAGACGCCGTCGAAGTGCCGCGGGTTCCGCCGTACCGCAGTCGCGCTAGTGTCGCTGCTGGTCGTGAGCGTTGGCTCCGTGCGAGCGCAGAAGCCGGCCGGTGACGCGAATCTGCTGCCGGCGGACGGCTTCTCCGGCGCGTGGAAGAAGAACGGTCCGACGAAGGTGTTCACGAGCGAAGACCTGTACGGCTACATCGACGGCGGCGCGGAAGCGTTTCTCGAGATGGGGTTCGAGCAGTTGACGGTTCAGAAGTACCGCGACGGCGCCAACGAGCTGACGGTCGAGCTGTACCGGATGACGGACGCGACGTCAGCCCGGGGCATCTATCTCGCCCGCTGCGGCAAGGAGACGCCGGACCCGGCTCTCCGCGAACGGCACACCGCGAGCCGTCATCAGATCCTGCTCCAGCGGGGCCGGTACTATCTCGTGCTGAACAACACGGCCGGCGGGGCGGCCAACGCTCCCATGCTGGCGAAAGCGGCCCAGGCAATGGTCACGAAGATGCCGGCGGATACCGCGGTCGCCGCGCTCGGCCTGCTGCCGCCGGCCGGGCTGGTGCCGGGCTCCGGGCGGATCATCCGCGGGCCGGTCGGTCTCCAGGCGGTCTACACGCTTGGGGATGGCGACATCCTCCAGTTCGGGGGCAAGCTGACGGCGGCCGCGGGCGACTACAAGGACGCCGCCGGCACGAGCACGCTCGTCGTTGTTGATTACCCGACGCCTGCCGCAGCCGCGGCGGCGTTCAAGCATCTGAAGGCCAATCTCGACACGTACCTCAAGCCCACCACAGCCACCGACTCGAAACTGGTGTTCCAGGACTACGAGAAGAAGTTCGGCGTGGCCGCGGTGAACGGCCGGCGACTGGAGGTCCGGCTGCACCTGGCCAAGCCGCCCGCATAGGCCCCGGCGGAACCCCGGCGGCCGCCGGCTCGTCCTCTTGTACGTGCCCGCCATTTGCGGCCGGACGGCCGCAGTCGTACAATCCACCCGACACACCGCTGGCTTTTCCGTTTCCTCCCTGGAGCGGCGCCCCGGGCGCCGGAGTGAGCCGTCATGAGCGACAAGAAGGGTTGGGGCGCGACCGTGCTCGGGTGGTTCGTGGTCTCGGACGACGAGGAGGGGCACGGAGCCAGCGGTGAGGACCAGGGCGGCGACACGGCGGGCGGGAGCGCGACCGACATGCCGCAGGTGTTCGTGAAAGACCCGCCTGCGGCGCTTGGCGGCCAGGTGGACTTCAAGGCGGTCTTTGAGGCGGCGGGCATCGACGACGAGGAGTCGGGCCGGGTCGCCCGGGCCCAGGAGCTCCTGGCCAGCCTGCCGAACGATACGCCGGCGCCGGTCAGGAAACAGATCGTCGAGGCGTCGCTCAACGCGTTCGGCGTCTCCATCGACAAGATCATCGAGGGCGGCGTCGCGGAAATCCAGGCGCTCGAAGGGTACATCCGGACGGGCGCGGCCGACACGCAGACGCTGCTCAGCGAGTCGGCCGGGCGCATCAAGAAGTTCGAGGAGGAGATCCAGCGCATCCGGACGGTGATGGATCAGCGGGTGCAGGAGCAGCAGGCGGTCACGAAAGCGTGCAACGAGCGGAAGCTGGGGATCCAGCAGATTCTGGAGTTCTTCGGGCAGGAGGCGGTCGCCCGCGTCGTGCAGGCCGCCTCGACACGCCGGGCCGCGGCCGGGGGCCCGGCCGGCCCTGATTCCCGCAAGGAGAGGTGACGAGCATGGCTGGAGGGGGTTTCTTCGCGCGGCTTGGCAACTTGTGGAAGGGGTTCCTGTCGCTCTGGATCTCCGACGTCGAGAAGCAGCACCCGGAGATCGCGTACGAGAACGCGATCAACTCGATGATCGCGAAGTTCGCGAAGCTGAAGTCGGCCACGGCGGCCATCATCCGGCGGCGCGAGGACATCGAGGCGCGCAACGAGAAGGCCAAGAACGAGCTGGCCGCCGTGCAGGGCCAGCTGGCCGCCGCCCTCGACACGAGCCAGGACGACCTGGCCGTGGTGCTCATCCAGAAGAAGAACGAGCTCGAGAAGGAGCTCGCGGAGCTCGGCGGCGAACTCGCCCTGGCCCAGAAGGACGCCGACTCGGCCAAGTCGTCGCTCATCACGGTGCAGTCGGAGATCAAGAGCCTGAAGGCCGAGCGCGACTCGATGCTGGCCAAGATGCAGTCGGCGCAGGCGCGCATCAAGATCCAGGAGCAGCTCGACGGCCTGTCGGTGGACGCCGAGGTGAAGGCTCTCGACAACGTGCGCGACTACATCAAGACGACGATCGCGGAGGCCAACCTGGGCCGCGAGCTCTCGGAGTCGTCGCTCGACGCGCGCCTGGCCGCGCTCAGCAGCCAGGCGGGAGACGTGCAGGCGCGGCAGCAACTGGCGGAGATGAAGGCGAAGCGCGCCGCCCAGCAGGCCTCGCAGGGCCAGAAGACCCTCTAACGGGGGCCAGGAGCAGAGATCATGAGGCTCACACCATTCGCGAAGCTGTTCATCACGGTCGTCATCCTGGCCGTCATCGGCTACGCCGCCTACTACTACAAGGGCGCGGCGATCCGGAGGTGGGCCGTCGGCGACAAGCCGGCCGCCGCGCCGGCGTCCCAGGACCTGACCCGCGGCGATTTCGGCGCGCTGGGCAATGCGCCCGCGGACCCGGCTCGCAACGCCGGGGCGGCGGGCGTGACGGGGCTGGCGCTCGCGGGCGCCGGCAAGCTCACGCGGCCGCTCGTGGTCGGCATCAACACCTGGGCCGGCCACGCGCCGGGCATCGTCTTCAACGGGGGCCTCGACGCGAACGCGGCGTCGAACTACCGCAAGCGCTACGGCTTTGACGTGAAGTTCGTGCTGCTGGAGGATCCGGCGGCCAAGCTGGCGGCGTTCCGCAACGGCGACGTGGACCTGATGTGGAACACCGTCGACAACTGGGCGCGCGAGGCGTCGATCCTGGCCGAGCAGAACCAGAAGGCGAAGTCGATCATCATGCAGGACTGGTCGCGCGGCGGCGACGGCATCGTGTCGCTCACGACGATCAAGTCGATCGAGGACCTGAAGGGCCGGAAGATCGCCTGCACCCAGTTCACGCCGTCGCACTTCCTGCTGCTCTACCTGCTGGCGCAGTCGGGGCTCTCGGCCGACGACCGGGCGGCCGTCGAGAAGAGCATCATCTTCACGCAGGACGCGCCGGCCGCCGCCGCCATGTTCAAGGCCAAGCAGGTGGACGCCGCCGTCACGTGGGAGCCTGACCTGTCGGGGGCGGTGACCGCGCGCGGCGACGAGGCCCATGTCCTGGTGTCGACGACGGCCGCGACCAACATCATCGCGGACACGCTGTGCGCACGGCAGGACATCATCGACCGAGCCCCGGAGACGCTCCGCGATTTCGTGCACGGCTGGTTCGACGGCATCGAGATGATGAAGACCGACCCGGCGGCGTCGTACGCGGTGGTCGGCAAGGCGCTGAAGCTCGACGCCGACACGGTCTCGGGGATGCTCTCGGGCCTGAAGCTCACGCCCTTCGCCGACAACGCGCAGTTCTACGGCCTGACCGGCGGCAAGGCGCATTACGAGACGCTGTTCGACACGGCGTTCGTGATCTGGCGCAAGAAGGGACTGGTCACGCGGGCGGTGGACGCGCGCGACTGGGCCGACACGCGGTTCATCTCGGCCCTCGCCCAGGCCTACCCGGGCCAGGCGATCCAGGAACCGGCAATCGCCAGCCGGCCGGCCTCGGCAACCGATCGGGCGATCATCAACAAGCAGATCCAGATTCATTTCACGCCGGGCTCGGACGTGATCATGGAGGGGTCGTACTTCGTGCTGGACGCCCTCGGCGAGACGATGACGTCCTTCGGCAACACCTACCTGCGCGTCGAAGGCAACACGGATGCCACGGGATCGGCCGGCGCGAACCTCACCCTGTCGGAACGCCGGGCCCTGGCGGTAAAGAATTACGTGCTGAAGAACTTCCCGAACATCCAGCCTGCGCGCTTCCAGACGATCGGGCGCGGGGCGCAGAACCCGGTGGCGGACAACACGACCGAAACCGGGCGGCAGCTGAACCGCCGCACCGACATCAAGGTCATCCTCGCCACGCAGTGAGCTGATGGCCACCCGCACGTCGTCACTGTTCGCGCTCAGGTCTCCCCTGCCGCGCATGGCGAGCCTCTTCCTGGGGTTCGTCATGCCGGCGGTCGTGCTGGGGGCCTGGTGCGTCGCGTCCTACGGCGGCCTCGCGCCGCCCGACTTCCTGCCGTCGCCGAGCGAGGTGGTGCGCGGCACGCTCCAGCTCTTCATCGAGTACGACCTGGCCAGCGCCATCGTCGTCTCGACGCAGCGGATCGGCATCGCGTTCCTTCTCGCGTCCGCGCTGGCCCTGCCTCTCGGCGTGCTGATGGGCGCGTTCGAGCCGGTCAACAAGCTGTTCGAGCCGATCATGGCGCCCCTGCGCTACATGCCCATCTCGGCGTTCATCCCGCTGCTCATCCTGTGGTTCGGGATCTACGAGTCGCAGAAGATCGCGTTTCTCTTCCTCGGCGTGTTCGTCTACCTGCTGCCGGTGGTCGTGACGGCGGTCCGCGCGGTGCCCGAAGAGCTCGTGCAGACCGGCCTCACGCTCGGCGCCAGCCGCTGGCAGGTCGTTCGCACCATCCTGCTGCCCGCCGCGCTGCCCGAGATCTTCGATTCGTTCCGGGTGATGAACGCCATCGCCTGGACCTACGTGATTCTGGCCGAGGCCGTGAACGCGCAAGGCGGCCTGGGCTACATGGTGCAGCTCGCCTACCAGCACCAGAAGGCGTCGTGGTCGTTCGCGGGCCTGCTCGTGATCGGCGGCATCGGTCTGCTGACCGACGGCCTGATACGGATGCTGTCGGGCGTGCTGTTCCGGTGGCGGGAGAAAGCCGCATGAGCGACGAGAAACCGCACACTCCGCCGCACGCGGGAGAGCCCGGCACGGTAGCCGTGACGGTCGAGGGCCGCAAAGCCGCGGCGCCTGCCACCTACAGGGCCGACCTCGCGGGAACGCCCCCCAAGTTGCGTGTCGAGTCGCTCAGCGTCACGTACGTCGATCGGGCGGGGCAGAAAACGGAGGCCGTCCGGGACGTGTCCTTCGACATCGAAGACAAGCCCGGCGCCGGCGAGGTGGTCGTGTTCCTCGGGCCGTCAGGCTGCGGCAAGTCGACGATCCTCAAAGCCGTCGCCGGGCTTCTCCCGCCGACAAAGGGCGAGATCCTGGTGGACGGCAAGCCGGTCGAGGACACGGGGCGCGACCGGGGCATGGTCTTCCAGGCGTACACCTCGTTCGGCTGGCTGACCGTGCGCGACAACGTCGAATACGGCCTCCGCCTGCGTGGCGTGCCCAGGGCCGAGCGCCGGACGCTCTCCGACAAGTACCTCGCGTCGGTCGGGCTCGGCGAGTTCGCCGACCGCTATCCCAAGGACCTGTCGGGCGGGATGAAACAGCGCGTGGCCATCGCGCGCACGCTCATCAACGAACCCCGAATCGTGCTCATGGACGAGCCGTTCGGCGCGCTCGACCCGCAGACGCGCTGGGGCATGCAGGGTCTACTGCTCGACGTGTCGCGGGCCGTGGACAACACCATCCTCTTCGTTACCCACGACGTGTCGGAGGCGGTGTATCTGGCCGACACGATCTACGTGCTGTCCGCGCGGCCGGCGCGCATCCTCCACAAAGTCGACGTGCCGTTCTTCGCCAACCGCGACATTGCCCTCAAGTCGGCGCCCGAGTTCCGGGCCGTCGAGAAACGCCTGCTCGACATGTTGTACGCGCCGGCGGGCGCGACCGCGTAGAATACGCGCATGGCTTCTGCGGAGAAACCCGGCCGGCCGGTCACCGAACCGTCCTCCCCGCCGCGGCCCGCGCCGCAGGCCGCCCGCCAACTGGCGCCGGTGGTCGAGGCGGTGGTGGCCTCGGCCCGCGACGCCCTCCTCGAGAAGCGGCCCTATCTCAAGTTCGCCTTCGCCAATCCGTACAACCTCTCGCTCTTCGGCGGCGCGCTCGCGGCCGCCGGCCTGACCATGAACCCGTTCCTCGCCGTCGTGGCGATCGGCGCCGAGGCGCTCTGGCTGCTCTACGCGCCCGAGTCCGCGCGGCTCCGCCATCTGCTGTGGGACCCGCGGTTCGAGAAGGTCCGGGAGGCGGTCGAATACGAGGCGCGGGCCGAGCGCATGAGGCTGCTGGCCGAGGCCGATCGCGAGCGGGTCGATCGGCTCGTCGCGCAGAAGCGGGAGATCGAGCACCTGGCCACGCAGAACCCCTCGTTCACGGCCGACCTGTTGCGGGGAGAACTCGTCAAGACGGACCGCCTCGTCGAGGCCTTCCTCGACATGGCGGTGACGTGTGCCCGCTACGAGCAGTACCTGGCCTCGATCGACGTTGCCGGCCTCGACAAGGACCGCGACCGCTGGGACCGGGCGATTCGCGCGGGCAAGGACGGCGAAGCCCAGACGGAAATCGCAAAGAAGAACCTGGCCGTCATCATGAAGCGGTTCGAGAAGGTCCAGGAGATCCGCAAGTACCTCGGGGTCGCGCGCGGACAGCTCGACCTCATCGAGAACTCCTTCAGGCTGCTTGCCGACCAGATCGTCACGATGCAGTCGCCGCAGCAGCTGTCGGGCCAGCTCGACGAACTGCTCGACGGCGTGCAGGCGATCAAGGACAGCACGGCCGACACCGAGCGCCTGCTGAACAGCCTCGGCCTCACCTCCAACGCGTGACACATCCATGAACGAACCGCGCCTGCTGCCGTCCTGGGCCGAGGACCTGCGCCGCCGCTACCTGCGCGGCGAGGCCTCGATGTTCGTCCTCCACGGCAACGTCTACGACGTCGTCGTGCACGGGCAGACGATGTCGAGCCTCGTCGATTTTTTGACCGACGTGCTCCTCAAGGACAGCCGCGAGAGCATCGCCGTCTACAACATGGCCACGGGGCCGCGCTTCGCCAAGCGCGCGGCGGGCGCCGGAGACCTCGACGACGTGCTCGGCGAGACGCACAAGGACAAGGTGCTCCCCGCCCTCGAACGGCTGCTCGTGGGGTCGATGCGCGCGGCGGTCATCCTGGAGTACGCCGAGTCGCTCGCGCCCGCGGGCGACCCGACGTTTCAGGCGGACGCGGACCGGGCGGCCATCATCATGCTGCACCGCTGGTCGTCGCTGCCGGCGATCGAGAAAGGCGACAACATCATCCTGCTCGTCGCCGAGAACCTCAGCGACCTGGCGCCGAAACTCGTGTCCAATCCCCGCGTGGCCGTGGTCGACGTCCCCATGCCCGACACGGCGACCCGCAAGGCCGTGGCCCGCATCGCGGATGGGAGGCTCAGCGAGAAGGACGCGGACCGGTACGCCGACGTCACGGCGGGCCTCAAGGCGGTGCAGATCGCGTCGATCCTGGCGCCGCCGCCGGCCTCCGAGACGGAGGCGGCGCAGCGCGAGGCGTTCATCGCGGGCATCCTCGGCCCGGGCCCAGACGTGCCCGCGCGGGCCAAGGCGCTGGCCGCGTTGACGGCCGGCATGGCGCCGGACGACATCCGCCGGCTGATCGCTCCTGGCGCCTCCACGGCCGAGACCGACGCGGCTGCGGTGGCGGATCGCGCGCGCCAGGACGTCGATCGCCTGATCGCCCGGCGCAAGCGCGAGATCCTGGAGCGCGAGTGTTTCGGGCTGGTCGAGTTCGTCGAGCCGGAGCACGGGTTCGAGGTGGTCGGCGGCATGGAGGAGGTGAAGAAAGACCTCCGGGTCATCGCCGAGAACATCCGGGACGGCCGGACCAGCCGCGTGCCGATGGGCATCCTGTTCACGGGGCCGATGGGCACCGGGAAGACGTTCGTGGCGGAGGCGTTCGCGAAGGAATGCGGGCTGACGACGATCAAGCTGAAGAACTTCCGGTCGAAGTGGGTGGGCGCGACCGAGGGCAACCTCGAGAAGATCCTGAACGTCATCCGCGCCATCGGCCAGGTGGTGGTGATCGTCGACGAGGGTGATCGGGCCTTCGGCAACACCGACAGCGAAGGCGACGGCGGCACCTCCTCGCGCGTGATCGCCCGCATCAAGGAGTTCATGTCGGACACGTCCAACCGTGGCCGCATCCTGTTCCTCGTGATGACGAACAGGCCGGACAAGCTGGACGTCGATCTGAAGCGCGCCGGGCGCCTCGACCGCAAGATCCCGTTCCTCTACTCCCAGACGCCCGAAGAAGTCGAGGAGGTGGCGCGCGCCGTCATCCGCAAGAACAAGGTGCGCACCGCGGTGGACCTAGCCGGCATCCGCGCGACCTTCTCCCAGAAGCTGGTGGGCTACAGCAACGCCGACGTCGAGGCCGTCGTCCTCATGGCGAACGACGATGCCGCGCGGGAGGCCGGGACCGAGACCAGCGTCGAGGCCCGGCACCTCGAGCGGGCCGCGGGCGACTACTTCCCGAGCCGCGACGCCGAGTTACTGGAGTACATGGAACTGCTGGCGGTGTTCGAGACGTCGAGCCGCCGGCTGCTGCCGGCGAAGTACGCGTCGATGACGCCGGAGGCGCTGGATCTCCGCCTGCGGACACTCCGGATCACCGTGGGGGGCAGGCGGTAACTCCGGTTATTGCCCGCCGAGCACGCTGAGCGTGATGTACGACGCCGCGTCGCGCGAGCGGTGGATGCGCTCCGTGGCCTTCTGGAAGTCCGCCGCCTGCGCCGTGTTGATGTTCACGAACGTCTGCGGGTTCAGGTTCACCAGCGGGAACCACGAGCTCTGGATCTGCACCATGATCCGGTGGCCGGCCCGGAACGTGTGAAACACGTCCGGCATCACGTACTCGACGCGCGTGATCTGGCCGGGCACGAACGGCTCGGGCTTCTCATAACTCGTGCGGAACTTCCCGCGCATCGCCTCTCCGCGCACCAGTTGCTGGTAGCCTCCCATGCGCGACGCCGCGCGCTGGGCGAGCGGATTGTCGGGTGCCGGCGCGGGATCGGGGAAGCTGTCCGGGTACACATCGATCAGCTTGACGACCCAGTCCGAGTCGGTTCCCGTCGTGGACACCTGCAGGCTCGGCCGGATCGGGCCGGCCACGGTTACGTCGGCGTCGAGCACGTCGGTCATGTACGACAGCACGTCGGGCCGCCGCGACGCGAAGCGCTGGTCATCGACCATGTGCTCGCGCGTCATGCCGATGGCGACGTGGTTGATGTACGGCACGGGCTTCGCGGGATCGCTGACGTACTCGTCGAACGCCGCCGCGTCGGAGGGCGGCGTCCACACCAGCCGGCCGCCGGGGGCGAAGTACAGGTTCTTCGAGACCGCCTCACGAGGTGGCCATGCGTCCATCCGGCGCCACTCATTGCGCCCGGTTTCGAAGACGAACGCCTCGGGCAGCTTCGGGTCGGCCTTGCCCTTCAGGTGATACTGGAAGAAGGGGAACTCGATCTGCGCGCGGAAGAACTCGGCGGTCTTCGCGCCGAAGCGCACGTCGCCCAGCACGTCCCCGTCGCCCCTCGACCAGCCGCCGTGCACCCACGGCCCCATCACCAGGATGTTCGAGGCCCCCGGGCTCTGGCGTTCGACGTTCTTGTAGGTCTCGAGGGCGCCGAAGAGGTCTTCGGCGTCGAACCAGCCGCCGACGGTCATCACCGCCGGCGCGATGTTCTTCAGGTGCGGCCGCAGGTTCCTGGCCTGCCAGAAGGCGTCGTACGTTTCGTGCGCCATGAGGTCGTTCCAGAACGCGATGTCGCCCTTGAAGTAGAGGGCGTTGACGTTCGGCATGGGCCCGAGCTTGTAGTAGAACTGGTAGCCGTCGTCGGTGCCGAAATCGAACCTCGATCCGGACTGCGTCGTCGGCTTGGGCCGCGGCCGGCCGAACCCGGAGAAGAAGCCGAAGGCGTGGGGCAGGTAAAGCGCCCCGTTGTGATGGAAGTCGTCGCCGATGAACCAGTCGGTGATGGGCGCCTGCGGCGACGCGGCCTTGAGCGCCGGATGCGCGTCGATCATGCCCGCCGCCGTGTAGAAGCCGGGGTACGAGATGCCGTACATCCCCACGCGGCCGTTGTGGTTCGGAATGTTCCTGAGCAGCCACTCGATCGTGTCGTAGGTGTCGGTGCTCTCGTCGATGTCCTTCGGGCCGGACTTCACGTCGAGGTGCGGCCGCATGTCGGCGAACACGCCTTCCGACATCATCCGGCCGCGGACGTCCTGGTAGACGAAGATGTAGCCCTCCTTCATGAAGAGCTCCGACGGCCCGAGGCTGGTCTTGTAGGCGTCCGCGCCGTACGGCGCGACGCTGTACGGCGTGCGGTTGAGCAGGATTGGATACGCCTGCGCCTGGTCCTTCGGCACGTAGACCGACGTGAACAGTTTCACGCCGTCGCGCATCGGAATCCGGTACTCGAACTTCGTGTAGTTCGCCCGCGAGTAGTCATTCCCCTGCCCGCCGGCCATTCCGGTCGCCGCCATCATCCCGAGCGCGACCGCCGCGCCCAGACGAATACCGGCCCACCCTCGCTGCCTCATCGTTGCCTCCTGGCACTTTCTCTCAGCATACCAAGACGCCGTCAGCGCCGATACTCGCGAAGCGCGGGAGTCCGGACGGCCACCCAGGCGGTGGCGATCAGGCACCCGATGCCGCCGCTGACGACCGAGAACGGCGCGCCCCACCAGTTGGCGACCAGCCCCGCTTCCAGTTCCCCCAGCTGCGGGCCTCCCATGAAGAACACCATGTTGATGCCGGTCATGCGGCCGCGCAGGTGATCCGGGGTTTCGAGCTGCCGGATCACGTTGCGGAAGACCATGCTCACGGTGTCGGTGAGGCCCGTCAGCGCGAGGGAGACGAACATCACCCAGAAGGACCGCGACGCGCCGAAGGCGACCGTGGCCAGGCCGTATCCGGCCACCGCCCAGAGCAGCACCAGGCCTCGCCGATCGATGCGATCGACCAGGCGCAGCATGGCGGCGCTGGCGACGAGCGCGCCGATCGAGGGCGCCGCGTAGAGCCAGCCGTACCCGTGCGCGCCGACGCCGAGGATGTCCTGGGCGAAGATGGGCAGGAGCGCCGTCGCCGACGAGAAGAACGTCGCGAAGAAATCGAGCAGCATCGACGACCGGATGAGCGGCTGGGAGAACACGAAGCGGAGGCCCTCCAGCGCCGCGCCGATACTCACGGTGCCGGGGACCGCGGCCCCTGTCGATGCGCCGCCTCTTCCCCGCACGTCCCGCATCATCAGCAGCGCGCCAATCACGAACAGGAAGGAGGCCGCGTTGATCCAGTACGCCGCGGCCACGCCGCCTGTCGCCACGACCAGCCCGGCCGCCGACGGCCCGGCCACGGCGGCCACCTGGAACATGATGGTGTTCAGGCTGATCGCGTTTGCCAGGTGCTTGCGGGGCACCAGATTGGGAATGAGGGCGTGGCGGGCCGGGCCGTCGAAGGCGCCGGCGGCTGAGCTGAGCGCCGCGACGGCGTAGATCGGCCACGGCGACTGCAGGCCGCGCATGGTGAGCACCGCCAGCGCCGCGGCCAGCGCCGCCATCAGCGACTGGGTCAGCACCATCACGCGGCGGCGATCGAACGCGTCCGCCACCACGCCGCTCACCAGCGAGAACCCGACGATGGGCAGCACCCGCACGAGGCCGACCAACCCGAGCGCGAGGGCCTTGTGGCCCGGAGGCGCGATGAGGGCGACGTGCCACAGGATGGCCGCCGACTGCATCATCGAGCCGGAGACCGAGACGAGCTGGCCAATCCACAACAGCCGGAAGTTGCGGTGGCGCAGCGCGGCGAAGGGGGAAGGCCGGCCGGACACTAGCGGCGGGGCTTTCCTGCCGGCCCTTCGGCCTCGTCGTACAGCAGGCGCGCGATGCGGGCCATGAGCGCGGCGCTCGCCTTCAGGTCGTCGATGCCCCTGACCAGCACGACGAGGACGAACGGCTTCGCCGCGAGCACGATGGCGGCGTCGTGATGAATCCTCGTGATGCTGCCCGTCTTGTGGGCGACGGGCGTGCCGGGCGGCAAGCCGGCCGGAATCGCGTCGTTGAACTGCTGGCGTTTCAGGATGGCGATCATCGTCCGGCTCGCGTCGGCGTCAACCGCCTGAAGGCGCGCAATGCGCTCCATCAGGACCAGGAGCGCCCGCGCTGTCGTCGAGTTGTTCAGGCCCTGGGCGAAGGCCTTGCTGTCCTCCACGCCGCGGCGCACCAGCATCCCGCCTGCGCCGAGGCCGTCGACGGTGCGCTGGATCGAGGCCGCGCCCAGGCGCTGGATCAGGAGATTCGCCGCGAAATTCGAGCTGACGGTGATCATCGGCTCGCACAGCTCGATGAGCGTCATCGTCTGGCCGACGCGCTTGTAGACCTCGGCGTCCGAGTCGTCGCCCATGCTGAGCGTGTACGGGCTGCCGTCCACGATGCTCGCGAACTCGTTCTTCACGAGCAGCGGCTCGTCGAGCTTCGCGAGGCCGGCGCGGGCCTGCCGGAAGAGCTCGATCATCACGGGCACCTTCATGGTGCTCGCGGCGTGGAACGCCACGTCGGGCTGGATGAGGAGCTCGAGGCGGGGCGGCGTGCCGGCACGGCCGTCGATGGTCCGGAAGGCGACGGCGACGTCCGCGCCGCTTTCCCTGATCACGCTCTCGACGGCCGCCCGTTCCTTCACCGGCTGCGTCCGGGGCCTGGGCCCGCATCCGGCGGCCCCCACGGCCAGCCCGACGCCAACCAGCACGAGACATCGAGTCTTTGCGTGCACGTCCCGCCCCCGCCGGCTCATCGGCAATACAGCGGCGGCCCGAAGCGCGCGAGCACTCCGGGCCGCCAGACTAGCGCCTGGCCTGCCCTGAGCGACCCGCGACGACGGCGAGTCGAAGGGCGCCTGATCCCCAGCGCCTAGTACCGGTAATGCGCCGGCTTGTACGGCCCCTCGACCGGCACGCCCAGGTAGTCGGCCTGCTCCCTGGTCAGCGTCGTCAGCTTCACGCCGAGGTGAGGCAGGTGCAGCCGCGCCACCTCCTCGTCGAGGTGCTTCGGCAGCATGTAGACCTTCTTCCCGTACCGATCGTTGTGCAGATGCAGCTCGAGCTGCGCGAGCACCTGGTTCGAGAAGGAGGCCGACATCACGAAGCTCGGGTGCCCGGTGGCGCAGCCGAGATTCAGCAGGCGCCCCTCGGCGAGCACCATCACGCTGTGGCCGTCCGGGAACCGCCACTCGTCGTACTGGGGCTTGATGTTGATGCGCTCGATGCCGGGCACCTTCTTCAGGCCGGCCATGTCGATCTCGTTGTCGAAGTGGCCGATGTTGCCGACAATCGCCTTGTCCTTCATCCGCGACATGTGCGCGGCGGTGATCACGCTGAGGTTGCCGGTGGCGGTGATGAAGATGTCGGCCTTGTCGACCACGTCCTCGAGCGCGGCGACCTGGTACCCTTCCATCGCCGCCTGCAGGGCGCAGATGGGGTCGATCTCGGTGACGACCACGCGCGCGCCCTGGCCGCGGAGCGCCTGGGCGCAGCCCTTCCCCACTTCGCCGTACCCGAAGACGACGGCCAGTTTGCCGCCGATCATCACGTCGCTCGCGCGGTTGATCCCGTCCACCACCGAGTGCCGGCAGCCGTAGATGTTGTCGAACTTGCTCTTGGTGACCGAGTCGTTGACGTTGATCGCCGGGAACAGCAGCGTGCCGGCTTCGACCATCTGGTACAGGCGGTGGACGCCAGTCGTCGTTTCCTCGCTGACGCCCTGGATGCCGGCCGCCACCTTCGTCCAGCGGCCCTTGTGGCCCGCCAGCTCCCCGCGAATCACGTCGAGAATGACGCCCCATTCCTCCGGCTCGGAGTTTGGATCGAAGGCCGGCACCGACCCGGCCGTCTCGTACTCGGCCGCCTTGTGCACGAGGAGCGTGGCGTCACCGCCGTCATCGACGATCTGCATGGGGCCGCTGCCGTCGGGCCACAACAGCGCCTCGCGTGTGCACCACCAGTACTCGGCCAGCGTCTCGCCTTTCCACGCGAACACCGGGATGCCCTTCGGCGCCCCGGGCGTGCCGGCGCCCGTCTTTGACCTGGTTCTTGTCCAAGGCCGCGTGCTCGTGGACGTG
>Ga0209048_10002994_pt1 | contig 16571 bp, 13 predicted proteins | sample FrelakmetCRP12CR_FD_187146 | JGI IMG/M metagenome (GOLD analysis project Ga0209048, IMG submission 187146) | Freshwater lake sediment microbial communities from the University of Notre Dame, USA, for methane emissions studies - CRP12 CR (SPAdes)... | ecosystem: Environmental > Aquatic >... | reverse complement strand
ATACCTAACGCGCTGGCTAATCCTTCACTTGAGATTCACGATTCGAACAATGCGACCATTGCGACCAACAACGATTGGAGAACCACCCAGGTGGGCGGTATCATCACCGGCGATCAAGTGGCCGAGATCATGGCGAGCCAGGTAGCGCCGACCAACGACCTCGAGTCCGCTATCATCGCGGACCTTGTCCCGGGCAGTTACACCGCGCTCGTGCGCGGCGTGGGAGACACCACCGGCACAGGGGTGGTTGACGCATTCGACCTCAGCGCGGCGTCCCCCGCCAAGCTGGCGAACATTGCCACCAGAGGCCTCGTTCAACCAGGCGACCAATTGATGATCGCTGGATTCATCCTGCGGACCGCGCCCGTAAGACTCGTGATCCGGGGAATAGGCCCATCGCTCGCCGCTTTTGGCGTCCCAAACCCTCTGGCAGATACCACTCTCGAGTTGCGAGACGCTAATGGCGCGCTGGTGTTGGGTAATGATAACTGGAGAGATACCCAACAAGCCGAGCTTATTGCCACCGGCTTGCAACCGACCAATGACCTGGAAGCGGCGATCGTCGCGACGCTCCAACCAGGATCCTACACCGCGCAGTTGCGCGGCAAAGAGACGACCGGGGTCGGCGTGGCGCAGGTTTATTTCCTCCAATAACGCAGCGTGAAGAGCGGAGCTCTGCGACGCCCATCGGCTCGCGCAGAGCTCGCCCCCCATTGAAAGATTGGACGTTGAACGTTGGACGTTGGACGTTTCCCCGTGCCTTCACGCCTGGAACCAACCCCGCCATCTCTGGCGCGACAGTTTTACCGGCGCCAATCGAAGTCACACCGCTCGGGCGCCCGAGCGATGCGTTTCGCGCTCTTCGCCGCCATCGTCGCGTTGGCCTGGGGCGGATGGTATCTGGCCAAGCGCGGATTTAGCCGGCAATGGCGTGATCGCATCGTCGAGGAACTGCACAAGCGGGGAGTCGAAGCGTCGGTCAGCCGGCTGACGCTCGACCCGGTTCGCGGCCTGATTGCGCAAGACGTCCGGATCTTCGATTTCAAGCATCGCGAGAACACCCTCGCGGTCATCAGCGAAATCGCGCTGGATATTAATTACGCTGCGTTCCTGCACCACCAGCCCTTTCTGAACGCGCTCGACGTTCGCGGCGGGCAACTGACCATTCCAACCAATCTGCCGGGAGTGACGAAGCCCGAGCCCCAAATCACCCAATTCCGGGCCCATATCTATTTTCCACCGGAGCAAATCTTCGTCAGCCAGGCGGAAGGAATGTTTTGTGGTGTTCGGATTTCCGCCACCGGTCAGCTCATCAAACGAAACGACTACAAACCGTCCGCGGACGTTTCCGATGAAAAGTGGCGGGAACGGATGGGGCTTATTCAACAGGTGGCGGACGAGCTGCGACGATTCACTTTTCCCGGCGAACCGCCATCGTTGTCGGTAAGATTCTCCGGCGATCTCTCCCGTTTCGAGACCGCCCATGCGGAAGCGGCGTTGCGTGGCGATCGCCTGCGGCGTGGGCCCTACGAAATGAAAAACCTTTCCGTCACCGCTGATTGGACGAATCAAACTCTCAGTCTTACCCAGTGCGACTGGTCGGATCATGCAGGAACTTTTTCCGGCCGGATGAGCTGGGGTCGCGAAACCAAAGCGGCGGATTTTCAGGCGCGGAGCACGCTCGACGCCAGGCAGTTCCTCGAGGCCTTCGGTTTGGGACAATGGTTGACCGATCTCACGCTCACCTCTCCCCCGGTGATTGAGCTTTCCGGCTCCGGTAATTTCGCCGGGGTGACGCCGCGCGTGAGTGTGATCGGCCGGGCCGCGGTCGAAAACTTCACCTACAAGACGGTGCCGTTCCTGAATGTGACCGGAGATTTTTCCTGGGACGGCGAACGCCGGATGCTGCGCGGTCTTCGCCTGCGGCATGAATCCGGCGAGCTCACAGCCGATCTGCTCGAGGCGCCGAATGATTTTCGCTTCAATCTCGAGAGTAGCATCGACCCCACCGTTCTGCGCAGCGTCGTTTCCCCGGAAACCGGCCGGTTCCTCGGGGAATGGGAATGGCACCGGACGCCGGCGGTGCGATTCACTCTTCGCGGGTCCAGCCGCGATCCCGAAAGCTGGACGGGAGACGGCGCGGTCACGTTTCAGCGCACACGTTTCCGCGGAATCTGGATGAACGGCGCCAACGCCAACATGCACCTCGAGCACGGCGCGCTCACTTTCGATAATCTTCGCGTGACCCGCGACGAAGGCGCCGTGACCGGGTCCTGCACCTACGATTTTCTGAAACGGGAAGTGCGGCTCAAGGAAGTCAGGAGCACCGTTCGACCGGCCGACGCGATCCTTTGGATCGAGCCGAAGTTCTTCAAATTCGTCGTCCCCTACAAGTTCCGGCACCCACCGAGCGTGGTGGCGAATGGCGTCGTTCATTTTGGCGCGCCTAACGACCATCTCGAACTCACGGTCGAGGCGCCCACCGGAATGGATTATGTCTTCCTGGGGAAAACGCTGCCGGTCGATCGCGTTTCCGGTCGCCTTCTCTTTACCGACAATCGGCTCCAGCTCAGCGAGATCCAGGGCGCGCTCTTTGGCGGCGGCGTTCACGGCACGGCGGATATCTCATTGGCCCGGGGCGATCCGCATTACCAGGCGAGCCTCGTCGTGGACGCGATCGATTTTCCGCGCGTGGCCGATCTCTATTTCAAATATGAAACCCCCCGCGGCCAATTGAGCGGGACCTACGATTGGACCGGTCTGGGCAGCGACGCTCGCAGCATGCGCGGCAAAGGAAACGCCAGGGTGATCGATGGCGATATTTTCGCGATCCCGGTTTTCGGGCCGCTCTCCGGCCTGCTCTCCGCCATTATTCCCGGGGTGGGCTACAGCCAGGCCCACAAAGCGACCGCCAGCTTCGTGGTCAAGGACGGTGTCATCCACACCGACGATTTCAAGGTCTCAGGCAACCTGTTTGGAATGATCGGACACGGCGACGTGCGCTTCCTCGACGACAAGTTGGACTTCGATATTCGAATCGACGCGAATGGTCCGGGAATTCTGCTGACACCGATGTACAAACTTTTCGAATACAAGGGTGAAGGCAGCATCTCGAAACCGAACTGGCACCCGAAACGATTCTAGGAAATTTCGGATTGCGGAAACCGGATTTCGGAAAGAAGAGATCGGCTCGGATGCGCAAACTAGTTCCACGTCGAAGGACACCGAAGGCACGGAATGCCCACGCGCGAGTCCGCTGCGACCTATCCACAATCCGAAATCCGAAATCTGAAATTCTCCTCGGTGCCCACATGTCGATCGGCGGTGGCGCGTATCGCGCGATCGAGCGGGCTCGCTCGATCAAATGCACGGCCATGCAGATTTTTGTGAAGAACAACATGCAATGGTTCGCCCCGCCCTTGCTGCGCCAGGAAATATCGGCGTTTCTCGAGCACGCGCAGCGGACCGAACTCCATTCCGTTTTCGCTCATGCCAATTACCTGATCAATCTCGCCGCGGGCAACCCACAGTTCCACGCCAACTCGCTGCGCGCCCTTTCGGAAGAGCTGGTCCGGGCGGATCAGCTCGAGTTGCCGTTTCTCGTTCTGCATCCGGGTGCGCACGTGGGCGCGGGAGAGGAAGCCGGTCTGAACAAAATTGTTGAATCGATCAACCACGTCCTCGGCGGCTTGCCGAAAACGAAGACCCGCATCGCCCTCGAAACGACCGCTGGGCAGGGCTCATGCCTGGGCCATCGATTCGAGCACCTTGCCTATATTATGACAAATGTCCGCGAGCCCGAGCGGCTCTGCGTTTGCCTCGATACCGCGCACGTTTTTGCCGCCGGCTATGAATTAGCCACGGAGACATCAACGAAACAAATGTTCGCCGAATTCGATCGTCTGGTCGGGCTGGAGTATCTGGTCGCGTTGCATCTGAACGATTCGAAAACAGCCTGTGGCTCCCGGGTTGATCGGCACGAACATATTGGGAAAGGCCGAATCGGCCTGGACGCGTTTCGCCTGATCATGCGCGACCGCCGGTTTCGCAAAATCCCGAAGGTGCTCGAAACGCCGAAAGGCCAGGAGTTAAAGGAAGACGTGGTCAATATGCAAACACTGCGCTTGCTGGCGGATCCTAAGACTCGTTAGGCCTTGAGGTCGCCGCTATGGACGCGCGCAGAACGCGTGTCATTTCAAGCCGCGCAGACCGGGATCGCGACCATGGGAGGAGCGCCGGCCTCGCACCTGCAAATTGCCTAACGTGAACGCCGGGACGTGATTTGATAAGCCGAACACGAGACGGCGTTAATTAATCAGCCGGATGGTCAGGGGATACCGGTACATCTGCCCTTCGCTCGCTTTCAGCCCGGCGATGATCACGAACACGACGTTGAGAATGTGCAGGACTGGGAGAAGAGCGAAACCGATCAGCACCAGACAGAGAAGACCGGCCACAATATTGTAGAGCAACATTGAGATTTGAAAGTTCATCGCTTCTTTCCCGTGCGCGTCTATCTCGGGCGAATCACCACGCTTGATCAGCCAGACAATGAGTGGTCCAAGAATGTGTCCGAGAGCCGGGACCGCAAACCCAGCCAGCGCGCTGAGATGACACCCTGCGCACCACGATCTTACATTTCCTGCCGGGACAGCGTCATTCATCTTTGAACCCTCCTGCTCCTAATCCTTCTTACTTTGCCGGAGAATCGAGCCGGAGCAAGATCCGCCTTACACCTTCTGGCGTTCGATGTGCGCGCCCAGCTCGCTCAGTTTCTCATCGAGATGCTCGTAGCCGCGATCGATATGATAAACGCGGCTGACTTCGGTCACTCCGTCCGCTTTCAAGCCGGCCAGAACAAGCGCGGCCGACGCCCGAAGATCGCTCGCCATGACCGGTGCGCCGAAGAGTTTTTCCACGCCTTGAATGACAGCAGTCGCGCCCTCCAGTTGCACGTGCGCGCCCATTCGCTTCAGTTCGGCCACGTGCATATAGCGCTGGGGGAAAATATTCTCCGTGATAACGCTGATTCCTTCCGTCGTGGAAAGAAGCGCACACATTTGCGCCTGCATGTCCGTTGGGAATCCGGGATACGGTTCGGTGACAATCTCGAGAGCTTTCACCCCGCCGTTCGACGAAACCGTGACCGAATGATCCGTCGTTTCGATGACGTATCCGCATTGGGTCAGCGCATTCGTCACGGCACGGACGTGTTCGGGCACCACCCGTTTGATCGTCACGCTTTTCCCGCAAATGGCGCCGGCGACCAGGAACGTGCCGGCCTCGATTCGATCGGGAATGATGTCGTGTTCGGCGCCATGCAGCTCGGGCACGCCTTCGATGATCAAACGGCGCGTGCCGGCGCCCTCGATCTTCGCGCCCATTTTGTTGAGGAAGTTGGCGAGATCGACCACCTCCGGTTCGGACGCGGCGCCTTCGATCACCGTGGTGCCTTCGGCGAGAACGGCCGCCATCATGACGTTATCAGTGCCCAAAACCGTGGGGCCGAACTTGCCGCGAAGGTTAACGATCGCGCCGGTGAGCTTCGGGGCGAAGACCTTGACGTTGCCATTTTCCACCCGCACGGCGGCACCGAGCGCTTCGAAACCCTTTAGGTGCAAATCGATCGGGCGGTCGCCAATGATACAGCCGCCCGGCAGAGAGACGGTCGCCTCTTTGCAACGCCCCAGCAGCGGACCCAGCACGCAAACCGAAGCGCGCATTTTGCGCACCACTTCATACGGAGCAATGGACTCAATTTTTTCCGCTCTCACCGTCACCGTCCCGCTGGCCCGTTCCACCTCCGCGCCCAGATGCATCAGGATTTGCAACATGTAATGCGTGTCGCTCAGGTCCGGGACGCGGTGGAGGATGCAGGGCTCACGTGTGAGCAGTGTCGCGGCCAGAATCGGCAGGGCGGAATTCTTCGAGCCGCTAATCTTGATCGAACCAGACAGCGGGCGGCCACCGTGAATCAGAATCTTATCCATATCTGCCAAAGAGGAATCGGGTCACTCCGCAATAGTCGCGGATCGAAGCGATGTCGTGATAATTTTTCTCATGGAAGAGCGCCATCAGGCCGTCAGCCTGCCCTATTCCGGCCTCGAGCGCGAGCATTCCGCCGGGACAGAGGTGGTCGCGAGCGACGCCGATCAGGGCTCGCACCAATTCGTCACCGCGCTCGCCGGCGAAAACCGCGATAGCGGGATCATGCAGCACCTCTCGCGAAAGCGCCGGGCGATCGCCGGTCGCGACGTAGGGCAGATTGGCCACGATCAGGTCAAACGCACCTTCAATCCCGGTCAGGAGGTCGCCTTTGGCAAAACGCACCCGGCCCGATAGATTCAGCCGCGCCGCATTTTCGCGCGCGAGCGCCAGCGCATCGTCGGAGATATCCACCGCCTCCACTTCCGCTTCCGGAAATTGGGCGGCCAGGGTGAGGGCAATGACTCCGCTGCCTGTCCCGACATCGAGAATGGTTGAGGGCCCCGCTCGCGAAGGCTCTCGGAGTTGAGGGCCCCGCTCGCGAAGGCTCTCGGAGTTGAGGGTTGCTTGAATGATTCGCTCGACCAGTTCCTCCGTTTCCGGGCGCGGAACGAGCGCGCGCTTATCGCACAGAAAAACGCGACCGGCGAATTCCACCGTGCCGAGCAGATGCTGGAGTGGCTCGCCCCGGCCACGTCGCCGGACCAATTCGCGCAGGGGCGCCAGCTCCGTTTCCGCCAGAGACCTTTCGAACTCGAGATAGAGTTCGATGCGCTTGCGCTGCAGCGTATGCGCCAGCAGGTGCTCAGCGTTCAGGCGCGGGCTTTCGACCTCCCGCTTCTTAAAGTAAGCCGTCGTCGATTGCAGGACTTCGAGCACGGTCATTCATTTCTCCCCGGTTAACGGAAAGCGCCCGCCTCCTCAGACCGTGAGCGCCGATTCTTTTAGGCGCTCCTGCAAGTCCGCACCCTGAAGTGACTGAATCATCTCCGCCAGGTCGCCTTCCATGAACCGGTCCAGATTATAAAGCGTCAATCCGATCCGATGATCGGTCACCCGGTTTTGCGCGTAATTGTATGTGCGGATCTTTTCTTCGCGGCCGCCCGAGCCGATCTGGCCCCGGCGATGCGCGGAATATTTCGCTTCCTCTTCGCGTTGCTTTTCCTCCAGCAACCGCGCACGCATGATCTTGAGCGCTTTTTCTTTGTTCTTCTGCTGGCTCCGCCCATCCTGGCAACGCACGATTCGCCCCGTGGGAATGTGGAGAATCTGCACCGCGGAATCGGTCGTGTTCACTCCTTGTCCGCCCGGCCCGCCCGAGCGGCAAACTTCAATCCGCAAATCCTCCGGCTTCAGTTCGAGATCGACCTCCTCCGCTTCAGGCAGGACCGCCACGGTCGCGGTGGAAGTGTGAATGCGACCCTGCGCTTCCGTCGCGGGAACCCGCTGCACTCGATGGACACCGCTTTCAAAACGAAGCTGTCGAAAAACGCTTTCGCCCGAAACCTTGAAGATGGCTTCCTTCAATCCGCCCAGCTCCGAGGGACTCGATTCGAGATCTTCGATCTTCAGGCCGGTCGCTTCCGCGTAGCGGTTATACATCCGGTAAAGATCGGCCGCAAAGATTGCCGCTTCGCTTCCACCGGTCCCGGCACGAATTTCGATAATTGCGTCGCGATTCTCGTTCTCATCCAGGGGCAACAGCGCAATTTGAAAGTCACGCTCGAGCTCGGAGACGCGTTTCTGCAAATCGGGAATTTCATCGTCGGCCATGGCGGCGATTTCAACATCGTTCGACGACGCCAGCTCACGGTTGTCATCCAGCTGCTGGCGAGCCGTCTCCAGCTCCGTCCAGCGGGCGAGCAACTGCTTCACGCTGGAATGTTCCCGCATGATCTCGCTGGCTCGTTTCCGGTTCTCGAAAAGGGCCGGATCGGCAATCTCGCGCTCAAGCTGCTCGAAACGCTCGCGCTTGCGCTCAATTAACGAATTGAAGTCCATTTTCGTCGCCCCGAAAGCGTTCGGGGACAGGCCGAGGTCAACGACCCCAGCTCCAGAAATAGTTAGACTTTGCGAGCCACGCCGGCGCGAGTGGCCTTCGTGCTGCCATAGCGGCGCGCAAATTTCTCCACGCGACCCGCGGTATCGACGAACTTCTGTTCTCCGGTGAAAAACGGATGGCAAGCGGCACAAATGCCGATTTTAATGTCCCGCTTGGTCGAGCGCGTGTGGTAGACAGCGCCGCACGCACAGGCGATGTCGGTCTCGTAATACTCAGGATGAATGTCCGCTTTCATGTTTGGAAACGAGTGGCGAACTTAGGCGCGCTCACGTCTGCGCGCAAGGGATGAAATCTACCGGCACCGGCGGCCTTCTCGACGCGTGGGAGAACATCCTGCGGGCGCGAGATCCGGAGACCGCCATTTTCGACCCAACCGGGAAGATGCTGCGGACGTTTGGCGCAATCGAAGAGGAATCACGTCATCTCGAACGGGAATCGTTGCGCGACTTTCGGGAAGGCGAAGTCATCGCGATCCAGACCGGGAATCACCTGGCGTGGCCCGCATTGCTCCTGGCCTGTCTGCGCAGACATCTGGTCGCGCTGCCTCTGGAGCGAAGCATGTCGGAGCGGGAGCGCGAGGTCGCGCTGCGAATTTGCCGCGCCGCCGCCTTGGTGGAAACAGCTGGCTCCGCCAGCACGACCAGCGAAACCACGTTTCGACCGTTACCGCACGAGTCAATCGAGTGGGGACCGAATCCTCCATCGCTCCTAAAACTCACCTCGGGCACCACGGCGGCGCCCCGAGCGATTCGTTTCCGCAGTGAGCAACTTCTGGCCGATTGCGCCCAGATTTGCGACACGATGGGCCTCACGGAACGCGATCTCAATTTCGCCGTCATACCGCTTTCCCATTCCTACGGCTTCAGCAATTTGATCACACCGCTGCTCGCCCGTGGCGTGCCGATGGTTCTGAGCCGGGATCGTATGCCACGCGCGGTCCTGGACGACCTCGCACGCAGCCACGCCAGCGTCTTCCCGGGCATGCCGGTTTTCTACCAGGCGTTTTCTGAGATGGCGGATCTGCCCGCGCTCCCGGATTTGCGCCTCTGCATTTCCGCGGGTGCGCCCCTGCCCCTGGAAACTGCCAGAAAATTCCGCGAGAAATTTAAGCAGCCGATTCATTCCTTTTATGGTTCGTCCGAATGCGGCGGCATTTGTTACGATCGGGACGCGCTCTTGCTCGAACAGGGTTTCGTTGGACAGCCGATGCACGGAGTGCAGCTGGAACCGCTCGACCCGGACGCCCCCGCGTCCCGCATCCGAATCCGGAGCGCCGCCGCCGGGGACGGTTATTTTCCCGATCCCGATGAAGAGAAACTCGGAGACGGCAGATTTGTTCCCGACGATTTGCTGAGTGTCCAAACAGACGGGTTACGCATCGTCGGACGGATTTCCGACGTTATCAATGTCGCGGGAAAGAAGGTGAATCCGGCGGAAGTGGAAGCGGAGCTGCTGCGCTTTGCCGGCGTCCGCGCTGCGGTTGTTTTCGGACGCGAATCCATCCTGCGGAACGAAGAAGTGGCGGCCTGCGTCGTGGCCGGCGATGGAATTCGTGAGGCAGACCTGCTCGAATACTGCCGGGAACGCCTGAGCGGGTGGCAGGTCCCAAAAAAGATTTTTTTGGTCGAAGAAATTCCGGTGAACGAACGGGGCAAAGTGAATCGCCGCGAATTGGCCAGCAGATTTCGTTCGTGATTTCTTCCCGGCGCGTTGGAATCGAGAAGCCGTCGCGCAGACTGGCAGTCTGCTGTGTCGCAGGTTGGTAACATTGCCAATCTGCGCTACCGCTTCGCATTTCTTCATCATTCCCGGAGGGTTGAACCCCTCTGGCCAAATCCTGGATGAGTGCGAAAAATGCTTTTCATTTGCCCGGAAGAAGGCATTGCTAATTAGGGCAAGGCTCACGACTCGAAGGGTCGGCAGCCGGGTGCAACCATTGAATCGTGAACACAACGACATCGACACATCCGCAGAATTCTTTCGAACAAGGTGGGCGCATCCTTGTGCTCGAGCCCGAACTGGAGCTCGCGGCGACCATTGGCGCGGCGCTGCGAGAAGCCGCGCCCGCCGCCCACGTCGACCTGGCACGTAATCTCGAAGAGGCCCAGCGCCTCGTCATGAGCGATCGGCCGGACCTTTTCGTCCTCGACGTGGACGCCGTTCCCGATCTGAGCCAGGATTTTCTCTATGATTTGCGCACCAGCCATCCGAATGCGCGCGCCATCGTCCTGACGGGCGTTCACCTGGCCACCCATCGCGAGCAGGCCGCCGGTCTGGGGGCGATTCACTTTCTCGAAAAACCGTTTCCGCACGACGACTTCGTCGACCTCGTTCAAGCGCTCCTTTCTCCCTCCGGAGAACCGGACGGCGAGAAATTTCAAGGGACGCTCAGTGATCTGCATCTGGCCGATATCATCCAGCTCAAGTGCATGAGCGGATCGTCGGCCGCGTTGCAGTTCACCGGACCGCAAGGAGAAAAGGCGCGTGTCTATTTCGAAAGCGGGCAGGTGCGGCACGCGACCGCCCCGGGGAAGGAGGGCGTCGCCGCCTTTAACGAAGTCGTGAGTTGGAGAGGCGGTCAGATTTCCGAGGTCTCCGGCGCCGGTCAGACGCCGCGGACCATTGATCTCGACTGGCAAATCCTGCTCATGGAAGCCGTCCGCAAGATGGACGAGACCCGCGATGAAGGTTCCGTCACCACGGCTGCTCAACCGGCCGCCGGCGGACGAAAAGTTCTCGTGATCGACGATAGCCTGATGCTGCTCAGTTTTGTGAATGAGATTTTGTCGGAAGCAAATTATCACGTGGTCCCCGCCGCCACGGCGGAGGACGGTCTTGTGGCCGCGGCCAACGATGTCCCGGATCTAATCCTGCTCGATTACATCCTGCCCGACATGAAGGGCGATGAAGTCTGCCGGCATCTGTCGCAAAACCCGATCACGGCCAACGTGCGGATCATCTATATGTCGGGTTTCGGCGCCGACCTGAAGCTGGATAAGGTCAATACCGCCAATGTCATCGGATCGCTGAACAAACCGTTCACGTCGGATCTATTGCTCAAGACCGTGGCCAAATACATGCCCAACACATCGGGGGAATCCGGATCAGTGGCTGGGGAAACCGAACAATCCTCGCCGGCGATCAAACCGTCCTGGGCTGAGCCCGAACCTTCCGCCGTCCCGGCACCAGCTTGGCAGGAGCCTCCGGCCTCTGCGATTGAACCGGCCTGGTCCAAGCCCGAGCCTGCGACCGCACCGGCGCCGGCGTGGCAGGATGCTCCAGCTCCTGCGTTTGAACCGGCCTGGTCCAAGCCGGAGTCTCCCGCAAGCGAGAAACCGGCCTGGGCAGAAACGAACGCGGCCACACCTTCGCCGTCGGAAGTCGCGGAAACGGTTGGGATCGCCGTGAGCGCCGGCGCTGCCGGAGACGCCTGGTGGAGCGCGCCCGTCTCGCCACCCGTTCGCGAACAACCTGCCCGGCCGGAAGCGCAACCTGCCACCACGAGCCCCGTCTTCGAATTTCCTCCCGCCTCACCTTCGATGCCTGTGCGAACGGAAGAATCATTTCCGGTCAACGGCGCTTTCTTCTCCGGCGACACCAGCTTCTTCTCCCTCAACGACGCCCTGCAAGCGATCGGAAAGGAAAAACTAACCGGCACCCTGCGCGCATTCTGGAGCAAAGAGACTGTCGAGCTCCTCGCCCGAAACGGAGAAATTATTCTCGTCACCACGCATGATCCGCAGCTCTACTGCCCGGAAGCGCCGATCACCCTCGTCAACGTCAAGGCCGAGAAAGCCGAGCAGGCCCGGGCCCAACAACGCGAGACTGGTTGCCCCGTCTTCCTAACTCTCGCCCGGGAGGAATTGATCCTCCGTGAACCGGCGGTGCAGTTGGTCCAGCATTACGGTCAGAAACTTTTTGCGCAGCTCTGGACCGAACCTCGCGTGCGTTTCGTCTTCGCCCAAAGCGATACCCTGCCGGCCTACGCCCAGGACGTGCCCGGCGAAGCCGACATCGATCACTGGATCCTGACCACTTTGCGCTGCATCCAGCTGCAGGAACTCGAACCGGCCGCTGACTTGGAAGCCGACTGTATTCCGGCTTATACCCGCGATGGTTTCAACCGCGTCCAGGAGCTTCGGCTCACGGTCGCCGAGGCCCAGTTCGCTTCGCAATTTAATGGCGTCCGTTCCATTGCCCAGATCGCCAGAAATCTTCGGTTGGATCTCAAGTTTGCGCGCCTCACTCTCTTTCGCTTCCTTGCTCTCGAGATCGTGGAATGCTGGCCGCCGGCCGCGGTCGAAAAACCGGAAAAGCGCGGCTTTTTCCAGGGGCTCGGAAAAACCATCGGATTAGGCGAATAGCCGCTGGGAACGGTGAGGAATGAGTCCGAGATCGGAACCTTCGACGCCGGAAGAAGCGTCGAACATTGTCGCGCTTCCCACCGTGCCTGAGGGGACTCAGCCCTCCCGTTTTTCCGCGCCGGAAAACTTCATTAATCGCGAGCTGAGCTGGCTCGAATTCAACCGGCGCGTTCTCGAGGAAGCACAGGATCCGACGCAACCGCTGATCGAACGCGTCAAGTTCCTCACCATTTGCAGCTCGAACCTCGATGAATTTTTCGAAATTCGTGTCGCAGGCATCAAGCAACAGATCGAGAGCGAAACGAGCGACGTCGGCGCGGACGGCTTGAGCCCAACGGAAATCTTCAACGCCATCCAGCGCACCGTCCACGAGATGGTCGCGACCGAATATGCGCTTTGGAAAGACGACCTGGCGCCCGCTCTCGCCAAAAACGGCATCCGCGTCCATGCCCTCGAGGATCTCAATGCCAGGCGCACGGCCTGGGCCCAGCGCTATTTCCGCGAAGAGGTTTTCCCGCTGCTCACTCCGCTGGCGGTGGATGCGAGCCATCCCTTTCCCCAACTCTTAAACAAGAGCCATAACCTGCTCGTGCGCGCCCGGAACAAGCGTGGCGGCGAACTGCTTCACGCCATCGTCCAGGTCCCGCGCGTTTTGCCGCGCCTGATCCTCCTGCCGCGGGGCAAAGGCGAAGACGAGCCGTGGGATTACATTTATCTTTCGTCGCTCATCAAACATCATATCGCCGACCTTTTCACCGGTCTGCTCCTCGATGGGGCGCACGCTTTTCGGGTCACGCGGAACAGCGATCTCTATATCGACGAGGAAGAGGCGGATAATCTCCTGCGCAGCATTGAGCAGGAATTGCGGCGCTCCAGCCGCGGCGACGCGGTCCGCCTCGAAGTGGCGGCGGATTGCCCGAAGGATTTCCGCGAATTGCTCCTCGAATTTTTCGACCTGGGTGAAATGGATCTCTACCGGCTGGACGGTCCCCTCTCGATGACGCACCTCGCGCCGCTCGTCGCCAATGACGCCTTCGCCAAGTTGAAAGACCGCATTTTTCAACCGGCGCGCGACCCGGCCCTGCCTCCCCACGTCAATATCTTCGAGGTCATGCGCAAACAGGACATCCTCCTGCATCATCCCTACGAAAGCTTCGACCCAATCGTCGAATTCATCGAGAACGCCGCGCAGGATCCGCAGGTGCTGGCGATCAAGATTACCTTGTATCGGACCAGCGGCGACTCACCGGTCGTGGAAGCGTTGATGCACGCGGCCGCCGCCGGGAAGCAAGTCACCGCCCTGGTCGAATTGCGCGCCCGCTTCGATGAGGCGGCCAACATTCAGTGGGCGCGCCGGCTCGAGGAAGCGGGTGCGCATGTCGTCTACGGCGTCGTCGGCTTGAAGACACACTGCAAAGCGTTGCTCATCGTTCGCCGGGACACCGACCGGCTTCGGCAATACGTGCATCTCGGGACCGGCAATTACCATCCGCGCACCGCGCGCAGCTACACCGACTTCAGCCTTCTCACCACCAACCCGAAAATCACCGACGAAGTCGCGATCGTTTTTAATACGCTCACCGGGCTGGCCAGTTATCCCGGCTTGGAGAAGCTCCTGGTCGCGCCCTTCGACCTGAAGAACCGCCTCATCGGAATGATCGAGCGTGAACGCGACCATGCTGCCTCCGGCAAGACCGGTCGCATGATCGTGAAGCTCAATTCGCTCGTGGATCAGGAAATCATCGAGAAACTCTACGAGGCTTCCTGCGCCGGCGTGAAAATCGACCTGATCGTGCGCGGCATCTGCTGCCTGCGCCCACGCATCCCGAACCTCAGCGAAAATATTCGCGTCATCAGTATTGTCGGGCGGTTTCTCGAACACAGCCGGATTTATTATTTCGAAAACGCCGGGAACCCGGAAGTTCTTCTGGCCAGCGCCGACTGGATGCCGCGGAATTTTATCCGCCGCGTGGAAATCGCCTTCCCGATCGAGGACCCCACGCTCCGCGATGAAATCATCAACGAAGTTCTGCCGCGCTTTCTGAACGATCACATCAAGGCGCGCGAGCTTCAATCGGATGGCACCTACGTCCGTCTGAAACCCGAAGAAGGCGAACCGCGCTCGCAGGCGCAGCTTCATTTCCGCGAACGGTCTCGCGGCCAGGCGCGCAAACTGGCTGAATCGCAGCCCGAGCAGACGATCAGACTCACCCCGATCACTATTGCCCGCAAAGAGACCTCATGAAAAAGATCCTCGTCATCGACATCGGAGGCACCACCGTCAAGCTGATGATTTCCCGCCGGGAAAAACGCAAGTTCCCTTCCGGCACGAAACTCTCGCCCAGACAATTGATCGCTCAAATCAGGAAGATTACGGAAGGCTGGAGCTACGACGCCATTTCGATCGGGTTCCCGGCGCCGGTGCATCAGGGCTGCATTCTGAAGGATCCCAAGCACCTCGCCAGGGGATGGGCCGGCTGGGATTTCAAGAAGTCGTTAGGTAAACCCGTTCGCATCATGAATGATGCGGCCATGCAGGCGCTCGGCAGTTATCGCGGCGGACGAATGCTTTTCCTGGGACTGGGAACCGGTCTCGGTTCCACCCTGGTCTGGCGGAACAATGTGCTTCCGCTCGAGTTGGGTGATCTGCCCTACGAAGGCGGCCTCATTGAGGACGTGCTGGGCAAGCCGGGTCTCGACCTCCTGGGAAAGAAGATGTGGGAACGCGAGGTCTTCTTTTGCGTCGCTCAACTCAAGCTCTCCTTTATCGCGGACTACGTCATGCTCGGCGGCGGCAACGCCAAGAACCTGAGTAAACTGCCGCCGGGAACCGAACTGGGCCACAACCGCAACGCCTACCTTGGTGGCTGCCGCATGTGGGAAACCCTCCCCCGCACCAAGCGCCCGAAGTGGAACGTGATCTAGATGACATGTAAGGAGTTCCGCTGTGCCACCACGCTGTAGCTCCTCTCTCGTCGTGTCATCCCGGAGCGCAGATTGGTCCCGCAGCCGCGGGGTTCTTTCGCCGACTGGCAGTCGGCAGGGCCGTTCAAACATTGAACTGAGCGCTCGCAGGTTGCCAACCTTCAACACAGCAGACGACCAATCACCACAACGATGAAAACATCACCAATGAATACACTTTCCCGTTTCCTTTCTGTTTCGGTTGGGCTGGCGATCGCAGCCACAGCTTTTACGTCCAGTTATGGACAAGACCCCGATTGGAGACGACCCGGCTCAGAAGAAGCGGCTGCAGTTGACCACGCCAATGCCGAAATCGATACGGTTTATGGGCAGCTCATGAGCAAACTCGACGCCAAACAACAAAAGAGTCTAAGAGAAGCCCAACGTGCCTGGATCAAGTGGCGGGACTCTGAAGCAGATTTCGTTGCCCGTTTGGGCGGGGCCATTGGCGGCAGCAGCTTCCGTGTCGATTACTCGCTGGCGTTGGCCAAGCTGATTCAGCAACGGACAGAAACATTGAGAAAATATCTCGAGGAGGCCCGAGAGCGATGAATGATAGCACCCAAATCCCCAACCAAAAGCGGAGCTTACGGCCACTCGCCGTGGGTTTGCGTCTCAGGTGTCGAAAGGGTTTTCACTTCGGTCGAGGCGTGTTCACTGTAGTCGCAGGTCATCTTAGTTTCGTTAGGTCCACCCAATACTCAACCGCGCCTTAGCCTCCAGTCGCTTCATTGTCATCATCGCCATTCTCGGCAGCTTTACCGCCTCGCTGGCTCTCATCGTCTACGAGGCGATCGTTGTCGCAAATGCGGTGAGGGACGTCATTCGTCAGGGCGTGGTTACGCGCAAGGCGGCAAAGGTTCTGGCCGTCGGACTGATCGAAGCAGTGGACGTGTTTCTGATCGCCATTGCCCTCTATGTGACCAGCCTAGGTTTCTACGCGCTTTTTCTTGATGACAGGTGCCGCTGCCTAAGAGACTGTTGAAATACTGGAATGGGCCGCGTTGCTGTGGATTTTGGCGTTGGCCAAGGCGCGAAGCGGAGCGGCGATATCCGCTGCGATCTCGGCCAAGCGAGCAACGAAGGCCAGCGCCAAAATCAACGCAACCCTGGAGGGCGCGAGGCAGAAGGGCAGCTCCGCGGCGTCGCTCGCTCGTTACAAATGTAGTGGCGCTTCTGCGAAGCGCCTTCGGGCC
>Ga0209048_10002993_pt1 | contig 16572 bp, 18 predicted proteins | sample FrelakmetCRP12CR_FD_187146 | JGI IMG/M metagenome (GOLD analysis project Ga0209048, IMG submission 187146) | Freshwater lake sediment microbial communities from the University of Notre Dame, USA, for methane emissions studies - CRP12 CR (SPAdes)... | ecosystem: Environmental > Aquatic >... | reverse complement strand
ATCGATTCACGAGCCGGGGACTCGCAGGGGCGCAGATGCGGTACCGGGCCGGACGGTGGGGTGAAGGCCGCAGGGGACGTCGAGGCCGCGCGGAGCCATGGAAGGCGGAGCGCGCAGCCTCGATAGAGCGAGAGCGCGCCGGGACTGCGCGCCGAGCGTGCCCCGAAGGCCTTCCCCCCGCCGTTCGGCCCGGCGAGGCGCCCGAGCCCCAGCGAGTCCCAGGGCACCCAGCATGACCCCCTGGACCGATCTCGGTGGCGGTGTCCTCGTGCGGCAGAGCCGCGTGTTCTGGATGAACAGCGCGCTGCTGCTCGACCGCGAGCACGCGGTGCTCGTGGACCCGGGAGTGCTGCCCTCCGAGCTGGACGACCTCGCGGCGGCGGTGCGGGCCGCGGCCCCCCGCGCGGTCACGCTCGTCTTCACCCACGCGCACTGGGACCACGTGCTCGGGCGGCCCTGGTGGCCGGGGGCGGCGACCGTAGGGCACGGGGAGCTGGCGGCCGAGCTGCGGCGCGAGGCGGGCGCGATCCTCGAGGCCGCGAGGCGCCACGCGGGCCCCGGCGAGCACCCGTTGCACCTCGACTCCGGGCGGCCCCGGCAGCCGCTGACCGCGTTCACCGCCAACGAGGCCCGCTTCTCCATGCTGCGCCGCTCGCGCCCCGAGGAGTCGGAGCGGCTCGGAGCGTTGGCGCAGCACGACGTCGACGAGCGCCGCCTCGTCTACGAGCAGATGGCCGAGATCGCGCACGAGCCCGAGGATCAGGACGACACCGAACGGACTGCCGTGGAGGAGGGATCGTGACCCCCGACCTGAGCAGCACCTACCTCGGGCTGCGCCTCGCCAGCCCACTCGTCGCGTCGGCGTCCCCGCTGACGGGGAACATCGACTCGCTGCGGGAGCTGGAGGAGGCGGGCGCCGCCGCGGTCGTGCTGCCGTCGCTGTTCGAGGAGCAGATCGAGCACGACGAGACGATGGTCGACGTCGTGCTCGAGCGGGGCGCCCAGAGCTTCGGCGAGGCCCTCACGTACTTCCCGGAGATGGACGACTACAACACGGGCCCCGAGTCCTACGTCGAGCACGTCGCCGCCGCGAAGGAGGCGCTCTCGATCCCGGTGATCGCATCGATCAACGGCGTCACCCCCGGCGGCTGGATCCGCTACGCGGAGCTGCTCCAGCAGGCGGGCGCGGACGCGATCGAGCTCAACGTCTACGCGGTCGAGACCGACCCGTACGCGTCGTCGGCGAACGTGGAGGATCGCACGCTGCGCCTCGTCAGCAAGGTGCACGGAGTGCTGACCGTGCCGCTCGCCGTCAAGATCGGGCCCTACTACACGGCGCTCCCGCACACGGCCACGCGCCTCGCCGACGCCGGTGCCGCGGGCCTCGTGCTCTTCAACAGGTTCCTGCAGCCGGACATCGACCTCGACTCGATGACCGTGAAGCCCGAGCTCCACCTCTCGGCGAACGAGGAGCTGCGCCTCCCGCTCCGCTGGGTCGCGATCCTGCGCGGCCGCGTCCCGCTCAGCCTGGCCGCGACGAGCGGTGTGCAGACCGCCGAGGACGTCGTCAAGCTGCTGCTCGCGGGCGCGGACGCGGTGATGATCGCCTCGGCCCTCCTGCGCCGGGGCCCGGGCCTCTTGCGCGAGCTGACCGAGGGGCTGTCCGAGTGGCTCGCGGTGCGCGAGTACAGCTCGGTCGAGCAGCTCAAGGGCAGCATGAGCCAGGAAACGTGCGGCGACCCGCGTGCGTTCGAGCGCTCGCACTACGTCCGCGCGATCGTCGACTACCAGCTCCACGGCATTCGGTAGCCACCACACGACGTTAAACTGGAAGCAGATGACCAGTTACTCCCAATCGGGTAACCGGCGGCTTCCGCGTGGCTGGATGCACCTGGCGCTGCAGGTCGTCTTCTGGCTCGGCTTCTACGTCGCCTACCAGATCGCGCGCGGCCTGGCCGACCGGGACGTGACGACCGCGTTCTGGAACGGCCTCCACGTGATCCGCCTCGAGAAGTGGTCGGGAACGCTGTTCGAGCCGACCGTGCAGGGCTTCGTCAGCTCCTCCGTGATCCTGATCAAGGCGACCACGTACACGTACTGGCTCTCGCAATTCGTCGTCGTCGCCGCGACGCTGCTCTGGGTCTACTTCCGCCATCACGAGCGCTTCGCCGGCTTCCGCAACTGGCTCATCCTTGCCAACGTCCTCGGACTGGTCGGGTACGTAGTCGTCCCGACCGCGCCACCGCGGATGTTCCCCGCCTGGGGATTCGTGGACACGCTGGCCGAGTACTCGGGCCTCAACCACTCGAGCGCCCTGATCGCCCACACCGCCAACCCCTACGCGGCGATGCCGTCCCTGCACTCGATGGACGCCCTGATCGTCGGGGTGGTCATGTTCGGCGTCTGTCGAAGCCTCCCGTGGCGTGCTCTCTGGCTGCTCTGGCCCGCGTGGGTCTGGTTCACGGTGATCGGCACGGGTAACCACTACTGGCTGGACGTGGTGGCCGGCGTCGCGATCGCGCTGCTGACCGGGATCGTCCTCTTCCGCCGGACGGTGTTCCGGCGCTGGCGCGAGCCCGTCCCCACGTGAGCGAGCCCGCGCAGGGCCCGCGCGTGAGCGAGCTCGACCGGGTCAAGCAGGAATACACGCAGGCAGCCAGGCAGATCCTGCAACGCTCGCTGCGCGGCGTCGCGAAGACGAAGCTGACGCCCGACATGCTGACGATCGCGGGGGTCACGCTCTGCCTCGTGGGAGCGGTCCTCGTCGGCTTCGAGCAGCGGAACCCGAAGCTCTACTTCTGGCTCGGCGGCATCCTCTTCGTCGTCGGGTCCGTGGCGGACATCCTCGACGGCGCGCTGGCCCGCGCCGCGAGCAAAGGAACCGTCTTCGGCGCGTTCCTCGACTCCACCTTCGACCGGTTGGGAGAGGCCGCGATGCTCGCGGCGATCGGGCTCTTCTTCGCCCGCGAGGGCAACGACATCGCCCTCGTGGCGGCGTTCGCGGCGGTCACCGGCTCCTTCCTCGTCTCGTACACGAGGGCGAAGGCCGAGGCGCTCGGCCTGCGCGGGGACGTCGGCTTCGGCTCACGCGTCGAACGCGTGGTCCTCATCTCGATCGGCCTCGGCCTCGCTCCCTGGGGCTGGCTGCAATGGCCGATCTACCTGCTCGCGGCGATGGCGTGGCTGACGGTGATCCAGCGCATCCTCTTCGTGCGACGGCAGTTGCGGGAGCTCGCCGAGGTGCCCGTGGCAGGCTCGCCGAACGGCAGCGTCTAGGGCAGCTCCCAACACCGGGCTATACTGCTAGCACTTTGGCTGCTAGCACTTCCGATCGTAAAGGCGTTCTCGTACGAGCGCCCTCTTCTCTGAAGCAGGCGCTCGTCCGTGAGAGCTCCCGCCGCGGGGTCAGCCTCAACGACGTCGCGGTTGGGATGCTGGCCGAGACGTTCGGGATCGCCTACCTCCCCACGAACCGGAAGAGCCCGCTGCCCGGCACGAGCCCCGTCGTCCTCCTCCGCATGCCGGAGGAGCTGAAGGCCGCGATCCAGGCCGAGGCCTTTCGCACCGGCTCCAACACGAACGACGTGATCCTCGTCGCGCTCTCCAACGGGCTCGGCGTTCCCTTCGAATCGAACCGTCGACGGTCCGTGCCTCTCGGGGGCGGCCGCGGAAAGGACACACCCATGGCCGCGACAACCGGCTCACCGAACGGCACGCCCCGCTCCAAGGACAAGGTGCGGGTGGCGATCATCGGCGTGGGCAACTGCGCCAACTCCCTGCTCCAGGGGGTCGAGTACTACAAGGATGCCGATCCCGACACATTCGTCCCCGGCCTCATGCACGTCGACCTCGGCGGCTATCACATCTCGGACATCGAGTTCACCGCCGCGTTCGACGTCGTCAAGGGCAAGGTCGGCGTCGACCTCGCCGACGCGATCTGGGCCTTCCCGAACGACACGATCAGGTTCTCGGAGGTGCCCAAGACCGGTATCACCGTGTCTCGCGGCATGACCCACGACGGGATCGGCAAGTACCTCGCCGAGGTCGTCGAGAAGGCGCCGGGCGAGACTGCCGACATCGTCAAGATCCTCAAGGAGACGGGCACGGACGTCGTCGTCAACTACCTCCCCGTCGGGTCGGAGATGGCGGCGAAGTGGTACGCCGAGCAGATCCTCGAGGCCGGCGTCGCGATGGTGAACTGCATGCCGGTGTTCATCGCCCGCGAGCACTACTGGCAGAAGCGGTTCGAGGCGGCAGGCCTCCCCATCATCGGAGACGACATCAAGTCACAGGTCGGCGCCACGATCTCGCACCGCGTGCTGACGAGCCTCTTCCGCGAGCGCGGCGTCCACCTCGACCGCACGATGCAGCTCAACGTCGGCGGCAACTCGGACTTCCGCAACATGCTGGAGCGGGAGCGGCTGGAGTCGAAGAAGATCTCGAAGACGAACGCCGTCACCTCGATGCTCGACTACGACCTCGGCGAGGGCAACGTCCACGTCGGCCCGTCCGACTACGTGCCGTGGCTGACCGATCGCAAGTGGGCCTACATCCGGATGGAGGGGACGGCGTTCGGGGACGTGCCGCTGAACCTGGAGCTGAAGCTCGAGGTGTGGGACTCGCCGAACTCGGCCGGCATCGTGATCGACGCGGTGCGGCTCGCGAAGCTCGCGCTCGACCACGGCATCGCGGGCGCCCTGGAGGCTCCCTCGAGCTACCTGATGAAGTCGCCGCCCGTCCAGATCGTCGACGACGAGGCGCACGCGAACACCGAGCGGTTCATCAAGCAGTACGGCCGCAAGGAGGAGAAGAAGGCCTCGAAGGCGGCGAAGGCCTAGCACCACCCGGCCGGCGTGTCACGCGGGGGCCCCACGGCCCCCGCCGCCCGCGGCTCAGCCGGCGCGCGGCGCCGTGTCGTCCGCGGTGAACCCGAGCTCGCGGTGGGTCGTGTCGCAGAACGGCTTGTTCTTCGAGTGGCCGCAGCGGCAGAGCACGATCGAGCTGCCCGCCGGAAGCTCGAACGGCACTCCCTCGGCATCGAGCACGGTCACCGGCCCGGTGATCTTGAGCGGGCCGTTCGCGCGGGCCTGGATCGTGACGTCGCTCACGCCGGGACTCTAGCGGGATTCGACGGGGCTAGAATCGATCGCACCATGGGCCTGCGCATCTGCTTCGTGACGCCGTTCTCGTGGTCACAGCCCGGCGACGTGAACGAGCACGTCCGCGGCGTCGCGGAGGCCCTGCGCCTCAGAGGCCACAGTGTCACGATCGTCGCGCCCTCGTCGCGGGCCTCCGACCTCCTCGAGGGCCGCAGGGCGCTGCAGCGGGGCGTCCTCGGAGAGACGATCGCGATCGGGGCAGCGGTGCCGACGTCGCTGAGCGAGCGCGTCGCCCTCCCGATGGGCGTGCGCGCGAACCTCGCCGCCACGCTCGCGCTCGGTGCGTTCGACATTGTGCACGGGTTCGAGCCCGGGCTGCTGAGCCTCTCCGCCGCCGCGCTGCTCGAGGCGGAGACGACGACGGCCGCGACCTTCCTCTCGTCCGACCGGATCGCGGTGCCGCCGCGCAAGAACCAGCGGGCGAAGTTCCTGGCCCGGGTCGACGCGCTCCTCGGGACCTCGGCGGCGGCGATCGAGCGCGCGGCGGAACGGTTCCCGGGCGACTACGAGACGATCCCGCTCGGGGTCGACGCCGCCGCGTTCGCTCCGGCCGCGAAGCGCCGGCTCGTCGTCGTGGAGCTCGCACCGGGTCAGAGCGCCGTCGCGCGATCCGTCCTCCATGTCCTCCCCACGCTCGCGGGGTGGGAAGTCGTCCTGGCACGGACGGCCCCGCTGACACGTCGTCCGACGATCCCTGCCGCCGTGCGCGACCGCGCGCGGGCCCGGTCGCTCGTGAAGCCGGAGGCGCGCCGCACCACGCTCGCCGCGGCGTCGATCTTCGTGCCGGCGCCGGGAGGCAGCGACCGGCTCCTGCTCGAAGCGCGATCCTGCAGCTGCGCGATCGCCGCCCCTCCCGGCGTCACCGACCAGCCGGAGCTCGCCGCAGCCGCCGTGGCGCGGCTGGCCGAGGACGAGGAACTGCGGACGTCTCTGGGGGCCGACGCGCGCGCGGCCGCTCTCGCCTCGGACTTCGGCCGGGTCGCGGAGCAACTCGACACGGTCTACCGGAGGGTGGCCGCGCGGCGCCGGGCGTCACGACGGGTGGCACACCACGAGGGTGACCCACTCGGAGGCCGCGACTGGATCGTCGCCGACCTCCACATGCACACGCACCGCTCTCACGACTGCTCGATCGACCCGCAGGCGCTCGTCGACCACGCCGAGTCGCAGGGCCTCGGGGCGATCGCGGTCACCGACCACAACGTCTTCCGCGGAGCACGCGAGACGGCGGAGCTCGCCGGCCGCCGGGACCTGATCGTGATCCCCGGCGAGGAGGTGAAGACCGACAACCAGGGGGAGGTGATCGGGCTCTTCCTGCGGGAGGAGATCCCGCGCGGGATGACCTTCGCCGAGACGATCGAGGCGATCCGCGCGCAGGAGGGGATCGTCTACGTTCCCCACCCCTTCGACCGGATGCACGCGATCCCCTCGCCGGCCACGCTCCTGCGGTACCTCCCGGAGATCGACGTGCTCGAGGTCTACAACGCCCGGCTGATATTCGAGGCGTACAACGTGGAGGCCCTGCGCTTCCAACGCAAGTACGGCCTTCTCGCCGGCGCGGGCTCTGACGCACACGTGCTCCAGGGCGTGGGAACCGGCGCTCTCAGGATGCGGCGCTTCGACGGCCCGGAGGAGTTCCTGCTCTCGCTCCGCAGCGCCGAGGTCCTGCGCCGGCCGAAGTCGCTCGCCTACCTGCAGTCGCTCAAATGGGCCGCTCAGGTCAAGGAGAAGGTCCTCTAGGGCAGAAGTTGGGTGCAGCTTCCCGATGACTGCTGCCGTGCCTACCGACGAGATCTACGAACGCTATCTGCGCAAGGCGATCGGCGAGATCAACGAGCTGCAAGCCGAGCTCCTCGCCCTCGCCGACGAGACCCACGTGCCCGTGCTCGGGTCGGGGCATCCCCTCGGCGACGTCTTTCTGCTCAAGCACGCGCCCAAGCCCGCAGAGATCGCCGAGGGGGTCGCGTTCTTCGGCCGCTCGGGCAACGCGCTCCTGAAGTCGCTCGAGAAGCTCGGCGTCGACCCCCTCTCGATCTACGGGACGAACTGCCTCAAGTTCGGGACGGAGGACGATGAGCAGGCGGTGCCCTGGCTCGCGCGTGAGCTCCACATCGTGCAGCCGAAGCTCGTCGTCGTGATGGGGCCGGAGGCGGTCGAGTTCCTCGGTGCGCTCGACTTCCCGCTGGCCGACCCGCTCGAGGGCACGGAGCCCGGCGTCGTGCGGCGGTTCACGCCGACGATCGAGGCGCTCGTGACGCCGGACATCGACGACGCGCTCGACGAGCAGGCCGCCAAGACGTCCTTCTGGAACGCCTTCAAGGCGCTGGGGCCGTGGTGGGCGCAGCTGCCGCCGTACTGAGCTCGAGGCGGGCAGCGGCGCTCGCAGGCGTCATCGTCACACTGGTCGCGTGGGCCGCCGGCGCGGGCGTGCTCCCGGGCCTTCCCGAGTGGCCCGGCGTGCTCGTGATCTCGGTCCTCGTCATGCCGCTGACGCTCACGGTCCCGTGGCTCGCGCTCCCGCTCTCCTCCACCCGGGGGGCCCTTCCGCTCGCGGCGTGCTTCGCGGTCCTGGCGGTGCTGCTGCACCTCGCCGGCCTCGGGGCGCTCTTCAACGTCACGAAGCTCCTCGCGCTGACGCTGGTCGGCTACGTGTTCATGCAGGTCTTCGAGGCGCTCTCGTGGGTCGTCCTCGTCGCCCTCATCATCCCCTGGGTCGACGCGCTGTCGGTGTGGCACGGGCCCACCCGGTACGTCGTGTCGCACCAGCCGAGCCTCTTCGAGCGCATCTCGATCGCCTTCCGGCTACCGGGGCAGGAGGGCTCCGCGAACGTGGGGCCGCCCGACATCCTCTTCTTCGCGCTCTTCCTCGCCGCGGCCCGGCGGTTCGGGCTCAGGGTCGGCTGGACCTGGCTCTCGATGGTGGGTTTGCTGGCGCTGACGCTGATCCTGACGACCGAGTTCGACGTCGCCGGGTTGCCCGCGCTCCCCGCGATCGCGCTCGGCTTCCTGCTCCCGAACGTCGACCTGATCTGGCGCGCTTGGCGGGAGCGGGGCCTCGAGGTGCGGAGCGGCTGACCGCTCAGGCGGCCGTGGCTCCGTCGGGCCTGGGCGCCTGCGCGCCGAGCTCGAGCAGGTTGACGGTCTCGATGTGAGGCGTGTGGGGAAACATGTCCACCGGTATGCAGCGGCGGAGCTCGTAGCCGTGGTCGTCCCGAAGCGCCTTCAGATCGGATGCGAGCGTGGTCGGGTTGCAGGAGACGTAGACGATGCGCGATGCCCGCAACCTCGCGAGGCGGCGGAGCGCCTTGCCGGCGAGGCCCGCGCGCGGCGGATCGACCACGACGACGTCGGGCTTGCCCGCCCGGGCCAGCAGCTCCTCGAGCGCGAGGGAGACGTTGCCCGCGAAGAACGCCGCGTTCGTGATGCCGTTCAGCTCGGCGTTCTCGATTGCGCACGCGACGGATTCCTCCGAGATCTCGACGCCCCAGACGGTCAGCGCCTGCGCGGCGAGCGCGAGACCGATCGTCCCAGTGCCGCAGTAGAGGTCGAACACGGTCTCGCTGCCCGTAAGGGCCGCGAAGTCGCGCGCGATCGAGTAGAGCGTCTCCGCCATCTCCGTGTTCGTCTGGAGGAAGGCGTTCGGCCGTACGCGGAAGCGCAGCCCGAGGATCTCCTCCTCGATCGCATCCTCCCCCCACAGGAGCACGGTCGGCAAGTTCGTCACCTCGGCGGCGGAGTCGTTGATCGCCCAGTGGATCGACCGCACCTCCGGGAAGCGCCGCAGCACCTCGACGAGGTAGCCCTCCTCGAACTTGCGGCCCTTGGCGGTCACGAGCTGCACGAGCAGCTGACCCGTGTTCCGGCCCTCGCGCACGACCAGGTGGCGGAGGTAGCCGGCCTGCGTGGACTGGTCGTAGGCCTCGAGCTTCTCCTCCCGCGCCCAGCCCTGCACCGCGTCGCGGACGGCGTTGCCGACGTCGGTCGTGAGCAGGCAGACGTCGAGTGCGAGCACCTCGTCCCAGCGCCCCGCCCGGTGGAACCCGAGTGCCGGGCCCTCCGGCGCCTGGGTGAACGAGTATTCGAGCTTGTTGCGGTAGCCGTACTGCGAGCGGGCGGGGACGATCGGCTCGAGCGGGGGCTCGGCGATCCCGCCGAGCCGCACGAGTGCGTCGCGCACCTGCGACGCCTTCGACTCGAGCTGGCTTGAGTAGGCGTAGTCCTGGAAGCGGCAACCGCCACAGGCGCCGAAGTGCGGGCAGGGCGCCTCGACCCGGTCCGCACCCGGCGACAGGATCTCGACCGCCGTGGCCTCGGCGAAGCCACGCTTGACCTTCGTCACACGCGCCCGTACCGTGTCGCCCGGCAGCCCACGACGCACGAAGACGACGAAGCCGTTCAGCCGCGCGACGCCGTTCCCGCCGTAGGCGAGCGAGTCGATCCGGAGCTCGAGCTCCTCACCGGTACGGACGGGCGCGGCCATGCGACCGGCGGAGCGTAGCTGGCTAGCGCAGGACGCTGACGTAGACGGACCGCTCCCGCGGCCCGTCGAACTCACAGAAGAAGACGCCCTGCCAGGTGCCGAGCGCCAGGGCGCCGTCGTCGCGCAGGGGGATCAGCACGCTCGGCCCCATCAACGCCGCGCGGATGTGCGTGGGGGCGTTCTCCTCCCCCTCCTCGACGTGCTGCCACGGCCAGTCCTCCGGCACGATGCGCTCCAGCGCGCTCTCGAAGTCCCGGGCGACCGCCGGATCTGCGTGCTCGTTGATGGTCACCCCGGCGGTCGTGTGGGGGACGTAGACGAGCACGGCCGATCCGGGGAGGCCGCCGGCGGCCTCCCGCACGAGGCGCGTGATGTCGACGAGCTGGCTCTGCCGCTCCGTCCTCAGCCTCAGCTCGACCACGGACGGGCTAGAGCGCTCCGCCGGCGGCGGGCGGCGCGCCGGCATCGACCGCGTTCGGGCCGCCCGACTCGCGGGCGAGGTAGTCCTCGACCGCCATCACGTTGTCCCTGAGCCGCTCCATCACGTGCAGAAGCGCCGACATGGACGACACCTCCTCCCGCTGCTCCTGCAGGAACCAGTGCATGAACTGCTCGCCCACGAGGTCGCCGGCCTCCCGCGCGGTGACCGCGAGCGCCGAGATCTGCGCCGTGACACGCTTCTCCTGGTCGAGCGCGAGCGCCACCGGAGCGACGTCGTCGACGAAGACGACCTGCGGCGCGGCGACCGCGGGGATGACCGCTTCGTCACCCGAGTCGAGGAGGTACTGCACCATCATCAGCGCATGGTTGCGCTCCTCGACCGCCTGCCGGTAGAAGTGCGCCGCCAGCTGCGGGAGGGTCTCGGCGTCGTAGTGCACGGCGATCGCGATGTACTGCTGCGAGGCCGCGAACTCGTACGCGATCTGCTCGTTGAGTTGCTCCGTGAAGGTTGCCATGCCTGGAATCTACCGCGCGGGCCGGCGCCGGACCCGTGCCTGGCGCCGGTCCTCGGGTCATCCCGGCCCGGCGAGCTCGGGTCCGGCAGGGGCCGATCCGAGCGCAATCCGGCGCGGCTAACGCTCGGCGGGCTTCGGCACGTGGGTCTCGACGACGCCGTCCCTGGAGACGGCCGCGATCTTCGACCCGTCCACTCCCTGCGGCAGGTCGACCGCACGGCCGAAGGGCCCGAACCGGCGCTCGAAGCAGTCGGTCGACTTCTCCTCCTCGGGCGTGCGCCCGGCCGAGAGCGTGAGCGTGTCGTCGGCGGCCTCGATCCGGATCGCGCCCTCGGGGGCGCCGGACAGGTCGAGGGCGTCGACGAGCTCGGGCTCGGTCTCCCAGGCCTCGAGCGCGGGCGCCTAGTCCGTCCCCGTGCCCCTGCCGGCACCTTCGGCGAGGCCGCTCAGCAACCGGCTCATCCCGCTCTGCAGCGAGGCGAGCTCGCGAAACGACCCCGAGCGAACGAGCGTGGCCATCGGTGAACCTCCTTGGTCTTCCACGCAGAGACGGGGCGACGGCACGAACCATGAGTCTGCTCATGGCACGTCGTGCCTGAGGCCCACTGGGGCTAGCATCCAGCCATGGCGGGCATTCCGGAGGATCTCAAGGGCCGCAGCTACACCCGCGTGTCGGACTGGTCGCGGGAGGAGCTCGAGCTGGCGCTCGACCTCGCCGACGAGCTCAAGCAGGAGCGCGCGCGGCGCAAGGAGCTGCGGGTGCTGCCGGGCCGGACGCTCGGGATGATCTTCCACAAGCCGTCGACCCGCACCCGCGTCGCCTTCGAGGTCGGCATCGCCGAGCTCGGCGGCATGGCGCTCTACCTCCCGGCCGCCGACCTGCAGCTCGCACGCGGTGAGAGCTACCGCGACACGGCGCTCGTGCTCTCGCGGTTCGTCAGCGCCCTCCTGATCCGCACCTTCGACCAGGCCGAGGTGGACACGTTCGCAGAGCACGCATCGATCCCCGTGATCAACGGCCTCACCGACCTCGCTCACCCGCTCCAGGCGCTCGCCGACGCGATGACGATCCGGGAGCAGCACGGTCGCCTCGAGGGGATCCGGCTCACCTACCTGGGCGACGGCAACAACGTCTGTCACTCGCTGATGCGGCTGGCGGCGCGCTTCGGGATGCACTTCACGGTCGCGTGCCCGCCCGGGTACGAGCCGTCCTCGACGGTCGTTGCCGCGGCACGCGACGACGCGGCTGGAAGCGGCGGCACCGTGCGGATCACGAACGACCCGCTCGAGGCGGCGGCGGGAGCCGACGTGCTCTACACCGACGTCTGGACGAGCATGGGCCAGGAGGAGGAGCGCAAGCAGCGGCTCGTCGACCTGGAGCGGTTCAGCCTGGACGGAGAGCTCCTCTCCGTGGCCGGCAAGGACGTGATCGCGATGCACTGCCTCCCCGCCCACGTGGGGGAGGAGATCAGCGAGGAGGTGCTGTACGGGCCGCGCTCGCTCGTCTGGGACCAGGCGGAGAACCGGCTCCACACGCAGAAGGCCGTGATGGCCCTTGTGATCCGCTGAACGCGGGCAAGGAGGCGCGGGTGGGGAGTCGAGCCCACGAAGCCGACCGGGAAGGTGCGCCCGGTGCGTGCGACACGGGGCGGGGCAGCACCGGAGCTCTCGCCCGGCTCTCGGCGTCCGGTGGGGCGCCCGTGCCGTCTCGGATGACCGTACGGCGCAGCCGTCCGTCCCGACCCGGAGTACCCTGTCGCACGATGAGACTGCACACGCAGACGGCCGTCACGGCCCTCGTGAGCCGATAGGGGCGGCGTGTCGTTCGACGAGCACGTGAGGGCCGCGCTCGACTCGCTTCCGCCCGGCCTCGCCGCCGCACTCGACAACGTCGCGATCGTGGTGGAGGACGAGTGCCCGGAGGATCCCGACCTCTACGGCCTCTACGAGGGCATCCCGCTGCCCGATCGCGGCGACATGGCGGGCGCGCTGCCGGACACGATCACCATCTTCAGGCTGCCCCTCCAGGAATCGTTCCCCGATCCCGGCGACCTCGAGCGCGAGATCCGGATCACCGTCCTGCACGAGCTCGGCCACTACTTCGGGCTGGACGAGAACCGGCTCACGGAGCTCGGTTACGAGTGACGCCGGCGCTGACCGTCGTCCTCTGGATCGCTTTCGCCGCCGGGGCGCTCGTGATCGTTGCGTTCTTGTTGCGCGGCCCGGACTGATCTGGACACGCGGGAATGGTCGCCGTCCGTCCTGCGTTGGACGGAGCATGAACATCATCGCGACCATCCATGCAGAGATCGACACGCTGAGCGAGCGTCGGGCTGAGCTCTGGCACCGGCTCTCGGACGGGCGTGACCCCGAGCTCGTGCGGCAGATCAAGGGCCTCGACGACCAGCTCGAGGCGCTCTGGAACGAGCAGCGGGCCATCCGCGCCCGGATTCGCTTCGGCGAGCGCGAGCAGATCGTGAAGCGGGCCAGGGCGGAAGAGCGCCTGGAGCGCGCCGCCTGACGAAGTCTTCCTGCGCCTGACGGAAGCTTCGGCGGAGGTGCCTCCCCGCGGCACCTCCGCCGTACAATCGGCCGATGGCGTTCAAGCGACGCGAGGAGTCCAGCATCGAGGAGGAGCGCGAGGCCCTGAGGGCCCAGCACGTCGCGCTCGAGGATCTCAAGCGCGAGCTGGCCGAACGGGTCGCCGCGGTCCGCGAGCGCGAACTCGAGTTGCACCACGCGCTCGCCGAGGCGGAGAGCGAGCGGGGCGCGGCTCTGCCGCCCAGCCGGCCGTCCGCCGCAGCCGCGGCGGACGTGGAGCCCGACACCGGGGCAGATGCCCTCGCGGCCGCGCAGCGCGAGCAGGCCGCGGCGGCGCGGGAGGCCCGCCTCCTCGAGCGGGAGCGGGAGCTCGAACGGCGAGAGCGCGAGCTCGCCGCAGCGGCTGCGGCGCATCGGGCGGACGAGCCGCCGGCCGCCACCGCGCCCGGCGAGGCGCGCCTCGCCCAGATCGAAGCCCGCCTCGCCGAGCTGCGCGAGGCGGAGAAGCTGTTCCTGCGCACGCGGGACGAGCTGGCGGCGCGCAGCGAGGCCGTCGCGGCGCGCGAGCGGCTCGCGGCCCAGAAGGAGCGCGAGCTCGACGAGCGGGAGGACGCGAGCCCCTGGGCGACCGCCGAGCTCTCCGAGGTCGAGGCGCGCCTGCGCCGCCTCGAGCAACGACAGCCCCCGGGCGAGCCGGCAGCCGGGTTCACGGGTGGGCTGCGAAAGCTCCAGCAGGGAGCGAAGCGGCCGCAGCGCCCTGCCTGAGGTCCCGGACGACGCTACGCTGTAAGCGCTCGGGGCGTTAGCTCAGCTGGGAGAGCGCCGCCTTTGCAAGGCGGAGGTCGCCGGTTCGATCCCGGCACGCTCCATTTCACGGCATGTGCAGCACTCTTGAGATGCTTCTCGAACGTTGCGCAAACCCCGTCGGGTACGCGCCAGTCATACGGCGACGATTTCGACGAGGTCGGCAAGTCCGTTGAAGTCATCCGGATTTCGCGTGTACAAGGGAAGTTCGCTGGCTACTGCTGTGGCCGCGATCACAAGGTCGAAGGCACGTCGCCCCCGCGCCTTGCGACCAGCGGCAGTCACAGCGGCGTAAACCCGGCCGTAGGCTCGAGCCACTGCTCCGTCGACGGGCAACGGGACGAATGTCGCTTCTGTCCGTTGGAGCCTGTCCTGTCGGCGAGCGCGCTCTGCGGTATCCGAGGTCGCATGGGGACCGGCCGCAAGCTCTGCCAGTGTCACAGCCGAGATGGCGAGCTCGGATGGCAAGGCGTTCGGATCGATGTGCTCCAGGTCGATCACGACTGAGGTATCGACGAGGCCGCGCCCGTGACGTCGCTCAGCCACGCGGAGCAGTGTCCTGATCGAGCAACCTGTCGACATCGGCCCGGAACCTCGCGGGGTCGATGCTAGGCGCCGTCGCGAACACGGCAATCGCGGCGTCTGCCGCCACGTACTGTCGCTGCCGCAGAGGCGTCAACTCCCCGACCGGAACCCCGTTCCGAGTGACGACGAACGCCTCTCCTTGATCGAGCGCCCGCATGATCTTGCCGCTCTCGTTCCGTAGCTCACGCTGGGAAATCTCACGCGTCACCCGCTCACCGTAGCACGCGTGCTACGGCAATCGGATGTCCGCACTCACCCCGCCTCACGTGAGATTCAATATCTCGGCTCGCACGATGTGGTTTGCGCAACGTTCGGTGCGATCCATACCCTGCCTTACACGGGCCTCGGCGACCTCGGCCGAGGTCACTTCGCCTCGCTCCCGGAGGATCTTCATGGTCGCCTCGAGCGGTGGAGAGGCCAGATCCTGTCGCCTTCGAAGCGAACGTCCCACCTTGTTGTGAGAGTCCCGGATTCTCGCGGGCCAGCGCCAAAGGCCTGGCTCAAGCGGCTGGTCGAACTAGGCCACGGAACCGCCCATTTCCAGGGGATTCCCGGTCAGCACGACGGCCGGATGGTGGTCTACCGGCGTCCAGAGAAACCCCTCGACAAGCGGTTCTTCTTCCCCCGCTCTGGCTTCTCCGCGGCCCTGGAGAAGCTCGCTGAGGATGAGCCCCACCGCTACACGTTGCTAATGCCGGACGACCTCTTCGCCTCGATCGGCTCGCCGGGCGGGCCAGGAGGCGCTCCGACGGTCACTTCGTTTCGAGATAAATAGCGCCGATTCGGGCTCGCCGGGTCGTGTCCGGCGAGCAGAGGTGGATCGGGGCCCTGAACACTGCCGGACTGCGAAACGTGACCTGCGCGGCGACGATCTCCTCGAAGGGACGTGAGTCCTCGCCTTCGTTGGCCTGCCTGAAGCGATCGCTCGGCACTGCCGCACCGTAGTCGCCGGTCCGGACGCGCGCAACGCAGCCGCGCGGCTAGGCTCGGGTCCGTGAGTCAGCCCTCTCTCAAGGCGCCTGCGGACGGGTTCACGTCGGCCTTTCCGAAGACGCGCTTCGACGCGATCGTGGTCGTCTCCTTCGGCGGGCCTGAGGGCATGGACGACGTGATCCCGTTCCTCGAGAACGTGACTCGGGGGCGCGACGTGCCACGGGAGCGGCTGCAGGAGGTGGCGCACCACTACGAGCTGTTTCACGGCGTCAGCCCGATCAACGGGCAGAACCGCGCGATGATCGCCGCCCTCCGGGCGGAGCTCGACGGGCACGGGATCGGCCTCCCGATCTACTTCGGCAATCGCAACTGGCATCCGTTCCTGGCCGGGACGCTGCGCGAGATGGCCGACGCCGGCGTCGAGCGGGCGCTCGCCTTCTTCACCTCCGCCTACTCCTCGTACTCTGGCTGCCGGCAGTACCGGGAGGATCTCTACCGGGCGCAACAGGAGGCGGGCCCGCGAGCGCCGGAGGTGCTCCGGACTCGCGCGTTCTTCAACCACCCCGGCTGGATCGAGGCGAACGCCGACCACGTGCGCGGGGCGCTCGCGGAGGTCCCGGGGGGCAACGATGTGCACCTGGCCTTCACGGCGCACTCGATCCCTGTCGCGATGGCGCAGGCGTGCCGCTACGAGGATCAGCTGCGCGAGTCGGCCCGGCTCGTCGCGGAGGCGACCGGCGTGACCGACTGGGAGCTCGTCTTCCAGAGCCGCAGCGGCCCTCCCCAGGTGCCGTGGCTCGAGCCCGACATCCTGGCCCACCTCCGGACGGTGGCCGCACGGGGCCTGAGGGAGGTGGTGGTCTCGCCGATCGGGTTCGTCTCCGACCATCTCGAGGTGCTCTTCGACCTCGACGTCGAAGCGCGGGAGACCGCGGCGGAGCTTGGCCTCCACCTCGTGCGCGCGTCGAGCGCGTCGACGCATCCTGCTTTTGTCCGGATGATCCGCGGGCTGATCGAGGAGCGGCTCGGGCTCGTCGAGGGCCGTGTTGCCGTCGGCCGGTATGCCGCGGGCCACGACGTGTGCCCGGTCGACTGCTGCCTTCCCGGCACGGGC
>Ga0209048_10002992_pt1 | contig 16572 bp, 15 predicted proteins | sample FrelakmetCRP12CR_FD_187146 | JGI IMG/M metagenome (GOLD analysis project Ga0209048, IMG submission 187146) | Freshwater lake sediment microbial communities from the University of Notre Dame, USA, for methane emissions studies - CRP12 CR (SPAdes)... | ecosystem: Environmental > Aquatic >... | reverse complement strand
CTCGATCACCGGCAACCACCCCGAGGTGTACCTGATCGTGCTGCTCATCGACGAGCGGCCCGAGGAAGTCACCGAGATGACGCGCACCGTGCGCGGCGAGGTGGTCTCCTCGACCTTCGACGAGCCGGCCAGCCGCCACGTGCAGGTGGCCGAGATGGTCATCGAGAAGGCGAAGCGCCTGGTCGAGCACAAGAAGGACGTGGTGATCCTGCTCGACTCCATCACGCGCCTCGCCCGCGCCTACAACACCGTCGTGCCGAGCTCCGGCAAGGTGCTGACCGGCGGCGTGGACGCCAACGCGCTGCAGCGGCCGAAGCGCTTCTTCGGCGCCGCGCGCAACATCGAGGAGGGCGGCAGCCTGACGATCCTCGCCACGGCGCTCATCGACACCGGTTCGCGCATGGACGACGTGATCTACGAAGAGTTCAAGGGCACCGGCAACAGCGAAATCCATCTCGACCGCCGCATCGCCGAGAAGCGCGTCTACCCGGCCTTCAACATCAACCGCTCCGGCACGCGCCGCGAGGAGTTGATCACCTCGCCCGACGAGTTGCAGAAGATCTGGATCCTGCGCAAGCTCCTGCACCCGATGGACGAGCTCGCGGCCGCCGAGTTCCTCATCGACAAGATGCGCGACACGAAGACCAACGGTGAGTTCTTCGAGGCGATGAAGCGCTGACCGGCTCCGCCGACAACGTCCGCGGGATCACCGCCATGGTTGTCGCCGTGGCGCTGTTCTCGCTCATGGACGCGCAGCTCAAGCTCCTCGCCGCGCACTACCCGCCGCTGCAGGTGGGGTTCCTGCGCGGCATCGCCTCGCTGCCCTTCGTGCTCGTGCCGATTGCGCTGCGCGGCCGTCTCGACCGCCTGCGCCCGGTCAACATCCCGCTGCACCTGCTGCGCGGCGCGCTCTCGGTCGTTATGCTGACGAGCTTCGTCTACGCGGTGCGCGAGACCTCGCTCTCGGCGACCTATTCGATCTTCATGTGCGCGCCGCTGGTGGTCGCCGCGCTCTCCGCGCCGCTGCTCGGCGAGAAGGTGCGGCGCGAGCAGTGGCTCGCCATCGTCGTCGGGCTCGCTGGCGTGCTGCTGATGCTGCGTCCCGGCGGGGGGCGCTGGGCCGCGTTTGGCGGCGTGGCGGCGCTGCTCGCGGTCGCGACCTACGCGCTGGCGGTCGTCACGCTCCGGCGGCTCTCGCGGACGGACACCAACGAGAGCATGGTGTTCTGGTTCACGGCGCTGTTGAGCGCCGGGGCGGGGCTGCTGTCGATACCGGGCTGGCAGCCGCTGCGCGCGGCTGACTGGCCCCTGCTCGTGGGCATCGGCGTCGTCGGTGCCGTGGCCCAGCACTTCATCACGGATGCGTTCCGCACGGCGCCCGCGGCCGTGATCGCGCCGTTCGAGTACACCGCGCTCCTCTGGGGCGTGCTCCTCGATCTGGCGATCTGGCGGGTGCTGCCGAGCGGCATCACGCTCCTTGGGGGAGGGGTCGTGGTCGGCGCGGGCCTCTATCTCATCCGCCGGGAGGCCGCCGCCGGCCGCTAGCGCGGCCGCGAATTGGTCAGCGGGCCTCTCCGGCGCCTAAAATGCGCTATTTGCGCCACTGTGAGGCGATGCAATGATCCTGGTCACCGGCGGTGCCGGCTTCATCGGTTCCAACGTCGTGGCGGCGTTGAGCGAGCGCGGCGTGCCGGTCACGGTGTGCGACCGGCTGCGCAGCAACGACAAGTGGCGCAACCTGGCCAAGGCGGACTTCCGCGAGCTCATCGAGCCGGAGGCGCTGGACGCCTGGCTCGCCGGGCGAGGGCGCCTCGAGGCGGTCGTGCACATGGGCGCCATCTCCGCGACCACCGAGCGCGACGCGGACCTGATCTACGACGTGAACGTGCGGTTGAGCACGCGCCTGTGGGAATGGTGCGCGGCGAGCGGCACACCGTTCCTTTACGCCTCCTCGGCGGCGACCTACGGCGCCGGCGAGCGCGGCTTCGACGACGACGAGCGCCCCGAGGCGCTGTCCCGCCTGCGGCCGCTGAACGCCTACGGCTGGAGCAAGCACTTCTTCGACCGGCGCGTGCTGCGCGCGATCGGGGCCCGTGAGCCTGCTCCCCCGCAGTGGGTCGGCCTCAAGTTCTTCAACGTCTACGGGCCGAACGAGTACCACAAGGGGACGATGCAGAGCGTCGTGGCGCAGAAGTACCCGAGTGTCGCGGCCGGCGAGTCGGTGACGCTGTTCACCTCGCACCACCCGGATTACCCGGACGGCGGGCAGATGCGCGACTTCGTCTACGTCGAGGACTGCGTCGAGGTGATCCTCTGGCTGCTCGGGCGCCCGAAGCTGAGCGGCCTGTACAACCTAGGCTGCGGCGAGGCGCGCAGCTTCGCCGACCTGGCGCGGGCGATCGCCGCCGCCGCGGGCGTCCCCTCGCGCATCGTCTACGTGCCGATGCCCGAGGCCATCCGGCCGAACTACCAGTACTTCACGCGGGCCAGCATGCAGAAGCTGCGCGACGCGGGCTACGACCGCAAGTTCACCTCGATCGAGGACGGCGTGCGCCGCTACGTCGAGCGCTATCTCGCGGGCCCGGACCGCTACCGCTGATCGGGCGATGGCGACCACCGCGCCCAGGGTCCGCCATGTGATCCTCGACCGCGACGGCGTGCTGAACGAGGAGGCGCCGAACCGCGGCTACATCACCCGGCCGGAGCTCTGGCAGTGGCTGCCGGGCGCACGCGAGGCGCTCGCGCTGCTCGCGCGCGCCCGCGTGCGGGTGTCGGTAGCGACCAACCAGTCGGGCGTGGGACGCGGCCTGATGACGGCCGCCGACCTCGAGGCGGTGCACGAGCGCATGCGGCGCGAGGCGCAAGCGGCGGGCGGCCGCATCGATGCGCTGTTCGCCTGCCTGCACGCACCTGAGGCCGGCTGCAGCTGCCGCAAGCCCGCGCCGGGCCTGATCCAGGCGGCGGTCGCGGCGGCGGGGGTACCGCAGTCGCAGACGCTCGTGGTCGGCGACGCCGGCCGCGATCTGGAGGCGGCGCGCGCCGCCGGCGTGCCGGCTGCGCTGGTGCGCACCGGCAAGGGCAGTGCGGCAGCCGCGGCGCTGTCGCCCAACACCGTCCCTGTCTATGATGACCTGCACGCGCTCGCGCGGGCGCTCGTCGGGCAGAGCTCCGGGGAAGGAAGCGGCCAGCCATGAACATCATCGCGACGGCATTTGCGGACCACGCACGGGTCATGGCGGAGGCGGCCGCGGCACTGCCCGGCACGCTCGAGCGCGTGGCGGCGGAGCTGCACGGTTGCTTCGCGCGCGGCAACAAGCTGCTCGCCTGCGGCAACGGCGGCAGCGCGGCGGACGTCGAGCACCTGGTGGCCGAACTCGTCGGCCGCTATCGCGACGAGCGGCGCGGGCTGCCGGCGCTCGCGCTCGTCACCGGCTCGGCGACCATCACCGCCCTGGCCAACGACTACGGCTATGAGCGGGTGTTTGCGCGACAGCTTGAGGCGCTGGCGCGGCCCGGCGACCTGCTGTTCGCCATCAGCACCAGCGGCAAGTCACCGAACGTGGTCGCCGCCGCTCTCGCTGCGCGCTCGCTCGGTTGTCGAGTCATCGCCTTCACCGGTGCGGCCCCCGGCCCGCTGGGTGCCGCAGCCGACGTGGTGATCGCGGCGCCGTCCAGCACGACGGCGCGCATCCAGGAGGTGCACGCCCTGTGCATCCACGTGATCTGCGAGTCCCTCGACGAGCTGCTGAAGAGCGGGGCCGCGCGATGACCGCGGAGGCCGGTTCTGCCGGGCATCGCAACTCGGGCGAGATCCTCGACGCCTGCCGTGGGCGCGAGGTGTGGATCGTCGGCGACCTCATGCTCGACGAGTACGTGCAAGGACCCGTGGAGCGGATCTCGCCTGAGGCGCCCGTCCCGGTCGTCCACGTCCGCGACGTCGAGTTCCGCCTCGGCGGTGCTGCGAACGTCGCGCGGCAGGTGGCCACCCTCGGCGCGCACGCCGTGCTCGGCGGGGTCATCGGCGACGACGAGGCCGGCCAGCGGCTGCTCGCCGACTGCGCGCGCGCAGGCATCGACACCCGCGCGGTCGTGGTCGAGCGCAGCCGGCCGACGACCCGGAAGCTCCGCGTGCTCGGCCACGGCCAGCAGCTGCTGCGCCTCGACTGGGAGAACGCGGAGCCCTGCCCGGAGCCGCTCACCGCGCGATTGCTGCAGCAGCTGCAGGCCGGTGCGCGGCCCGAGGTCGTCATCTTGAGCGACTACGCCAAGGGGCTGCTGACGGGTCCGGCACTCGCCTCGCTGATCGCGGCGGCGCGCGCCGCGGGCTGCCCCGTCCTCGTCGACCCCAAGCGGCGCGATTTCACGGCCTACCGGGGCGCGAGCATGCTCACGCCCAATCTTGGCGAGCTGGCGCTCGCGGCAGGCACCAAGCTCGATCCCGACGACACCGCGGCGATTGCCGCCGCGGCGCGTCCCCTCATTGCGCAGGCCGAGCTCGACTCGATGCTCGTCACGCTGAGCGACCGCGGCATGCTGCTCGTTCCCGCGAAAGGGATGCCGCGGCACGTCCCGGCCGTGCGCCGCGCGGTGGCCGACGTCACCGGCGCCGGCGACACGGTGGTCGCGGTGCTGGCAGCGACGCTCGCGGGCGGTGCGCCGGCGGAGCAGGCAATGGAGATCGCCAACGTCGCGGCGGGTCTCGCCGTCGGCGAGATCGGCGCCGTCGCGATCGAACCCGAGCGCATCCAGGCCGCGCTCACCGACCGACCCGGCGGCAAGATCCTGAACCGCGCCGAACTCGCCGCGCGGGCGGCGGGCTGGCGGGTGGCCGGCGAGCGCATCGTGTTCACCAACGGCTGCTTCGACCTGCTGCACGCCGGCCACCTCTCGCTGCTGCACGAGGCCGCCGCGCAGGGCGACGTGCTGGTGCTCGCGATCAACAGCGACGAGTCGGTGCGCCGGCTCAAGGGGCCGGATCGGCCAATCGTTCCAGCCGCGGAACGGGCGGCGCTGCTGGCGGCGCTGTCCTGCGTTGACGCGGTCACGATCTTTGACGAAGACACGCCGCTCGAGACGCTGCGCGCGGTGCGGCCGCACGTCCTCGTCAAGGGCCAGGATTACTCCCTCGCCAACGTGGTGGGTCGCGAGCTGGTCGAAGCGGAGGGCGGCCGCGTCGCCCTCGTGCCCCTGCTGGCGGAAAAGTCCACCAGCGCACTGGTCGAGCGCATCCGACGGGGTGCGTCGCCCGGCTAGTCGCCTGCCGCGCATCGGGACGGGCGAGTGAAGATCGAGGACCGGCCGGGTCGCATGAACGATAAGCGGGGAGAGCCTGTGCAGCATCGTCCTGGCGCGAGCGTTGTCGCGACGGCGGAAGCCGCCGGTCCGCGGCCGCTGGTCGTGCGCTTCGGTGCGCTCGGCGACCAGGTCATCCTGTTCGTGCTGATCGAGGCGCTGCGGCGGCGGTTCGGCGTCCCGGTCGATTTCCTCGCCTCGGGCGCCTGGTCGAAGCCGCTCGCCGAAGCGAATCCCGCCATCGACACGCTGCACGTCGTCCGCTCCCGCCGCACCCCATACCTGCTGAGCCTGCAGCAGCAGCGCCTGGTCCGAGCCCTGCGCAGCCGGCCCCCCGGGCCGGTCTGGCTCTGCGACGCCGACGAGCGGGGGACGGCGCTGCTGCGCCGGGCCGGCGTCGCCGAGAAGTGGCTGCTGCGGGCGCACCGGGACTGCCCGCGACTGCCGGGCGAGCACAACGTGGAGCGCTGGCTGCGGTTCGCGCAGCAGAGCCCGCCCGCCTTGCCACCGATGGCAGCGGGCGATGCGGCCGCGATCGTCCGCGGGCTCACCTGCCCGCCACTGCGAGTGCTGCCCGCCTGGCGCGCCGAGGTCGAGGCGTGGCTGCGCACGCTCGCCATCGCCGACCGGCCGCTCATCCTGGTCCAGGTCGGCAACAAGCGGACGATGCACCCGCTGGCCAGTCACCGCCGTGCGAGCAACTCGAAGTACTGGCCGGAAGAACGCTGGGCCGAGGTGATCAACCGGCTGCAGCGGCGCCATCCGACGGCGGTGGTACTGCTCCTCGGTGTCCCCAGGGAGGCACGGATCAACGACGAGATTGCCCGCTTGGCTCGGTCTGACCGCCTGCTCAATGTGGCGCGCCAGATGACGGTGCCGCGGCTGCTCGGCCTGCAGGAGCGCGCCCTGGGCATGATCTCGGTGGACACGGGCCCGGCCCACACCGCCGCCGCGCTCGGCTGCCCGGTGGTGGTGCTTTTCGGCCTGGCCGAAGTCGAGGCCTACGCGCCGCGCAGCCCGTCGGGCGCGGTCGAGGTCCTGACCGGCCGCGACGAGAACGGGCTCAGCATCCTCGCCATCTCGGTGCAGGACGTCGAGGACGCCTGGGAGCGACTGCCGTTGCGCTCGCCGCGAGCCGGCGAGGAAGATAGCGTCGGCCGCCGCGGCTGAACTTCCCATCCAAGAACAACACATGCCGCCCGAACCCACGGTCATCCAGCCAGTCGGCGGCCGAGTGACCTTCTACCTGCCCGAGCCGAACCTCGCGGAGCTGCGGCGGCTCGATCCGGACCGCGACTGGCGCATGTTCACCCAGGGCGAGCGTGCGTGGGTGCTGCAGACCTACCTGCGCTTGAGGCAGGCGGGGTTCCCGGTCGACCTGGCCGGTTCGCTCCCCGATGAGGGCGTGGTGGTCATGTCGGGTGCGCGCCGCAAGCAGGTGAATCTCGCTCCCGGGCAGCGGCGCCGGCTGCTGCTGGTGGCGACCGTGCAGGACCTGGGGTTCCCCGCGATCGCCGATGTGCACCTGGTGCAGGACCCGCGACAGGCGGGAGCCGTGTACTCGCTGCCGGTGACGCACTGGCCTCAGCCAGGCCTCCTGCCGCGCGAGGCGTTCCGTGGCGAGCGCATCGAGCGCATCGAATTCAAGGGCACCACTGAGAACCTGGACCCCGCCTTCCGGACGTCGCGCTGGACGGAGCAGCTCGCCGCGCTCGGCGTCACCTGGGCCGAAGACGCCGCGCCGTCTACGGAAGTCGCGCGCGACCCGTCCCGCCTGCGCTGGAACGACTATCGCGAAGTCGACCTCGTCCTCGGCGTGCGTCCCGCCAGCGTCACCGTCAGGAAGGGCAAGCCCGCGAGCAAGCTGATCGTGGCGTGGCTCGCCGGCTGTCCGGCGCTGCTGGGTGAGGAGCCTGCGTTTCGGGAACTGCGCCGGTCGGAGCTCGATTACCTGGAAGTCACCACGCCCGAGGACGCCCTGCGCGCGGTCGCAGCGCTCATGGACAACCCCGCCCGCTATCTCGCCATGATCGAGAACGGCCGAGCGCGCAGCGCCGCCTTCACCGTCGAGCGCGTCACGCAGGAGTGGGTGGACATCCTCTTCAGCCGGCTGCCCGAGCTGCAGCGGCGCCGCGAGTTCCAGCGCTGGCGGCGGCTGCCGCTGCCGCTGCGCAGGCTGCATGGCCTCGTCGGCGGTGGCCGCGTCCGGTCGTGACCGAGCGATGAGCCGCATCGACTTCCGCTCGCCCGACTCGCCACTGCGGCGCCTGCTGCAATCGCGAATCCTCGTCTATTCGCTGTACGTCGCCATCGCCGTCTTCGTGACCATACGGCGCGGTGCGCCCGAGTCCACGCACACCACGTTCAAGATCTTCCGCCAGTCGTTCTGGCACCTGCTGCACGGCACGAATCTCTACGCGCATTACCCGGCGGAGCAGGGCGCCGCCGCCTTCGACCTGTTCAAGTACAGCCCGACCGCCGCCATGCTCTTCATGCCGTTCGCCCTGCCGCCCTACTGGCCGGCGATGCTGCTGTGGTCGTTGGTGAACGCGTTTGCGCTGTGCTTCGGGCTCGAGCGCCTGCTGGGCGGCAAGCGGGCGCGCCTTGCCCAGTGGCTGCTGCTGCCGGAGGCGTTCGCGACCATGGAGGCGATGCAGAGCAATGCGCTCATCACGGCACTCATCATCGCCGGGTTCATCGCCATGGAGGACCGCCGCCAGCTGCGCTCCGCCGTGGCCATCGTAACCGCCACGGCGCTCAAGATCTATCCGGCCGCCACGCTGGTGCTCGCGACGTTCCACCCAAGGCGCCTGCGCTTCGCTCTCGTGACCGCGCTCACCGGTGTGGCCGCGCTGCTGCTGCCGCTGCTCGTGACCTCACCGGCGATGCTCCTGCAGCAGTACCGCTGGTGGTTCGCCACTGAGGCGTACGACGCGAATGACCTCGCGTTCGGCGTGTCGGTGATGAAGGTCACGCGCCAGCTGCTGCACGTCTCCTGGCCCAACTGGCCAACGCAGGTGTTGGCGACGAGCGTCCTGGTGGCGCCGTTCCTTGCTCGGCGGGAGCGGTGGAGCGACCCGCTGTTCCGCCAGACCGCGCTCGCCTCGCTCCTGGTCTACGCCGTGATCTTCAACCACCAGGCCGAGCGCCCCTCGTTCGTCATCGCGGTGACCGGCGCCGTCATCTGGTATCTGACGTCGGAGCGCGGCGCCGTGCGCGGCGTACTGACGGCGCTCAGCGTGCTGGGACTGCAGGCCCCGCCACTGCTCGCCTGCTGGCTCTTTATCCAGCGCGACCTGTGGGCGGGAGTGGGACGAGTGGCCGGATCGCTATCCAGCAGCGTTGCACCAGCTCCGAAAAGTCCGGACTCGACAGCACCCGGTACTCCCGGGTCCGCGCCGCCAGGATCGGATCCGGCCACGGACCGTCCAGCGACGGGTGGCACATGAGGACGTCGCCGTCGTGCGCCGCCTCGAACCAGGCCTGCAGCCGCTCGAGGTACTGGCGCTCCGATCCGTCGAAGGCGTACACGCCGAGCAGCCGGCCGTTCTGCGGGTAGCCGTTCGCCGCGGCGAGCCGGCCCAGTGCCGGGCCGCCGAGCCGGCCGATGAGCGCCGACTTCGCGCGGGCGGCGAGCGAGATGCCGTGCCCGCGACGGAGATCCGCAGGATGCGTGCACCGCAGCCACGGCCGCACGGCCGCACGGCGCTGGTTCAGCACCTCGATGAGCGCCTCGCGCACGCCCGGCAGCTGGTGCACGTGCTGGTGCCCGTCGACGAAATCGGGCGGCCGGCCGACACCGGCCTCGAAGCTCGCGAGCTGGCGGCCAATCTCGCGCCGCAACGCCGCTCCGTCGAGCCGGCGCGCATAAGAGCGCAGGATCAGTCGCGACAGCGGCCGGGCGAGCCCGCCCGGACCGAGCGCCTCCGTCAGGTTCACATGCAGCCCGAGCTGTGTGTCCGCGGGCAGGTCCCGCAGCGCCGCCGCCCCCGCCCTCCAGCCGGGACCGTCCGGCATGCAGCTGATGGCGGAGACGCGCCGCAAGCGGGCCAGCTCGAGCGCGGCCTGGTTGATGCCTTCGTGCAGGCCGTAGTCGTCGATGCAGACCGCGACCGCGCGCGGTGGTAGGACGGCGGGCGCGTCTTGCGGGGCGCCCCGGGTCCCGTACCATGCCAGGTCAGCCAGCTCGCCGGTATCCGTATGCTCGCTCCGCATCGTCGTGCGCTCTACTTCATCCTCGTCGGCTGTGCGGCGGCGTTCGTTCATTTCGTCACGGTGGTCCTGATCGTCGAGCAGTGGGCGTTGCCGCCCCTGGCGGCGAACGTCGTCGGCTGGCTGTGCGCCTTCGGCGTCTCATTCACCGGCCACTACCGCCTGACCTTCGCCGACCATTCTGCGCCGCCGCTGCGCTCGGCCGCGAGGTTCTTTCTGATCTCGGCGACGGGCTTCGCCATCAACGAATCGACCTACGCCATCGCGCTGCGCTTCAGCCGGGTTCCCTACGACGTGCTGCTCGCGATCATCCTGGTGGCGGTGGCGGTGCTGACGTACCTGACGAGCCGCCACTGGGCATTTGCGCGCAGAAGCCCTTAGCGACGAGATCGCTGCGCTCGAAGCGCCAGACCGCCCGGTCGCGCTCGAAGGCGACCGCCGGGACCTGCTGCAGCACGGGATTGCGCGCGACTGCGCTGTGCTTGGCGATGACCCACGCGACGGGTTGTGCGCACAGCATCGACGGAAGCTCGCTGCGCTCGAGCAGCAACTGCTTGCCGCGCACCGGGTCGAACTCGGCCGCATCCACGAGCGCGGTGCGCCAGTCGTCGCCCCGGCCGCCGGGACGCGTCAGCAACTTGTTCCAGTCCTCGAAGATCTGCACCGGCGCCCGCAGCTGCAGGTAGAAGGGCACGTCGAAGTACTCGTAGTTCACGAAGTAGACCGGCTCGGTCGGCTGGCGCTGGGCGGCGATGCGCGCGCCGAGCCGCTTGTTGGAGCGGTCTTCGACGTGCTGGTAGGCGAGCAGCATGCCGAGGCAGAGCGCGGCCCCGGCGATAGCGAACCAGCGCAGCTTGCGTGGCAACGTCGCGGGGTCACCCGCCCGGCGGGCGGCACCGTCCGCGAGGAGGTAGGCGAGCGGCGGTACCGCGGCCAGCACGTAGCCGATCATCTTCGAGGTCGGGACCGAGAAGAAGCCGACCGTGATGCCTGCGGCGATCCACATGAGCGAGCGCGCCGTGAGCGTGCCCGCGGGCGCGGAGGTGCGCGCGCGCACCGCTGCCACGATGAGCAGCGACCAGGGCAGCATGCCGGCCAACAGCACCGGCACGTAGAACCAGAATGGCTGCGGGTTGTTGAAGCCGCCCTGCGCGTAGCGCTGGAACTGCTGGTAGACGAAGAAGTAGTGGAAGAAACCGGGGAAGCGCGCCTGCATGGCGAAGAACCACGGCAGCGCGATCAGTGCGAACAGCGCAAGCCCCGGCAGCCACAGGAGCTTCAGCAGTAGCGCCGGGCGGCGGTTCCACAGCAGCCAGAGCACGATGGCAAGCCCGGGCAGCACGGCGCCCATGAGGCCCTTGGAGAGGACCCCGAGCGCCGCGCAGGCGTAGGCGGCCGCGAGCAGCCCGCGGTACGGCCGCGCGGCCGCCGCGTTCATCGCCGCCTCGGCCGCGAGCACCGTCGTGGCGCTGATGAAGCCGGCGACCAGCATGTCCAGCGTGGCGAATTGCGCGGCCGCGTAGAACATGGGCATCGTCACCAGCATCAGCAGGCACAACCGCGCAACGAACGGCGTGGCCTGGCGCAGCGCGAAGCCATGGAGCGTGAAGGCCGCAGCCACGGCGCCGACGACGGCCGCAAGGCGCGCCGCCCACTCGTGCGTGCCGAACACCACGAGGCTCGCCGCGGTGATCCAGTAATAGAGCGGTGGCTTGTGGAAGAAGGGCAGGCCGTTCAGCGTCGGGTACAGCCAGTTGCCCGAGACGATCATCTCCCAAGCGGCGCTCACGTAGCGACCCTCGTCCGGCAGCGTGAGCGAGCGGACGCCGAGGGTCAGCACGAGCCACGCCATGGCGAGCAGGAAATACCCGGCTTCGCGCCGGTTCCAGCCGCCGGCGGTCATCTCCGGCCCTCGTGCAGATCGCGGCCGGCGCGGTGCTTGATCACGTAGAGCGGCCGTCCCTTGACCTCTTCGAAGATGCGGCTCACGTACTCTCCGAGCACCCCGAGAGCGACCAGCTGAATGCCGGACAGCATGGCGAGGCCAACGACGATGGTGGTGTAGCCCGGCACGGGGTTGCCGTACAGGAAGTAGTCGATGACGATGTAGAGGCCGTACACCAGCGCCAGCAGCGCGAGCGCGAGGCCGAGCAGGCTGACCGCGCGCAGCGGCCAGGTGGTGAAGGCGGTCAGACCGTCGATGGACAGCGTGAGCAGGCGCAGCGGATGGAAACTGCTGCGGCCGGCTCCGCGGGCCTCCGGCACGTAGGAGAGCTCCACGCTGTCGAAGCCCACCCAGGCATAGAGGCCCTTCATGAAGCGGTTGCGCTCGGGCAGCGACAGCAGCGCGTCGATCGCCACCCGGCCCATCAGCCGGAAGTCGCCGGCGTCCGGCGGAATGTCGAAGTGCCCGCCGATGTTCATCAGGCGATAGAACCACTTCGCCCCAGTGCGCTTCAGTAGGCTCTCGTCCCGTCGGTGCTCGCGCACGGCGTACACCACGTCATAGCCCTGCTGCCACAGCGCCACCATGTCCGGGATCAGTTCCGGGCGATGCTGCAGGTCGGCATCGAGCAGGACGGCGGCCTCGCAGCGCGCGGCCTCGAGCCCTGCGGTGAGCGCGATCTCCTTGCCGAAGTTGCGCGACAGCTGGATGGCGTGGAATCCCGGCACGCCCGACCAGGCCTCGAGCACTTCCAGCGTGCGGTCGCGGCTGCCGTCGTCGACCAGGATCACTTCCCAGTCGGTGAGCAGCCCGGTCAGCACCTTCTGTAGCCGGGGCAGCAGCACGCCCAGGTTCTCGGCTTCGTTGTAGCAGGGGATGACCACCGAGAGGCTGGGCAGGTGGTCGCGCGGCACGCGGCCGAAGCCGCGCCGGGTCAGGGAGCCGGCGGTGGCGGTCGGGGTCAGCGCGGCAGCGGTGTTCACGTCAGGCATTCGCGCGCAGGACGGGTTAGGCCCCTGGTCTGGCTGCGACCGGTGGTCTGGACGCCGAGAGAATACCTTGATTTGATGGCGGACACGGCCGAATTTCCGGCACGGAAAGGCCGTTCGCTGCTACGCGGCACCCGTCTGGCCGGCGACGATGTCGGCGCAGACCGCGGCCACTGCCTGCGGCGTCATGCCGCGGATGCGCAGCACGACGTCGTTCGGCTTGATGGGCCCAAACGCCGCCGGGTTGGTCTGGTCGAAGAAGGCGATGGTCGGGACGCCCGCGGCGCTCGCGAGGTGCATGGGCCCGGTGTCGGCGCTGAAGAACCAGTCGGCGCGGGCGACGGTCGCCGCCAGCAGGCGCGGCGAGGCGCAATGTACGGTCGCGAAGTCCGAGGCTACGGCCGGGTGAGTCGCCGACGGCAAGACCTCGATCGGCACCGTGTCGGGGCGCAGCGCGAGGTACGCCGCCCAGAATTCCCGCCACCAGCCGGCGCCCAGGTCCTTCGGACCGCGGGCACTCGCGAAGAAGCCGATCACCGGTGCCCCCGGCCGGGGCTGGCGCGCCCCGCGCGCGACGCTCTCCCTGAAGAGCCGGGCGCCGGCAGCGAGTTCCTCCGTGGAGTTGGCGACGCGCAGACGCGCTGTACCGGGCGCGATCGAGTAACCGAAAGCCTGCTCCGCCAGCGCCAGGGGACGCAGCGCCTCGTGGCGGACGTCGGGCGGCACGGCGGCGAAGTCGAGACGGTGCCACTGCTCCTCGCCGCCGAAGCCGAGCCGCCAGCGAGCGCGGGCCAGCATCATGGCGATGCGGCCGCTGGAGGAATTGAGCGACGGTTCGATCACCAGGTCGTAGCGGTTGGCCCGGTAGGCGCGCAGCGACGCGAGCGTGCGCCGCAGGTGCCACCATTCCTTCTGCGGCGCGAGGATGACGTTGCGCAACCCGGGCAGCCCGCGCAGCAGTTCCGCCGCGTCCGGGTAGCTGATGAACACGTCGATGGCGGCGTGCGGCAGCACCTCGTGCAGCGCCGTCAGCAGCGGGGTCATGAACAGCGTGTTGCCCATGCGGGCGTTCATGCGCACGAGGAGGACCTCGTGGATCGCCGCCGGGTCGAGGCGGGGCAGCGACTGGTGGCCCCGCATCGTGAGCGCCGCGAACATCCGGCTCGTCAGCGTCCGGAACCGCTGGCGCCGGTGCTTCTCCCAGACCCTGAACGAATCCCTGAATCCGGCCACCCCGCGACTCCTCCGCGGCGCGACGCGCTACTCGCGCGCGATCGCGCGGAACCCGATGTCGTTGCGGTACTGCATGCCTTCCCAACGGATGGCGTGCACCAGGTCGTAGGCCTGCTGCTGCGCCAGCTTCACCGTGCCGCCGAGGCCCACGGCGCAGAGCACGCGGCCGCCGTTGGTGACGATCTCCCGGCCGAGCCGCGCGGTGCCGGCGTGGAAGACCTTGCCCGGCATGTCGGCGGCCTCGTCGAGTCCGTAGATGACGTCGCCTTTGCACACCGCCTCCGGATAGCCGCCGGCCACGAGCACCACGCCCACGGCAGCCCGCGGGTCCCACTCCATGTGCTGGGATTCCAGCCGGCCGTCCAGCGCTGCCTCGCACAGCACCGTCAGGTCCGAGCGCATGCGCACGAGGATCGGCTGCGTCTCCGGGTCGCCGAAGCGGCAGTTGAACTCGAGCACCTTCGGCGCGCCGTCGGCCCCGATCATCAGCCCGGCATAGAGGAAGCCGACGTAGGGCGTGCCCTCCGCCGCAAGCGCGCGCACCGTCGGCCACATCACCTCGCGCATCGCGCGCTCGTGGACCGCGGGTGTGACGACCGGCGCCGGCGAGTAGGCGCCCATGCCGCCGGTGTTCGGACCCTGGTCGCCGTCGCGCAGCCGCTTGTGGTCCTGGGAGGTGGCGAGCGGCAGCACGTGCTTGCCGTCCACCATGGCGATGAAGCTCGCTTCCTCGCCCTCGAGGAACTCCTCCACGACCACCGTGTCGCCCGCCTTGCCGAAGCGGCCGGCGAACATGTCCTGCGCCGTGGCGACCGCTTCGTCGGCCGTCGCGCAGATCACCACGCCCTTGCCCGCGGCGAGACCGTCCGCCTTCACCACCAGCGGCGCACGCTGCGCGCGGACCCAGGCGGCGTCGAAGTTGGCGCGGGTGAAGTTGGCGTAAGCCGCCGTCGGGATGCCCTGACGCGCGAGGAAGTCCTTGGTGAATGCTTTCGATCCCTCGAGGCGTGCTGCGAGTTTGCTCGGCCCGAAGCAGCGCAGCCCGGCCGCCGCGAACTCGTCGGTCACCCCGAGCACGAGCGGCGCCTCGGGGCCGACGATCGTGAGGTCGATCTTCTCCCTGAGCGCGAAGCGCAGCAGGCCCGGCACGTCGTCGGCCGCCACCTCCACGTTGGTCGTGCGCGGCTCGAGCGCCGTGCCGGCGTTGCCGGGGGCGACGAATATCTGCTGGACGCGGGGCGACTGAGCGACCTTCCAGGCGAGCGCGTGCTCGCGTCCGCCGGAACCAATGATGAGGACTCTCATGCTCAGTGCCTGAAGTGGCGCATGCCGGTGAACACCATGGCGATGCCGTGCTCATCCGCCGCCGCAATCACCTCGGCGTCGCGCTTGGAGCCGCCGGGCTGGATGACCGCGGTGACGCCGTGCTCGGCCGCCGCGTCGAGGCCGTCCCGGAACGGGAAGAAGGCGTCGGAGGCCATCACCGAGCGGGCGGGCTCGAGGCCCTCGTCGCGCGCCTTCATGGCCGCGATCCGCGTGCTGTAGACGCGGCTCATCTGCCCGGCGCCCACGCCCACAGTTGTGCCGTCCTTCGCGAACACGATCGCGTTCGACTTGACGTACTTGCACACGGTCCACGCGAACAGCAGGTCGGCGAGCTCACGGGCGTCGGGGACGCGCTTGGTGACGACCTTGAGGTTGGCCGCGGTCACCGCGCCGGTATCGCGCGTCTGCGCGAGCAGCCCGCCGTTGACGCTCCGCACCTCGAGCCGGGAGTTGCTCGCGCCCAGGCCCCCCGTCACCAGGAGGCGCACGTTCTCCTTGCGCGAGCAGGCCTCGCGCGCCTCCGGCTCGACGGCCGGGGCGACGATCACCTCGACGAACTGCCGCTCGACGATCGCCGCGGCGGTCGCGCCGTCGAGCGGCCGGTTGAAGGCGATGATGCCGCCGAACGCCGAGGTCGGGTCGGTGCGGAAGGCGCGATCGTAGGCCTCGCGAATGCTCTCGGCGACGGACACTCCGCACGGGTTCGCGTGCTTGACGATGACGCAGGCCGGCCGCTCGAACTGCCGGACGCACTCGAAGGCCGTGTCGGCGTCGGCGATGTTGTTGAACGACAGTTCCTTGCCCTGCAGCTGCGACGCCGAGCCGATGCTGGCTCCCTGCGCGTCGCTCGCGACGTAGAAGGCCGCCTGCTGGTGCGGGTTCTCGCCGTAGCGCAGGTCCATGCGCTTGCGGTACTGCAGGGCCAGCAGCTCCGGGAACTCGCCGACCGACGAGCGTGTCGCGCGCTCGAGGTAGCTCGCCACGGTCGCGTCGTACTGTGCGGTGTGCGCGAACGCCTTGGTCGCGAGCCGCAGGCGGGTCTCGGCGGTGAGCCCGCCGTCGCCGCGATCCATCTCGGCGATCACCGCGCCGTAGTCCAGCGGGTCGACGACGATCGCGACGCGGTCGTGGTTCTTGGCCGAGGCGCGCACCATCGCCGGACCGCCGATGTCGATGTCCTCGACCGCAGTCTCGAAGGTACAACCCGGCTTGGCGATGGTCGCGGCGAACGGATAGAGGTTAACCGCTACCAGGTCGATGGCCTCGATGCCGTGCTCGCGCATGACCGCGTCGTCGACGCCGCGGCGGCCGAGAAGGCCACCGTGGATGATCGGGTGCAGTGTCTTGACGCGCCCGTCCATGATCTCCGGGAAGCCCGTCACGGCGGAGACGTCGGTCACCTCCACGCCGTTCGCGCGCAGCAGGAATGCGGTGCCGCCGGTGGAGAGGATCGTCACCCCCCGGCCGCGCAGCGCACGGGCGAAGTCGAGCACGCCTTCCTTGTTAGAGACGCTGAGCAGGGCACGACGGACGGGTGTCATCACGATCTCGGGTCCTTAGTCGGCGAAATCCGCC
>Ga0209048_10002991_pt1 | contig 16574 bp, 12 predicted proteins | sample FrelakmetCRP12CR_FD_187146 | JGI IMG/M metagenome (GOLD analysis project Ga0209048, IMG submission 187146) | Freshwater lake sediment microbial communities from the University of Notre Dame, USA, for methane emissions studies - CRP12 CR (SPAdes)... | ecosystem: Environmental > Aquatic >... | reverse complement strand
AAGAGATCCGCGCCGGGGTGGTCGTCTCCAACGCCGACCCTGAAGTGACCTTTGGGAAGCTGATCGGCCGCGATCGCCTTTCAACCCGCCTGCTGCGCAAGGTCAACTCGCTGAAGTACTCCACCTCCTGCCTGAGCCTTTTCTTCGCCACCGACATGGACCTGCGCGCCGCGGGGCTCGACTCGGGTAATTACTGGTTCTACGAGCATGCCGATGTGGACCGGATCTACACGGACGGCCTGACCGACGCCCTGCTGCACGAGGAGACCCCGGCCGGCATGTTCCTGACCGTGACCACCCTGAAGGACCCCTCCAAAATGCACTCGGGACAGCATACCTGCGAGTCCTTCGCCTTCGTGGGTTATGCTGCCTTTGAGAAGTGGGCCCATACGAAATATGGGGCCCGCCCGGCAGACTACGAGGCCATGAAGGAGGACCTGGCCTGGCGCATGGTGCGCGGGCTGGAAAAGCACATCCCCGGCCTGAGCAAACACATCACCTTCTACAGCCTGGGCACGCCCCTGACCAACGAACATTATCTCAACGCCACGCGCGGCAACCTGTACGGCACGGACAAACGCCCGAACCAGCTGGGGCCGTGGGGCTTTTCCCCCCGCACCGAATTCGAGGGCCTGTTCTTATGCGGCGCCAGCACCATGAGCCACGGCGTGGCCGGGGTGACCCAGTCCGGGATCAACACCGCCAGGGCCGTGCTGAACTGCCGGACAGGCGATCTCCTGACCTGCAAGGGACCGGGACCCGTATTTCTGCCTGCGGAGGACACCGGCCTATGGCCCGAATATTTAAAGAGGAAGATCGGAAGGGGGGAGCCGGCCAGGGAGGAAGAGGAAAGGGAATTATAAGGACCTGGTCCATCCGGAAAGCGGGAGCCCCTTGAATGCAGTTCATTCAAGAGGCTTTTGTATTGGAAAAAAGATTGTCCTTGGTGAAGCCTGGATCGGTCAGCGCAGGGAAAGGTCCTGCACCCATGCCCGCTCGGCTGCGTACCAGTCCACCAGGTGCCGCAGCCCCTCGTCCAGGTTCACCTGCGGCTGCCAGTCGAGCAGTTGACCGGCCCGGGTGATATCTGCCTGGTTGGTCAGCATATCGGCAAGGTTGGGGGGCAGGTGCTCGACGATGGCCTCCCGGCCGATGATCCCCGCCAGCCTCTTGATCAGTTCGTTCATGCTGACGACTTCATGCCCGCCCAGGTTGAGGATCTCGTAGCCCAGCGGCCGCAGGGCGGCAATGGTGCCGCGGGCGATATCGTCCACGTAGGTGAAGCCGCGCGACTGCTCCCCGTCCCCGTTCAGCTGCAGCGGCTGGCCCTCACTGATCCACCTGGTGAAGCGGAACATGCTCATATCCGGGCGCCCGGCCGGGCCGTAGACGGTGAAATAGCGCACGACCGTCACGTCCAGCCCGTACAGGGCATGGTAGCTGTGGCACAGCGCTTCAGCCCCCTTTTTGCTGGCCGCATAGGGCTGCAGCGGATGGTCGCTGTCGGCGGTTTCGGGGGTGGGGATGGGGGCATCGGCCCCGTAGATGCTGGAGGTGGAGGCAAGCACGAACTTGCGGATGCCCCTCAGGCGGCACAGTTCGAGCAGGTTCAGGGTCCCGATGATGTTCGTCTGCACGAATGCCCAGGGGTCCTCGACACTCGCCCGGACGCCTGCCCGGGCCGCCAGGTTGATCACCGCGTCAAAGGCCGGCAGGCCGGCCAGCGCGGTGCGGTCGGAAATGTCCAGTTTATGGAAGTCGAAGGCGGGCAGGGCCTGCAGCAGGCGCAGGCGGTACTCCTTCATGCGGACATCGTAGGCGTCGTTCAGGTTGTCCACGCCGGTGATGGTATGACCCTGCCCGATGAGCATTTCGGCGGTGCGTGCACCGATGAAACCGGCCACGCCGGTGACCAGATAGTGTGCCATGGGCCAATTCTACCTCATTGCTGTCCCTGCCTTCGGTCCCTTTACCAGCTTCCTCAATGGGCGGCTGTTATTTAAGAAAGACCCAGATTCTGTTATACTATTAGGGTCCATGAAACCCGTTGACGCTTCCCGCCAGATCCATCTCCTGACCCTGCTCCTGATGATCCTGCTGATCGGGACCCTGCCCGCCATTTTTCCCGCTCACGCGGCCGGTATTCCTGCTGCCGTCCCCACGCTGAACCCCACCTACACGCCTCTCGTCACGGACGACAGCTCGGTCCTTGCACCGGTCCCTTCCCTGACACCCATGCTCACCCCTGCTCCGACCTCAACGCCGACCCAGATTCCACCCCCGCTCGGGAAGACTACCGACATGACCGGGGTCATTGCCCTGGCCCTCCTGGTGGTGTCCGTGACCCTGGCCGGGATGATCTGGGGTGGAGCTCCTTTCCGCGGAAAAAGACCGACCAAATAGGGATCCTTTTCGAACCAGAAAGCAGACCCGCGTCTGCTTTTTTTGACAGCTGCCTCCCGGATGCACGGCTTGAGCCGTTATCAGGGTTGCCAACCAGACAATTCGCCTGTATAATCCGTTTTATCTTATCCATCGGAGTTTCTCATACATATGGAACAAACTATTAACCCACTCGGGCAGGGGGTTGCGCCTGAGGGCAATCCGACCGCCGACGAAAACAACAACACTCACAACAACATGGAATCCCTCCTTAACCAGGAAGGCATGGAGCTGAACTTTCCCCAGACCGGGGAGATCTGCCCCGGCGTGATCGCCAGCATCAGCGATGCGCAGATCCTGGTCAGCGTCGGCGCGAAATCGGAAGGCATGATCACCGGCCGTGAACTGGAAGCCATTCCAGCTGAAGAACGGGCCACGCTGAAGGTGGACCAGCAGATCCTGGTCTACGTGCTGTCCGCTGAAGACCCCAGCGGGAACATGGTGCTCTCCTACACCCGTGCCCAGGAACAAAAAGGCTGGGTGGAAGTTGAGAAAATGCTCGAGGACGGCGCCTCCTATGAAGGTAAGGTGGATGGTTTTAATAAGGGTGGGATCATCGTCCCGGTATACGGCCTGCGCGGTTTCGTGCCGGCTTCGCAACTGGGCATCTCCCGCCGCATGGCCGTCACCGGTGATACCCCGGATGCACGCTATGCAAAAATGATCGGCGAGCCGATCACCGTGCGGGTCATCGAGGTGGACCGCAAGCGCCGTCGCCTGATCCTTTCGGAGCGGGCGGCCTCCAGCGAGACCCGCCAGTCCATCAAGGAGCGCGTCATTGAATCCTTGAAGGAAGGTGAAGTTTACACCGGGAAGGTCACCAGCCTGGCCGATTTTGGCGCCTTCGTCAATGTCAATGGAGCCGACGGCCTGGTACACCTGTCCGAGATCTCCTGGGAACGCGTCCAGCACCCCTCCGAAGTGCTTGAAGTGGGCCAGGAAGTGCAGGTCAAGATCATCAACATCGACCGCGAAAAGAAACGCATCGGTCTTTCCATCCGCGCACTTCAGAACGACCCGTGGCAGAGCAAGGTCGACAAATTCAAGGTCGGGCAGCTGGTCGAAGGGGTCATCACCCGCCTGACCAAGTTCGGTGCCTTTGCCCGCCTGGAAGGCGACCTGGAAGGGTTGATCCACATCTCCGAGATCAGCGAGAACCGCATCGAGCACCCCAAGGAAGCCGGTTTGCATGAAGGCAGCGTGGTCACCCTGCGCATCATCCGCATCGATCCCGAACAGCGCCGCATTGGCCTGAGCCTGCGCAAGGTGGATTCGGGCGCTTACAAGGACCTCGACCTGAAACAGATCGACCTGGAGGGTGTCAGCCTGGATGGGATCGACCTGGGTACCCCGCAGGAGCTGGTCCCGCCCGAAGAACCGCCTGCAGAAGATAAGACCCCCGACGAGGAACCTCCCCAGGAGCCAATCCCGCCCGAAGAACCGCCAGCAGAAGATAAAACCCCCGGCGAGGAACCTCCCCAGGAGCCAATCCCCACCGAAGAACCGCCAGCAGAAGATAAAACCCCTGGCGAGGAACCTCCCCAGTAACTGGGCCAGATGAGAAACCCGGTTTCTTCGCAGGAACCGGGTTTTTGAATTCAGATGCTTCCCATTCTTGTAGACGCTCACGAAGACATTGCCAACAACATCCTGAACTTTGGACGGGATTACACGCGCGCCGCGGCTGAAACGCGCCGGATCGAAAAAGAAAATCGCTCACCGGCGCTCGAATACAACGGCGAGACCCTGCTGGGCTGGCCCGATTATCAACGCGGGCGCGTGGCCGTTGTTTTCAGTACTTTATTTGCCACGCCCATCCGCCGCAGGGAAGGCGAGTGGGACAAGCAGGCTTATGCGGATTACGACCAGGCCCATCGTCTTTACCGCACCCAGCTGGATGTCTACCATAAACTGACCGACGACCATCCCGACCAGTTCCGGCTGATCGGTTCACGCACCGACCTGGAAGGGGTCCTGTCCGGATGGGCGGAGGCAGGGGCTGCAAGCCACCCGGTGGGACTGGTCCCGTTGATGGAGGGCGCCGAGGCTGTGCGCGCTCCCGCTGAACTGGAGCAATGGTGGGAATGGGGTGTCCGGATCATCGGTCCGGCCTGGGCGGGTACCCGCTTCTGCGGCGGAACGCACGACCCGGGTCCGCTCACCGATGACGGGCGCGCACTGCTCGGTGCAATGGCCGAGATCGGGTTCACCCTCGATATCAGTCATATGGATATCCAGTCGGCACGGCAGTCCCTCGACCTGTACCAGGGTCCCCTCATCGCCAGCCATGCCAACGCTGCCGCCCTCCTTCCCGGTTATGACGGGAACCGCCTGCTGATGGATGAAGTCATCCAGGGCATCCTCGATCGGGACGGGATCATCGGGGTGGTGCCCTATTGCAGGTTCCTGAGCACGGATTGGGAAAACGGCGATGCGCGTGACACGATCACCCTCGAAACGCTGGCCGCCCATGTGGACCATATCTGCCAGCTGGCCGGAGATGCCCTGCATGTGGGCCTGGGCAGCGACTTTGACGGCGGTTTCGGATTGAGCTCAGTTCCCGCAGGGATCGATACGATCGCCGACCTGCAGGACCTGGGTCCCGTCCTGAAGGCGAAAGGCTACAAGGACGGGCAGGTTGCGGCAGTTCTGGGGGGAAACTGGCTGCGCCACCTGCAGAACAGCCTGCCATGACCACTCCTGACGAATTGAACCAGCTTTCCGAGCCTTCTCCCGAGAGCCTCCCCTCGCGGGTGCGCATCCGTCTCGGGCTGCTGGTGACGCTGTTCGGCCTGCTGATATTCCTGATCGGCGCCCGACCGGCCCTCTTTGGCCTGGATCGCAGCCCGGTGGTCGGATTCGTGCAGATTGCGGTCTTCCTGGTTGGACTGGCGGTCATCTGCATGGGCGGGTACATCGGCCTGATATCCTTCTGGAATAATCGTGACCGCACCATCGCCGCCGATCTCGGCTCCAGGCTGGTGGCAACCGGTTACGTGGTGGCGGTCTTCTCCGGCATGGCGGACGTTTTCGGCTTCGGCTCCCAGGCCCCTCCGCAGATCCCCTACTTCGGTCCCTGGCAGGCCAGCGGGGTGGAGATCGGGGAGGCATTGATCGCGATCGGATTTCTGCTTCTGATCCCTTACCACCTGCGGAAGAAAACGGAGGCAAAGTGAATGGGGCTATCTACAGAGCAACTTTAAACAGACCAGAATCATAGGATAAAACTTAAATCTCGATGAAAAAATAGACTGGCGGTTATTGGAACGCCAGTTCAGCCATTATGGGTAATGCTGGACGGACCCATTCTGCATTCACCTTATCTACCCCACCAGGCTGGATCGGCTGTGCCTTTTTTTCCTACACCCATTGCATCCTTGTTTCTTAAAAATAAAAGGGCTGTCCTTTTTTGGGGCAGCCCTCATATGCTTTCGCTCAATTCGAGGTCAGGGTGCCACACCCCACAGACGAATTGTCCCATCCAGCGATCCGGAGGCAAGGATTTTCCCATCCGCGGAGAAGGCTACGGCTTTGACCCAGGAGGTATGTCCGCTCAGGGTGGCTAATACCTGGCCCGTTGACACATCCCACAGCTGGATCGGGCCATCCAGGGATCCGGAGGCAAGCGTCTTGCCATCCGGTGAAAAAGCCAGACCCAGGCCAGAATCAAGGTTCCCGTTCGGGAAGGCCAGGGATTGGCCCGTGGCAACATCCCACAGCCTGACCGTTTTATCGATTGATCCAGAGGCCAGGGTCTTCCCATCCGGCGAGAAGGCGACACTGTACACTGCAGCGGTATGGCCGCTCAATGTGTACAGGACCTGACCGGTGGCGACGTTCCACAGTTTTAGCGTTTTATCCGCCGAGGCGGAGGCGAGGGTCTTCCCATCCGGTGAGAAGGTCACCCCCGTTACCAAATTGGTATGTCCGCTAAGTACCTTTACAACCTTGCCGGAGGCGACATCCCAAAGTTCGATCGTTTTATCCCACGGCGTCGAAGCCAGCGTCTTCCCATCCGGAGAAAAGGCCACATCGTTGCCGCCATACATTCCCCCGCTGAAAGCGCTGATCTTCTGCCCGGTGGACGCATCCCACAGTTGGATCGTCCCATCACTCAATCCAGCAGCCAGGGTTTTGGTGTCCGGGGAAAAGGCTATGCCGTTAATATTTGGGGCGGGCATGTCCAGCGTGTAAGATGCCTGGTGGGTCAAGGCATCCCACACCTTGATGATTCCGCTAAATGTTCCATCCGCCAGTATCCGTCCATCGGAGGAGAAGGCCAGGCTGGATACGGCATGCGCATCCTGGTCCAAACTATGCAGTACCTGCCCCGTGAAAACATCCCAAAGTTTGATCGTACCTTCCTCCGAGGCGGAGGCGAGCGTCTTCCCATCCGGGGAAAATAAAACAATGCCCACCGGATAGGCGTGGCCGCTTAAAGTACGCAGGCTCTGCCAGGTGGAGGCATCCCAAAGGGTGATGGTTTTGTCCAATGAGCTGGATGCCAGCTTCTTCCCATCCGGTGAAAAGGCCACGCTGGAAATCCTATCCGGCTGTGCCAGTGAATTTACTAATTTTCCGCTGGCGGCATCCCACACCTTGATGGTTCTGTCATACGACCCGGAGACCAGGGTCTTCCCGTCCGGGGAAAAGACTGCACTCAAGATGGTATCCGTGTGCCCGTTCAAGGTTTTCAAGAGTTTTCCGCTGGGGACATCCCACAGACGGATGGTCTTGTCATAGGATGTCGAGGCCAGCACTTGCCCATCCGGCGAGAAGACCAGCGCGAGCACGAGCTCCGTATGGCCGCTCATGGTAGCCAGCACCTGCCCGGTGGCGATATCCCATAGTTTGATCGTCTTGTCTCCCATACCGGTAGCCAGATTTTTTCCATCCGGAGAGAAGGCCAGGCTGCCGAAGGTTGATGTCTGCTCACTGAGGGTCTGAACCACATTTCCCGAGGCAACATCCAATACTGTGACCGTCTTTTTGGTCGGCTCGAAGGCGACCGTCCTTCCATCCGGTGAGAAGGTTGGGTAACCGACCCAGGCCTGGGTAGCGGCCGGGTGAATTGGAGCAAGAGTACTGGCATCGTAAAATTTAACGCCGGCCGAGGTGGATACGACCAGCCATTTTCCATCCGGGCTGTATGTCAGACGGTAGAACACGGGATCACCAAAACTGGCCAGTTGTACCACGTGGCTGGCACTCGCTGCCCCGATCACAACCAAAGGCAGGGGGTTGGGGGTATCCGCCAAGGTAGGTAACTGGACCTGGGTTTTGACAGGGTTGTTAGCAATTACCGTCTGAACAGGTCCGCCGCAAGACACCAGCAAGAAAAGAACAAGTAACAAACCAGGGATCATTTTTGTGTTCATGTTTTCACTTTCTTTCGAGGATCAGCGCAATATTGTTATCACATGTATTAAATTAACACACTGGTCGATTTGTTATTATAACCTTTATTATGATAATAATCATATAATTTATCATATTTTTATTCCGGGAATATATTTACTCACAAAAAACCTGATCCTGGCAGTGCATCGCCATGAGATAACAGCCTAGTATTGGACTCAATATTCTTCTGGGGAAGTGAAAGTCAATTTGGGTTTTGGAAATTCCAAACACGAGATCTTGTAAAAGCCAGGTCTGAGCAGGCTTTGGTCGTCACTGCCTATATTGTGCGCAAACCGGCGGTCGATTAACCGCCAGTTATTTTCGTATCTACCCATTTTCAGGCTTCTTCTTTTTTACACCCCCGATTTTTCAAAGGATAAAACGGCCAGGCAGCCCGGAGACTGTCCTTTCAGATTGTCGGGATGATGAATATCCCAACCCGCAGTAATCTATCCGCCTCCCATCGGCGGGTACAGCTCGACCCGGTCACCAGGTTTTACCCGGGTCGAGGCCAGGTCCACCAGTTCACCATTCACCGCCACAATGGCGACCTCGGCCAGAGGGACACCGAGCTGCTGCAGGATCAACCCCAGGTCGGTGGGTTGATCAATGGGAATGTTGAAGCGGGATTGCTTTTGCGGGGCGTAGAACGCCAGGTGGCCGCCCAGGTGAAGTTCGAGCATGATTTACCCCTGGATCAGGTAGCCCAGTTCCAGGCTCCGCAGCTTTTCCGGCGTGGGTGCACCGCTGGCAGGATCCCAGCCTTTCAGCCGGTACAGCTCGGTCAGGGCCTGTTCAAATTCGACCTTCGAGATGGATGCACCCGCGATGACGCCTCCTTCCAGGGGATTGAATAAACGCGCGGGAAGCCTGTCATCGGACCGGTTAAATCCCTCGCGTGTATTAAAGACCCGGGCCATGTTCGTTGCCCGCTCACCCACCCGCAGCAGCTCCTGAAGGTCGACATCCCAGCCCGTGGCGGCACGCACCAAAGCCACGACGTCCACCACCTGCATGAACGAGCGCGGCGCCGGGCCAAAATAACACAGCCCGAGCACTTTCTCCAGGCTGACCCAGTTCTCACAGACGAAATAATTGGCGACTTTTTCGTCATTCAGCAATCCGGCCGGGAGGGCGTGCTGGAGGCCCAGCGCCTGGGCACCTTTAAAGCCGACCGAGTCAGGGTTCTGCAACAGGGTATCGTGGATCGACACCAGGTGGTCCGCACCGCTCTCCGAGACCGCATAGCCCAGGCCTACCATGGCCTTGCCGCGCGGGTCGTGCATGGCGAGTTCCTGGCCTTTAACCTGTACGGCGAAGTCCACGGCATTCCCGCCGATGGCCTGGGCCGCCCGGAGCGATCCGTCAGCCAGCAGGTTCCCAAAACCCTGGCGGCTGGCGATCTGCTCCACGGCCTGCAGCATGGCCTGGATGTTTCCGAAGCGCAGGTCCAATCCACCGGTCTCCTTCGGACCGATCAGCCCGTGTTCAAAACAATCCATGGCGAAGGCGATGGTGGCGGATGTGGAAATGGTGTCCATCACGTAGCGGTTGCACAGTTCATTCGCCTTGGCTATGGCCTGCAGGTCGTCCACGCCGCAGTTGGAGCCGAATCCGGCAACGGCCTCGTACTCCGGCCCACCATACGCGGAGTTGAGGTCATAGGGACCCCCGCTGCGGACCTCCGGCTTGCAGCGTACGGCGCAGGCGAAACAGGTGCCACGCTTCTCCAGGATCTCCTGCTGGTAGGCTTCCCATTTGATCTTATCCGCACCATCAAACCCGCCGCTGCGGAAATTGAGCGTCGGCAGGATCCCGGCAGCCTGGAGCCCTCCCACCAGTGCGTTCGTCCCCTTCTCGTGCAGGTCCCAGCTCTGGGGGTGATTTCTTACCTCCTTGGCCAGGCGCTGTCCCAGGGCGGCCAGCTCCTGGGGCGCATGGGCCAGCTCACGATAGGCACCCCCGTGGGCGCGAACCGCCACGGCCTTGAGGTTTTTGGATCCCATCACGGCACCGATCCCGTTGCGCCCGTTGTAATGGCGCAGCCCGTGGGTCAGCGCAGCAAAAAGCACCCGCTTTTCACCGGCCAGTCCGATCTGCAACACCTGGACCTTGGTGTCCCCCAGCTCGGTCCGGATCTGGTCCTGGACCTGCTCCGGATCGTGACCCCACAGATGGCCGGCATCCTTCAGAACCGCCCCGCCCGGTCCGATGGATAGATACACCGGAGAATCCGCCCGCCCGCGGATCAGGACAGCTTCATAGCCTGCCAATTTCAGCTCGGGTCCAAAGTATCCGCCCGCTTCGGATTCACCATAACCACCGGTCAGGGGAGAACGGGCCGCGGCGGTGAAACGGGTGGCGGTGGCGATCGGAGAACCGGTCAGCAGGCCGTTGGCGAGCACCAGCAGGTTATCCGGGCCGAAGGGATCGGTGTGGGGGGACAGCTCATGCAACAGGAAATAACCGGCCAGCGCCTTGCCTCCCGGATAGAGACGGTAAAAGGATTCGTCCAGCGACTCTTCCTGGATCGCTCCACTACCGAGGTCCACACGCAGGTATTTGCCAGTACTGCCATATCCCATTTCGATGATCTCCTTGCTTATCGGTTACGGCTACCGCACGGTCAGCGCCGGGAGCAACTGGCCTGGGGTGGATACCAGGCTCATGACAAGCCAAGTATTGTTCAGGCGTGATCGTTGATGGGCTAGATACGATCCTTTCCAGGCGATCCGCTCCGAACCGGATTGAAAATCAACCTCTTGTGTTTCAGAACTTATTTTATCCTACTTCATTCTCACCCGGGCAGGTTTGCACACTGCCAAGTCCATACCTGCATGGGAAGAAAACTTCAAAATAAAAGCCTGACGGGGGCACCCTGTCACCTGCACAGGCGTCGAAGTTGCCTGCTCATCTCAGATGCAAATGTTATCCGTTCTCTGGTGAGCAGGCAGTGTCGCCTGACGGCACTGATAGTATCAAATAAGAGGCTTGAAACTGGGTATACCGCGACATTACAGGCTTGGATTGAAAAGTATCCATCGATGCGCGATAATCATGGGCAGAGCATCCGGCAGTGTCAAGGTCTGGGTTTAACTCTCATATTTCGGTCAGGCTGAAACGCATTGGTGAGTAATTGACCATTTTCCTGTGGAGGTGTTTTATGCAACGTTTTAATCGTGCAACTTCACCCGTTCCGGTTCACAAACAAACTTCACACCGCTTTTTGGTCTTTATCGCTATCCTGGCGGTTCTGATCCTGGCTGTTCTGGCTTGCAACATGCCCTCCCTGACGCACCCGGCCGCGATCAGCAACATGACCCTCGACCAGGCCCTGGCAGTAACCCCGCGGGATGACCGGCCGGAAATCCTTAAACGCATGGGCCGACCGGACGCCTTCAAGCTGACGTTTGCGTCCCTGAACTCGAAAGTGGTACGCTATGAACAGTGGTCGTACTTCGATGACCAGACCTGCATGGATTTCATGAACGGGACGCTGGTTTCTACGGAAAAGCTTGATCCCCTCCCGGATGGCTCGATCTTCGCCAGTGAATACGATCCGCAGAGTTTTCAGGCAGGCATGTCCCCTCAGGACGTGACCTCCCTGATGGGTGATACCCAGCTGGCGCAACTGGATACTGCCGATGAGGGGGTGGCGGGCGGGCTGGTGATGGCAGGCCAGCAGATCCTGCTTGGCTTCGATCAGGACCAGCTGGTCTATGTGGAGACGCTCGTCCTTACCCCGCAGGTGAACCAATGAAAACGACACTGGAATCCAGACTGATCCTGGTTGGGATCATCCTGCTCATGCTGTTCGGGTCGGCGGCCCCGGTGCATGCACAGATACCCAACGCGCCGCTTGCCTCGGGCGGGAGTCCCGTCTTCCCGCTGCTTGGGCTGATCAGCGGATGGTTCCGCCGCAACCGGACCTACCACAACGCCGAATCGTTCATCAAAGCAAACAACGCTGAGTATAATGATATGCTGACGACCCTGGACCAGCAGCTGGCAGCCAGGAAAATATTCACCCCGAAGGGGTCCGATCCAGACGCCCAGCAGGCGGCCTATGTGCAAGTGAAGGCGCTCATTGAACAGGAGCGGAAGCAGATGAACGACTTTGCGGAAGGGATAAAGAAAGGGGCACGCCACGACTTCAACAAGGCAGCCAAAGAGCAGATCGTGAGCCTTGTCATGTCGACCGGTTTCGCCCAGAACATCCTGGGCGCGCTCAACACGGGCTTCGGACAGGCCCAGCAGCTGGTGAATGGGGCGATTTCCGCACTGTCCGGAGAGGGCGGTGGCGATATCGCCAGCCAGATCAGCGGGTTGAGGAATGTTGCCTCCCAGCTGCAGCTGGTTGGGGGTCTGATCGGCGGGGAGACCGGTGCAAATCTCAACAGCACCGTCCAGGAGATCCTCGACAAGATCAACGGCGGGCTGGATGTGGTTAAGGACAACCTTAATGATGTCAAATCCGGCCTGAGCAATGTCCAATCCCAGATCCAGAGCCTCATGGTCCAGGGCTATCTGCCCACCTCCAGCGAGGTGACCCAGTCCGTGGTCCTGCAGCTGGTGGGCCTTGGACCGGGCACGGCGACCACCGAGGCGCTACTCAACCTGCTGGGCATCCGGAGCGGGACGAGCTCCAAGGCGATCCGGGACCGTGCCCGGCTGCTGCTCGAATCCGGGGTAAATGTACGCTGCCGGAAGATTGGCACGGACCTGCTGGCCAATTTTCGGGCGCTGGAGGACGGCACGGCTGATGAGGACAACAGCAACACCTCCAGCGACGCCTGCACCGCCATCCAGGACTCTGACCTGGTCACATCAACAAGCGAGGAACCATCCCCGACCACCGGCAAGAATCAAGCTGCTTCAATGACCCAGGTCTCGACCGAGGAGTGCGACGCAAGCTCCTTGATATCGGTGAGCAGTGCAGAGGTTCAGTGGTCCACGGACGGGACCAAATGCTATGAGGGGCTGGTCTTCCACCTCAACGGTGATACATCCGAACCAGTTGCCATATACGTGCATGAGGTTACCACGGGACCTAATGCGGATGATCGCTGGACGGAGCTGGTCGTGGGAGGGGATAATGGGGGGATAAGTACGGGCGTGCCGGTAAATTATTTTTTCCCACCCGCTGATCAAAAAGAGAACACGGAATTCATTGCGGTCTACAATGAAAACCGTTGTCTGGCTGCCGGGGAAGACCCGGCCAACGCCGGAGTAACCATCGTCCCTATCCCCTCCCACTGTCCCTAGACCGCCACGAGGCGGAACCACCGCTGCCTAAGAGATGTTGGATAACATGGTCTCGATTTTAAGGGAAGCTGAATGGGTACGATGTACCATGATTGTGAAGGAAGTATTCGTACATTCAGATGTAATTCAACTGGTGAATTAATTTGATTCATCGTTGGTCAAACTTGAGTAAAGCAAGGTTCTTTTAAGAGGATTATCATTTTGTTCTGGACTCGGATATGCTGGCAATGGCGAAAGTAGATCTATGCAAAGGAGTAAACCATGGCAACTAATCCTGTTCCAGGCTGTCCAAAATGCAAACTGGTGGATCAAGTTCAAAAAGTGAGCAGTGTTTATGATGCCAATACGGAAGAATGGTCTGAGGAAGAACTTGGCATGGATGTTTTTGGCCACATTGAAGATCGCCAGGTACAGCATGAGGCCCGTACGAAATTGGGGCTCAAACTCAAACCCCCGGAAGAACCCACGCCCCCGCGTAGTCCGGGATTATGGTACGGGATCGGCATCGCCATAGCCATCATCATCCTGGCAGGGTTATGCCCCTTTGCAGTGGCTCCCCTCGCCATCGTCATTCCAATAGTACTGGCAAATTCATCCTCCCTTCCCGAGGTTTTCAGGGGCCACAATGGAACGATCCTGACAGTGGCCATCGGAGCAGTCGTTCTTATTGGAGGTTTTATCGTGCTGGGACTGCTTGTCTGGCTGGGGTACATGCTCAAGCATCGTTTTGATCGTGACATGGCCAATTACCGTGATAAAAAAGAGACCTACGAACGGGATGAATTGCGGCCATACCAGCGTGCTCAAGAACGCTGGAAACAGTTATATTATTGCAAGCGTGATGAGATTGTCTTCATCCCGGCAGAAAACAAAGCCATTCCTATGGAGGATATGGAAAAATATCTCCATGATCCTTATTATAAGTTTTAGGCACAGTCCTGGTAAAGCGGGCGAGCGGGAGGGGAGACTGGGTCTATAGTAAACCCATGAATGTAAACGAAAATCAAATGTGGTGAGAATCTCGCCATCCTATATTGAAAAACCATTACCCGGTCTCTTTGGAATAGTGATCTCGTCTTCATACTTTCGGGAAAAAATGGCAAGCAAGAATGAATTGATGCATACATCCTGCTTGCCAGATTAGGTAATATTTAGTTCCTATTGGATTATCTTCTTACATTCTCCACTTGTCTGCAGGTGATGCATGTCTGTGAGCATTCTTTGCATCTGCCTTCACCAGTTGCAGATAATGCCTAACCATATCCAGAGAACTATGCCCAAGTATCATTACTAAGCAAGAATATCTTCTAAAAAACTTATTTTATTATAAGCAGTTGATTGGGAGTAAGAGGATCTGCAATACTTGAAGGAACGAGAAGATAATAATTACTCTGTTTAGAAATATCATATACCGTTACACAAGACCCTGTAGCGTCAGGATTTATTTCTGCACAATATCCGATGTTATATAAATCTTGAGCGTAATTGGTAGCCATGAAATTATCTTCAAATTTCTGGCCAGACGCGTCTTGAATCTTGAGAAAACTACTGCCCACAAACGTTCCGGGGGATAAGCTGAGGTTGGTTACATCCATGAAGATTATCGCAAAACGGCCAGCAGCTTTTACTATTGCGTTACCATAAGAAGCCTTTAGGGTATCAGCAGTTTCAATTCTGGTAACTTTTATTTGCCAATTTCTTCCATCATAAGTTTTGAGTACAAATGAACTACCTTGTGGTAAGGGCGTGAAAGTCGGTAAAAGAGTTTCTATCGGTAAAGATGTATCTATCGGTAGGGACGTTTCTGTCCATAAAGGTGTCGTTGTTGCATTTGAACTGCTTATCCCATTCGGAATATCAAGTAAAACCCCCATATCTTCAGAAAGAATTCCCAACAAATAAAGACGACTGCTTGAAGAAATATCGTAAACAGCCAGCATGGAAATAGTCTGGTGCGGATTTATAGATATTTCTGGTTCGATGCCTTGGGCAAAAGATTCTTCTACGGCTAGGGCAGTAGAAGACATGTAAGGTCCATTGTCAGCGTCGATAATGGCTGTTTCTATTATGGGAAGAAAAGCCTCTTGTGTATTTCCAGTATTCGTCACCGAAAGATGCAATATCGCAAAGCGACCATTCTTAGAATAATTTACGTCGCCTTTATACTCGATGGTTTGTTTTGTTTCGATTCGATCTATGTGGATAGACCAGTTTTTGTATATCAAGTCACTGCCGAATTGCAACACGGTAATCGTTGCTTCTGGCGTTGGGGCACCAGTATGATAGGCCTGTGCTGGTTGTGGAATCGAGGTGGATGTTCCTAGAAGATTAGCGTTTATCCTATCAAATACATTTTTCACAAATGGGCCAGATATCATAAAAACCAAATATGACAAAGTTACCAGAGCGATAATAACTAGAACTGGTAGCAATATTTTTTCCCACGTGGGAAGACCTCTTTTCTCAATTTTCTGAGAGGGCTGAGCTAATTGATTAGGGATTACTGGTAGTGGTTTTTGGGATTGTAAAAATGGTGAATTGCTTGTTAGCTCATCTAGCTTTTTCTTTACTGGTTGGTTATTGGGATTTATTCGGAGCACTTCCCTTAGGCAACGAATCCGCTCTTCGTCATTCGCAGCGACATTGAAGAACCATCCCCAACCGCGTTCATCATTTGGGTTTTTGCGGATGGCACCATCTAATAGTTGTCGTGCCTGCTGGACGTTTCCTGCTTTCGCTGCAGCAATTCCCTGAGTAAGTAAATCCTCATCCATGTTCATTTCCTGTTGCAATTCAAGTAGATAATACTTTGGCTATAACCCCACTGATGAAGGCAAGAATGATGAAGGGTAATCTATGTCAATATTATTATATAACACAAGTAAACAAGAAGTTTTTAGAATACCAATGAAAAAATGGCATTTACAAGTTAGCAAAATATCAATCTCCATCTTCCACTCAAAGTGACGAAAGGGGTGATTCCTCAAGAAAGGCCAGCCCCAACCGTTTCGGAGCTAAATGTTCCTCACTAAATCTTATTTTCAATCCATATCCTCCATTCATTTGAATTTCTTCCTGAGCCATTTCCAAAACCCTGCATCATCAAGCCATATAATGATCATCATCACACAGTACCATAAGCCGGGAGACAAACATAAAACCCACATTGTTTCTCCTTTCTCAAGGTTATTCAAAATCTAGAATTATGGATCGAATCAGATCACTAATCATCTTCTTCAATGTCCAGATTACAAATTCCATCGATCAACAGGGCTTGCTTTTTGATGTGCGTTCTGAGTATCTGTGCTGGAGAGGTTCAAATAATGGTTTACCATATCAAATCGTTTGTGCCCAAGAAGACGCTTTAGGGTAAAAATATCTCCCCCGTTACGAATATATTGAATTGCAAAAGTATGTCGAAATCTATGAGGGTGAACGCTTTTGATCCCGGCACTTTTCCCCAATCT
>Ga0209048_10002990_pt1 | contig 16576 bp, 12 predicted proteins | sample FrelakmetCRP12CR_FD_187146 | JGI IMG/M metagenome (GOLD analysis project Ga0209048, IMG submission 187146) | Freshwater lake sediment microbial communities from the University of Notre Dame, USA, for methane emissions studies - CRP12 CR (SPAdes)... | ecosystem: Environmental > Aquatic >... | reverse complement strand
GATCAATAGCATTGCACGTCATATGAAATTATGGTATATTACCACAAGTTACAAAGAAACAAGCAACTCAAGGTTTAATTTTAAGATATTATTGTCATGTTTTATACCACGGCATGTGGAACCGAGCAAAAAGCATTTTATCACGCAAAGCAGCAAAGGTCATAAAAGGTTAAACTCTCAAATAGCCCCGTTAGAAATTTAGAGTATATTCTTAGGATCTCTTACGCGGCATGTTTTCTGTATCTCTAATGGGTCACCAGACATTCTTTGCGTCTTGCGCGATACAAGAGTTTTACGTTTTTGTCTTAAATGCTTAAGAGCAAATGAAAATCCTGATAACCCTATTGATGGGACTGATGCCGGTGGCTTTTATCATCGGCGCGGAAGGAGAGTCGGTCGCTTTTCACGACGGAGGCGTGGGCCCTTGCGAGGGTTGCCACACCATGCACAACTCATATCAAAGCATTCCTGTCAATGGCAAGCCGACGCCCCAGGTTTACCTCCTGAGAGAAGCGGATCCCAGCTCCATGTGCCTGTACTGTCACCAGCATGTGGGCGACACTGGTCCCACCACGTATCATATCAGTACACCTGACGCCGAGCTCCTCATGGGAATGCCGCCGAAGCAGCTCACACCCGGAGGGGATTTTGGATGGCTCAAGAAGACCTATACCTGGAGCGTGGCCGCAGGCCAGCCGGTGAAATACAGTTTCGGAGAACGGCACGGTCATAATATCGTTGCCGCGGATTTTAATTACAGCGCCGACAGCACGAATATGGTGGCCCCCGGCGGTTTTTATCCGGCCAACGGTTTTTCCTGCACAAGTTGCCATGATCCTCACGGACGATACCGGAGGAACGCCGACGGATCCATTACGTCGGACGGGAAACCGATTGCAAAATCGGGATCGTTTGCATCAAGCCCCGCTCCCAGCGGCGCGCTGTCAGTGGGCGTTTACCGGATGCTGGCTGGAAAGGGCTATCAGCCTAAATTTCTGAATGGCAGTTATGCCTTTCTGAATGACCCGCCGACCTCTGTTGCGCCGGACCGTCCCAACCGGTCGGAGAGTATCACGCAGACCCGTGTGGCGTACGGATCAGGCATGTCAGAGTGGTGCCAAAACTGCCACCCCAATATGCATACGCCCGCGTATCCGGGACGCGTGAACCTGCGGCACGCCTCTGGAAATAACACAAAGCTCGGCGTCATCAGAATGAACAACTACAATAGATACCTAAGTGCCGGCTCTATTTTGTCGTCGCCGACGACCACGTTTTATCTTTCGCTCGTGCCCTTTGAAGAGGGGATTTCCGATTATACCATGCTGAAAGCCCATGCAAAGACCGATGATTCCTATCTTGACGGGCCCGACGGAACGGCGAATGTGATGTGCCTCACCTGCCACCGCGCCCATGCATCGGGATGGGACGGCAGCATGAGGTGGAACACCAAAACGGACTTTATCGTATCGAACAGTTTTTACTCCCAGCAAGGCAGTGCGTATCAGCCCTACGGACAGGGACGAACGGAAGCAGAGGCCCTCCAGGCGTATTACGGCAAACCTGCGTTAAAGTTCGGCATGACCCAGGATACGCTCTGTAATAAATGTCATATCGGGGACTACACGCCATGATCAGAAACCGTCGTTTGTTACGATGGCCTCTATTGCGGGCGGGTTTGCCGATGGTACTCGTAATGACAGCCCTCTCTTTGCTGCTGTCTGCCTGTACCGCGCTGCCGCCGATGATAAAACCCGTGCTTGAGATTGAGGGGGAGGTCTTTGTGTATCTCCAGCCTTTTTCCCGTGAGGCGGAGCGGCTCCGGTTCACGGGCGATCGCCTATATGCGGTAAGAAGCGACGGCGCGGAATTTCCTCTCACGCTCGCCCTAGAAGAGTTTAACCGTGATACGGCCCGACGGCAGCGACTGCTTGCCTCTGGACGGGTGCCTCCGGGGCGGTATGTTGGATTGTCTTTGACAATCAAAAAAGCCTCACTAACGGGAGACCAAGGAGAGGCGGTGGTCCTTTCGCCCGAGGGTCCGGTGAAGACGAACTTTTCATTCGAGGTTCGGCAAAAGGAGGCCGTTGTGCTTGCCCTGATTTTGCGGTACGCGGAATCCATTCAGAGCGGTTTTCGTTTCAGTCCGGTTTTCTCCGCGTCTGTTCCCTCCCTGCCCCTATCGGGACTGATGGGCTATGTCACGAACCCGAATAACGACACTATCACGGTTTTTGATAAAAAATCCGGAGAAGTCGCGACGGTCATAACCACGGGCAGGGGCCCGTGGGCGATCGCCCTCGACCAGAAAGCCGGCAGGGCTTATGTCTCCCTTTCGGGTGAGGACGCCGTCGATGTGATCGATGTAACGGCGGGGAGAATCATCAATAGTATTCATCTGAATACCGGCGACCGGCCGCGCGAAATTTCACTCACCCCTGACGGGAAAAAGCTTCTGGTCGTGAACGCTTCCTCGCGCACTGTCAGCATCATCGACCCCCGCGCGCTTCTCGAATTGGGCAGGATTCCGGTGGGCGAGGGCGCCCGCTCCGTTCTGGTGGATCACGACGGGAAAAGAGGATACGTATTCAATGAGCTGTCAAATACCATCACGGTCATCGATATCGCGAACCGGGCAACGGTCGTCACCCTTTCGACGGACCCCGGCCCCATGATGGGCCAATTCAATCGAAAAGGTGACAAGCTGTATGTTATTCTCGCGCGGAGCCCCTATCTTACGATCATCAATCCCTTCACCGTCGCAATCGATCGGAAGGTGTTAGTCGGTCCGGGACTCAGCTTCATCAAGGTGGACACCATGACCGACATGCTTTACGCATGCAGGAAGCAGGATGCCGTTGTGGAGGTGTATGACCCCTTTACGCTGTCACCCGGAGCATATCTCCAGGCGGTAAGCGGCGTGGCGTATATGACCATTGACGGCGAGGAAAATGCCCTGTACCTCGTAAGCCCGGAAACAAGAATGATTATGACCGTCAATCTCATCAGCAAAAGAATTGCGACCATGACCGATGCCGGTGAAGACCCTACCTGGGCGACCATGATGGGAGAGAGATAGAAGATGGGTCGGGTTGTTAGCAGGGCAGTTTTTTTTTTATGCTCGCTGCTGATGGTCCATTTTGCGGGGGGAATGGCAATGGCCGACGGTATCAGCGGGTCAGTCGAATTGCTCGGGAGCACTACCGATTCCAAGTCGACGGACGCCTCCGGTCTGTCCACGACCTCGAAATCAAACACTTTTTTTCAGCGATATCAATTGAATTATACCGAAGCGCTTTTTCCCTACGTCAACCTGCGGGCCGGCATCAGTTATGATAAAACGATGACTGAGTCTACAGACGCTACCGGGGAGACGCGATCAGCGGACACGAACTTATTCCCGTCGGCCGCCCTCACATTCAATAATCCCTTTGTCTCCTCAGGCGTGGGTTACAGTAAGCGTGAGGAGAAAATCGAATCAACGGGCGTTTCGCCGGTGACGAATATCATGGAAACCATGAATGCTTTTCTGGGGTTAAGACCCTTGGGGCTCCCCACCCTCGATATGCAGTTTACGAGATCGCACCTATTTGATACGGCGTATCAAACGACGGATATCGTGAACGATTTGTTCTCCGCGTCCACCCAGTATACTCCTGTGAAAAACCTGGACCTCGGCTACAGCGTTACCCTGAACAACAACAATGACCGGTTAAACAATGTGGAGTTCGACTCGGTGTCTCAGAACGAACGGGCAGCTTACAGTAACCGGTTCTTCGACAACAGAGTTGCCTTTTCCGCCAACTACAACGGTTCCCAATCGACGTCGGAGACGAGCAGCGGGGGCGGCGGGAAAGTGAATTTTCAGCTTTTTCCTTTCAGCGGACTTTCGAGCATCAGCGACACACCCACCCTTGACACCCTCAGCCCCAATCAGGCCTTAATTGACGGCAATCTGACGGCAAGCAGCGGCATCAACATTGGCCGAGGAGTGTCCTTGGGAGGAGATTTACGGTTGCGGAACGTGGGGCTCGATTTCGTGAGCACAACAGCCGTGAACACGCTCTACGTCTATGTTGACCGGCAACTGCCCACCTCCGTCTCCAACGCCTTCACCTGGTACATTTATACAAGCTCCGATAACCAGAACTGGACCCTGTATAATACGATCACCCCCGCGACGTTCAACCCATTCTTCAACCGTTTTGAACTCCTGTTCCCGGACGTGACAACAAGATATATCAAAGCGTCAGTGAGGCCCCTTCCGGTGTCAGTAGTCCCACCCCCCGGCACGGACATAAGCAATATTTACATAACCGAACTACAGTCGTTTATCAGCAAGGCGTCGGCGCAGGTTGCTGGACAGAGCACATCGAGAATCGAGTTCTATGACGTCAGCGTACGCACATCACTGCTCCAGGACCGCTCGCTCGTCTATTCAATATACTATTCTCAGGCGAACAGAAGCGGGGGGAGTTCTACCTCGCTTTTGTCAAATGCCTTGTCGATCAATAGGCAGCTTAGCACGATCTTTTCGGCAATGGCCAGGATCCAGCGGGACGACACCCGGGACGTAACGGGGAACAGTACCACGTATATTGGCACCACTTCTCTTATGGCGGCCCCTCTGCCGACCCTTAGTCACAGTCTTGTGCTAAGCTATCGCAGTCAAGAGACGCCGGGTCTGACCAGCAGTTCCGAGTCCGTCTTTCTGAACAACACCGCCGCACTGTACCCGGGAATCGACGTGAACCTTTCAGGAGGGATAAACTTTGCATCGGATACTACGGGAGCTACAACCAACAGCACGCTCATAAATGCCGGCGCCAGCATCGTTCCCAATAAGTCCCTGAGCATGGGCGTGAACCACTCTGAGACGGAGTCGACCCAGAGCCAGATCGGGACCAATCGTGCGGTCAGTACGACTGCGAATGTGGCCTGGTCCCCGTTCGCGACTGTTTATCTCGCGTACTCGATCTCCATGACCTCCGCCGCCGGCGTGCAAAGCCAGACGCTCCAAAGCTACGCCGCAAACTGGGCGCCTTTTGCCGGCGGTGCACTCGCCTTCTCTCTGGGGTACAGCGAAACCCTGGATTCTACAAATATGAGCGTGGACCGTGCGCTCACCACTGGCATGGAATGGCGCGTAGGTCCCCGGATTTATTTCACAGCTGCCTACTCCATAACGGAGAGCAAAGCTTCGTCGCAGTCGACCGAAGCAAAAATTTTGAGCACTGATCTCAGGATGTCTTTTTGAAGACGCCGGAATTCCTGCTGAGCGTTACCGACAAAGTGGAAGGAGCGGCTATGAAGGTGAGGAAAAGAATGCATATACTGAAGAGGTTCATCCTGTCCCTGGTCGTTATCTTACTGACGGCCTGTGCGTCCACGAAGGATCTGTATAAGGACCCAAAGATGGACTTTGGATCAATCTATACCGTGGCGATCATGCCTTTTTCGAACCTTTCGAAAGAACAGGTTGCGGCGGACCGGGTACGGGACGTGTTCATGACCACGCTTCTCGCCCAGGGTGATGTGTATGTGCTCCCCCAGGGAGAGGTTGCGAGAGGGATCGCGATGGTGGGGATCATGAATCCCTTGGCGCCGTCGAAAGACGAAATGATTAAATTCGGCGGGGTGGTTAAGGTGGATGCCGTCATCACCGGGGTCATCAGGGAATATGGTGAGGTGAGGTCCGGGTCGGCCTCCGCAAATGTCATCTCCCTCAGCCTCCAAATGACCGAAGTCCAGACCGGCAAGGTCGTATTGTCCCTGTCTTCCACACATGGCGGGATCGGTTTCACCGACCGCTTGTTCGGTGGAGGTGGTGAGCCGATGAATGTTATTACGGAAAAGACCGTCAAGGATGCCGTTAATAAAATTTTTAAATAGCGTATTGGCACTCGTGATCGCCTGCGTAATCTGCGGCACGGCGTGCTCGACGCTTACACGGCCTGCCATCGAAGCCGCGCCCGGGGGCGGAAATAAGCTGCGCTTTGCCGTGCTGCCCATGGTAAACATGAGCGGGCAACGTGCGCCCTTAAAAGAGATGCGGCAATCGCTGATGCGGGGGCTTGTCGCCGAGGGGAGAGTGATATTCGACGACGAGGACATGGAGCGGTTTATGGTTCGACACCGTATGCGGTATATGGGCGGTATCGATATCGTTACGGCGCAGGCATTGAGAAAAGAAGCCGGAGTAGACGCCGTTCTCATCACCACCCTGGAGCAGTACGCTGACACGCGTCCGCCCGCAATCGCGCTGACCGCCCGTCTGGTCGCCACCGGGGATATGCCGATCATTCTGTGGATGGAGACCGTCGGCATGTCGGGCGAAGATGTTCCCGGACTGCTCGGACTGGGGCTGATAAACGATATTGCCCGGCTTCAGGTGAAGGCCTTCGCTCGTCTCACCGGATCGCTTGCAAAATTCCTGGCAGGCGGGACCGGTGCGGAGAGCGGCCGCAGCGACAGGAGATTTAAGCCGAAAACGTTTTATAGCTCCTCATTCATTCGCCCCGGCAGGAAGTATACTATCGCGGTCGCTCCTTTTTTGAACAGGAGCGAACGGAATGACGCGGACGATTTCCTTGCGCTGCATGTCATCAGCCAGCTCACAAAGGTCGGAATATTCGAGGTCATAGATCCGGGGGCGGTACGGGAGAAACTTCTGTTCTTCAGATTCGTCATGCAAGAGGGACTATCCATTCGTCAGGCGGACCTTATTCACAACAGTTTACAGGCCGACTTTATCCTCACGGGAAAAGTGATGGAATACCAAGATGTGGGGGGGACGCCTCAGGTAGAGTTCAACGTGCTGGTTTTTGAGCGTAAAAATAAAAAAATCGTCTGGACATCCTGGAGTGCTAACAAGGGAGATGACGGTGTTTTTTTCTTCGATCGGGGGTGGATACGCACGGCTGCTGCGATTGCATCGAAGATGACGCAAGCCGTTGTTCGGGACATGGCTGCCCGGGGAGCGATACAAGACGGGCAACTGCCTGAGGAAAAGTCCTCCCCGAGAGGACCATGGCAACTCGATCGGGTTGATTGACCTGACCTGTGCGATAATCATCGGTAAGGGCGGGAATGGCCGGGATCAGCGAACCACTTCAGTGTCTGCGGTACGTTGTTGACTTTTTATGAATAATTCCTTTATACTATCGCGGGTATGAGAAATGTCTCATGCCGTCATGCCGCTCTTGATTAAGCTTTGGGGCTTTTTGAATGTGCCGGATGCCCGATCCTCACTTACTAGTTACCGGGACAAGTTTCATGTGAATGACGGACCATTCGTTTACCAACAGACTCTCTCTTAGGTTTCGAAAGGAATTTCATGAAAACGATTGCAAGCGTAGTATGGTGCACCCTTTTTATGCTTTTTGCAGCAACGGTGACGGTTTCAGCTCTTGACAAAAAAAAGCCTGAAATGATCAGCCGCGGCACTGAAACGAAAACAGCACCCGGGGAAATACAGCTAATCCTGAAGGTCCCCGCTTTCGATCCTCTTTTTTACCGGGTTCCCATCGCGACGGTCAACGATGACGTAGTCAGAATGGACGAGCTCATGAAAGCCCTTGCCTCCTCTCATACAGATATAAGCAGGCAGGCCGGTGCAGCGGGCAAAATAGACTATACGAGGATTCTGGACCGGTTCATCAATATACGACTTATCGCTCAGGAAGCTGTTAATATCGGGTTAGACGAACTGCACGAATTCAAGTCGGAGGTGGAGGCAAACGCGCTCGGGACCCGCGCTGACCTGGTGATGAAAGAAATCACCAAGGATGCAAAGGCCGACCCCCTCGAGGTGGAAAAACGTTTTAAAGAGATGGCCGTAGAATGGAAGATAAAATCGGTCCTGTTTGGAAAAGAGATCGACGCGAAGGCGATGTCCGATGCGATAAAGGCGGGAAAGAATTTCGACGAGCTGGCGAAAAAAGCGTTTGACGAGAAAAAGGCCAGGGGCAGCGAACAGGGGGAGTATCTGAAACCCAATGACATGCTGCCTCAAATAGCGGCGGCAATTTCCACCATGCAGACCGGTTCCGTCAGTCCAGTCATAAAGGTTCAAGCTGGTATAAATCCAGGATTCACGGTCCTCAAACTCGAGGACAAACGATACCCGGAAAGCCCCGAAACGCGGCAGCGGGCGGAGCAGGCTGCTCTTACCGACAAGAAAAACGAAATGTTGGCCGAATACAAAAAAACGCTTTTCACGACACAGGTGACGATCAAGGAGAAACTCCTGAATAAAGTGGACTATGAGGAGCCGAAAACCGATTTTCAGAAACTGCTGTCGGACACCAGGGGCCTCGCCGAGTTCAAGGACGGGAAAACGTTAACCGTCGGTGCTTTAACGGAAGCGCTCAAGAACAAGTTCTTTCACGGGCTGGAGCAAGCAGCCAAAGACAAATTAGTCAATAACGCAAAACGCACTGTTCTGAACACACTAATCGAAAAACAACTGATCGAGAACGAGTCTATCCGCAGAGGCATCGAGAAAAGCGATGAGTACCAGGATAGAATCAAGGTGTTCCAGTTCTCAGAACTCTGGGGGCTGTTTATCGAGAAAGTGGTCGTTCCCGACGTTAAAGTGACGGATGACGAAATGAGGTCGTATTACCAGGACCATAAAGGTGAATACATTGATCCGGAAATGCTGAAGATGGACAGCCTCGATTTCGGGACCAAGCGCGATGCCGAGGCCGCCTTGGCGAAATTGAAGAAAGGGGACGACATCAACTGGGTGAGGGCGAATGCGGAAGGGCTCGTGGCTTCAACCGACGAAGAAGGCAAGTCGACAGCGGGAACGCTTGTCCTGACCACGAAAAGTTTGCCGAAGGAGCTGGCCAAGTCCCTGGCAGGAGCCAGGTCCGGAGATTTCAGGCTTATCGCGGGTCCCGAAGGCCGGTTCTCCGTGTTGTCCGTTCAACAAGTCATCCCTGCCCGGCAACAACCGTACGAAGAGGTCCGGAAAGAGATCAGAAAAAAGGTTTTTGACGCCGCTCTCAGTAGGGCAATGGAAGACTGGTTCCGCAAACTGAGGTCGGCTGCAAACGTAAAGATCTACCTTTCGGGAATGGGGAAATAGCGTTGTCAATATTAACTTATCGGGAGATGGTGATGCGGAGCGTGCGTACAAAACAGAAAATTAGCGTTCTCGGTGCGGTTTTTCTCCTGTGCTGCATCGTTCTGCACGCAGGGACCGGTTCGGCGGAGCGGAAAAAATTCTCCGGCAAGGATTGCCTGGACTGCCATACAAAATTCGCGGACAAGTATCTCGGGATGAAAGAGGTGCATGCGGTCGTAAAGGAGAAAAAGTGCGAAGGCTGTCATCTGCGGCACGGCATCGTCCCCAAACTTCTCCTGAAGAGGGCGGGGAACGACCTTTGTTTTGAGTGTCACAGCAAGGAAAAGATAGGGACGAACAAGACAAGAGTACATACGGCCTTGAAGACCGGTAAATGCACCGTATGCCATAACCCGCATGCCTCCCAGGCGAAACAGCTGCTCAAGGCGGAGGGGAAAGAGGTCTGTTATCAGTGCCACAAAAAAGAGAACTTTGAAAAGAAAACGATACACAAAATAATACAGACGGAGGGGTGCAGAGTGTGCCACCTCTCGCACAGCTCCGATCAGCCGAATCTCCTCGTCAAGGCGGAGGTTCCGCTCTGCCTGACCTGTCATGACACCGGCAAGGCGACGTTCAAGGCGGCCCATGGAAGCTATCCCGTTCAGACAAAATCCTGCACGGCCTGTCATAATCCCCACTCCTCTGAGCAGCCGAAACTCATGAAGGCAAGCTCGCACAATCCAGTCGTGACGGCAAGCTGCGACATGTGCCATAACGCCCCGACCTCGGAGAAACCCTTTGCGGCGAAAGAGAACAATATCAGCGGCCTCTGCGGACAGTGTCACATGGCTGACGATCTCAAGGCAGGCGGCACGATGGAGCACGCGCCCTTCAAGAACGGCATGTGTGTCCAGTGCCACAACCCCCATTCCTCCGAGAACCCGAAACTCCTGATGGAGAACGGGAACAAACTCTGTTTTGGCTGCCATACGGACAAAGGGAAGCAGGTCGCTTTCCGCCATGCGCCAGTCGAAAGCGGGAAGGGCTGTCTCTCGTGTCATCGGCCCCATGCCGCCAAGAATGAACATCTGCTCGTTGCGAAAGGCGCGGGTCTCTGCTTCACTTGTCATGAAAAAACAAAGGATGCATTGAAATTCAAGCACCGGCACCCTCCCTTCGCTGAGGCGATGTGCACCACCTGCCATAATCCCCACGGGACGAATTACTCCCGTCTGCTGAAAGACAGGTCGGATAAAGTATGCTTCTCTTGCCATTCCAATGCGGAGGCCGATTTTGGTAAAAAAATTGTGCACAAACCCGTGCAGAACGGCGACTGTTTCTCCTGTCATAATGCCCACGGATCGGACGATGAAAAATTGCTCAAGGCTACAGGGGCAAAACTCTGCGCCCAGTGTCACGGTGAGCTCATGAAACAGGCTGCAGACAATACCGTCCATCCGCCGTTCGCGAATGGACTGTGCCTGGGGTGCCACAATCCTCACGCAAGCAACAACGACGGGATGATCCTCCAGAACCAGAGCACCCTCTGTCTGAAGTGCCATACGAAAACGGATAAGGCGCTTCAGGCATCCAAAAGCAGGCATAAACCCGTGGGGGACGGTCTCTGCACGAAGTGCCATAGTCCCCATCAGACGAAACTCGGCAAACTGCTGCTGGCGCAGGCGCCCGGCATGTGCCTGGCCTGTCACAAAGACCTTAAGGAGCGGATGAGCAAAGAAACCGCGCACCCGCCCGCTGCAGGGGATTGCCTGGTATGCCACAAACCTCATGGATCGCCGGAGGAGAGGCTGATGGGACTTGGCATCCGCTCGCTGTGCGGGCAGTGTCACGATTTTAAAGCCGACCCGTTTAAACGTTCCCACATTTATATTGAAGCATCGGTGATGAACTGCAGAAGCTGCCATGATCCGCATTCATCAACGGACCCGAAATTCTTCAAGTCGCACATTCACCCTCCTTTTGCGGGCAGATCATGCGACGATTGCCACATTGTGATAAAAAGATAGAGGAGCAGGTATGAACTCACGAATCAGTGCTGTCATCTGGGCCCTTGCGGCAATCTGCATCTGTTTCGCGTCGCCGCTCTATGCAGCGAAGGCAAACAAGGCAACAAAGGAAAGTACCGAGAATACATTCCACTTGAAACCGGGCGCCCAGCAGAAGGTCTGCCTGACCTGCCACGCCGATTTTGAGGAAAAGCTGAAAAAACCCTTTGTCCATTCGCCGATCAAAAAAACAGGATGTCCGGCCTGTCACAGCCCCCATACCACTAACTTTCCGAAGCTATTGGCGGCGAACGTGAGCACCCTCTGCCTGACGTGCCATAAGGGGATGTTGCCGCCCGGCGCAAGCAGCACGCACAAGGTGGCCGCCGAAGGCAAGTGCGTGCTGTGTCATGACCCGCACTCGGCTGACAACAAATTCAATCTGCGCAAGAGCGGCAACGAGCTGTGCTACAGCTGTCACACCGATAAGGCGGCCACGATCAAGAAGGTCAAATTCAAGCATCAGCCGGTGGAAAAAGGATGCGTCACGTGCCACAGCCCGCATTCGTCTTCTAAGGCCGCCCATCTCCTGAAGAGCGATCCGCCCGCGCTCTGTAAAACGTGCCACCAGACTGATAAGCCGCTCTTCATCAAGCAGCACATGAATTACCCCGTGGCCGGCAGCCGGTGCACCCTGTGTCACGACGTACACGGCTCGGACAAGGCGGGGATGATTTATAACACGGCCCATCCTCCCTTTGCCAACAAGACGTGCAATCTCTGCCATGAAAGCTCCAATGCCCCCAAACCGCTTGCCCTGAAAAAGATAGGCCTCGAATTATGCCGGGGGTGCCACAGTAAAACAGTGAACGAAATGCTCTCTAAAAACCGGCTCCATTGGCCGGTGTTGGGGAAGGACGGCTGCCTGAACTGCCACGGCCCGCACGCCTCGCCCCTCAAGGGGCTCCTGAAAGATACCCCGGTCAGGCTTTGTGGCTCCTGCCATGCGGACACGATTCAGCGGCAGGAGAATTCGATAACGAAACACCAACCGGTCAAGGACGGGATGTGCACTTCCTGCCATTCTACCCATGCTTCCGACAACGAGCTGCTGTTTGCGCAAAAATCGGTCATCGAGGTCTGCCAGCAGTGTCACGACTATTCGAAGCACGCGACCCATCCGATCGGTGCAAAGGTAATAGACAAAAGAAACAAAAACCTGACTATGCAGTGTCTGAGCTGCCACCGAGCTCACGGAACCGAATATAAGCACATGCTTCCCACTGCGACCGTATCAGAACTGTGCACTCAATGTCACGTCGATTATAAGAGGTGAGAACATGCGAAGAATTGAAATGAGTCGCCTGATTGTGCTGATGATTATTCTGGTACTGCCCCTGTTCTCATTCGGGGCGGAACCGGTAAAAATGAAATATGCTCTTTCTCTGTATGCTGATGAAAAGGGAACCGGTTTGAATCAACCGGAGGGGATTGCTTGCAAAGATGATCGTCTGGTGGTTGCCGACACAGGCAACGGCAGGCTTATCCTCTATTCGCTCCAGGGCGGAGAGCCCAGGGGCGGAAAGGAAATAAAACTCCCGCAGATAGTCTATCCCATACGGGTCAAGGTCAATTCGAAAGGAGATATTTTTGTTCTCGACGAAAAGCTGCGAAAAGTCGTACGCCTCACGTCTGAAGGAACGTTTAAGCAATACCTGGAACTGGGCGGATTGCCGACGGAGAGCATGATTGTTCCGGCCGGTATCGACCTTGATGGCAATGACAATATCTATCTGCTCGACATCCTCCTCGGGGGAAGGGTATTGGTCCTCGATGGAGACGGGAAAGTCCAGCGACAGATAAATTTCCCCAAAGAGTACGGCTTTATCACTGATCTGGCGGTCAACTCGAAAGGGGTTGTTTTTTTGACCGACGGCGTCAAATCGATGGTATATTCCAATGCCAAGGACCCGGGCGTCTTTACCCCGATAACCGGCATTATGAAGGAGGATTTAAAGTTTCCTTCTAACATTGTTGCGGATACGAAGGGCATGCTTTTCATCAGCGATAAAAACAGCGGCGGTATCGTTGCGGTCGGACAGGACGGCATGTTTCGGAACAGGATGCTGAGTCTGGGCTGGAATGAGAGAACCGTTCGCTACCCCACACAACTCTGCGTTGACAAGAATGGCAATCTCTTTGTCGCGGACAGGGCCAACAGCCGGGTACAGGAATTCTCGCCGCTCCAATAGCGGCTTCTCGTATGACCCTGTATGACACTTACGATGTAAAGCTGGCCGTAGAGAGCTTGCATCTGCAGATTTTCCAAAAGCGTGCGATTTAGGGTGCGAAGCAGGATGCAGCGCATTGCGTTGAATTATTATAATCCGTGCGAATCACCGCAGCTTCCTTCCACCCGGACTGAAGAGGGGATAAGACACCACGCCTGATTTTTGGAGCACATATTTGATCGACGTCAAAAGCACGCCAAGCCCGTACTGTACGCTCCTCAAAAAATTTATCGAAGATGCATCCTCAAAATATTTGGTAGGACAGCTTATTTCTCCAAGCTCATATCCGAAAAAAATCGCCTGAACAATCACCTCATTATCAAACACAAAATCATCGGAGTCCTCTTCAAGCGGAAGGTTTTCAAGCACGGTGCGGCTGAACGCACGATATCCCGTATGGTATTCGGACAGTTTGGCGCCGAGCATGATGTTCTCGAAAAACGTCAGGAACCTGTTGGCTATATATTTATAGAGGGGCATGCCTCCTTTACGCGCTTTCCCCCCCCCAAGTATCCGCGAACCGAGGACGACGTCATAGTGACCGGACGTGATCATGGATGCCATTGCGGTCACCAGACGGGGTGAATACTGGTAGTCGGGATGGACCATAACCACGATATCCGCGCCCATCCGAAGCGCCTCGCGATAGCACGTCTTCTGATTTGCGCCATACCCCCTGTTTTCCGTATGGATAATGGTATTGATGCCTAATTCTCGCGCCACCTGCGCCGTACGGTCAATGGAAGCATCGTCGACCAGGATCACTTCATCAACATATTCATGGGGCAACTCCTCAAAAGTCCGACGAAGTGTTTTCTCGGCAAGATACGCCGGCATGACGACGATCACTTTTTTGCCAAGGATCATAAAACTCCTTCTTTCTGCTCCGAACAGCGGGATTGGACATTATTGCTTTATCGCATAAATATGTATAGTCCCGCCTCTCCTTAAGATGAGGGACTCAAGGATTGAAAGTATGGCAGAAAGAGGAAGGTAAATTGGAGTCAGGAGAAGGGTAAACAACAAATCCCTTTTTCGAGCAGCAGCCAATTCGCCCTGTCTCAATTCAGGCTTTTTTAACAGATTGTACATTAAATTATTTTTAATACCCGACATGTTGAGCAGTGTTTGCAACCAGCCAAAAACATTCTGCCCAAAATCAAACTGCCGCACCTTGGCGATCTTCATAGAGTTGTCAAGGAGGAGCGACTTGATGCCTCTGAATGTAATGTGATAAAGATGATAGGGGATGTCCAGGTGAAACCAGTTTGATTTACCAAACGATGCCTGGAGACTGGCGAAGTTAGGCATTGCAATAACAAGCAATGCCCGTTCTTTTAAGAGCCGTCTGCATTCTCGCAATACTGCCGCGGGGTCCCGCATGTGTTCCAAAACATGAGAGAGCGTAATAACATCGAAATATCCATCAGGAAGGTTCGCCATAGCGGGCGCCGTTATGACGTTAATGCCATACACCGTTGTTGCATAGGATGCCGTCTCCTCATTAAACTCGATTCCGGTTACGGACCATCCGTCCTTTTTCATAATATCGAGAAAGAGTCCCCGGCCGCAACCGACGTCGAGTATTGCGCCCTTTTCACGATGGAACCTCTTTATCTTCTTTTTTCCCCCGATGTTGAAGTAGCGTACTAAAGACTCTGCAAAAACATTAAAACGAGTGCCGTCGTTCGATCTATAGCTTCCCGATGAATAGAGGCGGGACAAGGCTTCATGCGATGGGAAAGGAACGGTGATTCCCGTGTGACAGTGTGTGCAATAGTAAACATCGTAGGTGCCGCCTCCTCTTTCAATATTTTTCAAGAGGAGATGTGTTTCAGTATCCTTACCGCATGTACCGCAGACAGCCCTCATGATTGATTGCTGTTTGCTCTTCACGGTTACAGACTGACTCATGTACATAGTTGCTTCTTCATCGGCATTACTTCTCACGAACATTCACCAGCCCCTTTTCCCAAACCGTCATCCAGGCGTACTGCTAACTCATTTCATTCTGATCGTTGATTTGCCATGTGGCATGTTATCATAAATTTCACTTCGTGACACCATTAAGGTCCGGCGGAGCATTTTTTGCATGATATGCCGGCATGATGACAATCAGTTTTTTCCCAGGGGTCATGAAAATTCCTTAACGGTGACAGCCGAAACGGTCCGGCCGTGGGGGAGGAAATATTACCGGCTGACCGGACCGCTATGGCATCGCTCGCAGTCATTTAAGGGGAATGCGACGCGGCCGTGACACAGGCCGCAGTACTGACCCTCGGATATCTGAAACATGGAATATTTAGCCGAGCCTTTTTTGACGCTCGGGAAAATTTCCGGATGGCAGACCTCGCATCCGTTCCAGACGATGTGTTTTTTGTGCGAAAAGATGATGCCCGGCATCCACGTGCTCTTGGCGACGATAGAAAAGTCCTTCTGCGCCTTAATCGAAGAATTTCGGATGGTCACTCCTTCAAGGTGGTCGATGGGCCGAATGAGCCACTGGGCCTCCGCTTCCTCCCAGTCAATGAGGTTCCAGGCTTTCTGTTTCGGCAGCGGCGCGGTGAACGAGGCGTAGTCATACTTCTTTTCAGCGCTCCTGCCGACGGAATGACACCGATTGCACCGCTTGCGTTCCTCGGCATTCGCTTGTTTCTTTGAGCACGACGCAAAGATCTTCCGGTCATTATAGACCCGTACGCCGTTATGGCATGTTCCGCAGTAGAACCCCTTCATATTCGTATCAGCATTGATCTTCGTTTCGTTCGCCTTCATTGCGAAGCCTATGTCCACATGACAGAGCCTGCAGGTAAATCGTGCACGGTGGAGCCAGTGATCGAACCGCACGGGCGCGAGCCCTGCGCCGCGAGAAAAGTTGTCAATGATCACCCGGCCGTATTCCTCCGGTACCGGTTTGTCCCTTCCGATCGCCGTTGTGACAAACATGAGGAAAAAGCTGATGATGATGACCAATCGTGCCGGGACTCCCATCAATTACTTGCTCTCTTTTGACTGAAGAACATAAACATAGAAGTCCTTGCACATCTTGAGTCGTTTCAACATCACCTTACGCTGCGACTCATCAAGGCTTTCGATACGGGGCTTTAGCGCCTCACATCTCGCAACGAGATCATGCAACTTGTCGGGGCTCATCAGCATGGCATCTTGGGTCTCCGAGCAAAGAGCGTCAAATTCTTTCTTCC
>Ga0209048_10002989_pt1 | contig 16577 bp, 15 predicted proteins | sample FrelakmetCRP12CR_FD_187146 | JGI IMG/M metagenome (GOLD analysis project Ga0209048, IMG submission 187146) | Freshwater lake sediment microbial communities from the University of Notre Dame, USA, for methane emissions studies - CRP12 CR (SPAdes)... | ecosystem: Environmental > Aquatic >... | reverse complement strand
AAGGAACATCTCGATCACGTCTTCCACACAAAGACGAGCTAATCATGCGTTGTTAATGAGAATGGTGTCCCGCACATCGAGAGTGGGGCACCATTTTTTTCACATCCCCGGAGGTGAATTTATGGGAGCACAGATTATACATGCGAGAGAAGACTGGGAATGCCGCAAGAAGGAATACAAGACGCGGATGGCCAAGGCGAAGGCGCTGACTGAAGGGGGCAAAGGCAAGATTGTAGAACCCTCCCATGCCGTTGCCCTCCTGGAGACGATCATCCACCCGAAAGACCGTGTGGCCCTGGAAGGGAACAATCAGAAACAGGCCGAGTTTCTGGCCGACTGTCTCTGTAAGGTCAATCCCGCGAAGGTGAACGGACTTCACATGGTCCAGTCGGTTATTGCACTCCCTGCCCACTGCGAGATATTCGTCCGGGGGATTGCCAAGAAGGTTGATTTCTCATTTTCCGGCCCCCAGGCTGCACAGGTAACAAGGCTTGTGAATGAGGGTAAGATGCAGATTGGGGAGATTCATACCTACCTCGAACTTTTCGCGCGTTACTTCCTCGATCTTACGCCGCAAGTCGCCCTGGTAGTCGGTGTTTTGGCGGACAAGACGGGCAACCTCTACACAGGCCCCAACACGGAGGATACGCCCGCCATCGTGGAGGCTACGCGGTTCAAACAGGGCATAGTTGTGGCACAGGTGGAGAAGATTACAGGTAGACTGCCCCGGATCGACATTCCGGGAGGGTGGGTCGACTTCGTCATCCCCACGGGAAAGCCGTGCTACATCGAGCCCCTATTTACACGGGACCCGGCACAGATCAGGGATATGCATGTCCTCACGGCCATGATGGTGATCAAGGGGATTTATGCGGAATACGGACTGCGTTCCCTCAACCACGGGATAGGCTATGCCACAGCGGCCATCGAGCTCCTTCTTCCCACCTATGCCGCGCAGCTCGGTCTGAAGGGCAAGATATGCACACACTGGGCCCTCAATCCACATCCCACGATGATTCCGGCGATTGAAGCGGGATTCGTGGAATCAATCCATTCCTTTGGTTCCGAGGTGGGAACAGAGGATTACGTCTCATCCCGGTCGGACATCTTTTTCGTAGGACCAGATGGCAATCTCCGGTCGAACCGGGCCCTCTGCCAGGCTGTCGGCCATTATGCCGTGGACGCCTTCGTAGGCTCCACGCTCCAGATCGACAGGTACGGGAACAGCTCCACTGCTGTCGCCGACCGCATCGCCGGATTCGGAGGCGCACCTAATATGGGCTGCGATTCGCCCGGCAGACGCCATTCCAGCGAGGCATGGGTCAAGGTGGGAAAGGAGAGCGGCATGCGTGCAGGTCTTATCGGCGATATGCCCCGGGGCCGCAAACTCGTCGTACAGATACTGGAGACCCGCGGGCCGAAGGGTATACAGTGCTTTGTTGACAAACTTGACGCCTGGGAGCTGATGAAGCGGGCCGGTCTTAAGGTGCCGCCCGTCATGATTTACGGCGACGCAGTCACGCAGATTGTTTCCGAGAAAGGAATCGCCCATCTGCACAAGTGTGCCACGCTCGCGGAGAGAGAGGCTGCCATAAAGGCCATTGCCGGCGACACAGACCTCGGCAAGGCGGCAAAAGCTGACGAGACTACGGAATTGAGAAGGCGCAGGGTTGTTCAGACGCCGGAAGACCTGGGAATCGATGTAGTCCAGGCGAACACTTCTCTCCTTGCAGCTCGAACCATGGATGATCTTGTGGCATGGTCAGGCGGTCTTTATAAGGTTCCGGAACAGTTCCGATAGGAGAAGGGTGGAAGGCTAACACAGAAAGATCGAAATTGCATCAAGAAGCTAATACCATGATTGGCAGGATATTCCGGTATGCACTATCCAATGGTCAAAAGTTCTTAAAAGAAACACCTCGCGTCATCCGCGTCAGGAGCATGATTCCCGCAACAATCATGATGATCATGATACCGGAGAAGATATAGACGAAACCGAGATGCCATGTATCCTTGACCCAAGCGACCAGATAGATCGAAAGGGAACCAACTCCGAAAATTAGTACGGACGCGAAACCATAGCCGGTGCTACGCCACCGTTGGGATGTAAATTTGGCGATGAGGCTGTTTTCAATGGGCTGGATGCCTAACGCGAAAAAAACGTAGACAGCGGTGGCAATGAAAAGAAATTGCTCCGTCCCATATGCCATCATGATCACGAAGGGCAGGCTAATGACGTTGAATATAAGGTACAACCAGCGCAGTTCGGAGCGGTCCGCCATTTTCCCGCCGAATAGTTGACCCACAATGCCGACAATATAGATAACCGATGTCAGCATGCCAGCAGCCATCGTTATTGCTGCCGGCGCCTGGAAATGAAGCAGGTCGGAAAGAAAGGATGCCTTCCATTCGAGGTAGGCGGGCAGGACTACGATGTTTATCCGATAGGCGAGACCTCCCAGGGTAACGATGGCGAAAAAAAGGATGATAGACGGCAGGTAAGATCCATGGCCTTTCTTGAAAGCCGGGTTCTTTTCGTGCGCATGGACGAGCGGGGTTTCGTCGATCTTGGCAAATAACATCGCCACGCCCCAGAAGAGTGCAAATACGGCAGCGGCGAGGTAGGCCGCTTTCCATCCCGCAATCCAGTTCAGGAAACCTGCAAGAAAAGGGGCCGCCGTAAGTCCGATACTCCCGGCAATGGCATTGATTCCCAAGGCCATTCCGCGATTCTTCACGCCTAAGGAGATGAGCCCCATGCCTGCGGGATGACAAATGCCGGCGAAGATGCCGATCACAGCCAAAGACAGCATTATTTGCAAAGGCGATGTTGCAAGAACAGTCATGATTGCCCCGATGCCGGTTCCGAAGAAGCAGATGATAAGAGCAATCCGGTTGCCGAAGCGGTCGGCAAAAAAGCCCCAGGGTAGGGAGAAGAGGCCAAAGCCAAGGTACATGGGGAACCCCAGCTTCAGAACATCTTCAAGATTCATGTTCAATGAAAGGACGAGAGGTATCGCCAATGCGGGAAAGGCCAGTTCGTAAAAATGAAACAGGAAGTGCGCTGTAAAGGTAAATAGGACAATTTTCTTTTCGTTGCTCATTCCTAAATGTCTCATGTTTCTGATCCCGACGCAGGGGTAACCTTACGAGATTTCTGATCTACTGCCATTATAAATAGCAAATTTCAAGCTAAAGTTCTGCTGCGCCATTCTTTCGAGCATCTCAATCAATTAACATTAAGAGATTTCTTCTGCTGAGAATCGATATGCTACCGTCCATATAGGGTTGTCCGATCCTGGCGCGTGTCTGTCCATCCTTAGGCATCTTTGGTTGCGGCATCGACTGTACCGAGGGTTATATGGGTCTCAAAAAAAATATTAAGATAGATAAAATTTAATGTTGCTTTTTTTGCGCTCAATATTTATATATATCTTCATAAAAGGTATTATCGGTCCTGATGGATCGATGTTGCCGCCTGTGGCGGGGATGTCATAACAAAAAGGGAGGATGAAGAATGAATAAAGAAGATCTCGTCAATGTAGTTGCAAAAACTACCTGCAGCAAGGTAGAGGCAGCCAATGTAGTGAATGCCGTCCTTGATGCAATCAAGAAAGGGTTGAAGAAGGGAGGGAAGGTCACTCTCGTCGGGTTCGGTACTTTCTCCGTTTCTAAGAGAGCTGCCAGAACAGGAAGAAATCCTCAGACCGGCAAACCGATCAAGATTGCCGCTAAGAAGGTCCCCAAGTTTACGGCGGGTAAGGCATTGAAAGCAGCGGTGAAGTGATTTGTAGTCATGATAGGAAAATCTGCAAGTATTTAGTTATAGATGATAAGACAAGAGAGGGTGGGAGCGGTTCCCCACCCTCTCTTGTTTATAGGGGAGCTGTATAGCTCTTGTCTCAAAAAGAGCCGCCAACCGAGAGGCAATGGCGAAAGAGATTTGAGTTATGGATTATTCTGATATCGTAGCCTTCCATGGTCATGAATGTCCCGGCCTTGCAATAGGGTATCGGATGGTGTGCACTGCCATGAGGGCTTTGAATGTTGATCGCTCATCCGATGAGGAGCTGGTAGCAATTGTCGAGAATAATGCCTGTGGAGTGGATGCCCTCCAGTGCGTGAGCGGTTGCACATTCGGAAAGGGGAACCTCATCTTCAGGGACTGCGGAAAGCAGGTATATACGCTTTATTCCCGTAGGTCAAAAAAGGCGGTACGCGTTGTTTTCCACGGGAAGGGAGTCCCCGAGCATCTGCGCGAGGATCGATCGGCGCGTGCCAGGTATATCCTGGAGGCGCCTGAAGAGAATCTCTTATCATGGTCAGAAGCTGTTATCGATGAGCCAGAAGCCGCCAGGATTAGCAAGTCTATTGCATGCGCCATCTGCGGCGAATACGTGATGGAGGCTCGTCTTCATCAGGTGAATGGCAACCTTATCTGTATTCCATGCGCAGAGAAACGCAACAAGTGCTAGGGCCACAATCGAAAAATTACTGGTCGTAGAAAATATAGAAAAGCGTTGGAATATATCGAGGCGCTTCATAATCACTGAATTCCGTGCATCACTTCGAGTCAGCAACACAAGGAGGCTAAAATGAAATCGCTCATCTGGAAATCTATCCTGCCGCTGCTCTTGGGAATAATCATCGCATCCCTCCCGGTGCCCCAGGGGCTGACTCTGACTGCCTGGTATTATTTTGCCATCTTCAGTGCTGTTATTCTTGCTCTCATCCTGGAGCCTATTCCGGCTGCGGCCATAGGGTTTATAGGTGTTTTCCTGGTCGCGGTTCTGGGTCTCGCAGGAGCGAAACCGGCAGATTCAATCAGATGGGCCTTATCCGGTTTTTCCAACACAACGGTCTGGCTAATATTCGGGGCATTCATGTTTGCCCTGGGCTATGAGAAGACAGGTCTTGGCAGACGCATTGCCCTGGTCCTGGTCGAGTTCTTAGGCAAGAGCACACTGGGTTTAGGGTATGCGATCGCCTTTTCTGATCTGATTATCGCCCCCTTCACTCCCTCAAACACCGCCCGCAGTGCCGGCACGATTTTCCCCGTCATCCGCAACATCCCAGGCCTTTATGGTTCTGCCCCAGGAGAGACGACTCGCAAGATCGGGGCGTATATCATGTGGACTGCCTTTGCAACTACCTGTGTGACCAGTTCTATGTTCATCACGTCTTTGGCCCCGAACCTCTTGGCCCTTGAGTTGGTTAATAAGACGGCGAAAATAAGCATTTCCTGGACTGAGTGGTTTATCGGATTCCTCCCCGTTGGTGTCATTCTCTTTTCTGTTCTGCCGTACCTCATTTACAAGATTTACCCGCCGGAAATCAAATCGAGTGGAGAGGTGCAATCCTGGGCATCTCAGGAACTTGTCAAGATGGGCAAGTTCACCCGTAAGGAACTGGTGATGGCTCTGCTTGCCATTCTCGCCCTGACTCTGTGGATATTCGGAGGAAGCATCATGGATGCCACGACCGTCGCGGGAGTGGTCATATCTTTGATGGTGATTACAGGAATTGTGGCGTGGGATGACATCCTAAGCAACAAAGCTGCATGGAATGTCCTTGTCTGGTTTGCCACACTCGTTGCCATGGCAGACGGACTCAACAAGGTAGGTTTTGTAACCTGGTTCGCCAAGAGCGCATCAGCACTCCTGACGGGGATGTCGCCCATAGTCATCATGGTCAGCCTCGTAGCAATATTTTTTGCAGTTCATTACATGTTCGCGAGCATCACCGCCCACGTAACGGCAGTGCTGCCTGTGATGCTGGCCGCAGGTGCGCTTGTGCCAGGCATTCCCGTCAAGGTGTTTGCCCTTCTTCTTTGTTACAGCCTGGGGATAATGGGCGTCATATCTCCGTATGCCACCGGTCCTGGCCCAGTCTATTTCGGGAGCGCCTACGTCAACCGCAAAGATTTCTGGACCCTGGGGCTCATTTTCGGACTGATCTTCATTGCTGTGCTCTTAGGCGTTGGCACACCGTATCTGCTCGCTATCAAATCATGATGTTGATGAGGAGAAAAGTCACAGCAGCTCAAGGTCTTATGAAAGGATTGAATCTGCCTGAGAAGGGAAGGAATAATTTAGATTGAAAGGGGAGCATATGTCGTCCTATCGAGTTGCAATCATCCCGGGGGATGGGGTTGGAACTGAAGTGGCATCAGAAGCAGCCAGGACTCTACAGACAGTTGCCGATAAATATGGCTTCAGAGTGAAGATGGAGAATTTTGACTGGGGGTGCGACCATTACTTGAAGAATGGTGTTATGATGCCCGTAAATGCACTCGAGATATTGCAGGAATTTAATGCAATTTTTCTGGGCTGTATTGGTGATGCCAATAAGGTCCCTGATCATATATCGCTTACTCTGCTTCTTGCAATTCGAAAAGGTTTCGATCAATACGTAAATCTGCGGCCTATCAAACTTTATCCCGGGGTTGAATCACCGGTGAAAACTGCCACACCTGAAACAGTTGATATGGTGGTAGTCCGCGAGAATACGGAAGGAGAATATTCGGCGGCAGGTGGGTTTTTCAAGCTGGGTACTCCTGATGCCGTTGCCATTCAGACCGGTATTTTCACCCAGAAAGGGTGTGAGAGGGCCATTCGCTATGCCTTTGAGCTTGCCCGAAAGCGGAAAAAGTATGGCCATAAAGTCCCCGTTGGCATGGTCACCAACTGCACGAAATCCAATGCCCTCAACTATTCAATGGTTTTCTGGGATTCAGTGTATACGAAAGTGGCAGCAGAATACCCGGAAGTAAAGACCGACATGGCATTGGTTGATGCTCTTACCATGTGGTTTGTAAAGAACCCCGAATACTTCGACGTGATCGTGGCCTCCAATCTCTTTGGTGACATCATTACCGACCTCGGAGCCATGCTTCAGGGAGGGATGGGGTTCGCAGCGGGCGGAAACATCAATCCGGAAAAAATCTATCCATCCATGTTTGAACCGATTCACGGATCAGCCCCGAAATATGCAGGAAAGGCAATAGTCAATCCTATTGCAGCGATTGAATCAATTCGAATGATGCTGGATCATTTGGGTGAAGAGCAGGCAGCTCTGGACATACAGAGGGCAGTAGTGAAAACCCTGACGCAAGGAAAGGTGAAGACCGCTGATATGGGCGGGACAAACAAAACCCATGAAATGGGTGATGCAATCAGGAAGGCCATTCTAAAAAAGTAAGTCAATCCAAAGGCACTACTGAGAACTTCATGCGGGACGGACGATAGGTTGGACTCCAGCAATGCTGTTTCAACCATTTGGCCCGCTTAAACAGCCTTTCATATCCCTGCACACTTGCATCCTTCTTACAATCCATCGGGAGAAGAACATCATTTGTAAACCTGGAGCAGGTCTTCCCCCGCGGCATAATGGGTAGCCGCCTCTGCCTTCCTGTAATCGTAAACAGACCGGATATAATTTGCCTCTGCAGTCGTCAGCAGGGTAACAGCATCAAGGACCTCCGTTGCCGTGCCCACGCCCTCATCGTAGCGCTCTTTGTTGATGCGTAGATTTTCCTGCGCTTGGCTCGCGGCATCCCGTGTCACCTGGATGCGCTCATATGCATCCTGCAGGTCAAGAATGTACCTCTGAACCTCAATCTTGATTTCATCTACAAGCTTGGCTCTCTGTTCGGCAAGCCGCGATTTTCGATATTTCGTCTTCTTAAGATCTGCCAGGGAGCTTCCGCCTTCGAAAAGGTTAACGTCGATACCGAGGATTAATGACCAGTTGTCGTCATGAAGTGAGTAGGTATTCTCCATGTAATCATAAGAACCCCTTACAAAGAGCTTTGGCAGGAACTCCGATTTTTTCGAAACGTTCTCAAGGTCGAGTGATTGCAGTGTCTTGTCGACAATCTGGATCTCGGGACGTCCTGCAAGAGCCGTCTGCCAGGCTTTATCGATGTCGAGGCTTCCCGGCGCTGATATCTCCTGTCGCCGTTCAATGGCGTGAACCTGCCAGTACAACGGCCTCAGAAGCAGCTTATTCAGCCGTGAGGCACGTATAGATTGTGTGTTCTTGGCTGAAAGAAGCCTCTGGCGGGCATCTGACAGCCTGACCTGGGCCTGAAGCAGATCGTTCTTCGTAATGACGCCCGCACCGTAGAGGTTTTGCGCATTCTTAAGGTGGGCTTCAACACTTTCGACCTCTTTCCCCGCGACCTCCACCAAGCGTTGCGATTCGAGGAAGTCATAAAACCCGATGGTGAATTCGAGGGCAATGGCGTTCCGGATACTGGCAGTATTCAACTTTTGGGCTTCCAAGAGCATGCGGCTCGCTTCGTAGCGTGAAAGATTGCCCCGGAAGTCGAAAAGGACCTGCCGAATGTTTATGCCATAGGATTTATAGTACCGGTCAGCAGTTGGGATCGCCTGCCCGAGATACACGGCAGTAGGCTGGTTTGCGAGGGATGTGTAGGAACCTGATGCGTTAACGCTGGGAAGGAGTCTGGCTCGTGTAATCAGTGAATCCGCTTCGGCAATGGCCTCATCCTGCTTAGCAACTTTGACGACATGGCTTTCGGCAGTCACGATCTTCAATCCTTCCGCGAGTGTGACTTTAGTTGAGTCCTCCGTCATTTTGACATCTGCGACGGCATTTTTTTCCTGAATCAGCCCCGGAGGTTTTTCCGACACAGCAGGGGAGACAGAGGCAGCCCATAGGAGCACAGCGGCAAACAGAACAAGCACATATTTCTTATCCATATTCCTCATCCTTGCCAATTATTCTTTCTTTTTTCGACAATAATTATTCAAGATTTCAGGTTTACCGAAACGGCCAGTACATCAAAAACCAGATGATTTTGACATACTCTTTTCCCATACGCTTATAATCAGACAGCGTCAGATCGAACAAACCCTGAGGCGCCGGTTCGCCTCGAATGGGCACAAAGACGATTCTCACGGGTTCTTCATGAAAAATTCTGTCCGTGATGATCTTTATGCGGCGCATGTGAACGGGTGAACTGACAAAGATTGCAGACTTTAATCCGTACTGCTCCATCATTCGTTTTGCCTCGAGCACCTCGACATGGGTATTTTCAAAATAGGGCCTGGGTTTGAGACCAGTAATAATCAGTTTTGGGTTTGCTTTTTTTGTACCTGTTGTAGTTGATAAAGATGACGCCTCCATGATTCTTCCATAGGCGGGGATGAAGAGGTAGCGGGCATAGCCTTCATGCATCAGACGATTCGCGTCTTCCTGCCGGGCTTTGTTATCGGGTCCCACAAAGAGCACTATGGCGTCTGATCTTAGAGGCTTATCAGCGTAAGTCAGATATGGGGGACCGTAATAAAGCACGACAAGACAAATTGCCAGCACTAAGAGAATGAAAAAGCATGTGAGTTTCTTGTTTTTTGAAGACATGGGCATTAAATAGAGACTCTGATTATGGCTGTTTCTTCCGTTCTTTGAGCTTCAGTTCCCACTCCCAGGCTGTCCTGATGATGAACTCCAGGTCATCATAGAGGGGCTGCCAACCAGTCATGCCGCGCAGCTTGGTGCTGTCTGCCACTAACTGGGGTGGATCGCCTGCTCGCCTTGGCGCATCTTCGACGGTAAAGGTGATGCCCGTGACTTTCTTTGCCGCTGCCACTACCTCCCTGACCGAGAAGCCACGGCCGTATCCGCAGTTCATGACATCGGATTTTTTTGTCTCCATCAAGTAATCAAGAACCAGAAGATGGGCATTGGCAAGGTCGACGACGTGAATGTAATCGCGGATACAGGTTCCATCCGGAGTGGGGTAATCGGTGCCGAAAATGGACAACTTGGTGAAATCACCCAGTGCGGTTTTTAATGCACGGGTTATGAGATGGGTGGCGTCCAGATAGGCCTGCCCGATTCTGGCCTCAGGATCGGCCCCGGCCACGTTGAAGTAGCGGAGTGCAATGTAGCGAAGGTCGCTGGTCCTGGCGATATCACCAAGGACTGTCTCAATCATGGCTTTGGAGGCGCCGTAAGGGTTGATAGGATGGAGAGGAACGGACTCGTCCAGGAGTAATTTGTCCGGGGTTCCGTATACGGCGGCACTCGAGGAGTAAATGAAATTTCGGATGCCGTTGCGGTCCATAGCGTCAAGGAGGTTCAGAGTATTGGCGACATTGTTGCGGTAGTACTTGAGAGGCTCCCGGACGGATTCATCAACCTGGATCGATGCTGCAAAGTGCATGACTGCATCCGGACGGAATGTGTTTATAACATCGTAGAGGTGAGAACTGTCTTCAAGGTTTCCCACTTCCAGCTTGCCGTAAAGGACGGCCCAGTCGTGACCCGTGGATAAATTGTCGAATACAATTACGTCATGACCATTTTCACCAAGGGCATTTACGACGTGGCTGCCGATATAGCCGGCTCCGCCGGTTACAAGGATCTTCATTTACATCCTTTTCCTGCTTACCAAATGTATATCCGGGTAGATCTTAATTTTCTCTCTTCTGAGCAAGCGAAAAAACTTTCGGCCCATTTTTCCTCACCATTGTTCCCGCCTCGAAAGTATTTGGATTCTTAACGCATAACAACCCAAAAATCAATGGCAGATACCAACTCTCTTATGTACGCCGGGCTTCTCAGGATAAAGGCGATCGTTTACGGTTACGCCGGCAACCGATGCATCTCCAAAATTCCTTATCTAAGCAAGTAGATTAATATTCAATTTCACCGCGACATGTGTTATTTTCCTTTCGGGAATTGGAGATGCAAAATCACTTTCAGGCGAGCAATATTAGTGGGAACCATGAAAATTGCAGCAACCGGTGACATCCATTATGACCTGATACGAAACGCGTCAGAATTTGACAAATTCCTGAATTTTATAAGAAGACTGGAGGAGGAAGAACCTGACGTGCTCGTATTGGCGGGTGATACAGTGGGTCTTGGTTCTTCAAAGCTGGAAGAATGTTTGAATCTTTTCAGAGACGTGGCGCCCGTCAGGCTCAAGGTTTTTGGAAACCATGACTACTGGAGCAACGAAGGTGATACGTTCAGTAATCTTGAGATCCTGAAATCAAGAATCAAGGGTTGTGGATTCGAGCTTCTGGAGGATAAGCCCACAATTGTTGACGGTATAGGTTTTGCGGGTAATTGCCTGTGGTATGATTATTCCTTTTCTCCCGTAGAGATACCGCCGCGATCGTCTTATGAAAAAAAGATATTCGGCGGGCACATTATCTGGAATGATATCCATTTCGTGCGCCTTGGCAAATCGGATATGGATTATACCAGTGAATTAAACGCGAAGCTGGAGAGGGATATACAGGGACTGGAAGCCAAGGTAGAACAGATAGTCGCCGTCACCCATCACATCGGCTTCATCGAAATGCTGACTGCCAGGGAAGAGTTTCCCGGGTGGAATTTCTGTAACGCCTTTATGGGAAGCAAGAGACTCGGAGAGATGCTTCTCAATCATCCAAAGGTCAGGTACCATATATGTTGCCACACGCACGACCAGAAAGTGGTGAGAAAAGGATCATTGATATCGATCAATCCGGGTTCTACATATGTTGAGAAGAAGTTCGTGTCGTTGGTGATTCGCAAAGACGGGTCAACTGCGTCGATAGAATTCGGTAGTGTAGAGGTCTGATTGTGATTTATCAGTCTGAAGATCGCGCCATTTATGATGATGTCATCAGATCCCTTTGTGGGGAGGGGGAAAGAACGAGACCCGTAGGTGAGTTGATGCTGGACGTGGGAAAGTATTTTCTGGGCTTTCCCTATGCGGGCAATACGCTGGAAAGACAAGGGAAAGAGACCCTCGTCGTAAACTTAAGAGGATTTGACTGCTTTACCTTTGTGGAGAATGTTGTCGCCTTGGCATGGCTGATACAAGAAGGCAAAGCCCATTTCAGGGAATATGCGGCGCAACTGAAAAAGATCCGTTACCGCCACGGCTTATCGAAGGGATATTCCTCGCGTCTGCACTATTTTTCCGACTGGCTCTATGACAACGAGGAAAAAGGAATATTGAAAAATGTCACCCGCAGGTCCGGTGGGGAACCATTCCGAAAGAATTTCAATTTTATGACAAGTCATCGGGAAGAATATGCCGCCTTGAGCAATGAGAAATCTTATCGAGAAATGATGACTATTGAAAAACGCGTGTCTGGGCGAATAATGCATCATATTACGAAAGATGCCTTAGGAAAGTTCGAGGACATGGTCGAGCAAGGGGATTTGATTGCGATTACTACAGACATTGAGGGATTGGATGTCATGCACGTCGGTCTTGCGGTCCGCCTGAGAAGCAGGGTTCATCTCTTACATGCATCGGAAGTAGAGAAGATGGTTGTTATTTCCCATGTCACCCTGCATCAGTACCTTTCGAGACGAAAGATGATGACGGGAATGATGATTGGGCGCCTTATCCCGGCTTATCAAAATGATGGTAGTCCTTCTTCGGCTTGAAATGCCCTCCCCAGCGCCATCCCCGATTCAAGAATTCTCGCACCACAGGGTGCGAATCGTCAAATGTTCCTGCCCTATTGGGGAGATAGCGGGCACCAGGAGGGTCAATTCGGCCATCCTCATCTATGACGGGGTTCAAATAAGGGTTAATATCCAAAGCCCTTCCAAATGCATGGTTTGATAACCTATCGGTACCCAGAACCAGACGGTAGTTAAAGGCGGATGTGTTGTTGTCTGCCATTGACAGGTCATCAGACCAGTCGTACTTCACGATGGGCACAACCTGAAAAACAGGAAACGCCGTCTGCTCAATGAACCCAAAAATTTCCGCAATGTCCATTTTCACCTCTTGGTGAATGATGAGTTGTCCCTGGTGTAATTGGCCGTCGAATGTATGGTAGCGCACGTCGATTAGGCATAATTTGTTAATTATTTCCCGGGGCGCCTTTGTTCCGGCAGTGGCCTCTTCAAATGTCATCTTGCTGTCGACAAAGGCTGTCATGTTCATAAGCGTCAAAGGGGTAGAGCTTCCAGCATTTTTTGAATGGTTTCTTCGTCAACCGAGACTTCTGAGTAAATTTTCCTAATCAGTTCCTCATTGACTATGTCAAAATCTTTTCCTATGGGAGTTACGATGATGCCTCCCATCTCCACTAGCCCTGGTGAGATCAAAATCCTTTCGTTGCCGGGCAAAAAATAGACAGAGGGACGATGCTTCTGGCGCGGGAATATTGCGATTCGCCATATATTTTTTTCATATGAGCCGAGCAGATTCATCTGCGGTTCTGCCGGTGGCGACAGGAGACTTTTCATGGCCGAAACGATGCTCGTCAAGGCGCCACCGATGGCAGTGCAATCCTCTCCTTCCACAAAAATTACCTCCCTCCCGACATTTTTTGCCCTGAAAAGGGGAGTGGCATGAATGCACTTAACGAAACCCAGTCTTGCCCTATCTCCGATTTCTTTTTCAATTGGCAGTATTCCCCGAGCGGCCGCCTGAAAGTGCAGGTGATCCGGTGCGGATGCGCCGCTTCCCGGGCCGTTATAAAACACGTTGAAATCCGGGCTGAAGTCCTTTGCCATTTTCAGAAATGTTGAAACCATTCCTTCAAACGACTGGGGACCATGAATAATATGCGAAATAGTATAGTGCTCCGGACAGATAGGAAAGGGATTGCAGAGGATAATAAAATCCTCCCTGTATAAGATGCCGCGCTGCGGCTCGGGGAGATTTTGGAGACAGAGAAAACAAGGTCTCTTATCGATGGATTTTTGATCAACCGGGGCAGTAGTGCTCTTGATCCTTCCGGGATTATGATGGAGCCTCACAGAAAAGCCGTTACAACTGAGTTCCCTTACACGCACACTTCCCAGAGCCTCATATCCCAGAGAAAGATCGGGCCATGAGGCCTTTTGCTCTTCGAGGAGATTGTGGCAGAGCGCTGAGAGAGGTGGCCCGGGGGTTTTCCCGTCAAATGACGTCAATATTCTCTCTTGCAGGCGCGCGTTCATATTCGGTTTCTCATTTCGCCGTCAGCTTCTGGCGAGCCATGATTTCAATAGTTCGAATCTTATCTTTAAATGCATCATAGCGATTAATCTTCTCAATGGAGATTTGAGCGTCCGTATTGTCCTCCCATCGCCGGCATAGATAAAGGCTCTCATAAATTCTGCCTATTCGATATTCTCTTGATAATCTGAGGGCCATTGCATAGTCTTCTCCATAACCTACATTGAGAAAGCCGATTTTACGAAGAAGTGCCGTATCAAAGGCACGCGGTGCTCCCAGCCCGTTGACTCGCAGTGCATTGTTGTGTCCGTTGTCATCTGTCCATTCCCTGTGGTCTATTATGCCGGGCGGAATCTCCTGCAGTGATTCATTTACGAGTGTGTAAGAACCGATGACCATGGCAAAGTCGCCGCTTCTGAACACGTCGATGATCTTCTGCAACGTCCCGGGGCTCTCATAAACATCGTCTGAGTCTAATTGAACGGCATAGCGGCCGCAGAATTCTGAGAAGACTGCTTCGTTCCAGCACCCGCCTATAGTGAGATCAAATCTTGAAGGGATAATATGTTTCAAAACTGGATTGTGTCTGGCAAGTTCAGCAAGGGTGGGAGTGGTTCCGTCAGTGGAATAATTGTCCACAACAATCACGTTGAACAGAAAGTTCGTTTCCTGCGTCAAGGCGCTATTTACTGCGTCTGTGATTGTCCCCACCCTGTTACGCACAGGGATTATGACACTTGCCTCAACAGGGAAATTATACTGAAATTGAGGTATATTCTTAAAGCGCGGTTCCAGGAAGGCACCGATATTTCTTAAATGCTCTGTGGCAACCAATTCCATTTCCTTTTGTAGATCCCGGTTGAGGGGATCGACATAATTAAAATGGTTTTCACGCTTCGATCTTTCTTTATCCGCATCGGCGTCTGATCCTCTCTTCGTGTAGAGATACTCCTGAATATGGAAAAGACCGTGGTCAACAGAAACCTTCAATCGCAGGTCATAAAACCCCGCATAAACTACGGCAGGAATGGGGCCGTATTTTTTTAATGCGTGTCTGATTCCGGGGACAGATATAAGGATAACGTATCCTAAATCAAATCCGTCACGAATGCTTCCCAGTTGATAGTCATTGACGGGATGTTCGGCAAGGTGGCATTCTTCTTCATCCAGGTAGTCGGAATAGACTATGCCTGAATCCGTAGATTCCGCTATTTCAATAAAACGTTCTAGCGTTCCAGGTGGAATCTCGATATCTTCTGGCTTCGTAATAATGAGGAGAAAATCTGTCCTGATTTTTTCTATGAGTTCGTTCAATGCCTTGCCGGATGTAAGGGATGCGGCTTTCATAACATGACACTTCGGAGATGTTGGCCTGAAGCCGCCCTCATGGAGGACAATCACTTTCTCAATCAGCGGTGATTGAATGAAGATTCGGAGCGTCCTCTCAAAACCTGACTGCAAACTGAACGGCATAACGACGGTCAGCTTGTTCATAGGTTACCCCCTAAAGATATCTATCCTGATTATCATCGCGCACGCTATGCAAACTCTCTTGTGTCTGAATAGGGCAACAAGACCGAATTTGTCACTCCGCGAGGGAGTTGCAGAGCTGAACTCGCGACAGACAAAAAGCATATATCCCTCATCAGCCCTTGTTGCAAGTATAGACACCGATGGCAAAAGGAACCAAAGGCCGCAATTTGCTGCACATCTTTCACAACTAAGATTTTTTAGCATAGAAATTGACAGATACAAAGATAAAATATCCATCTCTTATGTCCTATGTCTGATAGGTTTATTGTCCCGCCCTATAGCGGCGAGTTTGCGAAGTGCGGCGATTTGCAGCTGCCGAGTGCGGATAATAGATAAGGGCACAAAACTATCGAAAAGGCGAAAAAGGACCCGGAGACATTAAAAGGCAATTTCCCGGCTATCCTGAAGACGGCCTCAAGATTATCTAAATATCTAATTATTTAAGTTTACAGCGTTTGCGCCGGTACAATAGGCCATTGACAGCCAGCCGCCCGTGTTCTATATTACCTGTATAGATTGACTGAAAGGCAAACTACTGATGTGCAGTTTGAGGGTTTGGTATGTCGAAATATCGTGATCCTGATTCAATGGATGACAGAGATGTCAAGTTAGATCCCGATACGGTCCTTCAAGAGCCAAAGATGTATCGGGTTATACTTCATAATGATCATTATACGACAATGGAGTTTGTCATCGAAGTTCTGATACTTGTGTTCCATAAGCCGGCGGCGGAAGCCACCAAAATCATGCTCGACGTCCACAAAAAAGGGGCCGGTGCATGTGGTGTGTATACCTACGATATTGCCGCCACGAAGGTAGCCCAGGTCCATACGATGGCGAAGCTAAGAGAATTCCCTCTGAAATGTTCATTGGAAGAGGCCTGATCTACAGGGGGGATATAATGAAGATAAGTGAAAGTCTGAATCAAATCATCATGGCTGCGTATGCCGAGGCCAATACGCGGTCTCATGAGTTTGTAACGCCGGAACACCTTCTGTATGCCGCGCTTTTCTTTGATGATGGATCTGACATCATCCAAAGATGCGGCGGCGATCCGGAGCATTTAAAAAGGGTGTTGGCAAAGCATCTCCGCGAGGGCAATCCGGTTGTG
>Ga0209048_10002988_pt1 | contig 16578 bp, 12 predicted proteins | sample FrelakmetCRP12CR_FD_187146 | JGI IMG/M metagenome (GOLD analysis project Ga0209048, IMG submission 187146) | Freshwater lake sediment microbial communities from the University of Notre Dame, USA, for methane emissions studies - CRP12 CR (SPAdes)... | ecosystem: Environmental > Aquatic >... | reverse complement strand
GAGGAGCCATCGGCCTGAACCGTCACATCAGGAAACCGATCCATGAGGGCTACCCGAACCCTGCTGGCAAGGGCCTTGTCCTTCAGGCACTTGAGGGAGTAGGTCATGGGTTTGAACTTGCGATACCCTGTCGTCTCCACAATGGTCTTGACGGCCTCATCCGGGTCGATCCGGGTAAGGCTGATCACCATGTCGTAGACGGAGGGGTCCGTCTCATCGACACGATATGCGGCAAGCGACCAGCGCCTGCGAAATCTCTCCCGGCGTTTCAGAAGAGCGGACGCCTTTTCGAAGGAAGGTGTCTTCCCGGAAGAGATCTCACCGGCAAGTTTCTGCGGGTCTGCAAGGATCCGGATCTTGAGCACATGGGAGATGCCCCGGACATACAGATGGGCCGCAAGGCCGTGGCAGACCACATTGTCCTTCAGAAGGACGGCCAGAACGGTCTCCTCGATGTATGCCAGGTATCTGGCGTGGTTCTTGGAGGAGATGCCGAAAGGCGATGGCGACTCCTCCAGGGCCTTGTGTAAATCGGTCTCCGGGACGCCGTGTCGTTCCGCAACGGCCTTCAGGATTTCCCGGTCCACGCAATCGTAGCCCAGGGCCGTTGCCGCCCTCACGGCGATCTCCCGGCTCAAAGGGTGTGAATCTGAGGAGAGGGTGACGACGGGCATGACTCCGTCCTTATCGGCCCGAGACATCAGGAGGATCGGATAACTCCATCCCGGAATCCCCGTGGGCGGATGAAGAGTCCGCAGGCTTTTCCTTTACCTTGAAACCAAGGGCCTGGGCCGCCTTGACGACGATATTTCTGAGGTCGTTCGGCTTGAAGGGTTTGGCGATGAAGTCGAAGGCCCCGATGGCCAGGGCTTGCCTGGCGATCTCCAGAGTGGCATAGCCGGTGATGATGATGACTTTTGTCCGTGGTGATTTTTGCAAGACCCGTCTCAACACCTCTACACCGTCCATTTTGTCCATCCGAAGATCCGTCACCACGATGTCGAAATCCTCCCGGGCGATCTGCTGGAGGGCCGCCTCCGGATCCGTGAAGGACTCGGTTTCCACTCCTATCTTGGCCAAGGCGGGTACCAGGCGTTTTCCGACAATCGGTTCGTCGTCCAGAAGGAGAAGTCTTATCTGTCGTTCCATCGCTCCCTCGCATTACATTTCTGTTCCGGCACCGGTCCCTCTCCAGACCTGAAATGCCGGAACCCGGAAGAACGGTTCACGTTGCCAGAGGTCCTGGTCTGCCGAAGGTGCTTTGCAGTTGCCTGCGCTGCCGATGGGCTCGAAAGACATTATAGAGAATCAAGCCGCATCCTGCAATTCCGCTGGCAAACAGCAAGGCCTTGCTCGCCCCGTTGAAATAAGCGTCCCACCTGGCATCGATGGCCAGGAAGTTCAACTGCCTGAGATAAGCGGGGATGGCAATACCACGGCTCAGGACGCAGAGGAGGATGATGACGGCGGTGGCAAGCCGGATCAACTTTTCATTGACCACCTTTACCCCATACGTCCCGAGATGGATCCCGAGCAGAGACCCGATGTACAGGAGGAAGGCCAGCCGGAGGTCCACGTACCCTTCCCAGGCATAGTTCAACATCCCGAAGGCCCCCATGAACATGGCCAGGTAAAGTTCGGTCCCCGCCGCGACGGCCGTGGGGACACCGAAGACGTAGATCATGGCAGGTACCCCGATAAACCCCCCCACGCCGATCGTCCCCGCGAGGTATCCGGTAGCAAGACCCACCAGAAGGATAACCCACAACGATACCTTCACGTCCGCCACCTTGAGGTGAATGAGCGGCGGGAGGTAAATACGCCCCAATAGTTGTGCGATCCTGGTGGAGGGCCCGGTTGTCTCCCCATCCTTGGAGAGGACGTCGCGTAACATCAAGAGGGCCACAATCGAGAGAATGCAAACGAAGACAAGACTGATGTACAGGTTTGCACCGGCCCCCTTGGCCGCACCGTCCCCGTCGCTTCCACTCTTGAAAAGCAGGCTATTGATCCAGACGGCCAGCCGGATGCCGCCGGCGGCTGTAAGCAGCATGAAGAGGGCCAACCGCTTGTCCACATTTCCCATTTTGCCGTGGGCGTGGGACCCCACCATCGCCTTGCCGAACTTATGGGTAATGTTGCTGGCCACCGCCACGACGCCGTGTACACCCAGATTCATCATTCCCGGGGTCATAAAGAAGGCGCCACCGCTGCCGATAAAGCCGCTCAGTACCCCCCCGATGAATCCGATCAACACGATCTGTAGCGCGCCGGACAACGATATATCAATGAACATTTGCCCAAGAGGTCCGTGCATCATCTCACTCCTTTCTTCTTTCAGCCTTTGAAGGGACCTATTCGAACTTCAATAGCTTCAGGATGAGTCCCGTGGCGCTCCCATAGAGATAGGCCACCAGGGGTACCACGATTGACACTCCCAATACAGCCAATATTCTCCAGTTTTTCCAGGCCGGTCCCGCAAGGAACTCCATGACCTGTTCCTGATGGGTGAAGACCAGTCCGAAGATGATTGCGGTAACCAAAAGGTTGGCCGCTATGCGGATCAGGTGGCGCTTGCCGGGAAGAAATTGCCCCTGAAGTTCATCTCCTATAATCACCGGGGTGTTCACCTTTTCCCTGAGAAATGAGGCGGCATCCCTTGTCAGTCGTGTCTTTACCGAGGAGGGTTTGGATAAGAACATCTCCCCGATCACCACCAGCGAGTATTGGGGGCCCGACTTCAGGGCCGTTACGATGGCCTCCGTCTGACCGGTGACCGAACCGGAGCCCCCAAACCTGCCCGCGCCGATCAGTCGTTCCGCTGTGGTGGCCAATCCATTGTCAGGAACTTCCTCCGGTTCTTCCATGTCATCCTCGATCCCCCCGGTAGGGTCCATCGCTTTTGGCACCGTACGAGGAGCAGGCGAAACGCCGGGAGATGAACCGACGGCAAACCCCGGTTCACCCCCCTCGGTACCCCCTTCCCGGGGTGTGAACCAGCGTAGGAGTTCCACGGCCGCCCCCCAGCGGCCCGCCAGATCGTTGATCTCGGCAAACAGAGAGGAAGAAGGGTCGAAACTCTCGGCGATCCAGAGGAAGTTTGTGGTCGCCATGGTGCAAACAATCTCCTGCGCACCATCGACCCCCGCCACAACCTCAGGGATCCTGGGGGCAATCTTCGACTGGCCGGGCATATAGGTGATGGTTACCCGGCCATCCTGGGTCGAGACCCTGAGATCGGCCCCGGCCGTCAGCTCGTGAGTCCCGATCTTGTGACGGACCTTGGCGGTCAGCAACAGATTCTTCATGGCCTTGATGGAGGCCGGTGTGGGCTGGAAATCCGAAAGCTGGGCCATCGAGCACAGCGCGGCACTGGCGCTCTCGATACTGATGTTTTGCAAATTGAAAACCAGGTCGAAGTACTGGGGGTCGGTCAGGCCCACGCCGTGTGCGAAGTGGGACCAATTGTCGAGGTCTTCATCGAGATTGCGGATATACCCGATGGCCTTGTCCCGGTCCAGTCCAAGGCGCATCATGGTATTGTTGATCCTTCGTTCCGGTTCAGGTACCACGCAGACCCTGATCACATGGGAAATCCCTTGAAGCAGGAGGTGGCAGTTCCTCCCATGATAGACAAGGTCGCCTTTGCTGGCCCGTTCGCATACCGATTCCGTAACAAAAGCCAAATAGCGGGCCTTGTCCCTGGCAAGGCGTTCCCTCGGCGCAAGCCTTTTGAGAACGGCGACCTCGAGCCTGCCGACGGCGATACCCGCCTCGGTCGCGGCGTCAAGGATCTGTTCCCTGCTCATGGAATCACAACCGAGTTTCCGCGCCAGGTTCACCGCCAGCTCCCGACGTGTCTGTTCATCCGCACTGGAGATAATCACGATGGCCATATATGCCTCCTGTTCGGAGTTACCCCAAAATCGTCTTTTCGGTCCTGTCTTGAATTATCCTTACATGGGAGTGTCCTGCATCGAACCTGAGCCTATGGTGCCCTTCCAAGGGTCGGATTTCCTTTCCAGCAAATCGGCGAAGAAGAGTCGCCCATGCCGGTGCGGGCGGGATCGTGGGGTCCCATGTTCCGCAGTGTACCCGCAATCCGCTCCGGCTGTCTCTCAAAATAATATTGTCAAAAAGATCAAAACGACGGAAGATTACGAAGACCACATCGTCAAGGTTATCTGCGAGATGGTGGACGGTAACATCTCTCTCCTTCCCGTGCTTTAAGGGTAACGAAGTGGTTGGTGTAGTACGCACCGAGGGGGATTTTTTCATCATGTTGATACGAATTTTTCCTTTCCTGAACTGGTTCAAACAATATACGACCTCTGATCTCCGCGCAGATTTACTTTCCGGCCTGACCGTTGCGCTGGTCTTGATTCCCCAATCAATGGCCTATGCCCAATTAGCCGGCCTGCCTGTTTACTATGGCCTCTATGCGGCTTTCCTTCCACCCATGATCGGTGCCCTCTTTGGTTCAAGCCACCAACTTGCCACAGGTCCGGTTGCCGTGGTTTCCCTGATGACGGCTACCGCTCTGGAACCTCTGGCAACGGCAGGGAGTGAAGCGTTCATCGCCTACGCTATTTTTCTGGCTCTATTGGTCGGGCTCTTCCAGTTTGCCCTTGGTGTGCTGAGACTCGGCATGATAGTTAATTTCCTGTCTCACCCGGTTGTAAGCGGTTTTACCAATGCCGCCGCCCTGATCATTGCATCGTCCCAGCTTTCAAAAGTGTTCGGTGTCGAGGTGGATAATGCGGAACATCACTATGAAACCGTCATTAATGTATTCAAGGCAGCCCTCAGTTCGACCCACTGGCCGACCCTTGGATTGGCTGTCCTGGCATTTGCAATTATGGTGGTTTTGAAACGTGTCAATCCAAGAATCCCGCAGGTATTGGTTGCCGTGGTGGTTACCAGCCTGATCTCTTGGGCTATTGGATTTGAATACAACTATAAGAGTGATATTTCTTTGATTGCCTCGCCTTCCGTAAAGAATACCATCCGGGAATACAATGGTATTCTGGACAAGATCGAAGAAGGGAGCAGGGCAAGAATACCTCTTAAAGTTAAGATTGAAGATGCGAAAAAAATAATTGGACCTCATTCAGCCACCGGCATGGAACTTGAGCACCAAATGGAGCTGCTGAATCTCAACATCAAAGAAATGAAAGAATCGTCTCAAGTATACCGAAGCAGACTCCGTGCCGTTGCGTTTGAATCTTTTGAAGGAAATGATGGCAAACCAAGATTCTTTATAAAGGGGGAGTTACCACCAGACAAGAAAAGCGATGGGCGGATATGGCGACTTAAGGTGGGGAATCGGAGTTTGGATGAAACGGCGATTACTTGCGTGGGTGGTGGATCCGTGGTGGGGAAAATCCCTAAAGGGCTTCCGGTTTTTAGTCTGCCCAGGATCGACTTCAAAGCCTTGCTCACTCTTTTCCCCATGGCTGCCATTATCTCCCTTCTCGGTTTCATGGAGGCGATCTCCATTGCCAAAGCCATGGCGGCAAAAACCGGACAACGCCTTGATCCTAATCAGGAATTAATCGGACAGGGGTTGGCGAATATCATCGGGTCCATCGGGAAAGGTTACCCTGTCTCCGGCTCGTTCTCACGATCCGCTGTGAACATCCAGGCAGGCGCGGTAACCGGCATGTCGAGTGTATTCACCAGTGGGGTGGTTGTCATTGCCCTTCTGTTTTTAACACCACTTTTGTACTACCTGCCGCAATCGGTGCTGGCGGCGATTATCATGGTGGCGGTTGTAGGCTTGATCAATGTGCAGGGGTTTGTCCACATATGGCAAGCCCAAAAATATGATGGCGTTATTGCGATCATAAGCTTTATTTGCACCCTTGTCTTTGCTCCCCATCTTGACAAAGGGATAATAATTGGTGTTGTTGTGTCTCTCGGCCTGTATCTGTTCCGGAACATGAGGCCAGACATGGCACTTCTGTCCAAATATACGGATGGCGCATATCGAAATTCCGCCCGTTTTGATCTAAAACTGTGTGAACATATCGCCGTAATTCGCTTTAACAGTTCCTTGTTTTTTACGAATATAAACTACCTGGAGGAAAAGATATTAGAAGAGGTCTCTATTCGGCCTGAACTAAGATATATCCTTATTGTTGGAAACAGCATCAATGAGCTTGATTCCTCCGGTGAGGAGATGCTTTCATTACTGATCGGCAGATTGCGTGAATCAGGCCATGACGTATGCATCAGCGGGTTGAATGATTCGGTTCTGGATGTCATGAGGCGTACTCACTTATACGAGAAGATTGGTGAAGACCACCTGTTCCGTAACGTAGCCAAAGCGATAGAGAAGATTCATGAGCCGGCGCACAGGAATTCACAGGAAAAAGAATGTCCTTTACTAACGATCTGTTTCAAGGGGTTAACGGTTTCACCCAACGAACGGAAACACCCTGAAGGCGAAAAATCGAAGACAACCCATTGATTGAAAACAGGGTCGGTCGAATCCGCCCTTGGTACGCGCCACGAGGCGCTTGACAGGCATTTCCTTGCGTGGTAGCAGTCTAACGTTTACTGCTTCAAGGTTGGACGGTTGATTGCCGTTTTCGCTTCCAAGGCAACGCAAATGTATCACTATGGGATTAAGCATAAAAACATGCCCGACGATCGAATCGATCAAGACAAGGCCCTTGCGGCTCGACCCAGTTTTACGATTCGACTTCGCATTATCCTCGCTTTCCTTCTGATTTTTTGCTTCTCCGTTGGTATCACCATCGGATCGATTGTTTTTATTTCCCGACTCAATGCGCAGTTCGAGTTTTTTACTTATGCGGAAAACTTCGCTTCCACGGTTCAGGAAGCACGCCGTTACGAGAAGAACTTTTTCCTTTACGGTTCCAAAAGCGATCTTTACGACGCCTTGGGCTCTATTCATTCTGCCTCCAGTCTGCTTGCCGGCGCCCCGGACGAGATACGTTCCATCGTTAAACACACCGACTTCAAGCTATTGACCGAGGATCTCGGAAATTATGAACAATTACTAAATCAACTGACGGCCAAATTCAGCGCCCCCGGACCGCAGAAGAATTCCAGAGATGCGGAACTGGAAAACCGGTTGCGCTTACATGGTCATCGGATCCTTTCTCTCGCCTCGGACCTGGTCAATCGGGAGCGCCAAAAAGTAAGCACCGCAACTCGGTCTTACATGCTTACGGCGATCTTTTTGATGGGCGTAAATTTTTTAGCAATGATTTGGATTGTCACGGAATTGACGCGTCAGATTTTGCAACCCTTGGGGCGGGCGGTTAAATATACCCAGCGGTTTGCCGCCGGCGATTTCACCCCCATTTCGCCCCAACGCAAATACCGCGACGAATTCTCCGATCTGGCCATCGCCATCAATCATATGATGTATGAAGTGAAAGAAAAGCAGGAGCAATTGGTCCAGTCGAGAAAAATGGCCGCGGTGGGGACCTTGACATCGGGTATTGCACATGAATTGAACAACCCCCTGAATAACATCAGCCTGACGACCGAAGCCCTGATCGACGGCATGGGAGAGTATTCGGAAGAACAGAAGCTTAGAATGCTGCAAGAAATCTTTACCCAGGTCGAGCGGGCCAGCGGCACGGTCAGGAACCTGCTCGATTTTACCCGCACCGAGTACCGCCTGGAGCCGATTGATATCCAGGGGTTGATCAAGACAAGTCTCAAGCTGGTAAACAATGAGTTGCAGATCAATAATATAGAGGTTGAAACGGATTTCGCGCCTGATTTGGCGAATGTGCGCGGGAACTTCCACGATTTACAGCAGGTATTTCTCAACCTTTTCCTGAACAGCATTCAAGCGATGCCCAACGGTGGCAAATTGAGTATCAGCGTCAGATCCGATAACGCCAAATACTTGAAAACCGATGTCAAAGATACCGGTTGCGGTATCTCGAAAGAGAATCTGGATCGAATTTTTGAGCCTTTTTTTACAACAAAAGAAGTCGGGAAAGGGACGGGATTAGGTTTATCGGTTATTTATGGAGTGATTGAAAAAATTGGCGGTCATATCAAGGTGGACAGTGAATTGGGACAGTGGACAAAATTTTCTGTTTATTTACCGGTTGAATGAGAATTTTGAACGAAAGTTAAATATTCAATCAACAGAAGTAAGGAGCGCAATTTGAATCTGGGGATTTATCTGCCGGTAGCTGGAACCAGCGTCAACATGTTGATTCTATTTGGATTGGGTGGCATCGTCGGTTTCCTGTCAGGTTTATTCGGCGTCGGTGGCGGGTTCTTGTTGACTCCACTGTTGATTATCATCGGCATCCCTCCCACCGTGGCGGCAGCTTCCGATTCCAACCAGATTGTAGCCGCTTCCGCCTCCGGCACCTATGCCCACGCCCGCGGCGGTACCGTAGATTTTAAAATGGGCATCTTACTACTAATTGGTGGCGTCATCGGCGGTACGCTGGGCGTCAGGCTGATCCATTTGCTCCGTTCCACCGGAGAAGCCAACTTCGCCATCTCTGTTACGTATGTGGTCATGCTGGGGTCCATCGGCAGCTATATGTTTTACGACAGCTTGCTCGGCTTGTTCGGCAAAACATTTGAAAAAACCTCCCGCGGGACACATTCCAAAGCCACCATTTACGCACGACTCCTGAATACCTTGCCCTTTAAAATGGAATTCACCCGCTCCCAGGTCACCTTCTCTGCGATCATCCCCCTTTTTTTAGGAGGATTGGTGGGCATCCTCGCCGCCATCATGGGTGTCGGCGGCGGCTTCATTATGGTCCCCATAATGATCTATATCCTCCGCATGCCGATGCATGTGGTCGTAGGCACCAGCCTGTTCCAGATACTTTTCACTTGTATCAACGTCACCATCATGCAGGCATGGATGAATCATAGTGTGGATTTCATCCTGGCCCTGAATCTGCTGTTCGGTTCTGTCATCGGCGCGCAGATCGGGACCCAGGTGGGCAAAAGGCTTAAGACGGATCAGTTGAAAATTCTGCTGTCGCTGATCGTCATGGTGGTCATGATCAAGATGCTCGTCGATCTCTTGGCCGCTCCCGAAATTTTACTCTCCTACAAGGGCGGCCATTGATGTTCCGATATCCTTTCCTCTCGGTGATCCTCGTGGCTTTTTTATTGTCGGCAGCCACCACGGTTCGTGCCGGAGGCGATCCGATCCCGCTGAACATCGAGCCGGATCATATTCAGGTCGGATTTTTTTACGGTGGGCAGAAGATATCGGTCAGGGCAAACGTCCCGGCCGGTGATAACGTGCTGGTAAAAGTGAAAGGGGCGACCCGGAAGCTGGACTTGAAGAAGAAAGGGAAGGTGTTTGGCTTCCTTTGGATGAACGTCGGCGAAGTTGTTTACGAAGATGTTCCCGGACTGTATATCATCAGAAGTTCGTATAAACTTGCGGATCTCGCGCCCGCCAACGTCTTGCAGCAATTGGAGATCGGATATAACGCGCTGAAAGCCAAAATCGTCAAGGCCCCGGATAGCGAAGCCGGTATGTTGTTTGGGGATTTGATCAAGCTGAAAGAGGGAGAAGGGATGTTTACCATCGTGGAGGGCGGTATCCGCCATGCCCCGATGCCAGGCGGCCGCGAGCAGGTCGCGACCGAGTTCTTGTTGACGCCCAAAGCGCCGGTTGGTGAATATCTCGTTGAGCTATACGGCTTTAAGGATGGTTCAGGCACCCTGCTCGGATCCGGCAGCATTACGCTGGAACAGGATCACCTGATTCGATTCATTACTTCCATGGTTGAGCATCATAGTCTTCTATATGGTTGCCTCTCCGTGATGATCGCTATTGTCGCCGGTCTCCTGACAGGCGTTATCTTCGGCTTGGGCAAAGGTAAAACACATTGATAAAATGGCAATCCGGCGGACTGATCATGAAATGGCGGAGTTTTTTCACGGGGGGCCACCAAAAGGGAGGAGTCGATTTACTGCGCACCAAAATTCAAAAATTCCAGTCCCTCCTTGGCGAGAATAATCGCGTGCTCGAACTGATGGCCGAGGCCGAAGAAAGTTTCCGGGGGGATTTTCTTTTTGATATGCAGTATCTGCGCGGGCTGGCCGACCGACTGGAAGAATCCGTGAAAGGCATTCTCCTCGACCTGAACTTCATTACCGAAAACCGATACCTCTCTCTCTTTATCATCTTCGAAAAAATCCATGCCGCAGTGAATGATGCCCTGCTGAACAAACGGAATATTCCGGATGCCCCCCTGGCCATGCCTCTGGCGGAAGTAGACCAGCAGTTGAGTGACGTGGTGGGCGAGAAGATGGCGCGCTTGGGAGAAATTCAAAAACGTTTGCCCTACCGGATACCCAACGGGTTCATCATCACCAGCCAAGCTTGCCAACGGTTCTTCAGAAAAACGAACATTGGTGATAAAATTGCCGAGATGGAAACCGCCATGGCCGCGCAAAAAATCTCCGCCCACGAGGCGGAGAGTCAGTTAAGAATATTTATCCTGAACGAACCCCTCCCCCGGGAAATCGCCACGCAGATGAAACACGGTATCGCCGGCCTGGAAAAGGAGGCCGGGGGCAAGGTCCTTCTCGCCGTACGCAGCTCCGCCATTGGTGAAGACGGCCGTCTCAGCTTTGCCGGATTGCATGATACGCTGTTGGGTGTTCAGCCTGCCGAGGCGTCGCGGGCGTACCAGGAAGTAGTGGCCAGCCTCTTTACTTCCCGCGCCATAACCTACAGGCTGCACCACGGTGAACCCCTGTCCGCGGCCCTGATGGCGGTCGGTTTCCTGCGGATGATCCCCGCCACCGCCAGCGGCGTGGCCTATACCCTCGATCCGAATGCCCCTGAGCAAAATACGATGCTCGTCTCGGCAGCGCCTGGTCTGGGCAAAACCGTGGTAGAAGGCAAAGGCAACAGCGACCGATTCATTATCTCCCGGCATCCGCCCCACCAGGTAATTTCCCGGGAGGTGGCCCATAAGGAAAAACAGTACGAAATTCCGCCTCAGGGCGGAATGGTTCTGACGGATGTTCCTTCCGCCCGGGCAGAACTCCAGACCGTTTCGGACGATTTTCTCGCCCGATTGGCCAGGGCAGCCCTACACATCGAAAAACACATGAAATCCGTCCAGGACATCGAATGGGCGGAGGATGACCGGGGCGAGCTGGTGATCCTTCAGGCAAGGCCGTTACGGATCATTGCGGATTTCCAGAATATCACCCGCCGGGTTCAAGCGGCGGTACAAAAGCATGCGACGCTGATCTCCGGCCGGGGGACCATTTCCTGCCGAGGCATCGCCCATGGTACGGTGGTCGTGGTCAAGGACGAAAATAAACTGCCGGAACTCCCCGCCAATACGGTCCTTGTCGCCCGCAACTCTTCCCCCAAACTGGCCGAACTGGTTCCCGCCGCCAACGCCGTGATCACCGATATCGGTGCCGCTGCCGGTCACCTGGCTACCATTACCAGGGAATTTCGGGTTCCATCCATCATGGATGTCGGAATCGCCACTCAGGTGTTGCGAGACGGCATGGAGATCACCGTTGACGCCGAGGAAAACATTATTTATGAAGGCAAGGTGGAGGAACTTCTGCTTTATGATATTGTAAGCAGGCTACCATTGGAGGATGCCCGCGAGTTCCGCATCCTCAGGAGAATGCTCAAGCGAATCGTGCCGCTGACCCTCAAAGACCCTCAAGCCGGAAATTTCAAACCGCAAAATTGCCGGAGCTACCACGACATCATTCGGTTCGCACACGAAAAAGCGGTGGAGTATCTGCTTGAAGGTAGCGACCAGATTACGACACAGAAAAACATTCAATGTAAAAAGGTTCTTCTCCAGATACCCATCGACCTGACGGTGATCGACATCGGCGGAGGCCTTGTTCCTTCCAGCTCCCACACGGCCCAATGCGATATCGCAGAAGTAAATTGCGCAGCGTTGCGGTCATTACTGGAAGGCCTGACGTCGCCGGGTGCCTGGTCTACCGAGCCGGCCGGGATGGATGTGGGGAGCTTCATGTCAAGTGTTACGGGGCCGGGTATCTTGATGCAATCGTCGGTTCAGATGTCGCAGCGCAACTTGGCGATCATCTCCGACCGCTATCTCAACCTGAATCTGCATCTTGGTTACCATTTCAATCAGGTTGACAGCTATCTCTCCGAAACTCGCAATGATAACTATATGTATTTCCGCTTTGCCGGCGGGGTGACCGACAGCATCAGACGCTCCCGTCGCGCCAGGATGATCTCCACCATCCTCCAGAAGTTCGATTTCATGGTGGAGATCGCAGGAGATTTTATCATCGCCAGGCTCAAGAAATTCGAGCGCCAAGCATTGCTTGACCGGCACTGGATGCTCGGATATCTGATCGGATTTACCAGGCAGATGGATGTCAGTATGCGCGATGACTCCATGGTAGAGAAAGGCGTTGACAAGTTCATGAAAACCATTCTTAAACACAAAACTTGTTAAGTTTGGGGGGGTAGAAAACGTGGGTAAGAATATTGAGGTCTTGGTGCTCGATGATGAAGCAATTGTCTGCGAGAGACTTAAGGAGTTTCTGGAAGACAAAGGCTTAAAGGTGGAGGCATTTACTGAAAGCGCAAGAGCCGTTGCCCGCCTGCGAGAGAAAAAGTTTGATGTCGTCGTGACAGATATGAAAATGCCTGGCCCCACCGGTATGGATGTATTGAAATTCATCAAGGGGGAGCAACCGTCTACGCAGGCGATCGTTATCACGGCCTATGGAGCCATCGAAAATTTCAGGGAAACCGAGGCACTGGGCGCGTACGATTACGTGACCAAGCCTTTTCAGCTCGCCAATATTTATAACCTGATTGTTAAAGCCGCCAAACACGCCAAAAAGGAACAGGCATAATTATGGACAGGATCATTGAAATTTGCGTCGTTGACGATGAGCCGATCGTTTGCAATCGGCTCAAGCCGATGCTGGAAAAAAGCGGTTGTCGGGTGGAGGTTTTTACCGACAGCAAAGCCTCCCTGGAAAGGCTTTCTGAAAAAAAATTCGATATTCTGATCACCGACCTGAAGATGAAGCCCCCGGACGGGATAGAGCTGCTCCACTTCACCAGAAATACCTACCCTGAAACAAGAGTGATCATCATCACCGGGTTCGCTACCATTGAAACGGCCCGGGATGCCCTGAAGGGCGGCGCGGTCGACTTTATCGCCAAGCCTTTCCACATAGGCCAACTGCGTGATCTTGTCCTCAAGATCTCCGTTGAAATTCAACAGGGGCAATAAGAAGGGAGGATGGCATGAGTTGTATTACCATTTCCAGAGGGTCGTATAGTTACGGGAAGGAAATCGCCGAAAAGGTGGCGGTCAGACTGAAGTACGAATGCGTGGGGAGAGATGCCCTGCTCGATGCCTCGGAAACCTTCAATATTCCTGAGATAAAACTTCTTGAGGCGATACGTGATGCCCCCTCCATCCTGGGACGCTTCACCTACGGAAAGGAGAGATATATTTCCTATATCCAGTCCGCCTTGCTGAATAAAATGCAGAAAGACAATATTGTTTATCATGGCCTGGCCGGTCACTTCTTCCTGAAAAATATCTCCCATGTTCTCAAGGTTCGAATTATCGCTGACCTTGAGGATCGCATCGCCTACAAGATGAAACTCGAGGGGAACCTTTCCCGCGAGGCGGCCCAACGACTCCTGAAGAAAATCGACGAAGAGCGCGTCAAGTGGAGCCAGCACCTTTATGGCATCGATTCCCGGGATTCGAGCCTGTATGATCTGGTTGTTCATATTAAAACCCTTACAGTGGAAGATGCCGTGGACATCATTTGCAATACGGCCCGCCTGGAGCATTTTCAAACCACCCCGGAATCGCAGCAGGCCATGAAGGATCTGGTTACGGCCGCATCCGTCAAAGCAGCTTTGGTACCGTTTGTTCCCGACGTTGAGGTATCCTGCTCCCATGGCAACGTCCAATTGTCCTTACGAGTTAGCAAATACGGCAAAAACAGCATGACCGGCGAAATAGAAAAAATCACCAGGACCGTTAAAGGGGTTGAAAATATCGAGATACGCGTTCATCCAACTTCGGATTTTGGCGGATGAAGCGCGCCCGCGATTTCCGGCGGGACCTCGATGAAACCTTAACAGGCTGAACCTTCCTCCCTCCCTGTTCCTCCTCGAAACTTGGCGTGTGCGCAGGATTTGTGTTGCCTCCATTGCCGGCGAGAGCATACTGTATACCGCCGGTGAGATGCCGTCGGAAGCGGCATCCGTGCGGGTCAGCGTGGCGGAACGTGGTTCGTGAGGCGGATCGGGGTAGTCAGACCGCGAAATCAATTTTCTTCAATTGGCGGGGACCCTACGGTACACAATAAGGCGACCGGGGGCCGGACCTCCTCCATCTATCCCTTCCGTCTCGACACCCGACGTGTGCACGGGTTTCGGGTTGCATCCCATCTCCTGGCATGTATACTGTATACATACAGCGGAGGAGTTGGGGAGTGAACATGCATTAAATGCCAGGGTGAGACGCATGCTGGATAAAGGGTATCGGAAATTACGCTGGAAGATCATCGCGGCCACGCTCTGTTTTTCACTCATTCCGCTGTTTGTTCTGGGATTCACCATCTACTACCAGTTTCGTGAATCATACACGGAAAAGATCCTTCAGAACCTGCGGACCCTGGCGGAAAACAGGCGAAATGCGATCGATTTGTTCCTGGACGAGCGTGTCTCGCAGTTGACGACATTGGCCTACACGCAGAGATACAGCGAACTGCAGGACATGCAGTATCTGGAGAAGGTCTTTACCCTGATGCAAATGCGCTCCAAGTCCTTTATCGACCTGGGCATCATTGATCAGGATGGGAATCATGTGGCCTATTCCGGTCCCTATAAGTTGAGGGGATTGAATTACAGGAATGAAGAATGGTTTCACGAGGTCATGCTCCGGGGGGTGTACATCAGCGACGTGTTCATGGGGTTCCGCAAGTTTCCTCATTTCATCATGGCGGTCATGCGCCGCGAGGGAGACAGGAGCTGGATCCTCCGCGCGACGATCGACACCAATATCTTCGATGCCCTGGTCAAGGAGGCCCAGGTGGGGGAAACGGGGGATGCGTTCGTCATCAACAAGGAGAACATCCTTCAGACCACCCCACGTTTCTCCGGCACTCTCCACAGCAAGGCCCCCTATCCTAAATATTCACCATCCAGCAATACTCGCGTTGAAGCGCTGAAGGCCAACGGAGGCCAGATCCTTCTGGCCACCACATCCTTCAAGAACAAGGAATGGCTGCTCGTCGTTCAGGAGGACCCAACGGTGGAGCTGCTGCCCCTTTTCCACGCGCTGAATATGGCGATCATGCTGGTCATCGGGGGCATTTTGCTGATCACCACGGGAGCCGTTCTGGTTTCGCGTGCCATACTGCAGCAGTTGATTCGGGCCGATCGCGAAAAGGCCATTCTGGATTCAAGCCTGATGCAATCGAGCAAAATGGCCGCCCTGGGAAAGATGGCGGCGGGCATCGCTCACGAAGTGAACAATCCGCTGGCGGTCATCAAGGAAAAAGTCGGCTGGGTCAAGGATCTGCTTGTCGAGGAGGATATCGCAAAGAGTAAAAACTTTACGGAATTTCAGGATGCCATGACGAAAGTCGAATACCACGTCGAGCGGGCCAAGAAGGTGATCCATCGATTGCTGGGCTTTGCACGGCGCATGGAACCGGTGGAGGAGAAGGTCAATATCAACAAGATACTGAGCGAAACCATCGGTTTTCTGGAAAACGATGCCCGCTATAAGAACATTGAGATCAAAACCGACTTTTCGGAGAAGCTGCCTGAAACGATCAGCGATTCGTCCCAGATTCAGCAGGTCTTTCTCAATATACTCAATAATGCCGTTGATGCCATCGGCAAGGATGGCGAAATTCAAATCAGAACCAGCTCTGTTTTGAAAGATAAAGCGAAAGGATACACCCCCTTCGAATTTCAACAGGAAGGCTTACGTGACCAGGAGATAGAGGTCTGCATATCGGACAATGGACCTGGAATCCCCCATGAGACGCTCCAGAGGATTTTTGACCCGTTTTTTACCACCAAGGAGGTCGGGCGAGGGACCGGCCTGGGTCTCGCGATCAGTTACAGCATTGTTGAAAAGCTGGGGGGCAGAATTATGGTGGCCAGTGAACCAGGGAAAGGCGCCACCTTCACAATTTATTTTCCCGTACGGGGGGAGTAGCAGGCTGGAGGCGGCAGTAGAACCTGGTTCCCTGATCTGGAAGGAGTAGTTGAATGGAAGATCTCAAGGTCCTGGTCGTTGATGATGAGGCCGATTTTCTGGAGACCATCGTTATGCGTCTGCGGAGACGCAAAATAGATGCCTACGGTGTTGACGGCGGAAAAAAAGCGCTCGAAATCGTCGGAAACGAACGCTTTGATGTGGTGGTTCTGGACGTCCTGATGCCTGGCATGGATGGGATCGAGACGCTGAAATTGCTCAAGAAGAAGGATCCTTTCATCGAGGTGATCATCCTCACGGGCCATGCCACCGTCGATACCGCCGTGCAGGCGCTTCGGCTCGGGGCGTTCGATTACCTGACCAA
>Ga0209048_10002987_pt1 | contig 16579 bp, 13 predicted proteins | sample FrelakmetCRP12CR_FD_187146 | JGI IMG/M metagenome (GOLD analysis project Ga0209048, IMG submission 187146) | Freshwater lake sediment microbial communities from the University of Notre Dame, USA, for methane emissions studies - CRP12 CR (SPAdes)... | ecosystem: Environmental > Aquatic >... | reverse complement strand
CAGCCAACAGCGTTTCTGGTTCTAGCGAGGCGGGCGTCGTCGCCGGACATGCTGGGCGGTCCGAGGCCCGCCTCGCTAGGCATCATCTCTCTCGTCTCGCATCCCGAGGTGCAGCCCGGTGTCCTCCAGGCGGATGGTGTGGTGACCAATGAGGTCGCGGAGGAGACGGCGGACGGCGCCGAACTGGTGGCCGGGAACGGAAAGGCGCGTGGCCGTCCGCCCGTTGCGCCAGGCGAGGAGCAGCACCGGCTCGGCCTCCTCGTTCCAGCTCATGGCCCCGATGCGCGAGTAGCGGACGAAACGCCGGTCGCTCCAGATGCCGTCGCGGTAGAAGCCGCGCTCGATCCGACCCGACAGGGGGACGATGCCCGCGTAGTAGACGAACATCATGCCGACGCCGAAGGTCTGCTCGACGACGCCGGGACGCAGCAGCAGGTCGTAGATGAAGAGGAAGCCGAGCGCCACCCCGATGCCCACCTGCATCTGGTAGAGCTGGGGGCGCTTCCCGGACCAGGTGAGGAGCGAGGTGCGGCGCCGCCGCCAGTAGCGCGCCTGTTCGGCGAGCCCGAGCAGGTTGGCGACCAGGAACCCGACGCCGAAGAGGAGCAGCAGCCGAGCCATGGGCCGGCCGACCTCAGGCGGGTTCGGCCACCGACGCCAGCGTCGGGTCGAAGCAGCTGCGGCAGCGGGCCTCGTAGGTCCCCTGCGCGCCGAGCAGGACGCGGTCTTGGCTGGCCACGAGGCGCTGCGTGTGGTTGGCGGGGTTGCCGCACACGACGCAGATGGCCAGCGTCTTGGTGATGTACTCGGCGATCGCCAGCAGCTGCGGCATCGGTTCGAAGGGCTTCCCGAGGTAGTCCTGGTCGAGGCCGGCGACGATCACCCGCTTGCCCTTGTTGGCGAGCTCGTTGCAGACGGCCGGCAGGTCGGCATCGAAGAACTGTCCCTCGTCGATGCCTACGACCTCGGCATCCTCGTCGACCTTCGTGAGCAGCGCCTTGGAGTTCGCGACGTTCTCCGAGGCCATCCGCATGTCGCTGTGCGAGACGATCTGGTGATCGCTGTATCGGTCGTCGAAGGTCGGCTTGAAGATCTGCACCTTCTGCCGCGCGATCTGCGCGCGGCGCAGGCGGCGAATCAGCTCTTCGCTCTTGCCGCTGAACATGCTGCCGGTGATCACCTCGATCCACCCGGCGTGCTTCGAGCGTGGAACGTCCATGGCGCTGTCCCTGGCCCCTCGTCCGCGGGCTAGGCCCGCGACTGATACTCGCCGGTCTCCGTGTTCACGCGGATCCGGTCACCTTCGCTGACGAACGGGGGCACCTGGACGACGAGGCCGGTCTCGAGCTTCGCGGGCTTGAGCTGCGCGCTGGCCGTGGCGCCCTTGATGGCCGGCGATGTCTCCACGACCTTGAGGTCCACCGTCGGAGGCAGTTCGATGCCGACCGCCTCGCTGCCGTAGAACTCCATCTCGATCACCGACTCGGCGACCAGGTAGTTCATCGCATCGCCCAGCACTTCCTCGGTCAACGCGATCTGCTCGTACGTCTCGGTGTCCATGAAGTGGAAGGACGTGCCGTCGCCGTACATGTACTGCATCGACTTCTCGTCCAGCGTCGCGCGCTCGATCTCGTCCTCGGACCGCAGCTTCTGGTCGGCAAGCGCCCCCGTGCGGATGTTGCGCAACTTCACGCGGACGAACCCGCGCAGGTTCCCCGGCGTGACGTGTTGGAGTTCCAGGACCCTGAAGAGGTTCTCCCCCACCTTGATCAGCATTCCCTTGCGGAGTCGTGTCGCTTGCATGGCCTCACCTGGCGACCACCCCGCGCGTCGCGGGGCCAGCCAATAGCGTTTCTGGCTCCAGCGAGGCCTGCCCGTCCGCCGATTCACGTGTGGCGGTCCGAGGCACGCCGCGCTGGAACAGGAGATTCGGCCCCCCCCCGGCGCCTGGGGGCAGGCGGAACCGCGGCTCGCGCGCACGCCTTTCAATTGGTCGCGACAGCCGATCGTTGATTGTAGCACAGGGATTCCCGGGACCTTCGGTCGCGGTCTCATGCTAGGATGGGGTGTGGCTTCCACCCGCTGGGACCCGCTGCAGGATCTGCTGGCGCTCCACGAGCGCATCAACCGCCTGGCCGGCACGGACGAGCCAGGCTGGATGCCGCCCGTGGACCTGTACGAATCCTCCGAGCGCTACGTGGTCACGGTCGAAGTCGCCGGCCTCTCGCGCGAGGACATCCAGATCCAGGTCCAGGACGGCAAGCTCACCCTCAAGGGGGAGCGGCCGCCGCGCGACTCGCAATCGGCGCGGTTCGAGCGGGTCGAACGCGGTCACGGCCGCTTCGCGCGCACGTTCGTCCTGCCGCACGCCGTGAACGCGTCGGCTGTCACGGCCGACCTGCAGAACGGCGTCCTCACCATCTTCGTCCCCAAGGCGTTCGACCGCCGCCGGATCGACATCGAGTAGACGACTTCGCTCCCCGCGACCAGGCAACCACAGATCACAGAGAACACGGATACGCCGGAGCGTCACGCGTACGTGACGCATCGCCCGCATCCCCGCAAGATGCTACGCTATCTGACGCAGGGGAATGACCATGCTGAGAAGAACCGCATACGGAATCGCCCTCGTCTTTGCCGGCTTCCTTGCCGGCCTCGTCCTGACCGGTCGCCTGCGTACCGCCACCGACGGGCTGGCCGCGCAGCCGCCAGGTAACTCGGCTGCGCGAGCCGCGGCGGGCGCCGCCCAGCCGGCGGCCGCCGGCGCGCCGGGCATCCCGGATTTCAGCGATGTCGCGAGCCGCGCCGTCGGCGGGATCGTCAACATCTCGGCGATCGCCGTGGTGAAGACGTCGAATTCGCCGTTCGCGAACGACCCGGTCTTCCGCCAGTTCTTCGGCGACTCCGACGAGTGGTTCGGGTCGCGGTTCGAGCAGGCGCCCAGCCTCGGGTCCGGCGTCATCATCTCCTCCGACGGCTACGTCGTCACCAGCAACCACGTCGTGGCCGGGAACGTCCGCGAGATCACGGCGGTGCTGCCGGACAAGCGCGAGGTGAAGGGGGTCATCGTCGGCCGGGACCAGATGACGGACATCGCCGTCGTCAAGATCAACGCGCGCAACCTGCCTGTGCTGCCGTGGGGCGATTCGTCGAAGCTCAGGGTCGGGCAGTGGGTGCTCGCGATCGGCAGCCCGTTCGCGCTGAACCAGACGGTGACGCTCGGCATCGTGAGCGCGATCGGCCGGACGGGCGTGGGGCTCGCCGACTACGAGGACTTCATCCAGACGGACGCCGCGATCAACCCGGGCAACTCCGGCGGCGGCCTGGTTGACGCGCGCGGCGACGTCATCGGCATCAACACCGCCATCATGAGCGAGTCCGGCGGTTCCCAGGGCGTGGGCTTCGCCGTGTCGAGCAACCTGGCGCACCGCATCGCCGACGACCTGATCAAGTACGGCGAAGTGCGCCGCGGATCGATCGGCGCCCTCACCGTGCGGACCCTGACGCCGTATATCGCCGCGCAACTCGGCATGGCGCAGACAGCGCGCGGCGTGATCGTGCTCCGCATGGCGAGAGCATCCTCGGCCTACCAGGCCGGCATCCAGCCGGACGATGTCATCGTCTCGTTCAATGGCGAGCGGGTGGAGACCAGCGAGCAGCTCACGAAGTTGCTGGCCGACTCGAAGATCGGCGGCACCGCGACGATCGAGGCCATGAGGCAGGGCCGCAGGTTGACCGTCAAGGTGCCGGTCACCGGGCTCGGCGCGAGAACGCGGTGAACGGCATCCGCCCGGCCTTCTGGTCCGTGTGCCTACTGGCCGTCGCGTGGCCGGCATCGGCCGAGCGTCTCTCGGCCGACGTGACGCCGCTCCACTACCAGCTCACGGTCACGCCGGACTTCGGCACGGGGACGTTCGACGGCAACCTCACCATCGACCTGCAGGTGCAGAAGGCGACGAACCGCGTCACGCTTCACGCCGTCGATCTCGAGATCTACCGGTCGGAGATCACGCTGCCCGACGGCCGCTCGCTCTTCCCCACGGTCACGACCGACGGCGCCGCGCAGACGGCGACCTTCACGGTGACGACGCGGCTGCTGCCCGGAACCCTCAAGCTGCGGGTGGAATACGGCGGCAGGCTGCGGAGCGACGGCCGCGGGTTCTACCTGGTGCGGGCCAACGGGCGGAAGTACGTCTTGAGCCAGATGGAGGCCACCGACGCGCGACGGGCGTTTCCCTGCTTCGACGAACCGGCGTTCAAGGCGAGTTTCGCGGTTTCCGCGGTGGTGGACGAACGCCTCACCGCCATCTCGAACGGCAAGCTGGTGTCGGACACGCCGGGGCCGAAGTTCGGCAAGCACACGCTTCGATTCGGGACGACCCCGAAGATGTCATCGTATCTCGTCGCGCTCGCCATCGGCGACTTCGGGTGCATAGAAGGCGCGGCCGAAGGCATCCCGGTCCGCGTGTGCGCCGTCTCCGAGAAGAAGGACCTGGGCCGCTTCGTGCTCGACGTCGCCGAACGCGTCCTCCGCTTCGACACCCAGTACTTCACGTTCCGCTATCCGTTCAGGAAGCTCGACCTGCTGGCGGTGCCCGGGAACTTCCCGGGCGCGATGGAGAACGCCGGCGCCATCTTCTTCGACGAAGGGTTGCTGGTCGATCCGGGCGACGCACCCGAAGAGGCGCTCGCCCGCACGGCCGAGGTCGTCTCGCACGAGATCGCCCACCAGTGGCTCGGCGACATCGTGACGCTGAAATGGTGGGACGACCTGTGGCTCAACGAAGGGCTGGCGACGTGGATGGCGCCCAAGGCCCTGCAGGCGTGGAAGCCGCAGTGGCGCCTCGACTTGTCGGACGTCGCGAAGGCGGGCAACGCGATGCGTTCCGACTCGCTGCGATCCACGCGGGCCGTCCGCACCGTAGTCGCCACCGAGGCGGAGATCGAGGAGTCGTTCGACCAGATGGCCTACGACAAGGCGGCTGCCTTGCTGCGCATGGTCGAGGCGTGGGTCGGCCCCGAGGCGTTCCGCTCGGGCCTCAACGCGTTCGTCCGTGCGCGCGCCTACGACAGCGCGACCGGGGAGGAGTTGTGGAGCCAACTCGCGACCGCCTCGGGCGACCCGGTGGACCGGGTGATGCTCACCGCGGCCACCCGGCCGGGGGTCCCGGTGGTCGGCATCGACGCGTCGTGCGACGGCAGCGAAACGGTGTTGACCGTGACGCAGCAGCGATTCACGTTCGACGCGCCGGGCCAGGCGACGAACGCGGCTGCCTGGCAGATCCCGCTCGCGATCCGCGGCGTGAACGAGCGGTCGCCGACCTCCACGTCCACTCCGAAGCTGCTCACCGAGCCGCGCCAGACGTTCAGGATCGGAGGGTGCTTTCCGGCTGTGCTCGCGGACGCGGGTGCGGCGGGCTACTTCTATACGTCCTACCGGCCGGAGGCGCTCGCGTTTCTCGCGTCGGTCGCCCGCGAACGGCTCACGCCAGCCGAGCGGATCCGGTCGCTGAACGACGCCTGGACGCTCGCCGGCGCCGGCGTGCAGGACATCGGCGGCTACCTGGCGCTCGTGAACGCGCTCGCGGCCGACTCGACGCCGGAGGTCATCGAGGAAATCGCCGGCGGATTGACGTTCATCCGTGACTACGTGGTATCCGACCAGGGACGTGCGCCCTTCGAGGCGTGGGTCAGAAAGATGTTCGGCCCGGTCGCCGCCGATCTGGGCTGGCGGGTGGCCCCCGGGGAAAGCGCGGATCGCAAGCGGCTGCGCGCGGCGGTGCTCGGCATCCTCGGCGGTGCCGGGCGCGACCCCGACGTGCTCGCCACCGCGCGGACGCTTGCCGCAGCGCACCTGGCGGGTGCGCAAACGCTCGACCCTTCGCTGGGGTCGCTCGTGACGCGGCTCGCCGCGCGCGACGCCGACACAGGCCTTCTCGGCCGCCTGCAATCGCTCGACGCGCAGGAGGCCATCGCCGGGGCTTCGGACCCGTCGTTCGTCACCCGCGCACTCGGTGACGCGCTGAAAGGCCGTGATGGAGAGACCCGTATCGCGGGCTCTCTGGCGGCAGCGCTCCAAAACCCCGCCGTGAACGCCCAGGCGTGGCAGTTCCTGAAATCTCGCTGGAGCGAGGTTCAGCCGAACCTCACCGCGGCCTTTGCGCTGCCGTCGGTCATCACTGCGGCTGGTACCTTCTGCGACGGCGAGGCGCGAGACGATGTTGCGCGGTTCTTCGCGGACAAGGCCACCGCGACGCCGCGCACGCTTCAACTCACCCTGGACCGGATCGACGCCTGCCGCGACGCGCGCCTGCGGCTCGAATCTCCGCTGGTGGAGTGGTTGAAGACGCCGGGCCGCGTACCCTGAGCCCGTTCCCCCCCGATACCGCCGGGCACCCGATCACATAGCACCGCCACAGGTGCTCCTTGCCCGAGCTGATCCCGATCCGCGAGCTCCACGCGACTGCGGGCAGGCTAATGCCGCGATCCTCGAGCGAGATTCGACGGCCGCACAGATCCGCGCGGTTGCCTGCCAGCGTGATGCCCATCGCCCGGGCGAGGCTGCCTGGGCCGCGGCAGAGTTCGTGATCGGGGATCCTCCGGCTTCCACGCCGGTCCGGGCCGCGCCGACGCTGCATCAACTCGAGACCGTCGAGCGGCATCAGCGCCCGAACCAGGACCGCCGCGGGCTGTCCATCCGCCTCGGTCACGACGTTGAACAGGTTGTGAACGCCGTAGCTCAGGTAGACGTAGGCGAAGCCGGGTGGGCCGTAGAGCGGCTGGTTGCGGGCGGTCGGACCTGGTGCGGCGTGGCAGGCCGGGTCCGCCTCGCCGATGTAGGCCTCGACCTCGACGATCGCCCCCGCGGTGGTTCCGTCCGCGCTGCGGTGGACCAGCACCTTGCCGATGAGCTCCCGGGCGACGGTCAACGTCGGCCGGTCGTAGAACGCACGTGCCAGCGTCATTGGGGTCCAGCTAGCCTCAATGTGACAATACGACTGGCGGCTGGCGACTTGCGGCTTGCGACCGGCCGCAGGTCGCCAGTCGCAGGCCGCCAGTCGTACTGTCACATCAAGCCTAACACCGTGCGCAGGTACTGGCCCGTGTGCGAGGCTTCCACGGAGGCGACCTCTTCCGGCGTGCCGGACGCGACAATCCACCCGCCGTCTTCGCCACCCTCCGGGCCGAGATCGATGATGTGATCCGCCGTCTTGATCACGTCGAGGTTGTGCTCGATGACGAGCAGCGTGTGCCCCGCCTGCAGCAGCTTGCGAAACGCCGCCAGCAGCTTCGCGATGTCGTCGAAGTGCAGCCCCGTGGTCGGCTCGTCGAGAATGTAGAGCAGCCGGTCGCCTGTGCGCGACGCCAGGTGCGCGGCGATCTTGATGCGCTGCGCCTCGCCGCCCGACAGCGTCGTGGCCGGCTGGCCGAGCCGCAGGTACCCGAGGCCGATTTCGTCGAGCAGGTGGAGGCGCCGGAGCACCTTGGGCGAGCCCGCAAAGAACGTGAGCGCCTCGCGCACCGTCATCTCCAGCACCTGGTGCACGTTCCGCCCGCGGTAGCGGACGTCGAGCACCTGCGGCTTGAACCGCTTTCCGTCGCACTGCTCGCACGGGACGAACACGTCGGCGAGGAACTGCATCTCGACTCGAATCTGTCCCTCGCCCTCGCACGCCTCGCACCGCCCGCCCGCGACGTTGAAGGAGAAGTGGCTGGCCGTCAGCCCGCGCGACCTCGCGTCCTTCGTTGAAGCGAACAGCTCCCGGATCGGGTCGAACGCCTTGAGGTACGTCACCGGGTTCGACCGCGGCGTCCGTCCGATCGGGGCCTGGTCCACCAGCACCACGTCGCCGACGTGCTCCGCGCCCTCCAGGCCGCGGTGGGCGCCAATCTTCTTCTCCCAGTCGCCCTTGAGCCGCTTGATGGCGGGGTAGATGATGTCGTGCACGAGCGTGGACTTGCCCGACCCGCTCACGCCCGTCACGCACGTCAGCACGTTGAGCGGAATGGCGACGTCGATCGTCTTCAGGTTGTGCTCGCGCGCGCCCAGCACGCGAATCCGGTGGACGCCGCCTCGCCGGCGCTCGCGCGGCACGGGGATCGTCAGCTCGCCGCGCAGGTAGCGCGCAGTCAGCGATCGAGGCTCCTGCATCAGCCCGTCGAGGGCGCCCGAATACACCACACGGCCGCCCTGCTCGCCGGCGCCCAGGCCGAGGTCCACGATGTGATCCGCGACGCGGATCATCTCCGCATCGTGCTCGACGACGATCACCGTATTGCCCTGATCGCGCAGCTGATGGAGGATGGCGATGAGCCGCCCGTTGTCCCGCGGGTGCAGGCCGACCGACGGCTCGTCCAGCACGTAGAGCGTGCCCACCAGCGCCGACCCGAGCGACGTCGCCAGGTTGATCCGCTGCGACTCGCCGCCGGACAGCGTGGACGACAGCCTGTCGAGCGTCAGGTAGTCGAGCCCGACTTCGCTCAGGAACCGCAGGCGGCGGCGGATCTCGTTCATCACCTTGTCGGCGATGGCCGCCTCGCGCCCAACGAGGCCGAGGTCGCAGAAGAAGCGCAGGGCCTCGCGGACCGTCAGCGCGCACAGCTGGTCGATCGTCCGGCCGCCGACCTGCACGTCGCGCGCCTCGCGGCGCAGCCTCGCGCCGCCGCAGTCCGGGCACGTCTGGTAGCCACGGTAGCGGCTGAGGAACACGCGGACGTGCACCTTGTACTTCTTCCGCTCCAGCCAGGCGAAGAAGCCGCGGACCCCCGCGTACTCGCCGCCGTCCCCGTCCATGACGAATCGCTTCTCGTCGTCGGTCAGGTTGGCCCACGGCGCGTCGAGCCGGACGCCGCCCGCGCGCGCGGCGCGCTTCAGCTCGGCCAGGTTCGCGCGGTAGTGCGGCTTGCTCCACGGCTCGATGGCGTTGTCCTGGATCGAGCGCGTCGGATCGGGGACCACGAGGTCGGTGTCGAGCTCGATCACGTTGCCGAAGCCGTGGCAGGTCGGGCAGGCGCCGAACGGGTTGTTGAACGAGAACAGGCGCGGCTGGGGATCCTCGTAGGTGATGCCGCAGGCGCGGCACTCGAATCGTTCCGAGAACACGTGCAGGCGCGGTTCGCGCGCCCTGTCGGCGCGAGCTTCTCCCGCCGGCAGTTCCAGCGCGAAGGCCGCGCCGCCACCTTCTCCATAGGCGGTCTCGACCGAGTCGGTCAGCCGCGTCAGCATGTCGGCCTGCACCCGCAGGCGATCGACGACGACGTGCAGGACGGTCTGGTCCTTCAGCAGCGACACTTCCACATCGTCGAACGACACGGCGGCTCGCCCGTCCACGAGCAGGCGGCCGAACCCCTTCCGACGCAGGATCTCCAGCGCCTCGGTCACCGGATCGACACCGTTGCCGTTGGCCCCGTTCCAGCCGTTACCGTCCCGGCGGGCGTCCGCAGAGCCGCCGTCGAGCGCCGGGTCGAGTTCGAGCCCTCGCGCCTCGCTCACCTCGTCCGCCGGCTCTGCGCCGTTGCCGGAGACGGGTCTGGGCGCGGCGACGACCGGCATCTCGAAACCGACGATCAACCGGGTCCCCTCGGCAAGCTGGGCCAGCCGGAGGGCCACGACCTCGGGGCTCTCGCGGACGACCTCCTGCCCGCATCCCCGGCAGTACGTGCGGCCGACGCGCGCGTAGAGCAGCCGGAGGTAATCGTGGATCTCGGTAGTCGTGCCGACCGTCGAGCGCGGGTTGCGGACGCTGTTCCGCTGCCGGATCGCGATGGCCGGCGACACGCCGTCGATCGCGTCCACATCCGGCTTCTCCATTCGCTCGAGGAACTGCCTGGCGTAGGCGGAGAGCGACTCGACGTACCTCCGCTGGCCCTCCGCGTAGATCGTGTCGAAGGCGAGCGACGACTTCCCCGACCCGCTCACGCCCGTCACGACGATCAGGGCGTTCGGGGGCAGGGTGAGGTCGATGTTCTTGAGGTTGTGCGTGCGGGCGCCCCGAATCACGAGTTCGGCGGACGCCCCCGCGGTCGGCTCGGACATGACAGAGGGCCTACTGCGGCGTGTTCGCGGAGTGCCGCAAACCAGCCATGGTACCGCAGCACGGGCCCACGTTCAACCGGGGGGCACCGAAGAGTTACTTCGCGGGCTTCTTCTTGGCGGTCCAGTTGACGACCATCTGGCCGCCGCCGTAGTCCAGGCTGCCGGTGAACTGCCCCTCGGCGAGGGATCCGGTCATGACGATGCCGGCGCCGTCCACGTAGGTGAACGCGATGGTCAGCTTGCCATCGGCCCAGGAGCCCTGGGTGATCGGCGTCGAGCCTTGCGGCCCCGCCACGTCGCCGGTGACCTTGTCCTTGTCGAGCTTCAGCGTCATCCCGAACGCGGTCGCTCCGTCCGGCAGATCCACGACGCCTTCCCACTCGCCGCTGATCTGATCGGCGGCCGCAGCCTTGTCCTTGTCCTGCGCCGGCGGAGTCTTCTGCTGTGCGCCCGCCTGGGCCCACGATGGCGCGGCCGCCACCAGGCTGAATCCGACGACGACAGCCACGAACAACCCTATGTGTTTCATCATGGACTCCTCCAGGAACAAGGCGCGCACCGCGCAGGCGCCCCTCAGCAGGCGGCGTTTGCGCGGCCGCGAGCCGGTGGTCGCGAGCCGCCAGCCGGATCGAGCTTACACGAGCACCGACTGATAGGCGAAGAGCGCCGGCGAGCCGCCCGTGTGGACGAAGAGGACGTGCTCACCCTTCTTGAACGTCCCGCGACGGATCAACCCGATGAGCCCCGCCATCGTCTTGCCAGTGTAGACCGGATCGAGCAGGATGCCCTCCACCTGCGCCAGCATCCGCACCGCCTCGACCATTTCCGGGGTTGGCAGCGAATAGCCCGGCCCCACCCAGTCGCCCAGCGCGGTGATCGCCTCCCGCGGGATCCCGCCCGTGACATACAGGAGTTCCGCCACCTCCTGCGCGAGCTTGTGGACGTTCGGCTCCTGTTCTTCGCGGGTGCGGCGCACGTTGATCCCGGTGAGCGGGATGTGGCTGTTGTTGCCGATCAGGCCGCAGATCAACCCGGCGTGCGTGCCGGTGCTGCCGCTCGCGCACACGATGTGGTCGAGTCGGATGCCGAGCTCGTGGGATTGAGCGAGGATCTCCTCGGCGCACGAGACGTAGCCGAGCGCCCCGAGGGCGTTCGATCCGCCGCCCGGGATGATGTACGCCTTGCGGCCGAGCACGGCCACCTGGTCGGCCACCTTCTGCATCTCGGCCGCAAGGTCCGCCCCGGCCTTCACCACGGTCACCGCCTCGACGCCCAGCAGCTTGAACAGGAAGTTGTTGCCGCTGGCATCGGGGTTGTAGCTGCCCGCTACGCGCTCTTCGAGCACGAGACGGCACTTGAGACCTTCCTTGACCGCCGCCGCGAGCGTCAACCGGCAGTGATTCGACTGGACCGCGCCGCAGGTGATGAGCGTATCCGCGCCCTTGGCAAGGGCGTCGGCCACGAGGAACTCGAGCTTGCGGGTCTTGTTGCCGCCGCCCGCCAGGCCCAGCAGGTCGTCGCGCTTGATATAGATGTCGGGGCCGCCGAGCAGGGCCGAAAGCCGGTCGAGCTTCTCGAGGGGCGTCCAGCCCTGGGTGTAACGGCGGCGGGGAAAACGTGCGAGATGCATGATGTTGATGGCTCCTGGTCATCGAGAGGACGTTACAGGGTACCACGCGGCGTGTAGAATCTGAAGGGTATGGCGAGCCACCTGACGCTGACGCGGGTCTGGCGCATCGTGAGAGAAGTGGACCTCCAGGCGATCCGGCGTGAAGCCGAGCGCCGCGTCCACGTGCTGATCATCGGCGAGGACACGTTCGACACCGACGAGATGGCCGTCCGGCTGGCCGAGGGAGGGGCCGACCCGACGCCGTGGCTGACGGCGGTCGACGCCCCGTTGGCGGCTTACGCGTCCGAGCGCAGGACGTCCGGGCGCCGCGAGTCGTCCGCGGACGACCCCGATGTGGTGATCACGATCCTCCGCGGCAAGGAGCAGTCGCCCGACATGAAGGCGGCGCGGCGGCGGTGGTCGGCGCGCAAGGTCCACCTCGTCACCGTCTCGGTCGGCGGCGGCGGGCGGCCGGGCACCGTGACCGGCGACGGCGGGTCGGCGCATGTCGCGATCGACCGGCTCGACGGGGACGGCTTCCGCGCGATCGTCGACGCGCTGTTCACCGTGGTGGAACCGGAGCAGCGCCTGGGCCTCGCGCGCCAGTTCCCCGCCCTGCGGCCGAAGGTGTTCGAGGCGCTGATCGACGAGACCGCGCGCGCCAACGCCGGCTACGCGTTCAGCACCGGCCTCGCGGAGATCATCCCGCTCCTGGACCTCCCCCTCAACATCGGCGACATCATCGTGCTGTCGAAGAACCAGCTGATGATGAGCTACCGGATCGCACTGGCCTCCGGGAAGACGGGCCAGCCCCGCGAGCTGATTGGAGAGATCGTCGGCGTCCTCGGAGGCGGCCTGCTGTTCCGCCAACTGGCTCGCCAGCTGGTCGGCCTCATCCCGGCGATCGGCCTCGTGCCGAAGGTGGCCATCGCCTACGGCGGCACCTGGGCGATCGGCCGCGCGGTCGTGCTGTGGGCGACCGAGGGGGCCAAGATCACGGCCGCGCGCCTCAGGGAGCTGTCACGCGAGGGCCTCGCCCGCGGCCGGAAGGTGGCCCGCGCGCTCCGCCGCGGCACGGAGCTCTCGGCGCCGCCCCGTGCCTGAGGCCGGGCGGACGACTCTGAATCGTGCACTCCTGTTCAGTGCGAGGCGGGCGAAGGCTCGAAGTAGTTCGTGTACTTCGACCACAGCTCCTCGGCCAGCTTCCAGTACCCCTCCACCGCGCCGTTCGCCATGTCGTTCGAGTACTTCGTCAGGAGCGCCCTGGCCTTCGCCGGGTCCTGCGCGAACAGGCGCGCCGCCCCCTCTTCGAACTTCGCCTGGTCGGCGAACGCCTTCGTCTCGATCGGCTCCCACACCTTCTGCACGTCCTTCACCATGTCCTGCCACCGCAGCGTGGCCAGCTGGCTCACCTGGCGGTAGGCCCACCAGGCACAGTCGCGGCGGAACTTCGCGCGGCCGTCCACCATGTAGGACGCCGGCATCTCGGTGATGCCGATGTAGAAGGGAATGTGCGGCGTCGTCATCGGGTTGTCGTACCCGAGCCACACCACGCCGCCGATCGGGTTCGGCAGCCAGCCTCTCGACTGCGTCACCTGCAGGTAGGTCGCCCGCTTGCAGGCGATGGTCCGCTCCGAGGTGATGTTGAACGCGTCGAGGTAGTCCTGGCTCATGAAGGGGTTCGCGATCGGGTTCTTCGTCACCTTGCCGTCCTTGCCGATCTTGTTCAGCGACCGGATCATGTCGAACGGCGTGTCCTGGTAGGTGTCGCGGAAGATGTCGAGGACGTCTTTCACCGACAGCTTCTTCTCGGCCTTCACCGACAGCGGGTAGTGCTCCGAGTTCGGGTCGAGCCTGAGCGACGGCGCGATCCGGCTGAGCGCCCGCCACTCGCGGCGCCGGCTGCCCATCGCGGTGCGGGCTCCGTACGCCGTGCAGAACTCGAACGGCTCGCCGCTCTTCGCGCTCCAGTAGCCCATCTGCTCGGCCAGCGAGAAGACGTTGTCGGAGGCGAGGTAGTGGTCCTTGTCGGCGAGGTTCAGCTTCCGGATGCGCGGCGCGTTGGCCGACACGAACACGTGATCGTCGGGGATGCGGACCGCGGCCCACACGGCCCCCTTGTTCCCCGTCCCCGGCCCGAGGATTTCGAAGATCCACACCTCGTTGGTGTCGGCGAACGTGAACGCCTCGCCGTAGTCGTTGTAGCCGTACTGCTTCGTCAGCTCGTCGGCGATCCTGATCGCCTCGCGCGCCGTCTTCGCCCGCTCCAGCACCAGCCGGTACAGCTCGGGACAGTCGATGATCCCCTTGTTGCTCACCAGCTCGCGCTTGCCGCCGAACGTTGTCTCGCCGATCGCCAGCTGGTGCTCGTTCATGATCGGGTACGCTGCGTTGAGGTAGGCGTAGGTTTCGGCCACCTGCGGGATCTCCCCGGTCTCGATGCGCTCGGGGTCGTCCGGCCCCTTCGACATCTTGGGCTCGTAGTACACCTTGGCCATCTCGCCCGGCTTGTGCTTCCGGTTCGGCACCATGTTCATCCATGTGCGGTCGGTGGTGCTGTCGCACGAGTGCGAGGTCATCGTCGAACCGTCGACCGACGCCGCCTTGCCGACCAGCACGCTCGTGCAGCTTTCGCAGGTCGGGCAGACGAGATTCTCGCCGTCCTGTTGCCGCGCCGCGCTGCCCGGCAGCACAACCAGGCCGCACACGCCGATGGCGATCAACCCGACATGAAAATGACGCAGCATGTTCTCCCCCAACACACGGAGACCCCTACTTCACCAGTTCCGACGTCACCGTCGCGCCCTGCAGCTGCGGGCGGACGCCGACGAACTTCGCGACCCTGCGGCCGACCTTCACCACCCATACCGTCGTCTTCGCTCCGTCGTCCGGCGTGGACAGTTCGAGCTTGAACGTGTCGAACGTGCCTGCCGGCACCGTCACCGACTCGCTGCCCACCACCTGCAACTGCACCGTCCGGATCCTCTGGGCCTGGACGTCGAAGCTGCGGAACGCGATCGCGTAGCCCGGCGTCAGCCCCAGCGTGGCGATCGCCTGGTAGAGGCCGGCCGCGTCGTCGAACAGTTCGCCGCCGATCTCGACGCTGAACGGGCGCGCCAGTCCGTCGACGACGAACTGCCCCGTCGCCTTTCCGTCCTTGATCTCGTACTCGATCTGATTCGGCCCCTGGGTGAGCGTCCGTTTCTTCAGCTGGAGCGTCGTCTTGTCCACCAGCGCGCGGTCGATTACCGCGCCGCCCGGCGTCGTCCCGGACGCCGGGGTCACGGCCGTGTCCGTCATCAGCCAGCCGTCGGGATCGTCCTTGATCTCGGTGGTCACGGTCATCTCCCGGGCCTGGCCGCCGAGTGAGACCGTCGCACGGTAGGTCAGGGTTCCGGGCGTGAGCGGCACGGCCGGCTTCGGCGTGGTGAGAGCGGGCGCCGGAGCCGCCTTGTCGCCGGCTGCCTGGGCGGATGCCGACGGGGAGAGGATGGCAGAGGTGACGAGGACGAACGCGAGCGCGGCGGCGAACGAGCGACAGGACATGCCCTGTTCCTCCAGAATCGGCCGCCTGATTGTAACCCACGGCAGAGGCCGGAATTGAGAATTGCCTCCCGCTCAATCCCCCAGCGCGTGCCTGGCGGCAATCTGCGCCCGGCGCCGCCTGAGCGTGAGCCACTCGTACCGATTGTCGAGGCGTACTGCGCGGGCCTGGCGGAGGTCGGCGACGAGGTCTGGGTTGCGAAGCGTCGCCGTCACCCGGATTGCGGTCCCAGGCGACGTCGCCGCTTCAGCGCGGCGCGGCGCAAGGTGCAGCGTCGGGGCGTCCGACGGGGCGACCGACGGAAGTACGACGTGTCCGCCGTTCGGTGAAGAGGCGCAGCAAGCGGTTGCGTGTGTCATGCGGGCGAGTCTACGAGGCCGGTGTGACAGGGCAGGTCATATGCGCGTAGCCGATCTCGGACACATCTTCTCCCGCTCCTCGGCCGTTTCCTGCCGAATCGCGTCGTGGCGCGAGGGTTGCACCAGCGGGACGTCGACGAATCCCTCCGGGAACGAAGAGGGGCGCTGACGCACCTGCTGGTTGTCGTCGTGGGAGACGGAGTGTGCGACACGACACCCCAGACGTCTTGAACGGCCAAGGTCGATCCGAATGTGTCAAGTTCTGTCGAACGTCGCTTCCGCCGTTCAAGACGTCTGAAGCCCCGCGCACGCGCGGGGCCAGCCAGCAGCGTTTCTGGTTCTAGCGAGGCGGGCGTCGTCGCCGGACATGCTTGGCGGTCCGAGGCCCGCCTCGCTAGACCTCAGGCGCAGCCCTCTCGTCGCTGGTCCTCACCGGCGGCGCTTGTGGTAGACTGAGGATTCCGTCCGCGCGCCGTGCGCGCGATCGTGACCTCACGCCTTAGCCGGCGTAGCTCAGTTGGTAGAGCAGCTGATTCGTAATCAGCAGGTCGTCGGTTCGAGTCCGACCGCCGGCTCCAGTTTCGCAAAAAGACGTAATCTTGTAGGCTAAGCCTTCGGCCGAGATTTCCGGGCTAACACCGGGCTACCACTGGGCGGGCAGCGCCGGCCGCGTTAGCCCTATCTCGCCCAGCGATGCCGGCACTGAAGTTGTACGGCCGTGAGTCGTCGCAGATGAGCCGCGCTACCGCCGCCATCGCCGGGCCGCGCCCAGGCCCGCGAGGCCCATGCTCAACAGGACCAGCGTCGAGCCGGGGTCGGGAGCCGGAACAACAGTGAGTTCCACGTAATCGACTATCCATCCGTCCCCAATCATCCCGGCAGGAGCGAGCGCGAGAGTGATCGTGTCGTTGCCGGTAAGCAAGCCCAAATACGGCTGCAGGTTGAACGTGTCCTTTCGCGCGAAGTTACCTGCGGTGTCGCCGCACCACGAAACAGAAGCGCAATCGCCATTGGTGAGTGCGCCGACTAGC
>Ga0209048_10002986_pt1 | contig 16580 bp, 15 predicted proteins | sample FrelakmetCRP12CR_FD_187146 | JGI IMG/M metagenome (GOLD analysis project Ga0209048, IMG submission 187146) | Freshwater lake sediment microbial communities from the University of Notre Dame, USA, for methane emissions studies - CRP12 CR (SPAdes)... | ecosystem: Environmental > Aquatic >... | reverse complement strand
CCTGCCGCGGCGGGGCGTACCGCCGGCGCCGCGGTCGCAGCATGGATCGACGATCGGCGCGCGGTCCGTAGTGAGCCAGGCCCTGCGCTCGACCCTGCGCGACGGGTCGATGACGATGCGTTGCTCTGTCTCTGCGAAGACGTGCGCGTGCGCGACGTCCGCGCGGCGATCGCCGAGGGCTACCGCGACGTCGAGCTCATCAAGCGCCACACGGGCGCCTGCACTGGGCCGTGCCAGGGCAAGCTGTGTCACGCCGAGCTCCTGAGTTGCGCGGCGTCGTCCGGCCTCGAAGTTCGGCTGCCGACGGCGCGCCCCTTCGTGCGCCCCGTTCCGCTTGCGCTGTTTGGGGCGCCGCCCCGATGAGTGAGCAGGCGGACGTCGTCGTCATCGGCGGGGGTGTTTTCGGCCTCGGGATTGCGTGGGAGCTCGCGCGCCGGCGCCGGCGGCGGATCGTCGTACTCGAGCGGCGGTTCACCGGCTTTGGCGCTACGGGGCGCAACATTGGCAGGGTCCGCACCTCGCAGTTCACGTTGGAGCTCGCGACTTTCGCGAAGGCGGCCTTCGCGAAGCACCTGCGGCTCGCCGACGAGCTCGGTGCCAACACCCTTTTCTGGCGCCCTGGCTACGCGCTGGTCTTCTACGACGAGGACGAACTCGCGCAGATCGACGCCGTTTGCGCGATGCTCCGCGGGCTCAACCTCGAGCCGGAATTCCATCGCGGCGCCGCGGCCGTCGATCGCCTGCCGATCCTGGCGGGCGGCGAGCGCCCGGTCGGATGCCTGATTCGCCCGGACGGCGTCGTCCATCACGATGCGCTGCTCTATGCGTATCGGCGTGCGATTTCCGCGCTCGGGGTGACGCTATGCGAGCAGCGCGAGGTCCGATCGATCGTACGCAACGGAGGTCGCGTCGCTGGCGTCGAGACGGACGCCGGGACGATCGCGGCCCCGATCGTCGTGAACGCCACCGGCGGCTGGTCCCGTGAGATTTCCGCGATGGCGGGGGTTGCGGTCCCGAACGTGCCGCTGCGACGCGAAGTGATCGTCACCGACGCCTGGCGCCCGCTGATGGACACCATGATCACGTTCTACCGGCCGGTGGAAGGCTGGTTCCATCAGACGCTGCGAGGCGAGGTCGTGATCGGCGTGGTCGACCCGGAGGAACCGCAGGGACTCGAGCACGCGGCAACCCCCGAACACGCGTTCCGGGTCGCGCGCTACGCGCTGTCCAAGGCGCCCCGCTTGGGGCACCTGCGAGCGGTCCGGCAATGGGCCGGCGTCTACGACATGACACCGGACCGCAAGCCGATGGTTGGCCCTGTCGACGCGGCGCCCGGCTTCGTCCAGGCGAACGGCGACAACGGGCGTGGCATCGCGCTCATCCCCTATCTCGCCGAGCAGCTCGCCACGTGGCTTGACACCGGCACGCGGCCCGCATCGCTCGAACATTTCGACGCCAATCGGTACGCGGGCCGCGAAGACACGCCCGTCGTTGTTGGCGACTACTACGCCGCCTATCGGAAGGCGGCCCCCGAGGCCGCCGGCACGAGGTGACGCCGACGCCTGCCCAGCAAGAGGAACGGATCATGGATATTGACGCGAGAACGTTACCGCGCATCACCTACACGACGACGCCGGCGAACCTCGAGCCTGTGCACGCCTGGTTCGATTCGAACGTACCGCGCTTTCGCGCCGGTCTCGGTGCGGCGTGGCCGAACCGCATCGGGGGGGCCGACGTCAGCGACGGCAATGAGTACGTCGCAGCGAGCCCGCTCGACGCCCAAATGGTGCTCGGCCGGTTCGTCGAGGCGAGCCCTGATGCAATCGGCCGCGCCGTCGCGGCGGCGCGTGGTGCCTTCGAGCGCTGGGGCCGCACACCGTGGCAGGAACGCGTGGTCACGATGCGGCGCTTAGCGCGCGCGCTCGATGCGGCGAAGCACGAACTGGCGCTCGCCGTGATGTTCGAGGTCGGAAAGACGCGCCTCGAGGCCCTCGGGGAAACCGAGGAGACCGTCGCCTTGGTCGAGTATTACTGCGATCAGATCGAGCGCAGGCAGGGCTTCGTCGAAACGCCGTGGGAAGGCAACGGCGAGCGCGCGCAGACGCTGCTCCGTCCGCTCGGTGTCTTCGCCGTGATCGCGCCGTTCAATTATCCGGTGGCGCTGTCCGTCAACATGATGAGCGCCGCACTCGTGGCCGGAAATGCGGTGGTGTTCAAGCCGAGCCCCAACTCCGGGCTCACGGCCGGGATGCTGGGACGGATCTTCGACGCGGCGGACTTGCCGCCAGGGGCGTTCAACCTCGTGTGCGGCGCGGAGGCTGGCCGGCGGCTGGCTGCGGCGCCGGGCATCGATGGCATCGCCTTCACCGGGTCGCACGCGGTAGGAATGGAGCTCGTGCGCGCGTTCGGCGCTGGGCCTTACATGCGCCCGGTACTGGCGGAAATGGGCGGCAAGAACCCGGCGTATGTCAGCCGCAGCGCGGACGTCGACATGGCCGTCGAAGGCGTTGCGCGATCGGCATTCGCGATGCAGGGACAGAAATGCACGGCGTGCTCGGTCGCCTTCGTGCACGCGTCGCTCCACGACGAATTCCTCGAAAAACTCGTGCACAAGGCCAAGGTGGTACGCACCGGGGATACAACCGCGCGTGAGGTCACCAACGGCCCGCTGATCGATGCGCGTGCGCTTGCCCGCTACGAGCGCGCGGTGGCGCACGGCGGCGAGGCAGGCCGCGTGGTGACGGGGGGCAGGAGATTGTCGGGAGTGCCGTTCGACCGCGGTTGTTACGTCGAGCCTGCGGTGATCGCGGATCTGCCCCGGGACGATTGGCTGTTCCAGGAGGAGATCTTCGCCCCGGTGCTCGCGGTTGCGCGCTTTGACCGGCTCGAGGACGCGATCGAGCGTGGCAACTCGGTGCGCTACGGGCTGTCGTCCGGTTTCTACGGGAAGGACGAATCCGAGATCGCGCTTTATCTCGACCGTGCGCAGTCCGGGGTGCAGTACGTGAACCGCAAGACGGGCGCGACAACCGGCGCGTGGCCGGGCATCCAGAGCTTCTGTGGCTGGAAGGGGTCGGGGCTGACGGGCAAGGGCGGGCTCGGTCCGTGGTACCTGCCGCAGTTCATGCGCGAGCAGAGCCGGACGATCCGGCAGCTGTAGGGCGCGAACGCGATGCGCGGGTTCGCCAACCACAACGAGGGAGCTTGATCCGATGATCGGCGAATGGGTTTACGTCAACGGCGAGGTGTATCCGCGCGATCGCGCGAGCGTTTCCGTGTTCGATCACGGGCTTCTCTACGGTGACGGCGTATTCGAAGGCATCGCGGTCGTCCGGCGCTCGATCTTCAAACTCGAAGAGCACATCGACCGCCTCTTCGACTCGGCCCGGTACCTGGCGATCGCTCCGCCCGAGCGCGACACGCTCCGCGACGCCGTGCTCGACATCGCGCGCAGGAACGCGCTGGACGAAGGTTACCTGCGCGTGCTGCTGACGCGTGGGGCAGGGCCCGTCGGCATCCGCAACATGGACAAGTTGGGGCCGCCGACGCTCGTGGTCATTGCCCAACACGAGATGCGCGCGCTGCGCGCGTCCGTTTACGAGCACGGGCTGCGCGCGGTGATCTGCTCGCTGCGCCGAACGCCCCCGCAGTGCGTCGACGGCAAGGCCAAAACGTGCAACTACATCAACAACATTCTGGCCTACATGGAAGCGCGGCAGGCACAGGCCGACACGGCAATCCTGCTGGATGTCGACGGTTACGTCGCGGAGAGCTACGCAGCCAATCTGTTCTGCGTCAAGGGTGGCACGGTGCGCACGCCGGCTTTGGGCTCGATCCTGAACGGAATAACGCGCCAAACGATCCTCGCGCTGTGCGGCGAACTGGGGCTGCCACAGGCCGAGACGTCGCTGACACCGCACGACCTCTATTGTGCGGACGAGGCCTTCGAGACCGGTAGCCTCGCGGAGGTCAAGCCGATCACTACCCTTGGGGGGCGCCCCATTGGGGACGGCAAGCCCGGCCCGGTGACCCGGAGGCTGCACGGGGCGCTGCGGCAGATGATGGAGAGCGGCAAGGCCAGCACGCCGCTCTGAGCGCACCGGCGCACAACCGACCTGCGATCGGTGCGAACCCTGCGCTTTCTGCCATTTGGTACTACCATTTGCCCGGACACACCAACGCACACCGCCATCCGTCCCCCACGTCCCATGACGAGCACACTGCCCTCGACCAAGACGGATTTCGTCTACCAGACGCTGCGAAGCGAGATCTTGGACGGCCGCGTCCAGCCCGGACAGCGGCTGCGCCTGGCTGAGCTCGCTGGTCGATACCAGATTTCGGAAATGCCGGTGCGCGAGGCGCTGCGCAAGTTGCAGCACGACGGCCTCGTACAGTTCGAGAACCACCGCGGGGCGATGGTCTCGGATCTCGGGCTGGAGCGCATCATCGAGATCATCGCGACACGGACCTATCTCGAGACTTGCGCCGTCATCGAGGCATTGCCGCATCACACCAGACAGTCGATCGAGCAGCTGAAGGCGCTCATCGCCCGAATGAAGCGGGCCCACGATCCCGACGAGTACAGCGAGCTCAACCGGAAGTTCCACCGGCTGCTTGCCGAGCCGTGCCCAAACGCCTTCCTCAAGTCCGAGATCGACAGCCTATGGAACAAGGTCTGGCGAACGCGCTCGCAATCAATCTTCCAGTTGATCCCGACGCGGATCTCGCGTGCGACCGCCGAGCATCAGGCGATCCTGGATGCGGTCATCGAGAAATCGGCGGACAAGGTCCGCGAGCTCGCGATGATCCATCGCCAGCACACGCTCGACAGCTGGAGGTCGCTCGCGCAGGCACCTGCCGAGGCGTCATCCGCGCCGGCCGCGCGGCGCGGGCAGTAGTCGTTTCCAGCGCGGCTGTCCGTTGTTTCCGTCCCCGGACGGCCGGTAACGGCCGTTGTCGAGCGCCGCAATCGGTGTGGCGCGGCCACAACTTTCGGTCAGAGCTACCGCGATCGGCATGCGCGGCGTCGTCGGTCGGCCGGTCAGCGGCTCGAGGACGTAACCGACGGTGGTGCGCACGCGAATCAGGCGGCAGTCGGACGGCGGGGAGGCGCCGTCCGGCACCTCACCGCTTGGCGCCTCTCCTTTTTCCGGTACCCCCATTACTTGAAATTAATTGTCCGCGCGTTAGCTAAAGTGGGGATTTGTTAATTCGCGTGCGGAGGCATTCTGGCATTGCGGTCACCTTGATCGCGATAACCGAGTACCAAGATGAAAAAGTTTCAGCAAGTGGATGCCGCGAAGTATTCATTCGCAAGTCAATGCGAAGTGCAACCCGAGCGCGCAAGATTCAAGACCGTCCACCGTACGGCTTCGAACAACGTCAGCGACTTCTGGTCGCGGGAAGTGGGAATCCTTGGCACGACAGGCGTCGGCGATTTCCTGCATTGGGTCACTGAGCGCGAGAATGTTCGCCTCAAGCGGGAGGCGGGGGCGGCGGCCCCTTGGACGACAGACAACATCATCAGCACTTATCGATTCTGCAACGTCCGAAGGAAGCACGACCGCGTAAGCCAGTGGATCATCAAAAACGTCATCACGCCGCACAGGAAGCATCCCGACCTCTGGATCATGTTGGCGCTGGCGCGTTATATCAACTGGCCCGATACGCTTCAGGAAATCATGGACGCCCGTTTGTGGCCAAGCTCCGGGACACCACATTGGTGCGCCATTGGCAACACAATCGACGCCCGCGCGGCACGGAAGGAGCAGACATATACCGGTGCGTACATGATCCGGGCGGAGTCGAACCCTCGGGCTGAATGGTACTCGTGGGGGAAGGGACGCTATGTTGCCGAAATCGTGATCGGCCGCGAGCTGTGGGCAAACCGCAATGCGATTCTGCCCGAGATGAAAAAGCGGTCCGTACGGCAGGCGTGGGCCGCAATCTCTAATCGTTACGGCTGGGGTTCATTTATGGCAGGGCAGGTTATTGCCGATTTGACCTACAGCCCATTGCTCGCGAAAGCCCGGGATCTCTATGCGTGGGCACCTCTCGGTCCTGGTTCCAAGCGCGGGCTGAATCGATTGCTTGGACGCGAGCTAACGAAAGCACTCCCGCAAAGCCACGCCGTCCATCACATGGTCAAATTGCGCGACCAGATCGTATCAAAGTTGGGATCGCAGTTCGGCGATATGACGCTCCACGACGTGCAGAACTGCCTTTGCGAGTATGACAAGTGGGCGCGAGTGAAGAACGGAGAAGGCAAACCGCGTTCGCTTTACCGGCCTCCGGAGTCGGCAGAATCGGCGACAGCGTAGATCTTCGACACCGTGCGCTCCGCGAAGCCCGCCCTAACCCGGCGGGCTTTTTCTCGCCAGTCGTCGACCGAGGAGAGCGTTTACTAATCGTTTACTTAGCTGCTATTGCGCAGCAGCAAAATAATACTAAGTCACTGTAAATACACGGCTTATATACCGATAGCCCCGCTCCCCCAGGGTTTCCCGGTCGGGGCGGGTGGCGGTGCTTTCGGTCACGGTAGTACTCCTCAGTTCAGCAGCAGAGCGGCCACGACGCTTCGCCCCTCGGCGGCGAGGATGTTGAACGTCCGGCACGCGGCCGCGGTGTCCATCACCTCGAGTCCGATGCAGGCATCGGTCAGCGCGCGCGTGAGCCGCGGGTGCGGGAAGCGGATCGAGGGGCCCGCTCCGAACAGCACGACGTCCGGCCGGTGCGGCAACAGGTTCGCGAAGTCGCTGGCGGCGAGCCCCTCGAATCCCGCCACCGCCCAGCCCGCGACGATGTTCTCGGGGGTGAGCACGAGGTTCTCGCGGTATTCAGTCACGCCGATGCGAACCCAGCCCGGGCCCAGGCCCGTGACGATGTTTCCGCTGAACGTCGATAGATGGAACTTCACGCTCGAATCCCGGCTTGTGCATTGCGGTAACCCCAAGAATTCGTTAGGATTGTAACTCCATCACGCTTTCACGTCGCTCGGACGGCTCCGGGCGCCTACGCAGAAAGATCCGCATGCCTCCAGCCCCGGTCAAGGACTTCGCGCGCCTCACGCGCCTCCCGCCGTACGTCTTCAACATCACGACCGAGCTCAAGATGGCCGCGCGCCGTCGCGGCGAGGACATCATCGACTTCGGGATGGGCAACCCGGACGGCCCGACACCGAAGCACATCGTCGACAAGCTGGTGGAGACGGTGAGCCGGCCCGACACGCACGGCTACTCCGTCTCGAAGGGAATCCCGCGGCTGCGAAGGGCAATCTGCCACTGGTACGAGCGCCGCTACGGCGTCGGCTTCGACCCCGAGACCGAGGCGATCGTGACGATCGGCTCGAAGGAGGGGATCGCACACCTGGCGCTCGCGACGCTGGGCCGGGGCGACACCGTGCTCGTCCCCAATCCCAGCTACCCGATTCACATCTACGGCCCGGTGATCGCGGGCGGCGACATCCGGCATGTGCCGATGGCGCCCAACATCGACTTCTTCGCCGAACTGGAAAGCGCGATTCACACGAGCTTCCCGAAGCCGAAGATGCTGATCATCAATTTTCCGTCCAACCCGACGGCACAGTGCGTCGAATTGCCGTTCTTCGAGAAGATCGTCGCGCTGGCGAAGGAATACGGCATCTGGGTCGTCCACGACCTCGCCTACGCCGACATCACGTTCGACGGCTGGAAGGCTCCGTCCATCATGCAGGTGGAAGGGGCGCGCGAAGTCGCCGTCGAGTTCTTCACGATGTCGAAGAGCTACAACATGGCCGGGTGGCGGATAGGGTTCATGGTCGGCAACCGGGATCTCGTCGCCGCGCTCGCGCGGATCAAGGGCTATCACGACTACGGCACGTTCACGCCGATCCAGGTCGCGGCGATCGCCGCGCTCGAGGGGCCGCAGGACTGCGTCGCGGAGATCGCGCTGAAGTACCAGAAGCGCCGCGACGTGCTGGTCAAGGGACTGCACGAGGCGGGATGGATGGTGGACAACCCGAAAGCATCGATGTACGTCTGGGCGAAGATCCCCGAGCACTACCGTGCCGCGGGCTCGCTCGAATTCACGAAGAAACTCCTGGCGCAGGCCAAGGTGTCGGTGTCGCCGGGGATCGGCTTCGGCGAGTACGGCGATGAATACGTGCGGTTTGCGATGATCGAAAACGAGAACCGGACGCGGCAGGCGGTCCGGGGGATCAAGCAGATGTTTCGGGACGACGGACTGCTGAGAGGATAACGATGGCGGGTGTGCAGATGAAGCCGCTGCAAGTCGGCCTGCTCGGACTCGGCACGGTCGGCATGGGCACGTGGACCGTGTTGCGCCGGAACGAGGAGGAGATCACGCGCCGCGCCGGCCGGCCGATCCGCATCACCTGGATCGCCGAGCGCGCACTCGACCGCGCCCGCGAAGCGACGCGCGGCGTCGCCGATGTCAACCTGACCAACGACGCCGCGGTGGTTCTCGCGCACCCCGACGTCGACATCATCGTCGAGCTGATCGGCGGCATCGAGCCTGCGCGCACGTTCATCCTGCAGGCGATCGCCAACGGCAAGCACGTCGTCACCGCCAACAAGGCGCTGCTCGCGCGGCACGGCAACGAGATCTTCGCTGCCGCCCACGCGAAGGGCGTGATGGTCGCGTTCGAGGGCGCCGTTGCCGGCGGAATCCCGATCATCAAGGCGCTGCGCGAGGGCCTCACGGCCAACCGGATCGAATGGATCGCCGGCATCATCAACGGAACGTCCAACTTCATCCTGTCGGAGATGCGCGCGACCGGCGCGTCGTTTGACGCGGTGCTGGCGGAAGCGCAGGCGCGCGGGTATGCCGAAGCCGATCCCACGTTCGACATCGAGGGCATCGACGCGGCGCACAAGCTCACGATCATGTCGGCGATCGCATTCGGCGTGCCGATGCAATTCGACAAGGTCTACACCGAAGGCATCTCGAAACTGACGCGCGAGGACATCCGCTACGCCGAAGAGCTGGGCTACCGGATCAAGCTGCTCGGCATCACGCGGCGCACCCCGGCCGGAATCGAGCTGCGCGTGCATCCGACGCTGATCCCGGCAAGGCGGCTGATCGCGAATGTCGAGGGCGTGATGAACGCGGTGCTGGTGAAGGGCGACGCGGTCGGCGCCACGCTCTACTACGGTGCGGGAGCGGGCGCCGAGCCTACCGCCAGCGCGGTGATCGCCGATCTGGTCGACGTGACGCGGATGCACACCGCGGATCCGGAGCACCGCGTGCCGCACCTCGCGTTCCAGCCGGACCAGCTCTCCGACCTGCCGTTCCTGCCGATGGGCGAAGTGCAGACGAGCTATTACCTCCGGATGCGGGTGCAGGACAAACCGGGCGTGCTCGCCGACATCACGCGGATTCTCGCCGACCGCGATATCTCGATCGACGCGATGATCCAGAAGGAGCCATCCGAGGGCGAGGACCAGACCGACATCATCCTGCTCACGCACACGTGCATCGAGAAGCAGGTGGTCGCGGCGATCGCCAGGATCGAGGCGCTGGCGACCGTCACCGGCAAGGTCGTGCGCATCCGCCTCGAAGCGCTCAACTAGGGCCATGCGCTACGTCTCGACCCGCGGCGCGTGGGCCGACGATCCGCAGCCGTTCTCGGCGATCCTGCTCGAGGGACTCGCCCCCGATGGCGGTCTCGCGGTGCCGGAGGCGTATCCGCGCCTGAGCGTCGCGGGGCTCTCCGCGCTGCGGCCGCGATCGTACCGCGACCTGGCCTTCGGCGTGCTGGGGCACTTCATCACCGATATCCCGCGCGCCGATCTCCAGTCGTTGATCGAGCGCACGTACACGAAGGCGACCTTCGGCAGCGACGCCATCACGCCCGTTACGACGCTCGAGCCGGGCGTCCACCTGCTCCACGCGTCCAATGGCCCGACGCTGGCTTTCAAGGACATTGCGCTGCAGCTCCTCGGCAACCTCTTCGAATACGCGCTCGCGAAGACCGGCAGCACGCTCAACATCCTGGGCGCGACGTCCGGCGATACCGGCAGTTCCGCCGAGTACGCGATGCGCGGCAAACGCGGATTGCGCGTCTTCATGCTGTCGCCCAAGGGACGGATGAGCCCGTTCCAGCAGGCGCAGATGTTCTCGCTCGCCGAACCCAACATCCACAACGTCGCGATCGAGGGTGTGTTCGACGACTGCCAGGACGTGGTCAAGGCTGTCTCCGCGGACGCCGCGTTCAAGTCGCGCTGGAGGATCGGCACGGTCAACTCGATCAACTGGGCGCGCGTGGCCGCGCAGGTCGTCTACTATTTCTCCGGGTATTTCGCCGTCACGAAAGCGAACGGCGAGCCCGTCGATTTCGCGGTGCCCTCGGGCAATTTCGGCAACATCCTCGCGGGGCACGTCGCCCGCGAGATGGGACTGCCGATCCGCCGGTTGATTCTCGCCACCAACGAGAACGACGTGCTCGACGAGTTCTTCCGCACCGGGCGCTACCGGCCGCGGGGGACCGCCGAGACGCACGCGACGTCGAGCCCGTCGATGGACATCTCGAAGGCCTCGAACTTCGAGCGCTACGTGTTCGACATCGTCGGGCGTGATGCGGCCACTGTCCGCGCGCTTTGGGCGCGCATCGGACGCGAAGGCGGGTTCGACCTCGCGGGAACGCCGCATTGGCCGCGGGTCGCGGCGTCGGGCTTCGTTTCGGGCGTGAGTACCCATGCCGATCGCATCGCGACGATTCGCGACACGCACGCGCGCTGCGGCGTTGCCATCGATCCGCACACGGCGGACGGTCTCAAGGTGGGGCGCGCCCACCGCGACCCGGCCGTTCCGCTCGTGTGCATCGAGACGGCCTTGCCGGCCAAGTTCGCCGCGACGATCCGCGAGGCGCTCGGGCGTGACCCGGATCGCCCCGCGGCCTACGCCGACCTCGAGCAGCGGCCGCAGCGCTGCGACGTGCTGCCCGCCGACGTCGAGCGCGTCAAGGCGTACATCGCCGCGCACGCGGAAAACGCCGGCTGAACCGAGCCTTCGACCGCGGCGCGGCAGCGCGCGGCGTCCATCCGTCTCCCATGCGCCACGAACTCGCCAATCTGGTTCGCAACCTCGCCGCCGGCTTGCGCCTTGCGCTCTTCATGCGGGTCTCGCGGCTCGCGTTCCGGATCGACCTCACCCAGCTGCTGTTGCTGCTCGTGGTTTCGGCGTTGCTCGACCTCGGCACCGACTGGGTTCGCTACGGGGCGGAGGGCGACTTCTCGTGGTACGGCCTGGGCAACGAATTCTTCGGCGCCGGCGTATTGCTGCTGTCGGCGGCATTGCTCGCGTTGGCGTTCGGCCAGCCGGCCCTCGTGCTCGCGTTGCCGGTGCTGGTGCTCGCCGGATTTCCACTGCTGCAACTGATGCGCGTCGCGCCGAACTTCGCTGCCGGTGCGGTACCGGACTGGGATGCGTATGCGCCGATGTTCGACGTACTGACGATCGCGTGGGTATTCGCCCTGTCCGCACGGTCGGTTGCCGTCGCGCTCGACCCGCCTGCGCCGGGCCGGTGGTGGCGCGCACTCGCCGGCGGACTCGTGCTGATCGCGCCGATGTGGTTCGCACCGTCGATCGCACCGAACGATCCGTGGTGGAGGGTGCCGTCGGCGGAAGACGCCGTCGATCCGCGGTACCCGAATCCGGCATCGGAGCCCGTGCTCGCCACGCAACGGCATCTACTCGAGGAAGCGCTCGCGGACCTCGACGATGAGCGGCCGAACGTCACGGATCTCTATTTCGTCGGCTTTGCCGGCGACGCGCACGAGGACGTTTTCCGCAAGGACGTGCTCGCGGCGCAGAAGGTGATGGACGAGCGGTGGGGCACCGAGGGCCGGTCGCTGGCGCTGATCAACAACAAGCGCACGCTCCTCGAAGCGCCCGCCGCGACGGTAACGAACCTGCGGGAAACCCTGAACGAGATCGGCGCGGCGATCGACACCGAGCAGGACGTCGTGATGGTCTATCTGGCGAGTCACGGCAGCCACGGCCAGGTGCTCGAAGTCTCGCTGCCGCCGCTCGAGCTGGCGCCGCTCACGGCACCGGCGTTGCGCAACCTCCTCGACGCGGCGGGGATCAAGTGGCGGATCGTCATCGTGTCGGCATGCTATTCGGGCGGCTTCGTCGATGCGCTGAAGGACGACTACACGCTGATCGTCACCGCGGCAGACGCGGAGACGTCGTCGTTCGGGTGCGGGCACGGCAGCGACGCGACGACGTTCGGCGAAGCGCTGTTCCAGCACGGACTCGCGCAGTCCGACTCGCTTCTGGCCGGATTGGGCGCCGCACGCGCGCGCCTTGCCGAACAGGAGCGGCGCGGAGCCGCCGGTCCGCCGGCGAACCCGCAGGTCTTCGTCGGCCCCGCGATGGTCGATAAACTGAAGGAGCTCGACCGCGGCAACGCGGCGCGCCGCGCCGGCCGCAGCGTTTAGGATGAACGGCCCCCACGCTCACAACGTTCGCTGCCCCCCACGGGGGCGCACAGTGCCCTTCGGGCGGCCGGGCGGGCACTGACGGACGCGGCGTCACGACCGGTTTCGCGGGCGGGTTAAACTCGCGCCCGTGGCAGCCTCGGTCGAAGTCCGCCAGCTCGAACACGCCTATGGCGCGAATTCCGTCATTCGCGGCCTCGACTTCACGCTCGCCGACGGGCAGATCGGCTGCCTGCTCGGCCCCTCGGGCTGCGGCAAGACAACGGTGCTGCGCTGCCTCGCGGGCTTCGAGTCGATCGTGGGCGGTGCGATCGCACTCTCGGGTCGCGTCGTCTCCGAACCGGGCAGGCTGACGCCCCCCGAAGAGCGGCGGATCGGGATGGTGTTCCAGGACTACGCGCTCTTTCCGCACCTTACGGTCGAAGGCAACGTCGGTTTCGGTTTCGGCCGGCGGCCATCGTCCGAAGCGAAAGCGAGAATCGCGGAGATGCTCGCGCTGGTCGGTCTCGCGGGCGTGGGGAGCGCCTATCCGCACGAGCTCTCCGGCGGCCAGCAGCAACGGGTGGCGCTGGCCCGTGCGCTGGCGCCGGAACCCGACCTGCTGCTACTCGACGAGCCGTTCTCCAACCTCGACATCGACCTGCGGGAACGGCTGTCGCTGGAGGTGCGCGACATCATCAAGGCGAGCGGAACGACGGCGATCCTGGTCACGCACGACCAGCACGAGGCGTTCGTGCTAGCCGACGAGATCGGCATCATGCACGAGGGCCGGATCGAGCAGTCGGACAGCGCGTACGACCTCTACCACGAGCCGGCAACGCGTTTCGTCGCCGATTTCGTCGGGCAGGGCGTGTTCCTGCGCGGCGTCGTCGCGGGGCCGCACACGCTCGCCACCGAACTGGGCGAGCTCGACACCCTGCTTCCCACGCCGGTCGTCGACGGGGGAGTGGTCGACGTGCTGCTGCGGCCGGACGACATCGTTCACGACGACGCGAGTCCCTGGCGCGCCGAGGTCGCGAAGAAGGCGTTTCGCGGCGCCGACTTCCTGTATACGCTGACGCTGGCGTCCGGAACCCATGTCCTCTCGCTGGTGCCGTCGCACCACGACCACGCGATCGGCGAGAAGATCGGCATCCGTCTTGCCATCGATCACGTCGTCGCGTTTCCCGCGGCGGTTTGACCTGCGGGCCCGGGTCGCCGAAAATGCGCGAGTCATCGCGCCCGAGCCGAGGGCGCACCCCCAGGAGGAAGTCATGCGTCGCTGGTTCGTCTTCGCGGCAATTGCCGCGGCTTGTCTCGCCATCGCCCCGTTCGCCGTGCAGGCGCAGGCGCTCGAAAAGCCCAAGCTCACGATTGGCGTGGGCGGCAAGCCGCTCTTCTATTACCTGCCGCTGACCATCGCCGAGCGGCAGGGCTACTTCAAGGCCGAGGGCCTCGACGTCGAGATCCTGGACTTTCCCGGCGGCGCACGTGCGCTGCAGGCATTGCTGGGCGGCAGCGTCGACGTCGTGTCGGGCGCCTACGAGCACACGATCTCCCAGCAGGCGAAGGGCCAGAACATCGAGGCGCTGATTCTGCAGGGCAAGTACTCCGGCATCGTCCTCGGGATGAGCAAGGCGAAGGCGGCACAGTACAAGTCGCCGAAGGATCTCAAGGGCATGAAGATCGGCGTCACGGCGCCGGGCTCGTCGACCAACATGTTCGTCAACATCCTGCTGGCCAAGGAGGGGCTCATGCCCGACGACGTCGCGATCATCGGTGTCGGCGCGACGGCCGGTGCCGTGGCTATCATGAAGCGCGGCGAGATCGACGCGATGTCCAACCTCGACCCGGTGATATCGATGCTCGAATCGGGCGGCGACATGGTTCCCGTCATCGATACGCGGACGGCGAAGGGCATGCAGGAGGTCTACGGCGGCGCGTATGCGGCAGGGTGCATCTATGTGCCCGTGGACTTCGCGAAGAAGTACCCGAACACCGCGCAGGCGCTCGTCAACGCGATGATGCGCGCGCTCCGGTTCATCCAGTCGTCCACGCCCGACCAGATCGTCGCCGCGGTGCCGCCCGAGTACTACACCGACCGCGCGCTGTACAAGGCGGCGCTGGAGAAGAACATCGAAACCTACAAGCACGACGGACTGATCTCGGAGGAGGCCGGACGCAACGTGCTGCGCGACCTGAAGAGCTTTGACCCGACCGTGCAGAGCGCGACCATCGACGTCGCGAAGACGGTCAACATGTCGTTCGCGCAGAAGGCGGCGCAGAAATACCGCTGATGGCGGTGTCCGGCAGCACGGACACGAGCGCGCCGGTTGGCGGGACGGCGCTTGCGCTCGACGGCATCACCTGCATGTTCGCCGCGCGCGCCGGAGCAAGGGGAGGGCAGGAGGGCCGCTACACCGCTGTCGAGAACGCGACGCTCTCCGTTGCACCCGGCGAGTTCGTCTCGGTCGTCGGTCCCACCGGATGCGGAAAGTCCACGCTGCTTAACGTGGCCGCAGGATTGCTCGCGCCTTCTGCCGGCAGGGTCGCCGTGTTCGGCGCACCGCTCCAGGGACTCAATCGCCGCGCCGGCTACATGTTCCAGTCCGATGCGCTCATGCCGTGGCGCAGCGCGCTCGCCAACGTCACCGCGGGGCTCGAGTTTCGCGGCACGGCGCGCGACACCGCCGAAGCGCAGGCGCGCGACTGGCTGGCGCGCGTCGGCCTCGCCGGATTCGAGCACCGCTACCCGCACCAGTTGTCCGGAGGGATGAAGAAGCGCGTCGCGCTCGCGCAGATGCTGATCCTCGATCCGCAGATCCTGCTGATGGACGAGCCGTTCTCGGCGCTCGACGTCCAGACGCGCCAGCTGATGGAGAACGAGCTGCTCGAGCTGTGGAGCGCCAACCGGAAATCCGTGCTGTTCATCACGCACGATCTCGAGGAAGCGATCTCGCTTTCCGATCGCGTGATCGTCCTTTCGGCGGGACCGGCGACGCGCCCGATCGGAGAGTTCGCGATCGACCTGCCGCGTCCGCGCGACGTCGCCGAAATCCGGATGATGCCGCGCTTCGTCGAGCTGCACGGTTCGATCTGGCATGCGATGAAAGCCGAAGTGTTGAAGGGCTATGCGCAAAGCCGGCAAGCCTGATTCGGGCGCGCGCCTCGCGTTCTACCACGCGCTGCTCCTTGGCGCGCTGTTCGCGCTCTGGTATGCGCTGACCACGCCCGGCCTCGTCAGCGAGGAATTCGCGAAGAATACGGCGTTCTTCTTCGGCAAGCCGGTGCAGGTGCTCAAGGTGACCTGGGAATGGTTCGCCGGCGGCAAGATCTACCCGCACCTCGGCGTCACGCTCCTCGAAACGCTGCTCGCGTTCGGCGTGGGCAGCGTGCTGGGACTGGGCGTGGGGTTGTGGCTTGCATTGTCGCCGACCGCGTCCGCGCTCGCCGATCCGTACATCAAGGCGATGAACGCGATGCCGCGCGTGATCCTGGCGCCGATCTTCGCCGTGTGGTTCGGGCTCGGCATCACATCGAAGGTCGCCCTGGGGGTGACGCTGGTGTTCTTCATCGTCTTCTTCAACGTCTACCAGGGCGTGAAGGAGGTGAGTCCCACCGTTCTCGCCAACGCCCGGATGCTCGGCGCGTCGCGCCGACAGCTCTTGCGGTATATCTACCTGCCGTCCGCGACGTCCTGGGTATTCTCGAGCCTGCACACGTCGGTCGGCATGGCCTTCGTCGGCGCGGTCGTCGGCGAGTACCTCGGCTCGGCGAAGGGCGTGGGCTACCTGATCCTGCAGGCGGAAGGCGTGTTCGACATCAATACGGTGTTCGCGGGAATCCTCGTGCTCACGGCTTTTGCTCTGGTGCTCGATGTCGTCGTGACCAAAGTCGAGGCACGGCTCCTCGTTTGGCGGCCGAAAACGGCCGAGACAGAGGCGCTTTGATCGCTCGCGTCACCACGCGGCGTGTGTTGCGCTCCTCATCGGTTTGACGCGCAAGGGCCGACTACGCTATACTTTGCCTCCTGCCGCGGGGTGGAGCAGTCTGGCAGCTCGTCGGGCTCATAACCCGAAGGTCGAAGGTTCAAATCCTTCCCCCGCAACCAAACAGATCAACGGCTTGCCTTCGGGCAGGCCGTTTTTGTTTGTGGCCGGG
>Ga0209048_10002985_pt1 | contig 16583 bp, 14 predicted proteins | sample FrelakmetCRP12CR_FD_187146 | JGI IMG/M metagenome (GOLD analysis project Ga0209048, IMG submission 187146) | Freshwater lake sediment microbial communities from the University of Notre Dame, USA, for methane emissions studies - CRP12 CR (SPAdes)... | ecosystem: Environmental > Aquatic >... | reverse complement strand
TCGTGGCGGCCGGAGTCGCGTCCTGGTCGGAGATGGAAACGAAGACCGGCATCATCGGCACGCCGCTGGTCGAGGTGTCGATGCGCTTCATGCGGCCGGCGACCTACGGCGAGGAGATCGCGGTCGAGTCGTGGATCGACGAGTGGCGGGGGAAGAGCTTCGTGATGAAGCACGTGATCCGGCGCGGCGACGACGTGCTGGTCGAGGGCACCGAAATACGCGTGTTCGCGCGCCGGCATCCGGATGATCCGAAGCGCATCCAGGCGGTGGCGCCGCCCGAGGATGTTCTCCGGCGGCTGGGCTGAAAGGGCAGAATACGAAGATCGGACCGGCGGGTGCGTCCGGTTTTGGGGGGGAAGCACGATGCAGGAAGCGGCACCGGAGGGACGGGCGGAACTGGGGGACGCCTTCGGCGCGGGTGGCCGATTCCTCCTTACCTTGGCAAAGAACGTCGCCATCGCGGGTGGCCTCGTGTTCGTCGCACTGGTCGCGATGTCCATCGTCTCGATCGTCGGCCGGAAACTCGTCGCGTGGCCCGTTCCAGGCGACGTCGAGATGCTGCAGATGTGCGCGGCCTTCGCGTCGTCGGCCTTTTTCGCCTACTGTCACATGGTGAATGGCGACGTCAAGGTCGATTTCTTCACACACAACCTCGCGCCGCGCACCGTCGCGCGGCTCGATGCGGTCGGCTCGTTCCTGGTCGGTGCGTTCGGTGCGTTGCTCGCGTGGCGTACCGCGGCGGGCGCGTTGTCGGTGCACGAGGTGGGCGAAACCTCGGCGGTTCTCGGCGTCCCGGTCTGGATCGCGCAGGGGCTCATGGTGCCCGGATTCGCGCTCCTCGCCGTCGCGGGGTTCTACATGTGCATGCACCGGGTGCGCATATCGATGCGAGGCGGGCGATGAGCGGTATCGAAACCGGCTTCGTGGTCTTCGGCGTCATGCTGGCGCTGATGGTCGTGCGCGTTCCGATCGGCGTCGCGATGTTCATCGTCGGATTCGGCGGTTACCTCTATCTCACTGGCGGCAACGTCTCCGCACTGCTCAATTCGCTCAAGAATCTGGCCTATGCGCGGCTGTCGAACTACGACCTGGTCGTGATCCCGCTGTTCCTCCTGATGGGCCAGTTCGCCACACACGGCGGGCTGTCGAAAGCACTTTTTCGCTTCGTCGGCGCATTCCTGGGACACCGCAGGGGCGGTATCGCGATGGCGGCCATCGGTGCCTGCGCCGGATTCGGCGCAATCTGCGGATCGTCAGTTGCGACGGCGGCGACGATGGGACAGGTCGCGTTGCCGGAGCTGCGCCGCTTCGGTTATTCGGGCTCGCTAGCGACCGGCACGCTGGCCGCGGGGGGCACGCTGGGCATCATGATCCCGCCGTCGGTGCCGCTCGTGATCTATGCGATCCTTACCCAGGAATCGATCGGCAAGCTGTTCGTGGCCGCGGTGCTGCCCGGCATCATCGCGATGCTCGGGTACATGCTGGTCGTGCAGATCGTCGTGACGCTGAATCCCGCGGCGGGCCCGGCGGGGCCGCGCGTTGCCTGGCCGGAGCGCATCCGCTGCCTGCTCCAGGTGTCCCCGGTGCTGCTGGTGTTTCTTGTCGTGATCGTCGGCATCTACGGCGGCTGGGCGAATCCGACCGAAGCGGCGGCGATCGGCGCCGCGGCCTGCGGAGGCATCGCCATCGTGGGAGGAGGCATGCGCGGCATGGGACTCATCGACAGCGCGCTGGGCACCGCACAGGCCACGGCGATGATCTTCCTCGTGCTGCTGGGCGCCGACATGATGAACACGACGCTCGCGTTGTCACAGATGCCGGGTGAGCTCGCGAGCTGGGTGAAGGCGAGCGGCCTTTCGCCGCTGCTGGTGATGGCAATGATCCTGCTGATCTACATCTTCCTCGGCTGCGTGATGGACGCGCTCGCGATGATTCTGCTCACGATCCCCATCTTCTACCCGATGGTGATGGCGCTGGATTACTGGGGCATGTCGCCGTCCGACAAGTCGATCTGGTTCGGCATCCTGGCATTGATGGTGGTCGAGATCGGGCTCGTCCACCCGCCGGTCGGGTTGAACGTCTACATCATCAACCGGCTCGCGAAAGACGTGCCGCTGACCGAGACCTTCAAGGGCGTCATACCGTTCCTCGTCTCGGATGCGTTGCGCACGACGCTGCTCGTGTTCTTCCCGATCATCTCGCTGTATCTGGTCCATGCATTCAAGCAGTAACACTGTCACAGGAGAAAGCAGCATGAAAGCATTGCGTTTGGTAGGGCAGTTCGGTGCCGTGACCGTCGCGGCGGCATTCTCGTGCGGCATTGCCGGCGCGCAGGAGGTGGTGCTCAAGGTCGAGCATTTCCTGGGTCCGCAATCGACCGCTCAACAGCAGCTGCTGGGGCCGTGGTGCGAAAAGATCGGCAGGGAATCGGGCGGCAAGCTCAAATGCCAGATCTACCCGGCGATGCAGTTGGGCGGCACGCCGCCTCAGTTGTTCGACCACGCGAAGGATGGCGTCGCCGACGTCATCTGGACCGTGCCCACGTACCAGGCGGGGCGCTTCGCCAAATCCGAAGTGTTCGAGCTGCCGTTCATGGTCAAGAGCGCCGAGACCGGCAGCCCCGCGCTGTGGGAGTACATCCAGAAGAACTCGCTCGACGAGTTCAAGGGCACGAAGCTGATCCTCGCCCACGTGCACGACGGTGCCGTGTTGCATTTCGCCTCCAAGGACGTCAAGACCCTCGAGGACCTGAAGGGGCTGAAGGTGCGCGCGCCGACGCGGATCGGCACGAAGGTGCTGACGTCGCTCGGTGCGGTTCCGGTGCAGATGCCGGCGCCGCAGGTGCCGGAAGCGCTGGCGAAGGGCGTCGTCGACGGCCTGTCGTTCCCATGGGAGGTCGTGCCGGGCCTCAAGATCCAGGAGATCGCGAAAACCCACACGGAAACGCCTCCAGGGCAGCCCTACATGTCGAACACCATTTTCGTCGTGGCGATGAACGAGGCGAAGTACGACAGCCTGCCGCCGGATCTGAAGAAGGTGATCGATGCCAACAGCGGAATCGCCGCTTCGAAATGGGCGGGCCAGGTCTGGGACAGCACCGTCGCGCCGGCGCGCAAGCTCGCGCTGGAGCGCAAGAACACGATCAACGTGCTGACGCCCGCCGAGTTCGCGCGCTGGCAGAAGGCGACCGAAGGCGTCGAAAAGGATTGGTTCACCGAGGTCGCCGGGAAGGGTGGCAATGGGCCGGCGCTGCTCGAGGATGCCAGGGCCCTGATCAAGAAAAACGGCGGCTAGAAGGAGCCGTCGGCCAATCAGCCGGCGCCGGTTCGCCGCGAGTTCCTGTCGCGGCGTTTTTGGCGCTGGCGGCGCATCGGCTACCATTCGTCGGCGCGCCGCTCGCCATACACGTTCGAAGTCGAGGGGTTTCCCATGAGTGAAAAGAAGTTCGCTTCGCAGGCTGACCTCGTCGAGAAGAAGGTCAGCTTCGACAAGCTCTCCGACCACGCCTACGCCTACACGGCGGAAGGCGACCCCAACACGGGCATCGTCGTCGGCGACGACGCGGTGATGGTGATCGACACGCAGGCGACCCCGGTGATGGCGCAGGATGTGATTCGGCGCATCCGCGAAGTCACGTCCAAGCCGATCCGCTACGTGACGCTGTCGCACTACCACGCGGTGCGGGTGCTGGGCGCGTCGGGTTACAAGCCCGATCACGTCATCGCCAGCCGGGACACCTACGATCTCATCGTCGAGCGCGGCGAGCAGGACATGAAGAGCGAGATCGCGCGCTTTCCGCGCCTCTTCCAGGCGGTCGAGTCGGTGCCCGGGCTCACATGGCCGACGATCGTATTCGAGAAGCACATGACGCTGTGGATGGGCAAGCTGCGAGTCGAGATCATGCAGCTGGGGCGCGGACACACCAAGGGCGACACCGTCGTCTGGCTGCCGCAGGAGAAGATCCTGTTCTCCGGCGATCTCGTCGAGTACGACGCGACGCCCTACACCGGCGACGCGTACCTTGCGGATTGGCCGGCGACGCTCGATGCGATCGCGGCGCTCGGGCCGGAGAAGCTGGTGCCGGGGCGGGGCGCCTCGCTCACGACGCCGGCACAGGTGAAGGCCGGGCTCGACGGCACGCGGGCGTTCGTCACCGAGATGTTCCAGACGGTGAAGCGTGGAGTGGCCGCGGGCGAGGATCTGCGCAGTGTCTACCGGAAGACGTACGCGGCGCTCAAGCCGAAATTCGGCCACTGGGTGATCTTCGACCACTGCCTGCCGTTCGATGTGTCGCGCGCCTACGACGAAGCGACCCGGCACCGCGACCCGCGAATCTGGACCGCGCAGCGCGACAAGGAAATGTGGGAGGCGTTGGAAGGCTAGAAACGCGGAGCCCGACGGAGAGTTTCGCGAACGATTGCCCGCGCGACGTCGGACGCGGGGAGTCGCAGTCCCGGGCAGCTCTCGACGCCGAACGAATGCATCCGATGAAGACGTACACCAATCCCGTTTACCCGTACAGACGTCCCGAGGAACTCGATTCGCCCGGGCCGAAGCGACCGGTGGTCATCATCGGCGCGGGGCCCGTCGGCCTCGCCGCCGCGATCGATTTCGGGCAGCGCGGCATTCCCGTGGTCGTCCTCGACGAGGATCGCACGGTATCGGTCGGCTCCCGCGCGATCTGCTACGCCAAACGCGCGCTGGAGATCCTCGATCGCCTGGGATGCGGCCAGCGTGTCGTCGACAAGGGCATCGGCTGGAACGTCGGCAAGGTGTTCCTGCGCGACGAGCTCGTCTACCGGTTCGACCTGCTGCCCGAGCCAGGCCACCGGCGGCCGGCGTTCGTCAATCTGCAGCAATACTGGTTCGAGGAGTTTCTGGTCGAGCGGGCCAACGAGGTGAACGGCATCGACCTGCGCTGGGCGAGCAAGGTCGTCGGCGTGACCCCACACCCGGATGGGGTCGACGTGAGGGTCGCCACGCCCGACGGCGAATACACGCTCGCCTGCGACTGGCTCGTCGTATGCGATGGCTCGCGCAGCCCCGTGCGGCAAATGCTCGGACTGGAGGCGGAAGGACAGGTGTTCCGCGACCGCTTCCTCATCGCCGACATCCACATGAAATCGGATTTCCCCACCGAGCGCTGGTTCTGGTTCGACCCGCCGTTCCATCGTAATCAGTCGGCGTTGCTGCATCGGCAGGCCGACGACGTCTGGCGCATCGACTTCCAGCTGGGGTGGGATGCCGACCCCGAAGAGGAGAAGAAGCCCGAGCGGATCATGCCGCGCCTGCGCGCGATGCTTGGCGACACCGCGGATTTCGAGATCGAGTGGGCGAGCGTCTACACATTTCAGTGCCGGCGAATGCAGCGCTTTCGCCACGGCCGGGTGATCTTTGCCGGTGACGCGGCGCACGTGGTCTCGCCGTTCGGGGCGCGCGGCGCCAACAGCGGCATCCAGGACACCGACAACCTGGCGTGGAAGCTCGAACTCGTGATGAGCGGCCGGGCCCCGGACCGGCTGCTCGACACCTACGATGTCGAGCGCACCTACGCCGCCGACGAGAACATCCTGAACTCGACGCGCTCCACCGACTTCATCACGCCGAAGAGCGGCGTGTCGCGGACGTTTCGCAACGCGGTGCTGTCGCTGGCGAAGAAATATGCATTCGCGCGCCGGCTCGTCAACAGCGGGCGGCTGTCGGTGCCGGCGATCCTTTCCGACTCTCCGCTCAACACGCCGGACCGCGATCCCGATTTCGCGCGCGGCCCCGGCGCGATGATCCCGGGTTCGCCCGCGGCCGACGCGCCGGTCGTGGGGCCGGCTGGCGACTGGCTGCTGGACTATCTCGGCGGGAGCTTCACGCTTTTGGGATTCGGCGAGGCGGTCGGGCCGTTCGGCGTCGCTTCGCTCGCCCGTGACCGGATCCCGTGCAAGGTCGTGCAGGTCGATGGCAAGCCGGCGGCGGGCGCGACCACGATCGACGACACGCAGGGCCTCGCGGTCCAGCGCTACGACGCGTGGCCGGGCACCGTCTATCTTTTCCGCCCCGACCAGCACGTTTGCGCGCGTTGGCGCGAGTTCGACCTGCCGAGCGTTCGCGCGGCGATCGCCCGTGCAACCGGCAACGTCTAAAATGTACGACCCTCAAGCTCACTTCGTTCGCCTCCCCCCGAGGGGGCGCTCAGCGCCCTTCGGGCGGTCGGGCGGGCGCTGAGGAGGCACCCTATGGCTGCGCTCAATACCGAGCCCAATCTTTCGTCACCCGACGACTTCTACGAGCGACTGATCGCGACGCACCGCGGCCTGTCCGACGAAGACAGCGCGCTCGTCAACGCCAAGCTCGTGCTGTTGCTCGCCAACCACATCGGTGACGCCGGCATTCTCGCGCAGGCGATGGCCGCCGCGCGCGATGGCGTCGCCACCGAATCCCGGGGAGAATCGCCGTGAAGCACTACATTCGCTTTCCGCGCGCCGACGGAACGCACAGCCGCCAGGCGCATGCCGACCTGCCGGCAGGAACGTTCGAGCGCGAAATGGGCAAGGAAGGATTCTTCGGGCCCGCCGCGCATTTCCACCACAAGCATCCGCCGACCGCATGGGAGAGCTTTTCCGGCGCGCTCAACCCGCACGCGTACGACCTCAACAAGCTTCCCGCCACAGGGGACTCGCCGTGGGACGCCACGCCGTTCATGCACAACGGCGACGTGCGGATACGCTACTGGAAGACGGACCGCGCGATGGACCATCTCGTCCGCAATCAGGACGGCGACGAGCTGCTGTTCATTCACGACGGCGCGGGCGAATTCTTCTGCGACTGGGGCCGACTCCGGTACCGCGACGGCGACTATATCGTCATTCCGCGCGGCGGGATGTGGCGGATCGCGCCTTCGGCGCCGACGACGATTCTGCTCGTCGAATGCACCGAGGGCACGTATACGGTGCCGGAGAAGGGGATCCTCGGGCCGCACGCGATCTTCGATCCGGCAATTCTGGATGTGCCGGCGATGGACGCCGAGTTCCGCGCGCAACAGACCGAAACGCCATGGAAGGTGATCGTGCAGCGTGTCGGCAAGCTGTCGACGATCCGGTACCCGTTCAACCCGCTCGATGCGGTGGGCTGGCACGGCGATCTGTGCGCGGTGCGCATCAACGTCCGCGACATCCGGCCGCTGATGAGCCACCGCTACCACCTGCCGCCATCGGCGCACTCGACCTTCGTCGGCCGGAACTTCATCGTGTGCACGTTCGCGCCGCGGCCCATCGAGTCCGACCCCGGCGCACTGAAAGTGCCGTTCTTCCACAACAACGACGACTACGACGAGGTCATCTTCTACCACCGCGGCGAGTTCTTCAGCCGCGACAACATCAAGCCCGGCATGGTCACATTCCATCCCTGCGGCTTCACGCACGGACCGCACCCGAAGGCCTTCCAGATCGGCGCCAAACACGCGCGCAAGGAAACCGACGAGTACGCGGTGATGATCGACACCCGCTTTCCACTCGAGGTGGCCCCACTGCCGGAAGGCATCGAGAACCGCGATTATGTGGACAGCTGGAAGGCGAAGCCGGCTTGACAACCCAAAAGGAAACGGGAGGCTCCCTTGAACTACCAGCACATCGTCGTCGAGACCCGCAATCGTGTCGGCGTCGTCCGACTCAATCGTCCCAAGGTGATGAACGCGCTGAACGACGCTCTCGCGATCGAACTCGGGCAGGCGCTTGCCACCTTTGACAGCGACCCGACCATCGGCGCGATCGTCATCACGGGCAACGAGAAGGCCTTCGCCGCCGGCGCCGACATCGGGGCCATGGCCGAGTGGGACTATCAGAAGGTCTACGCCGACGACTACATCACGAAGGACTGGGAGAGCATCCGCAAGACGCGCAAGCCCGTCATCGCGGCCGTCGCCGGCTATGCGCTGGGCGGTGGATGCGAGCTCGCGATGATGTGTGACCTCATCGTGGCCGCCGATACCGCGAAATTCGGCCAGCCCGAGATCACGATCGGCACGATGCCGGGCATGGGCGGCACGCAGCGGCTGCCGCGCGCGGTGGGCAAGGCGAAGGCGATGGATTGGTGCATGACCGGGCGGATGATCGACGCCGCCGAGGCCGAACGGAGCGGGCTCGTCTCGCGTGTCGTCGCCGCCGACAAACTCGACGAGGAGGCGCTCGCCATCGCGGCGAAGATCGCAAGCTTCTCGCTGCCGGTCGTGTTGAAGATCAAGGAGTCGATCAGCCGCGCCTACGAATCCTCGCTGGCCGAAGGACTGCTGTTCGAGCGGCGCGAGTTTCACGCGACCTTCGCGCTCGACGACCAGAAGGAAGGCATGCGGGCCTTCGTCGAGAAACGGAAGCCCGCGTTCAAGAACCGCTGAGAGTCCCTCCGTGCGACGCTCGGACCCCGGCTCGCGCAAAGGGCCGTAGAATCCGGTGCATGGCCGAACCCACGCCGCAATCCACTCCCCGCGACATCGTCGTCGACCGGCCGGCGCCGGGGGTCGTCCGAATCACGTTGAACCGACCCGACGCGAGGAACGCGCTGCGCACGCAGACGCTGGCCGAGATCGCCGCCGAGCTCGCCGTGGCCGCGACGGCCGACGACACGCGCGCGGTCGTCATCACCGGCGGCCTCGCATGCTTCGCGGCGGGAGCCGACTTGCGCGAGATGGCGCCGCTCGGACCCGTCGAGGTCCTGACCCACGACCGCCAGCGATACTGGCGGGCGATCGCGTCCTTCCCGAAGCCGCTGGTCGCGGCGGTCAACGGCTACGCGCTCGGTGGCGGCTGCGAGCTCGCGCTCTGCGCCGACATTGTCGTTGCGGGTACGAACGCCCAGTTCGGGCAGCCGGAGATCAACCTCGGGATGATCCCCGGAGCGGGAGGCACGCAACGTCTCACGCGGGTGGCCGGAAAGCCGTTGGCGATGCTCATGGTGCTCACCGGTTGGCCGATCGACGCGCAGGCGGCCCTCGCGGCCGGCATCGCAGTCGAGGTGGACGAGCCCGAGAGCGCGCTTGCCCGCGCCGTCGAGATTGCGTCGATCATCGCGTCCAAGCCGGCGCTCGCGGTTCGCCTCGCGAAGGAAGCGGTCCTGCGGGCGTACGAGGTCCCCATGCCGGAGGCGCTCGCCGCGGAGCGCCAGGCGTTCGCGTTGCTTGCGGCGAGCCACGACCGCAATGAAGGCATAGCGGCGTTCCTGGAGAAGCGGCCGCCGCAGTTCACCGGAAGCTGATCGGCGAGTCTCGCCGGCCGGCGTTACTGGCGCGGCGTCGTGAAACGCATCGAGCCGGAGTCGCTGGCCATGTTGGACCTGCACGATGCCCGAATCGGCGACTGAGATCACTGACCGCGCGCCGCTGCGCCTGCGCTGGGTGGTGACCGCGCTCGGCATCGCGCAGATCATTTCCTGGGGCAGCCTCTTCTATCCGCTCGCCGTGTTGGCGGGTTCGATTCGCCGCGATCTCGGGATCGGCGACGCGGCCGTGTTTGGGAGTTTCACCGTAGGGTTGTTCGTCTCCGGATTCGCGGCGCCCGCTGCGGGACGCCTGATCGATGCGCATGGCGGTCGCGTGGTGCTCGCGGGCGGTTCGCTGCTTGCGACGGCGGCGCTCGCCGTCCTCGCGCAGGCGCAGGGACTGGCGAGTCTGATGGCGGGCTATGCGCTCGCGGGGCTGGCCATGGCGGGTTGCCTTTACGATCCGGCGTTCGCTGAGCTGCACCGGATCTCGGGCACCGCTTACCGCAAGGCGGTGACCGCGCTCACCCTGTTCGGCGGCTTCGCGAGCACGGTCTTCTGGCCGCTGTCGCAGGCATTGCTCGATGCGGCGGGCTGGCGCGCCACGTTCTGGGTGTACGCCGCACTGAATCTTGCGATCTGCCTCCCCTTGCATGTGTTGATGCTGCCGCGGGGCCGAACCCGGGCGGCGCGCGCCGTCGCCGATACGGATCTTCGGCCAGCGGAAACGGGAGCGCGACCTGCCGTGTTCGTCTGGCTGGCGACCGCGCTCGCGCTGGCGGCGTTTCTTTCGTCCGCGCTCTCGGCGCACGTGATCGGCCTGCTCACTTCGTCGGGCCTGACCGCGCGCGATGCGGTGGTCATCTCGTCGACGATCGGGGCCATGCAGGTCGCGGGCCGGGTCGCGGAGTTCACCGTGGGCCGCAATCTGCGGCCGCTCACCGTGGGCACGCTGGCGTTCGGACTGCTCGCGCTCGCCGTCGTGCTGTTGACGCAGGTGCGCGGTGTCTGGATCGCTGCACTGGCGTTCGCGGCGCTCTACGGCTGGAGCAATGGCGTCATGACGATCGTCCGGGGCACCGTACCGGGCGAGCTGTTCGGCCACCGACGGTTCGGCGCGCTGCTCGGCCGCCTCGCTCAACCGCAGTTCATCGCCAGGGCGATTGCACCGCTCGCGGTGACGCTCGTCTTCGCCGTCGATGCCGAGCGGACGCTGACGCTGTACACGCTCGCGGCGGTGGGTCTCGCGGCGCTCGCCGCCTACCGCCTCGCGCTGAGGTCGAGCACGAGCGAACGGCGCGAACGCCGATGAGCGTCCGACGTTCGCTGGCGGCGGTGGGACTTCCGTGCTGAATCGCTCTTGCTGCGACGCGGGCCGCGGTCGCCGTCAGTGCCACAGTCCGTAGAGCAGGAGCAAGACACCGAAGAAGAGCAAAAGGCCCCAGATCGCCGCGGCGTAATCCGACGGTGGTCGTCGCAGTGGCACGAGGTCCGGATCGCGTAGCGCGGTCGGGAAGGGGCGTGGAGGTACCGGCACAATCTGCATCATGCCCGGCTCGGCGGGCACGCGGGCATGGAATTCCCACGGCGTGACCGCCGGTGCGTCGCCAAAGGCGCGGCTCGACGGGAATTGCGGGAAGCGGAGAAACGCAACGGCTTCGACGTCCTCGGCAAGCATCTGCGCGAGCCGGCCGTCGGGCGGCGCGGCGCCGGACCGCGCGACGAGGGCCAGCAGGCTCGCGCCGGCGTCCTCGAAGGTCGCCGCCGGCATCAGCCGCGTCTGGTCCTCGTTCAGATAATCGAAGGCGACGCGAGCCTTGGCGATCGATCGCTCCCTTGCCGCGAACCACGGGAAACCCAGCGCGGCAATCCACCGGCTTGCGGGCCCGCGAGCCGGAATGTCCCATCCGAGCGCGCGAAGCGCATCCACGCTGATGGACGCGCAGTTCATCGTCGCGTGGCGGTAGACGAGCTGGTGGCGCCAGAACTGGTTGTAGACGCGGTTTAGCGCGGCCTGGACCAGCGCTGCCGCGCGTTCGTCGGCGAGCACGGCGACCAGCATGTGCGACGGCCGATACCAACCCTGGCCGCTGTTCAAGTCGGCAAGATAGTTGTCAAGCGGGACCGGCGCGGCGAGGATGCCCTTCTCGCTCTCGGTGTCGAGCGAGTAGAAGTTGTTGACGAGCCAGTCGCCGATCGCGCCGTCCGGCTGCGTGCGCCCGGTGACGAGCGCGAAGTGGCCGGCGTGCGCCTCGTCGTCGTCGCCCTGCGCGCCGTTGACCATGATGCCGAGTACCGCGCGTCCGGGCGGCGCCGCTTCGCGCGCGGGATCCCGCTGCCACAGCGAACAGGCATCGAATGGACTTCGCGCACCGCCGGCAGGCTCGGCGCGGATGCGCCCGCGAAGAGCCTCGGTCGTCGCGAGATCCGGGGCGAGCGGCCACACGGGTGGAGTGCGGTCGAGCCGGAAATCCTCCGGCCACAGCGTGCGCGCGACGATCGCTCCGCCCGCGACTCGGCCGCGCACCTTCACCGTGCGCTGGCGAAAGAAATCCGTCGACGATCCATCGAAGTACGACCGGTTGAGAGGGATCTTCGGAGTCAACGAAAAGCGCAGCGCGCCGGCGGGATGGTCGAGGTCCACCCCATCGGCGGACAGGCGCGCACCGGCGAGGACGTCGGGCTCGGCGACCCAGACCAGTGGCGGATACTCGGACGGCGTCCCGGGCGCCCGCTCCGCCACCCAGGTGCGCAGGTCGTCGGTGAACGTGACGCCCTTCGCGAACGATGCAACGGTCAAACCATCCTTCGGGATCGCGATGGTTTCGCGCCGGAAATACCAGAGCCCCTGGCGGATGGTTCGGCAGTCGGGGCAGCGGCCGTCGGTCAGCCGGAAATCCGACGCGGGGTAGAGACCGAAAGCGTTTCCCGCCGCAACTGCCGACACGCTGGGGGAGCCGGGGTCGCCGGGCATGGACGCGGCGGTCAGTCCACCCTGATTCGCGGCGCGCCCGGCGCGATATCGCCGATCACCGCGGCGTGGCCGAAGCCCTCGCGGCGGAATACCTGAAGCACCGCTTCGACAGCGTCCGGGGCGCACGCGACCAGCAGTCCCCCGGAGGTCTGCGGATCCGTGAGGAGGGCCCGCGCGACCTCCGGCGTCCCCGCGGCGAAGGTGACCGCGTCCCCGCATCCGGCCCAGTTGCGCGCAGACGCGCCGGTGACGATGCCCGCGCCGGCGAGCTCGCTTGCCCCGGGCAGCAGCGGAACGCTGGACCATTCGACGGTAGCGCTGTTGCCCGATGCCCGGCACACCTCGAGCAGGTGGCCCAGCAATCCGAAACCCGTGACGTCGGTCAGCGCGTGGACGGCTGGCATCGTGCCGAAAGCGATGCCGGGTGTGTTGAGCTGCGTCGTGCCGGCGAGCATGGCCGCGTAGCCTTCCGGCGAAAGCCGTCCCTTCTTCAGCGCCGCGCTGTAGATGCCCACGCCGATCGGCTTGCCGAGCACCAGCCGATCGCCGGGCTGCGCCCCGGCGTTGCGCTTCAGATTCCGCGGATCGACGAGCCCGACGACCACGAGCCCGTAGATCGGTTCCGCCGAGTCGATCGTATGGCCGCCTGCAATGGGAATGCCCGCCTTGGCGCAGACGGCCTCGCCGCCGGCGAGGATCTTCCGGATCGTGTCGACCGGCAGCTTGTCGATCGGCATCCCGACGATCGCCAGAGCGAAGAGCGGCGTGCCGCCCATCGCGTAGACATCGGAGATCGCGTTGGTAGCGGCGATCGCGCCGAAATCGTGCGGGTCGTCGACGATCGGCATGAAGAAGTCCGTCGTGGCGACGATCGCCTGCCGCTCGTTCACCCGGTAGACAGCGGCGTCGTCCGCCGTCTCGATCCCGACGAGAAGTGCGTCCGGGATGGCGGCTCCGCCGGCCTTCGCAATGATCTGCTGCAGCAGCGCCGGCGCGATCTTGCACCCGCAGCCGCCGCCGTGGCTGAATTGGGTCAGGCGGAGCGGGACGTCGGCGGCAGCGTTCATGGAATTCCGGAAGCGGGGAAGGACCGCCCCCGAGGGCAGGGAACGGGGCGCGGGCGATGCGCCCGCGCTGCACATTCTACCGTTGCCACCATCCATGTAACGGGAATCTGACGTAGATCAAGTTTGCAGTGGGCGCGTCCTTTCGGCACGGTGGGCGCGGGCGTAGCATCGCTTACCAACGACCATGGCCGATCCGGCGAGTCGGACGAGCGAGCGGAAAGCATGGCCCGACGCTCCCGCCGGGCGCGGGTTGCAAAGGAGAGCGAGGGCAATGTCCAATTTCGAGATCGTGACGCGCGAGGATTATTCCGACGTCACGTACATGCTGGAGATCCGCCATCCGGTGATGGCGAAGGCTGCCAGGGCGGGCCAGTTCGTCATCGTGATGGAACACGAGCACGGCGAGCGCATTCCGCTGACGCTGGCCGACTTCGACCCGGACGAGGGTACGATCACGCTCGTGATCCAGGCGGTCGGAAAGACCACGCGCGAAATGCAGCAGAACTGCCAGGTCGGGACGAGTCTCTACGCGGTCGTCGGCCCGATGGGCATTCCGAGCCTCATCGGCAAACGGAAGAAGGTTCTGTGCGTGGGTGGCGGCCTCGGGGTGGCGCCGGTGTATCCGCAGGCCCGCGCGTACGCCCGCAGTGGCGCCTACGTGATCGGCGTGCTGGGCTTTCGCAATCGCAACGTGATGTTCTGGGAGGACAAGTTCCGTGCCGTCTGCAACGAGCTGATCGTCTGCACCGACGACGGGTCCGCCGGAATCAAGGGCCTCGTGACCAAGGGCATGGAACAGGCGCTCGCTGCGCACGCCGACATCGACGAGGCGCTGGCCATCGGGCCGCCGATCATGATGAAGGCCTGCGCGGAGGTCACCCGCCCCAGGAAGATCCACACCATCGTGAGTCTCAACCCGGTGATGGTGGACGGCACCGGGATGTGCGGCGGCTGCCGGGTCAAGATCGGCGATGGCATCAAGTTCGCCTGCGTGGACGGCCCCGACTTCGACGCGCACACGGTCGACTTCGACGACCTGATGGCTCGCCTCGGGCGGTACCGTCCGGCGGAGCAGGAAGCCCTGAAGAAGTGGGAGGAGGGCTGCCGGATCGGCAGCGCCGCACCCAAGAACGGCGAACGGTACTGATCCGGCCCGCGCAACCGAGCTGCCCTACACCCCCGAAATCGCGAACACTCCATGGCGAAAAAGAAGACCATCCGGACGATCCCGCAGGAGCGGACGCCGATGCCCGAGCAGGACCCCTTGGTGCGCGCGAAGAACTTCAAGGAGGTCGCCCTCGGGTACACGCTGGAGAACGCGCTGCTCGAGGCGGATCGGTGCCTGCAGTGCGCCGACGAGCCTTGCGTGCGCGGCTGCCCCGTCGGCATCGACATTCCCGCGTTCATCCAGAAGATCGCGGAAAAGCACTACCACGGCGCGTACGACGTCATCACCGACACCAATCTGCTCCCGGCGGTGTGCGGCCGCGTGTGCCCGCAGGAGAATCAGTGCGAGGGCGTGTGCACGGTCGGCGACACGCTGGCGCCCGTCGCCATCGGCCGGCTCGAGCGCTTCGTCGGCGACATGGCGATCCGCGAAGGCTGGGTGAACCTGCCGCACATCGAGCCCTCGGGCTACCGCGTCGGCATCGTGGGCTCGGGCCCCGCCGGCATGGCGTGCGCCGCGGACATGGCGAAGGCCGGCTGCGAGGTCATCGTCTACGAGGCGTTCCACGAGCCTGGTGGCGTACTGAAGTACGGGATTCCCGATTTCCGCCTGCCCAACGCGGTGATCGACGTCGAGATCGACAAGCTGAGGAAGCTCGGCGTGAAGTTCGAGTGCAACACGCTGGTCGGGCGGCTCTTCACGATCGAGCAGATGATCACCGAGATGGGCTTTCACGCGGTCTTCATCGGTACCGGTGCCGGCTACCCGAGCTTCATGGGAATTCCCGGCGAATCGCTGAACGGCGTGCTGTCGGCCAACGAGCTGCTCACCCGCTGCAACCTGATGCGGGCACGCGACTTCCCGAACTTCGACACGCCGATGCAGCCGGGCCGCCGGGTCGCCGTGATCGGTGCCGGGAACACCGCGATGGACGCGCTGCGCGTGTCGCTGCGCCTGGGCGCCGAAAAGGTGTACTGCGTGTACCGCCGCGGCAAGGCCGAGGCACCCGCACGCGTCGAGGAGATCCACCACGCGGGCGAGGAAGGCGTCGAATTCCACTGGTTGACGAGCCCGCTCGAGGTGCTGGGCGACGACCAGAAGCGCGTGCGCGGAATGCGCTGTCAGAAGATGGAGCTGGGTGAGCCGGATGCCTCGGGCCGCCGCCGGCCGGTGCCGGTGCCCGGAAGCGACTTCGAGTTCGAATGCGACAGCGTCGTCTACGCGATCGGCACCAACGCGAACCCGATCCTCGGCCAGACGGCGAAGCTCAAGCTGAACAAGCGTGGCTACATCGAAACCGACGAGAACCTCGCGACGTCGATCGCCGGTGTCTACGCCGGCGGCGATATCGTCACCGGCGCGGCAACCGTGATCGAGGCGATGGGGGCCGGGCGCAAGGCCGCGCGCGCGATGAAGGCCTGGCTTGGCTTGCGCGACACCGACGTCGTGTACGCTCCCGAGGCCCCGCACGTCGGCCGACGGTTCGGCTTCGCGCCGGACGAGCACGGCTACGCCCGGGTGCGCCTGGGATGAACGGCCCCCACGCTCACTGCGTTCGCTGCACCCCCGGGGGGGCAGTCAGCGCCCTTCGGGCGGCCGGGCGGGCGGATGAACAGCCCCCACGCTCACTACGTTCGCTTCCCCCCGCGGGGGCAGTCAGCGCCCTTCGGGCGGCCGGGCGGGCGCTGAGATGAACCTGATAGAGTGACGAGCGCGGGCGGACGATGCCCGCCGCGCCGAACGAATGCACGTTACGAGGCTAGAGCAACCATGACCGAAGCTGCCACGCTGGCGCCGGGCGCGACCCGCGCACCGGCCTTGCCCACCGAGCTGCGCCCCGCGGAGACGCTGGCCGAGCACATCGTCGAGGTCATCAGCGACTCGGGCGAGGGCGCACAGCGCTGCGGCCAGTCGCTCGGAGCGATCGCGGCGAGGACCGGCAACGGCATCTGGACGACCGAGATCATCCCAGCCGAGATCCAGCCGCCGGCGCGCAGCGTCGCCGGCGCGTCGGGCATCCGCATCCGCATCGGCACGAAGCAGGTGACCAACGGCGGCGACGAGACCGACCTCGTCGTCGCGTTCAACGAGCAGGTGCTGCTGGGCCGCGTGCGGGCGGGCGATCTCAAGCCCG
>Ga0209048_10002984_pt1 | contig 16583 bp, 12 predicted proteins | sample FrelakmetCRP12CR_FD_187146 | JGI IMG/M metagenome (GOLD analysis project Ga0209048, IMG submission 187146) | Freshwater lake sediment microbial communities from the University of Notre Dame, USA, for methane emissions studies - CRP12 CR (SPAdes)... | ecosystem: Environmental > Aquatic >... | reverse complement strand
AAGGCGTACAGGTCGGCTATACGATCGTGCGTGAGTATGTGCACTCCGTCCGCCCCAAAGCGGTGCAAGCTTTCCTGACGCTCAGCTTCTGCCCAGGGGAATGCATGCAGGTGGATTGGGGCAGCTGGGGGTTCATTCCAGTTGGGGCCACGCGCCGGCGGCTGTCTTTCTTTGTCGCGGTGCTCTGCCATAGCCGCATGATGTATCTGGAGTTTACTCTGGGGCAAAGCCAGGAGCAGTTCTTAAGTTGCCATCAGCACGCCTTCGACTTCTTCCACGGAGTGCCCGAGAGCGTCATGGTCGATAATTGTAAAACGGCCGTCTTGAGTCACCCGATTGGTCAACCGGCCCAATTCAATCCTCGTTACCTGGACTTCGCCAACCATTACGGCTTCAAAATCCGCGCTTGCGGCGTGCGCAAGGGCTCCCTGACGCAGCCGTCAACCGGATTTTGCTGCCGCTGTCTTTCGGGAGGAGGGAGGGTCGGCCGTCCCCGGGCGGTGCGGAACGACGGCCAGCGATACGGTGATGTCGTGCTCGCCACGATCCAGCGTCCACGACAGCGTAACGGTGACCGATTGCATGATCCGTTCGAAGCCGGCCTCGGATTGCGACACCGTGTGGTAAGGCCGGGCGACGATCTGCGCCGCGCGGCTGCAATGGAGGACCACGCTGCCGCCCAGGAATCTGTCGTCGAGCGCCAGGTCGGTGGCGTCTCCGAGCGTCACCGGCTGGCCAAACCCGCCCAAGGTCGCTTCGCCATGGATCAGGCGTCCGCCGACCCCGTCGCAACTCGGCATCGCCAGATCGAGTTCGGTCCGGAAACGGCCCCCGGGTGCATCCGTGATCCGGTAGGCCACGTCGACGCGGCCCGCGGCCAGCGCAATCCGCTTGTCGATCGTCGCGCCGCCGCACGCGGCGCGGAAATGTGCTGCCGCTTCGGCGGACTCGTCGGCAACGAGTTTGTAGCCGGCGACCTTCGTCGGCGCGCCCGCGGACGGCAGCCACTCTTCCGTGAATAGCGTCCGCGCGCTTTCGTCCGGCACGATGTCCGAGGGGCCGATCGCGTGCCGATAGCTGACCCGGTCGTGCGCCGAAGCGATCCCCGTCGCCGGACCCGTGGTGCGGTCACCTTCGGCGATCACGCGATGATAGTGCTCGGGGTGGCGGCGAAACGTGTCGCCGAAGTTGTGCGCCAGCGCATAGGAATCGAGTTCGCGGATCGCCGCCCGGCCGTCATCCGCGATCACCGCCTGCAAGGCATCGTTGTGGATGAAGATCTCATCGATGCCGTCGCGATCGAGATCGTCGCGTGCGCGTGCGCGACGTGGCGCCAGCCGATCGAGCGCGGACTCCAGCGCGATCAGCGCGCGGTAAACTCCGCGGCGCAAGTGAGGCAGATAGATGCCGCCGAAGAGGCCATGCCAGTACGCGTCGTTCGCCTGCGCGGCGTACAGCAGGCTGGTCAGCGCCGGGTTCGCGGGCACCGCGGCCAGTCGGGCGGACAGCCCGAGCATGCGCTTGTGCATCCAGTTGGCTTCGGGATAGAGGGACAGGAAGTTCTTCCAGATGCCGCCGCGCAGGAATGGCTTGGTGTCGCCGTAGCCGCCGTTGTCCTTCTCCTGCCGGACCAGCGCCACATAGCGTCCGGCCGCATCGACCGGCAGCGTCCACTCGTTCATTTCGATGTAGGCCGTCGTCGGCAGGTACGCGATGCCGCGCGTCCGGTGGCTGCGATGGAAGGCGTCGTACGTGCTGGTGACGATCCGCGACGATGCCAGCACGCCTTCCACGAATTCCTTCAGCCAACCGCGGCCGTAGACCCACTCGTGCGTATCCGGCCAGATGCCGAACTTCTCGATGTCATCGAAATAGATCGCCGCCGCCGCGCGACCTTGCCGGGCCAGGCTCTCGATGTAGGAAACCGCTTCCGCCGCGGGCGAGAACGGAATCCGGTACCGCAACGCCTCGGAAATCGGGAAGAGGTCGAGCCGGCTGCCGCTTTCCTCGGTGCTGAAGAAGCCGTCGAGTTCCCCGGCGCGGCGCCCGGTGCACAGGAAGTGGTAATCGTCGACGGTCACATAGTGGATTCCGCACTCGGCAAGCGCGGGAACCACGGTGGCCTCCCACACCCGCTCGGTCAGCCAGGCGCCGCGCGGCGCCTGGCCGAACCGGGTAGCGAGCTTGCGCGACAGCGCGTTCAACTGGCCGCGGCGGTCGCGGTCGGGGATGGTGGCCAGCACCGGCTCCATGTCGCCGCCGCCGAACAATTCCACCTGGCCGCGCCTGACCATGTCGTCCAGCATCCGGACGTCGTCGGGAAAGTTCTCGCACAGTGCGTCCAGCAGCGCTCCGCTGCAATGCAGTGCAAACCGGAAATCGGGGTACGCGTGCAGCGTTTGCAGGAACGGGCGGTAGCAGCGCACGTGCGCGTTCTCGATCACCTCGGGGAAGTTGCCGGCGGGCTGATGCGCATGCACGCCGAACAGCAGCGTTACCGGGTCATTCATGCAGGTGACCCCGCCGCGCCCGTGGCGGCCGGTACGCCGCTAGCGGGCATCGAATTCTCCCCCTTCGGATGCTCGCCGCATGGCGCCGCTCCCTTCCGCGAGCTCGCCGCCACGGCAGATTGGCTGGGACAGCGCGGCGGGCACCGGCAAGTCGAGCAGCACGTGCAAATGCGCGAGGTTGCCGCGGAACAGACGATCGAACGCCGCCACCGAAACCGCGGGATTGGCGTCGGAGAACCACCAGCACCAGTCCGACGCCTCGCAGGTGGCCAATTGCCGGGTCGCCAGGCGCAGCCGCTCGGCGGACAGCCGCCCGCTTCCCGCCACCAGGTCGAAGCTCTGCTTGGCGGCGCACAGCAGGTCCCACGCGTGGTTCTTCTCAGGCGACCCGATCCAGGTCGTAAAGTTGCCGCCGACCCAGCTCCCCGCAGTCAGCCGGTCCAGCGCGCCGATCGAGGCGGCGATGCGCCCCGCGGGGTAGGGATCGACTCGGCCGTCGAGCCAGTCGCGGCAGGTCGTCGGCCGCACCACCGGATGGGATTCCAGCGCGCGGTACAGCGCACTGACGAAAAAATAGCCGTTGTACGGGTAATACTCCCAGCAATTCTCGCCGTCGAGGATCACGCTGACCACCGGCACTTCACCCGCGGGCGTCGCGCGCGCGATGGTCACGAGCTCGGCGACCAGGTTCGCCGCCGCATCGTCGTTGTTCCACCTGGCGTATTCGAAGCCGATGTAATCCGACAGGCGATCGTCCCGGAAAAAACACACCGGCTCGGGCGCCGGGCCCTGCAACCGGTAGGGCCGGTAGAGCCAGCGCGCCGCCCCGTTGGCGGCGACGCCGGCGGCGAGAAGGCTGTTGCGCAGCACCTGGCCGCCGCTGGCGGTCCAGCGAATCCCGTGCTCCGCAAACAGCGCCAGCAGGTCCGACGACACGGCACCTTCCGCCGGCCACACGCCCGTCGCCGGCGTGCCGAACCGCCGCGCGTGCTCGCGCACGGCCGTCTCGAGCTGCGCTGCCACGCGCCCGCCGCCACCCGGATACTCGGGGGCCTCGGGCAGTTTCATCGCCGGCGTGGCCTCGCGCGCACTCGCAAAGCGGAGGAGCAGCGGCGCCAGCGGATGGTGTTCCGGCGTTGTCGACAGCTCGACCTGCCCGCGGAGGGCGAGCCGCGACCAGCGCGGGATCAGGTCGCGCAGCAGAGCGCCGATCAGTTCGAACAGTGCAACCCGCTCGGCGTGCACGAACTGGGCGCCTTTGGCCATCAGCCGGGTGACGAGTTCCGACTCGCGGCGGACGGTCTCGCCGGTCCAGCACAGGTGATACCACGTCAGCGCATCGTGCAGATACTGGTCCGACACATACGCCGCCGCTTCCGGCCCCTGGGCCTCGATCCGGACCAGGATCTCGTGCAGCGCCTTGTACGGCGGGAACGGGTGGATGATCCGCTCATGATTGGCGTGAAAACAGCTTGCCAGGATGAGCATTCGCTCGTCCGAGTTGAGCGGCCGTTCCTCGCCCTGCGCGAGCAGCCGCAGCAGCGGATCGCGGATGGTCCCGGTCGCGAACTGGTCGGCATAGTCCTCGATCTGGTCGAGCAGCACCGGCGTGAAGTTGACGACCGCGCGCATCCCGGGATGGTGCTCCAGATGCCACGCCATGTCCGTGTAGTCCTTGATCGCGTGCAGGTAGACCCACGGCAGCCGGAATTCACCGTCCGCATAGCCGCGGTAATCGGGCTGGTGCATGTGCCACACCAGCACCAGATCGAGGCGCAGGGGCTGCTGCCCGTCGACGGTCATGGTGGCGTCAACGCAGGTGATGGATCTTTTGCCCGAGCATTTCGGGTATGACCAGCGTGATGCCGCCGTCGGTCACGTGAAAGCGCTGCCGGTCCTGCTCCGGATCGACGCCGACCGTGAGGCCGGCCGGCAGGCGGCAATGCTTGTCGACCACCGCGCGCTTCAGCACCACGTTGCGGCCGATGTCGACGTTGGGCAGCACCACCGAATCCTCGATCCGGCAATAGCTGTGCACGTGGACATTCGAGAACAGCAGTGACCGGCGCACGATCGAGCCGCTGATGATGCAGCCGCCCGCGACCATCGAATCGACCGCCATGCCGCGGCGGCGATCGTCGTCGAAAACGAATTTTGCCGGCGGGAGCTGCTCCTGGTAGGTCCAGATGGGCCAATCCCGGTCGTACAGATTGAGCTCCGGCAACACGCCGGTCAGCGCGACGTTTGCCTCCCAGTAGGCGTCGATGGTGCCGATGTCGCGCCAGTAGGGCAGGCCCTCGTTGATGTTCACGCAACTGTCGGCGAAGCCGTGCGCATGCACGTGCACCCCGCTGTTGATAAGGTGAGGAATCAGATCCTTGCCGAAATCGTGGCTGGAGTGCGGGTCGTCGGCATCCCGCACCAGTTGCTCGTAGATGAATGCGGCGTTGAACACGTAGATGCCCATGCTCGCGAGTGCGCGGTCGGACCGGCCGGGCATGGGCGTCGGCTGTGCCGGCTTTTCCTGGAAGCCGACGACACGGCGTTCGCCGTCCACCGTCATCACGCCCAGCGAGCGCGCCTCCTCCAGCGGGACGTCGATGCACGCGATCGTCATCTGCGCCTGCGTCGCGACGTGGTCGTCGAGCATCTTGCGGTAGTCCATCTTGTAGACGTGGTCCCCGGCCAGGACCAGCACGTAGTCGGGGCCGTGCCGGCGCAGGATGTCGAGATTCTGGTAAACGGCGTCGGCGGTTCCCTGATACCACGTCGGCTGGATGCGCTGCTGCGCCGGCAGCAACTCGACGAACTCGTTGAAGCGACCGTCGAGGGAGCTCCAGCCGCGCTGCACATGCCGGATCAGGCTCTGCGCCTTGTACTGGGTGCAGATGCCGATGCGGCGGATGCCCGAGTTGACGCAGTTCGACAACGTGAAATCGATGATCCGGAACTTGCCGCCGAAGGGCACCGACGGCTTGGCGCGCCAGTCGGTCAGTTGGCCGAGGCGGCTCCCGCGGCCGCCCGCGAGGATCAGCGCCAGCGTGCTCCTGGCCAGCAGGTCGGGCGCGTGACCGTGGGAGCCGGGCGGGTGCGAGGAACGGGCAGGAGTTTTCACGGGAACTTCACCTTTATCAGACTCTTGGGCGTGCCGACTATAATCGGACCACGATGGGCGTTTCCAAAACCCGTACCGTGCCGCTGCAGGACCGCCTGCTGGAGGCGAGGCTGCACGATCCGTTCGCCTGGCTGGGCGCGCACCGACTGGCGGCGGCCGAAGGCGGCGGATGGATCGTCCGCGTGTTCAACCCCGCGGCGCGCGCCGCATGGCTGCAGACCGCCGATGGCTGGGGCGCGGCGAATGCGGTGGCGCCCGGGGTGTTCACGATCCGGCTTCCGGCAGCGCCGCAGCGTCCGTGGCGCCTGCGGTTCGACGAGGCCGGGCAGCTGCGGGAGACATTCGACCCCTACGCGTTCGTGCCGTCGATATCGGAGCACGATCTTTTCCTGTTCAACGCGGGCCGCCTGCTGGAGGCGTATCGCACGCTCGGCGCCCAGCCGATGAGCCGCGAGGGCGTGCCCGGCACGCGCTTCGCGGTGTGGGCGCCCAATGCCGAGCGGGTGAGTGTGGTGGGCGACTTCAATGGCTGGGATGGCCGCGTGCACCCGCTCGCGGAACACGGCAGGAGCGGCGTGTGGGAACTGTTCATGCCGGGAGTGGGGCCGGGGGCATTGTACAAGTTCGAGCTGCGCAGCCGTGCCAGCGGGGAGGTGTTTCTCAAGACCGACCCGTACGCGCACTGGTTCGAAGAGCGCCCGAGCACGGCGGCGCGGGTCGCGCCGCCCTGTGGCTACGCGTGGGGCGACGGGGATTGGCTGCAGGCAAGGGCGCGCTGGGACTGGCTGCACGCGCCGGTCAACATCTACGAAGTCCACGCCGGCTCCTGGCGCCGGCATCCGGACGGGCGGCCTTACAGCTACCGCGAACTGGCCGACGCGCTGGTTCCGTACGTGCGGGACCTCGGTTGCACCCACATCGAGCTCATGCCGCTCACCGAGCACCCGCTCGACGAATCGTGGGGCTACCAGACGACCGGCTACTTCGCGCCGACCAGCCGATACGGCTCGCCGGACGATCTGCGGCGGTTCGTGGATGCCTGCCACGCCGCGGGCATCGGCGTGATTCTCGACTGGGTGCCCGGGCACTTCCCGCGGGATGCGTTCGCGCTCGCCCGCTTCGATGGCACGGCGCTCTACGAGCACGAGGACCCGCTGCGCGGCGTCCACTTCGAGTGGGGGACGCACGTCTTCAACTACGGCCGCCTCGAGGTCCAGACCTTCCTCCTTGCAAGCGCCCACTACTGGCTCTCCGAATTCCATTTCGACGGGCTGCGCGTCGACGCCGTGGCGTCGATGCTGTACCTCGATTATGCACGGCCGCCCGGCGAATGGCTTCCGAACGTCCATGGCGGACGGGAGAATCTCGAGGCGGTCGAATTCCTGCGCACGCTCAATACGATGCTGCACCGCGACTTTCCGGGCGCGCTCAGCCTGGCGGAGGAGTCGACCGCGTGGCCGATGGTGTCGCGCCCCGTGCATCTTGGGGGGCTCGGCTTCTCGATGAAATGGAGCCTCGGCTGGATGCACGATACGCTCGGGTACCTCGAGCACGATCCCGTGCATCGGCGATTCCACCACAACGAGATCACGTTTGCGCAAATGTACGCGTACACGGAGAATTTCGTGTTGCCGCTGTCGCACGATGAAGTGGTGCATGGCAAGGGATCGTTGCTCGCCAGGATGCCGGGCGACGATTGGCAACGCTTCGCCAACGTGCGCCTGCTGCTCGCCTGGCAGATGACCAGTCCGGGCAAGAAGCTCAATTTCATGGGCAACGAGTTCGCGCAGGCGAGTGAATGGCGCTCCGGCGCCGAACTCGAGTGGGGCTGCGTCGGCGGCGACGACCGGCATGCCGGCGTCGCGCGGCTCGCGCGCGACTTGTTCCACCTCTACCGCGACCTCAAGGCCTTGCACGAACTCGACTTCGAGCCGGAGGGATTCCGCTGGGTCGAATGCCACGATGCCGATCAATCCGTGCTGGCATACCTGCGTTTCGCCCGCGATGGGTCGGCGGTCGTGGTCGTGGTGAACTGCACGCCGGTCGTGCGCCGTCGTTACCGGATCGGCGTACCGTTTTCCGGAGCCTATCGCGAGGCCTGCAACACCGATTCGCGTCATTACGGGGGCAGCGATGCCGGCAACGCCGGCGGCGTGAATGCGGCAAAGGTACCCTGGATGGGCTTCGCGCATTCGGTCGAACTGACGCTTCCCCCGCTGGCGGTGCTGGTTCTGGTTCCCGGCCGCAGCGAACAGGCGCCCGGCGGGTAGCCGGGCAACGCCGCCGCGGTCCAGGTCCACGGATAATCGCCTGCCGCCCGGCGGGCCCTCGCCGTCCGGCACGCAGCGACGGGTCGCTAGCGCCGCAGATGGTCGACCGCCGCTTCGGCCTCCAGCCAGTCGTCGAGATCGTAGCCGTCCGCGTAATCACGGCCGGCGTAGAGGGCATAGGCAGCTTGGCTTATCATCCGTTGCCGCAATTCCGGGTCGATTTCGTCCCGCGCACCTTCGGCAAACGGCTGGTCGAACTCCGCATCGGCCGGGTCCGCGGGCGCAATGATCGGCACGCTGCGCGGATGGGTCGGGCCCGCGTGCGCTGGCTGACGCTTGCTGGCGGTACGCTTGCGGAATTCCTTCGGCGCCGTGGCGTCGGCTTTTCGGGTCATGGACAATCTCCCATCTGCCGCAATCCGTACGAGCGAGACTCGCTGCGCGGCTTCAGGCCGCTGTGTGCCCGGCCGGGACGTCGAGCCCATAGGCGCAGGCGCACGAACTGGCAAGCTGCTCGGTCTCGAATGGGCCCAGGAACGCGGTATGCGAGTCGTAGCGCAGCGCGGGCGCTTGCGGCGGCGACAGCACCAGATAATACCCGGATTCCCTTTCGCGCGGCACGTCCGGCGCCATCTTGCACTCGTACGACTCGGCGTCGAACAGATGCCCGTCCGCGACATGGACAACTTCAAAATGACGTGGCATCGCGTCCTCCTGATGTTCAACTCCACGGCAGCGGCGCAGGATCCCAGCCCAAGAGCCGCAACCGACTGCACCGCACCCGCAACTCCATTCTGTGAGTGTCAGGTGACAGGTCGTTGACAAAAGTCAAACGCCGGTCGGATCGATGCGGCGATGGCTTCGGCGCGCAATGCCGACCGCCCGGATCGCGCAACGGCCGGGCCTGGGGACGATCGTTTATCATGGGTTGCGCCATTGCCTGCAGCGAGAGCCTCGTCAATGAGTGACAACGCCCTTTCCGTTTTGTTCGCGACCGCCGAATGCGCTCCCTGGGTCAAGACGGGAGGGTTAGGCGATGTCAGCGCTGCGTTGCCGGCGGCGTTGCGCCGATTGGGCATCGATGCCCGGGTGCTGATGCCGGGTTATCCGGAGGTGCTGGCGGCGGCGCGCCCGCGCCGCCGGAGCAAAGCGCGGACCGTCACGGCGCTGCCGGCATGCGGCGCGACGCGTCTCGTCGACGCCGTGCTTCCGAACGGCGTGCCGCTGATCGTTGTCGATCATCCGAGCCTGTACGATCGCCCCGGCGGCCCCTACCAGAACGACGCGGGCGAAGACTGGCCCGACAATCCGTGGCGCTTCGGCCTGCTGTCGAAGGTCGCCGCCATGCTCGCTGCATCCGAGTCTCCCCTCGCGTGGCGACCGCAAGTCATCCATTGCAATGACTGGCAGACCGGGCTTGCGCCTGCCTATATGCATTTTTCCGCGCCTTCGCCGGCGCGTTGCGGGTCGGTGATGACGATTCACAACCTTGCCTTTCAGGGGTGCTTTGCGCCGGACTGGGTCGCGCGGCTCGACTTGCCGCCCGAAAGTTATGGAACCGACGGTGCCGAGTTTCACGGAACCCTGTCTTTCCTGAAGGCGGGGCTGTACTACGCCGATGCGATCACGACGGTAAGCCCGACCTATGCGCGGGAGATTCAGACCGAAGCGCTGGGCTTCGGCCTGGACGGACTCCTGAGCTGGCGCCGCGACGCACTCACCGGAATCCTCAACGGCGTCGACACCGACGAATGGAATCCCGCCGCCGACCCGATGCTGGCGCGCCCCTACGACGCGGCGACGCTCAAGGCGAAAGCGACGAACAAGCGCGAGTTGCAGCGCCGTTTCGGTCTCGCGCTGCTGCCCGACGTGCCGCTCCTCGGCGTCGTCAGCCGCTTCACGCAGCAAAAGGGGCTCGATCTCCTCGCCGACATCGCGCCGCAAGTCATCGCCCTGCCCGCGCAGCTGGCGGTGCTCGGTCTGGGCGACGCCGACCTGGAGCACGCGTTCCAGCGTCTCGCAGGCTTCCATCCGCACCGGATCGCCACCCGGATCGGCTTCGACAACGAGCTCGCCCATCTGGTCGAAGCCGGCGCCGATCTGTTCGTCATGCCGTCCCGCTTCGAGCCCTGCGGCATGAACCAGATGTACAGCCAGCGCTACGGAACGCCGCCGATTGTTCGGGCAACGGGTGGGCTCCTCGACTCGGTCGTGGACTGCAATCCGGCGACGCTGGCGGCCGGCGCGGCGACCGGTTTCGTGTTCACCGAGCCGGAGGCCGGCGCGCTGTTCGCCGCGATTGCGCGCGCGATCGACGCCTACCGCGACCCGCGCTCCTGGCGCGCCTTGCAGAGGAACGGCATGGCGAAGGCGTTTGGCTGGGATGCTGCCGCGAAGCGCTACGCCGGAATCTATGCGACGGTCGTACGCCAGATTTCGCCCGCGTAATCGCGGATCGCGCGGTCCGACGAAAACCAGCCGACGCGCGCGGTATTGAGGATCGCCGCGCGCGACCATGCGGCCGGGTTCCGCCAGAGCGCCTCGACGGCGCCTTGCGCGGACCGGTAAGCGTCGAAATCGGCAGCGACCATGAAGTAGTCGCGATGCCTCAGGTCGTCGATCAGGTCGCGGTACCTCGTCCGGTCGTCGGGCGAAAACACGCCCGACCCGATCGCGTCGAGCGTCCGCGCGAGCACGGGTGACGCATTGATGCACGCAATCGCGTCGCTTCCGTCGCGGCGCCGCGCGTCGACCTCGGCGGCGGTGAGTCCGAACAGGAAAAAGTTGTCCGCGCCCACCCGCTCCCGGATTTCGATGTTGGCGCCGTCGAGCGTCCCGATCGTCAGCGCGCCATTGAGCGCGAGTTTCATGTTGCCGGTGCCGGAGGCTTCCATACCGGCCGTCGAGATCTGCTCCGAAAGGTCGGCCGCGGGGATGATCGCCTCGGCGAGGCTCACGTTGTAGTTGGGCAGGAAGACGACCTTGAGCAGGCCGCGTACGGCGGGATCGTTGTTGACGGCGCGCGCGACGTCGTTGATGAGCTTGATGACGAGCTTGGCCCGCTGGTAGCCGGCAGCCGCCTTGCCGGAGAAGATCTTCACCCGCGGCACCCAGCCGTGCGCCGGATTTGCACGCATCGCGTCGTACAGCGCGGCCGTGTCGAGGATGTTCAGCAGCTGTCGCTTGTACTCGTGGATGCGCTTGACCTGCACATCGAACAGCGCATCGGGATCGAGGCTCACGCCGAGCCGGTCGGCGACGTGTCGCGCCAGCGCCACCTTGTGCGCACGGCGCGCGGCGGCGAAACGCTCCCGGAACGCGGCATCGTCGGCAAACGGCGCGAGCGCTTCGAGTCGCGTCGCGTCCTCCAGAACCTGCGGCCCGGCGGCGGCGGCGATGAGGCTGCTCAGACCGGGGTTGGCCTGATAGAGCCAGCGGCGGAACGTGATGCCGTTGGTCTTGTTGACGATGCGTTCCGGAAACAGCGCATGGAAGTCGCGGAAGACCGTCTGCCGCATGAGGTCGGTGTGCAGCGCGGACACGCCGTTGACCCGGCGCGAGCCGAGGAACGCGAGGTGACCCATCCGCACCCGGCGGCCGCCGTTCTCCTCGATCAGCGAGACGGAGGTCAGGAATCGGCTGTTATCGCGCTCGGTACCCTTCTGGCGAGCGAGGTGAAGCGCGTTGATCTCGTAAATGATCTGCATGTGTCGCGGCAGCAGGCGCTCGAGCAGCGGCACGGGCCACGTCTCGAGTGCCTCCGGCAACAGCGTGTGGTTCGTGTAATTGAAAAGCGACGTCGCGATGTTCCACGCCGAATCCCACGGCATGCCGTGCTCGTCGGCGAGGAGCCGCATCAGTTCGGGAATCGCAATCGCGGGGTGGGTGTCGTTGAGCTGGATCGCCGCATGATCGGCGAGCGAGGCGAGGTCGCCGTATTGCTGCTTGTGCCGACGCAGCAGATCCTGCAGCGATGCCGACGCGAAAAAGAATTCCTGCCGCAGCCGCAGATCCTGGCCGGCGGTCGTGTCGTCGCTCGGATAGAGCACACGCGAAATCGCCTCGAGACGAACGCGGTCGGCCAGCGCTCCGACGTGATCGCCGGCGTTGAAGTCTCCGAGGTTCAGCGAATCGGCGGCGCGCGCCGACCACAGGCGCAACGTATTGACGTGCCGTCCGCGCCAGCCCGCGATCGGCGTATCGAACGCGACCGCGTTGACGGATTCCGAGGGCCGCCAGGTGTGGACCTTTGCCCCGTCGGCGCCGGTGCGCGTCTCGACGCTGCCGCCGAAGCCGATCGAATAGATCACCTCCGGCCGCTCGAACTCCCACGGATTGCCGAAGGAGAGCCATTCTTCGGGAAGCTCGTGCTGCCAGCCGTCCTTCAACACCTGCCGGAAGATCCCGTGGTCATAGCGGATCCCGTAGCCGTGGGCGGCGATGCCGAGCGACGCCATGCTTTCCATGAAACAGGCGGCGAGTCGGCCGAGGCCGCCGTTCCCGAGCGCGGCATCGGGCTCCAGCATGCGCAGGTGGTCGAGGTCGATGCCGAGTTCGGAAAGTGCCTCGCGCGCGGTTGCGGTGAGCCCGAGATTCGAGAGCCCGTCGAAGAGCAGGCGCCCGATCAGGAATTCCAGCGAGAAGTAGTAGACCCGTTTCCGGCCGTCCCGGTAGGTCTGCCGGGTCGAATCCATCCAGCGGTCGACAACGCGGTCACGCAGGGCGAGCGCGGTGGCCATCAGCCAGTCGTGGTCGCGCGCATGGTCGGGATCCTTGCCGACCATGTAGGTGAGCTTGTCGACAATCGCGGCGCGAAACGCCGCCACCCGGTCGTGGTCGGGCAGATCGGCCCCGGCGGCGGCATCCGGCCGCACGGCAGCAGCGTTCGCGCCAGAATCAGGCGTCATGCAGGTGTGTCCATTGGTTGGCGGTGCGGGCTGATCTTGGCGTATTTTACCGCGACCGCGAGGTGGCGCCGCAGACCGGTGCGCCGCCGGGTGCAGCGGATGCCGGCCGTCGGGCGGGGCGCGAACGCGCGCGCATCGCGCGGGCGTTCGGTCGCGCCCATCAGCGTAACGCGTCCACGCGGATCCGGAAGGTGGCCCGGAACTGTCCCTCCGCCGGCACCACGCGCAACCCGCGGCCGCTGGCGAGCGCGTTGGTGGGGGCGGTCATCGGCTCGAGCGCGACGAAGTCCCGGCCCGGCGGCGCGTAGACCTGCGCGTAGCGGTAGCCCGCCAGAAACTCCACGGCAATTCGGCGGCCGGCGCCCGCAATCGACAGCGACGCGTGCTCGCCGGAAAGGGCGAACCCATCGTCGAATTCGCGCGCGGCAAGCGGCGCATCCTGCGCGGCGAGCGGCGCCTCGTCTCCGGTCGGGATCCCGCGCGCGTCGAGCGTCAGCCGCTGCATCGCCGGCAACGTCAGCCGCCATTGCGCACGCGGCAGATCCGGAATGCCGAGGTAGGGATGAAAGCCGAAGCTCACGGGAACCGGGCCGCCGGCGCCCGCGGTGAGCGTCGTTTCCAGCGTCAAGCCGTCCAATCCGAGCGTCGCCACCAACTCGAGCCGATGGGGGTACGGAAAGACCGCGAGGAGGTCCGCGCGTGACCAGTCGAGCCGGGCCGCGAGTCGGTCAGTCCGGGCATCGGTCACGTCCCAGGCCAGCAGCGGCCACGGCACGCCATGGATCGGCAGTCCGTGCGCGTCGAGGTCGAGCCACGGCGATGCCGGATCGAGGATGACGTCCCGGCCCGCCGCGCGGTAGCCGGGGCCCGCGAGGCGATTCGCCCACGGATGAAGCAGCGGAATGCCCGCGGTGCTTCGAGTTGCGGCCTCGGCGTCGAGGTCCTCCACGCGGCGGAGCAGTTCCGTGCCGCGGTGGCGCAGCGACGCGCCCAGCATGCCGTGACCGGGCAGAAAGACCGCCTCGAGATCGCCCGCGACGAGCGTGCGTGCCGACTTCTCACTTACCAGGCGCGCTGACTTCGGCATGTCCTACCTCCTGCCGCGCGACGAGATCAGGTTCACCGGGTGTCGCTTAAGGCGCGACCGTCGGATTCTGCCAGCCGCCCGGCGGCATCACGCTCTCCGCCTCGCGCGGTCCCCACGCGCCCGGCTCGTATTCGTACACCGGGGAGCGCTGTTTCAGCACCGGATCGACGATTCGCCACGCCTCCTCGACGTAGTCCTCGCGCGCGAACAGGGTCGCATCGCCCGCCATGGCGTCCCCCAGCACCCGCTCGTAGGCGTCCATCTCGCCCGCGGCGGGGCGGCGGCTCAGCAGCAGTTCCATCTGCTGGCCGATTTCCCTGTCTTCCGGATCCATCACCGTGGCGCCAATGGCGATAGCCATGTCGGGACTGACGCGGAACCGCAAATGGTTCGGGACGCCGGTGCAGTCGGGAAAGATCTTGGGCGCGCGATGCAAACGGACGACCACTTCAGTGCACGTCACCGGCAGCGACTTGCCCGCACGGAGGTAGAACGGCACCCCGGCCCAGCGCCAGGAATCGATCTCCAGCCGCATCGCCGCGAACGTCTCCACCTGCGAGTTCGCAGCGACACCCGGCTCGGTGCGGTAGCCGCGGAACTGGCCGCGAACGAGGTTGTTCGCATCGAGCGGCGGAATCGACTTCAGGACCTTGGCTTTCTCGTCGCGCATGGATTCGCTGTCCATTCGGGCGGGCGGCTCCATCGCCAGGTTGGCGAGTACCTGGAACAGGTGGTTTTGCATCACATCGCGGATGGTGCCGACCTGTTCATAAAAACCGCCGCGCCCCTGCACGCCGAAGTCCTCGGCCATCGTGATCTGCACGCTCTTGACGAACTTGCGGTTCCAGAACGATTCGAGGAACGCGTTGGCGAAGCGGAAGAACACCATGTTGTGCACCGGCCGCTTGCCGAGATAGTGGTCGATGCGAAAAATGTGCCGCTCGTCGAAGGTGCCGAGCAGGATCCGGTTCAGCGCGCGCGCTGAAGCGAGATCCCGTCCGAACGGCTTCTCGACGATCACGCGCGCGCCCTTGACGCAGCCGGACTGCGCCAGGTGCTCCACCACCGATCCGAACAACGTCGGCGGGATGGCGAGGTAGTGCGCCGGCCGTTGCACGGCGCCGAGCTCCCGGCGCAGCGCTTGGAATGTTGCCGGGTCCGCGTAGTCGCCATCCACGTAGCGCAGCAGTCCGGAGAGCTTTTCGAACGCCGTCGGATCGAGCCCGCCGTGATTCTCCAGGCTGTCGCGCGCCCGCGCCTTGAACTGGTCGAGATTCCAGCCGGCCTTGGCGACGCCGATCACCGGCGCGTTCAGATTGCCGCGCTTCAGCATCGCCTGCAGCGACGGGAAGATCTTCTTGTACGCGAGATCGCCGGTCGCGCCGAAGAAGACCAGTGCGTCGGAACGGAATTCCCTCATCGATATTGCTCCCACCCGCGCCGCTATCTGGCCGCCGGTTTTTCCAGGTGCCCGCCGAACTGGTATCGCATCGCGGAAAGCAGCTTGTCCTGGAACTCCGCCTCGCCGCGCGAACTGAACCGCTCATAGAGCGCGGTGGTGAGCACGGGCGTCGGGACCCCCTCGTCGATCCCCGCCTTGATCGTCCAGCGGCCTTCGCCGGAGTCGGACACCCGGCCCGAGAACTTGGCGAGGGCGGGATCCGCGAGCAGCGCCGTTGCGGTCAGGTCGAGCAGCCACGAGGCGATCACGCTGCCGCGCCGCCACACTTCCGCGATGTCGGGGAGATTGAGATCGTATTGGTAGTGCTCGGGATCGCGCAGAGGCGTCGTCTCGGCGTCGACCGCATGCTGCTGTTTGCCGACGTTGGCGGCGCGCAGGACGTTCAATCCCTCTGCGTAGGCGGCCATCAGCCCGTACTCGATGCCATTGTGGACCATCTTGACGAAGTGACCGGCGCCGTTCGGCCCGCAATGCAGGTAGCCCTGCTCCGAGGTCCCGCCGGCGTTCGCGCGTCCCGGGGTGCGCTCGATCGTCCCGACGCCAGGCGCGAGCGTGGCGAAGATCGGGTCGAGGTGTCGCACCACCGGCGGCTCGCCGCCGATCATCATGCAGTAGCCGCGCTCCAGGCCCCACACGCCGCCGCTCGTGCCGACGTCGACATAGTGGATGCCTTTCGGCGCGAGTTCCTTCGCGCGCCGGATATCGTCGACGTAGCAGGAGTTACCGCCATCGATCAGGATGTCGCCCGGCTCGAGCGCGGGCAGCAGGTCGGCGATGGTCTTGTCGACGACCGCCGCCGGGACCATCAGCCAGACCGCCCGCGGCTTCGCGAGCTTCTGCACGACGTCGGCGAGCGACGAGGCGCCCACGGCCTTCTCGTCGACCAGTTCGGCGACCGCTTGCGCCGACATGTCATAGACCGCGCACCGATGGCCGTTCCTGAGGAGCCGGCGCACCATGTTCGCGCCCATCCGGCCGAGTCCGATCATTCCGAGCTGCATGTGTTCCCTCCCATGGATTCGGGTTCAACGGCGCTTTTCGGGCAGCGGGCGCTCGCGGCAGCGACGCTGCCTCTGAGGGATTTCCCTGAGCTTCCGACAGCGCCGGATCAGCGCATTGGTCGAGCTGTCATGGCCGAGCGCGGGCTCCGCCTTGCCCGCGAGCTCCGGAATGATGCGCTGCGCGAGAACCTTCCCCAGCTCGACACCCCACTGGTCGAACGAATCGATCTG
>Ga0209048_10002983_pt1 | contig 16589 bp, 15 predicted proteins | sample FrelakmetCRP12CR_FD_187146 | JGI IMG/M metagenome (GOLD analysis project Ga0209048, IMG submission 187146) | Freshwater lake sediment microbial communities from the University of Notre Dame, USA, for methane emissions studies - CRP12 CR (SPAdes)... | ecosystem: Environmental > Aquatic >... | reverse complement strand
GACCACCGCGGCTGGCAAATTGGCCCGTCTGCTTCGCTCGCAGGGGGAGCGGGTCATGCTGGTTGCAGCCGACCCTTACCGGCCGGCGGCTGTGCGCCAGCTAGAAACCCTGGGCGAGCGCCTGAGTGTGCCGGTCTATTTTGAGCCGGGCGTGCCGCCGCCACAGCTGGCTGTGCAAGCCATCGACAAAGCTGAAAAGGGCGGCTTTACTCTGGTTATCCTCGACACAGCTGGACGCTCTCAGCTAGACAACGCCTTGATGGATGAGTTGCGCGCCATCCAAAACCGGGTCCAGCCAGCTGAAGTTTTGTTGGTGGTAGATTCGATGATCGGCCAGGAAGCGGTTAATATTGCCAAAGGCTTCCGGGATGTGATCTCCCTGACCGGTTTGATTCTGACCAAGCTGGATGGCGATGCCCGCGGCGGCGCGGCCATCTCGATCCGTTCGGTGACCGGTGTCCCGATTAAATTCCTCGGCACCGGTGAGGCTCTGGATGCTATCGAAGTCTACGATCCGGCGCGTCTTTCCGGGCGCATCCTCGGCATGGGCGATATTCTAGGCCTGATCGAGAAGGCGGAAGCCGCTTATGATGAGAAGACTGCCCGCCAGCAAGCCGATAAGATGATGGCCGGCGAGTTCACTTTGCAGGACTTCGCCGATCAATTGCGGCAACTGCGAAAAATGGGGCCGCTTGGCCAGATCATGGAGATGCTGCCCGGCGGAATGGGAAAGATGGCACGCCAGGTTTCACCCGAAGACGCTGAAAACCAGCTCAAGATGACGGAAGCCATTATCAATTCCATGACGCCGCATGAACGCCGCAAACCGGATGTCCTGAATGCTTCCAGGCGTCGAAGGATTGCACGCGGTTCTGGCACGGATGTTCAGGATGTAAACCGGTTAATGAAGCAGTTTCGAGAGGCCCAGCGCCTCTTTAAAACGTTGAAAAAATCAGGCCCGCGCGGATTATCCCGTCTGTTCGGGTAAATCATCAAGATTACGAGTATGAAGGAGTAAAGTTCTATGGTTCGAATTCGTTTGCGCCGTATCGGGGCAAAAGCACAACCCAGTTACCGTATTGTGGCGGCCGAAAAAGAAGCCCCACGTGATGGTAGCTTCAAAGAAATCCTGGGTTTTTATAATCCCCGCACAGACCCGGCAACTATTCAACTGCATGAGGAGCGCATTTACGACTGGATCAGCAAAGGCGCTCAGCCCAGCGAGTCGGCGCTGAAAGTTTTTCAAAGCGCCGGTTTGATGGACCGTTACACCCGCTTCAAAAAGGGTGAGGCTATCGAAACCTTAATGGCCGAGGCAGCCTCCGCCCAGACAGGTCGTAACATTACCAACAAAACCGAGCGCACTGGGCCTTCAAAGAAATCCAGCAAAGGTACAGCCAAGGCAGCGGCATGATCCGAGCTGCAGCCTTCTTTGGGTGTGAGCTATGAAAGAGTTGATCGAGTTTATTGCCACTTCGCTGGTGGATGACCCTACCCAGGTAGAAGTTATCCAGGAAAGGCGTGGTTCCCAGATCATCCTGAAGCTCCAGGTCGCGAAAGAAGATATGGGCCGGATCATCGGGAAGAGTGGGCGCGTGGCCAGCGCGATCCGGGTCCTGCTGCGCGTTGCTGCGGCGCAGGAAGGCAAGCGCGCTTCGCTGGATATTACCGAGCCTGAATGATGGACTCCGAAGCAGCGCTGGCCGGAGAGACTCCCAAAAGAGAGTTCCCGGCCACAGGTAATTCCAGTGATGAAAGTCCAGCTCAACGCCAACCAGCAGGCTCGCCAGGTGAGGGCGAGCCTGTGTTCTTGGTAATTGGCAAATTACGCCGCCCGCATGGCATCCAGGGCGAGATCCTGATGGATGTACTGACTGATTTCCCTGAACGATTGGAGAAGGGGGTCATCATTTATATGGGCGACCAACACCAGCCGCTCAAGATCCGCAGCTGTCGCAGGCAAAATCAGGCCATGTTGTTAGCTTTCGATGGTTTTATAGATCCGCAGACAGTTGGCCAGTTGCGTAATGAGCTTCTCTATGTGCGCGCTGATGACCGTCCACCTCTACCCGAAGGAGAGTATTACCACCACCAGCTCTTGGGTTTGGAGGTGGTAGACGAGACCGGCCAATGGCTGGGAGTGCTCACAAAAATCCTGGATACTGGCGCAAATGATGTCTATGTGGTTCGGCCTGTGCGCGGGCAAGAGATTTTATTGCCGGCGATCGAGCAAGTCATCCTGGATATCGACCTGGAACATAAGCAAATGAGGGTCCATATCCTGCCTGGTTTGATCCCTGATTAGGCTCTGATTGGGCAATGGTTTTGAGCGATCCTAGACAGTACTGGGTTGGGTTTAACCTGGTAAAAGGGATTGGAGCAGCCCGCATGCGGGCTTTACTGGAGGCTTTTGGCGACGCCCAGACCGCATGGCAAGCTCCAGCCAGTGCTTTGCGCGCCGCAGGTCTTGGTCCAAAGATCGTTGAAACCTTACTCCAGGTGCGGGAGAGCGTGGTTCTTGAGCATGTTTGGGAAGGGATCATCGCCCAGGGTATTACCATCCTCACCTGGGATGATCAAGGATATCCCAAAAGCCTCAAGGAGATCGAGCAACCGCCGCCTGTGCTCTATCTGCGTGGTGCGCTTTTACCCGAGGATGATTGGGCCGTGGCGGTTGTCGGAACCCGCCGTCTGTCGGCTTATGGCCGCCAGGTAACCGAGCAGATCGCTGGCGCGCTGGCTCAAAACGGCATTGCTGTGGTCAGTGGCCTGGCGCGCGGCATTGATGGTGTTGCCCACCAGGCTGCCATAAACGCTGGCGGTAGGACCCTGGCAGTGTTAGGCAGTGGGGTGGACCGAATTTACCCACCCGAGCACCGACGCCTGGCCGAACAGATCATCGCTAATGGCGGATTGCTCAGCGATTATGCGCCTGGCACAGCGCCTGACGCGGCCAATTTCCCACCCCGCAACCGCATTATTTCGGGTCTATCACGCGCTGTGGTTGTGGTTGAGGCAGGCGAGACCAGCGGCGCTTTAATCACCGCTTCGTTTGCTGCTCAGCAGGGGCGTGAAGTCTTTGCTGTGCCGGGTACGATCCTGGCTGCTCAAAGCAAGGGCACAAACCTGTTAATCCAGCAAGGGGCACGGCCGTTGTTAGACTTCAACGATTTGCTGGAGACGTTGAACCTTGACCATGTGGTTGAGCACCGCGCGGCTCGCTCGGTTTTACCCGCCGATGAGACGGAAGCCCGCTTGCTTGGGCTGTTGGGAGCTGAGCCGCTCCACGTCGATGAAATCCGCGCCCAGGCCGACCTTCCGATCGAAAAAGTATCTGCCGCATTGGTTTTAATGGAGCTTAAAGGCATGGTGCGCCAGGTGGGTGGGATGCAATATATCGCGGTTAGGGAGTCGAGTGAGGGGTATGGATAAAGAATCAACCTACGATCATTATTACGGAGTGATCATGGCTGGGGGCGGCGGCACGCGCCTTTGGCCGCTTTCGCGCCAGTCGCGACCCAAGCACATGTTAAGTCTTTTTCATGAGCAGACTCTGTTTCAAATGGCAGCCCACCGGTTGGACGGGATGTTCCCGCCTGAGCGCATTTTTGTCGTGACGATTGAGACGCAGGTAGGTGAGCTGCAAGCACAATGCCCGGAAATCCCATTAGAGAACTACCTGATCGAGCCAATGCCGCGCGGCACCGCGGCTGTAATTGGCCTGGCTTCCGTTGCTTTGCAACACAAAGATCCCCAGGCGATCATGGTGGTGCTCACCGCGGATCATTTTATTGATGACGAAGACCGCTTTCGCCAGTTGTTATCGGCTGCTCAGGATGTCGCTCGAGACCGCTACCTGGTGACGCTGGGCATCCAACCGACTTTCCCTGCCACCGGCTATGGTTATATCCAGCGAGGTGCGCAATTGGCCTCTTACCAGGGATTGGCTGTCTATCAGGTCTTGCGGTTTAAGGAAAAACCCGACGAAGCCACTGCACAGCAGCTGCTGGCAAGCGGCGACCATGCCTGGAATTCTGGTATGTTTGTTTGGCAAGTAGACCAGATCATGGCTGAGTTCAACCGCCAGATGCCCGGATTGGCAGGCTCTCTGGCTGAAATCGGTCACGCCTGGGACACGCCAGAAAAGAACACCACGCTACAACGGGTCTGGTCGCAGCTAAAGGCCGAGACGATTGACTATGGTATTATGGAAGGGGCCCGGCGCGTGGCAGTTATCCCTGCCGCTGGACTGGGATGGAGCGATGTCGGCAGTTGGGATACACTATTTGATGTGCTTGACCACGACCAGGATGGTAATATTATCATCGGTAAGAATTTTATGGGAATGGATACCCACAATTCGCTGGTTTATGCTGACTCTATCAACCGCTTGATTGTCACGATTGGAGTTGACGACCTGGTGGTTGTTGATACTGGAGATGCCTTGCTGATCTGTCGAAAAGAACAGGCTCAAAAGGTTCGCCTGTTGGTTGGTCAATTGAAAGCAAATGGATCGAAGTACTTATAAGTAGGATTGAAGCAGGTGCGTTTAGCCTGTCGATGGGGATTTGACGAAATGGATGATCCCCTTCAACAGGTTCAATCTGCTTGTAAGATTTAGGACTTACGCAGTTGGTAAAAGTTCGGGTGTTTGGGCGTGCGCAGCACGCCCAAACACCCCCAGTTTTCCCCTGAACTGCGTAACTACTAAGATTAATAAAGGTAAGGAGGTAATATTCCTTGGACGCTTATTGTGTTAAATGCAAAATCAAACGCGAGGTCAAAGACCCTCAGCCGGTCTTTACAAATAACGGTACACCCGCTACGCGCGGGATATGCCCGGTATGCGGCACTACCCTTTTCCGGATGGGACGCACCGAGGCGCATGAAGGGTTGCCGGTTCCTGAAAAAAGCGCCCATCGGAAGAACAGGAGGTCGGGAAAACTGGTCATCGTTGAATCGCCTGCCAAGGCCAAAACAGTCGGACGCTTCCTGGGTAAGGGCTACACCGTCAAAGCTTCGGTCGGCCACGTGCGCGACCTGCTTCGTTCGCAGCTCTCGGTAGATGTGGAAAATGGTTTCAAACCCAAGTATCGCATCCCAAATGAGAAGCGACCTGTAGTTAAAGAGATAAAAGCCCTGGCCCAAACCGCCGAGGAGGTTTACCTGGCTACCGACCCGGACCGGGAAGGGGAAGCGATTGCCTGGCATCTGCTGGAATCGGCGGAGATTGACCCCTCAATCACCCAGCGGGTCGTCTTCCATGAGATCACCGAGCCAGCCGTAGCAGACGCCTTTTCTCATACCCGGCAGATTAATATGGACCTGGTGGATGCTCAGCAAGCTCGGCGAGTTTTGGATCGCCTGGTAGGGTATAACCTCAGCCCGTTGCTCTGGCGTAAAGTCCGCAGCCGCCTTTCGGCCGGGCGGGTACAGTCGATCGCCCTGCGCCTGGTGGTGGAGCGTGAGCGCGAGATCGACGCGTTTACACCGGTTGAATACTGGAGCATTGAGGCGGAGTTCATGCCGCAGGATGGCAAAGACACTTTTATGGCCAAGCTTGCTCGCCTGGATGACCAGGAGCCAGTCCTGGACAGCGAAAGTGTGGTCAAACCCATCGTGGCGGATATGGAACAGGCTGCTTATGCAATTAGCAAGATTAAACGCGGTGAGCGAAAACGCAGTCCGGCCGCGCCCTACACTACCAGCACCATGCAACAAGAAGCCTCCCGCCGCCTGGGGTACACCGCCCGCCGCACGATGGCGGTTGCGCAGCAGCTCTATGAAGGCATCGATATCGGTGAAGGGGGCACAGTAGGCTTGATCACCTACATGCGCACCGATTCGACCAACGTCTCGGAGCTGGCCCAGGCCGAAACCCGCCAATTCGTTTCAGCCCGCTATGGTGGAAAATTTCTCCCTGAAGAAGCGCCCAAGTATAAGACGAAAGCCCGCGGCGCGCAGGAAGCCCACGAAGCAATCCGGCCTAGCTCCGTTTTGCGCCAGCCCGAGTCTTTGAAGGAATTCCTGAACCGTGACCAATTCCGGCTATACCAGTTGGTTTGGCAGCGGTTTGTGGCTTCTCAGATGTCGGCCGCCATCTTCGACACACTTTCGGTGGAAGTGGGAGCTAAAACAGCACTGCATGAATATCTATTGCGCGCTTCAGGTTCCACCGTCCGCTTCCAAGGCTTTCTGATAGTCTACGAGGAGGCGCGCGACGAAGACGTAGCTCTGACAGAGGAAGAAGGGACCGCTCGCATTCCAGCCGGGATTGTAGAAGGCCAGGTCCAGCGCCTGGTGCGGCTGGCGCCCGAGCAGCATTTTACCCAGCCGCCGCCGCGCTATTCCGAAGCTACCCTGGTGCGCACAATGGAAGAGAACGGCATTGGACGACCATCCACTTATGCTCCCATCCTGGGGACATTGCAGCAGCGCGGTTATGTCATACGCGAAGCTACCCGCCTGACGCCCACCGAAACAGGCATTGTGGTGAACGACTTGCTCATCGAACATTTCCCTGAGGTGGTGGACGTAGGCTTTACCGCCCGCATGGAAGAAGACCTGGATAAGATTGCTTCGGGTGAGCTGCCCTGGGTGAATGTGGTGCGCGAGTTCTACGGCCCCTTCCTGTGCGATCTTGAAAAGGCAGAAGCCAATATGCCCGAGCAAAATATGGGTCCCGAGCCGATTGGTCGGGCCTGCCCGGAATGCGGTCACGACCTGGTCATCCGCTGGGGACGCTATGGGAAATTTATCAGCTGCAGCAACTTCCCGGAGTGCCGTTATACCGAACCCTGGCTAGAGAAAATCGGTGTGCATTGCCCGAAAGATGGTGGCGAAATCGTGGAGCGTAAAACCCGCAAAGGCCGTATATTTTACGGCTGTGCCAATTACCCCACCTGCGATTTTACTTCCTGGAAACGTCCGCTGCCGACCCCCTGCCCGGAGTGTGGCGGGATGCTGGTGATCGCTGACAAGCGCAATGCCCAATGTCTTAATTGCGAAGAAAGGTTCCCCCTCGATAAGGTTACCGCCGAAGAAGTGAGCGGAGAAATGGTCGAACCTGCCAGACAGGCATGAGTCTTGCATCAGATGCAGGTAAATGCCGGGAGCGTTTTTAGAAATCATAATCTATTGGAACGAACGAGTTTATTGCATTTTTTGTAACTTTGGTCTAAAATTAGAACAGTTACGCGAGAACTGATTCGTCCAAAGTCCGTTGCCCGGTTAGATATAGAACCTTCATCAAGGGAGAAAAGAGACATGGATTCAATGAGCGAACAAAAAAACAGACCGCTGATTGTGGGGATCGTTGGCCTGGTCGTGGGTGCCATATTCGGCCTGGTTGTCCTGGGTTGGTGGTTGTTTCCAGTTCAGTGGATTAACGCCAGTCCCGCAGAATTAGCCCCTCAGTATCAAATGGAATGGATGCGCATGACAATCGATTCCTACAGCCAAAATGGGAACGTTGTCCTGGCTAAGGCGCGTTATGACGCGTTAGGACCAGACGCTCCAACCATCCTGGCAGCAGTTGCCAAAGACCCACAAGGGCAAAACCTCAGCCAGATCGCGGCCTTCGGGAATGCGGTAACCGGTAAAACAGGAGTGGTGGCGCCAACCAGCGCGCCTGGCACCAAAGCCGCACCCACACCTTTACCCGGAACCACAACTGCACCTACAACTTTACCCGGGACCAAAGTTGCACCTACTACGGCCGCGGCTGGCGTCGCCACTGCCACGCCTAAACCAGCTACCGGCCTTAGAGCATTGATTAATACCCTGCTCCCGATCCTGTGCATTCTGGTTGTGATCGTGGTGGCAGCAGTGGTAGTGTTGTTCTTCTTGCGCAACCGCTCAATGAACGCCGCCGCGCCCCCCGCAACGCCTACCATGCAGGCCCAGGAAGCGGCTCGCCAGGCAGCCTGGACTGATTACCAGGCGCAGGGCACGGAGCCGCCTATGGCCCAGTTCATGGCTTCTTACAAATTGGGCGACGACCTGTTTGATGACTCTTTCAGCATCGATTCGCCAGCCGGAGAATTCATGGGCGAGTGCGGGGTTGGCATCTCTGAGACCATCGGGGTAGGCGATCCAAAGAAGGTCACGGCTTTTGAAGTCTGGCTATTCGATAAGAACGACATTCAAACCGTTACCAAGGTCTTGATGAGCGCCCATGCCTTTACGGATGAGTCGATCCGCCAGCGCCTGGCAGCCAAGGGCGAGCCAATCCAGGCCACCCCCGGCGCAGAGACCGTGCTGGAGACGCAAAGCCTGCAATTGGTGGCGCGTGTTGTGGATATGGGCTATGGCGAAGGCGCTTTGCCGAGCGAAAGCTTCTTCGAGCGCTTCATCCTTGAGCTGGCAGTCTGGCAGAAAGCTTAGACCCTCCAAATCCTGATTAAACGGATCGAGCGGTGGTTGGTATAGACAGCCACCGCTCGTTGTTTTTATTCGATATAGCCTTCTGGTTACGCTCGGGTCAAAAAAACTGCTAACGGATTACTCGATCTTCAAGATCTTAAGAGTGACCGTGCCCCCCGGCGTATCTGCGCTGATGACGTCGCCCTCACGTTTTCCCATCAAGGCGCTGCCAATCGGGGATTCGTTCGAAATCTTCCCATTGCGCGGATCGGCTTCCTTTGCTCCCACTAAATAATAGGTTTCCTCCGGGAAATCCTCTTCCTGGACGGTGACGCGCGCTCCTACCGCGACTTCTTCATGCACTCCGATGTGCTCTTCGACGATAATAGCGTTTTTCATCAGGTATTCTAGCTCTTGGATGCGGCCTTCCATGAAGGCCTGGTCTTCTTTGGCCTTGTGATAGTCGGCGTTTTCAGAAAGGTCGCCCTGCTGGATGGCATTGTGCAGGCGTTGGGCCATCTCATTACGGGCAGTGCCTTTGAGATAGGCCAGTTCTGCTTTCAGGCGAGCCGCCCCTTCGGCGGTTAAATAAGGTTGTTCATTCATTATTAAAACTCTCCAATTACGGCTTTGTCCCTGGGTCGAACAGTTTTTGGTGTTCCTCGACGGCGAAACGGTCGGTCATCCCGGCGATATAATCGCAAATTGTCCGCTCCAGGCTGCGTTTCTCAACCAACGCCTGGATGTGCTGTGGCAGGATAGCCGGCTCTGCCCGGTAAGCGTGAAAAAGGTCGCTGACAATGCGCTCGGCTTTGACTGCCATCCGTACCACGCGGTGGTGCCGGTACAGGTTGGTATACAGGAAGTCCTTTAGCTGGCGGTTGCGGCGGTGCATATCTTCACTGTAACCGATCACGTTGTAAGGCAGGCGTTGCAGGTCTTCGACTGACCTGGGATTGCTTTCTCGCAAGCGCTGGTCGGTGGCGGCAACCAGGTCGGATACCTCTGTGCCGATCAGGCGGCGGATCAGACGGTGGCGGTCCAGGTCTTCCAGCAAGGGGCCTCGCCAGCTCACACTTTCCACGATAATCTCCCATAGCGGGATGCCGGTCAACATGAGAGGGGTGATCATCCCAGAACGCAGGCCATCATCCAGGTCGTGAGCGGTGTAAGCCAGCTCGTCGGCCACATTGGCGATCTGGGCTTCCAGGTGGCCGCGCAAATCCGGGTTGTACTGGCTGGCGTCAGCTACGTCATATTCGGATTCGTGCTTGACGATCCCCTCCCGCACCTCCCAGGTCAGGTTCAGTCCCGGAAAATCGGGGTAGCGGTTTTCCAGCTCGGTAACGATGCGCAGGGATTGTTTGTTGTGGTCGAAGCCACCGTAATCTTTCATCAGCCGCGCCAGGCTCACTTCGCCGGAGTGCCCGAAGGGTGGGTGCCCCAGGTCGTGAGCCAGGCAGATCGCCTCAATCAGGTCTTCGTTAGCGCCCAGGGCACGCGCCATCGTGCGCCCGATCTGAGCAACTTCGAGGGTGTGTGTCAGGCGCGTGCGGTAATAATCACCTTCATAATTGATAAAAACCTGGGTTTTATATTCCAGGCGTCGGAAGGCGGTCGTGTGCAGGATGCGGTCGCGGTCGCGCTGGAAAGCGGTACGATAATCGACCTCGGATTCTGGATAGAAGCGACCCCTGGAATGCTTGCTATGGCACCCATAAGGGGCCAGCGACTGGTCTTCCAGGTTTTCGAGCTGCGTGCGGTTAAAATACATATCTCTTTTTTGATCCTTGTCTAGGAATCTTAACGCGTGGGACGCAATGTGCGCCCATTCTCATCCTTGATGGACGCGGCAAGTGGTGGAGCCTGGTAGAGCGCGGTTCTTGCATGGCTGGCCAGATTTGGTCAGCGCCTGGCATTGGTTTTTCGGAGCCATTATGGCGACCGGCTCAGGCGCTTGCTGGCCTGCAGGTGGCTGTATAGGCGCCGGTTGAATGGACGCCTGGGGAGGTTGAGGTTCATCTGCCAGCATCCAGAGTTTCAATTGGTCAAACTCGGCGTGGAAGGCATCAATGATAGATTCTGGGTCAGACACCAGGCCTGCATCTGTTTCAACACCCACTATGACCTCACCTGCATAACTGAAAATGCTTACGCCCATCCCCAGGTCGCCCGGCGCCGGCACCCAAAAAACGAAATTCTTAATCTGCTGACCGGCAAAATACAGCTTATGAAGTGGACCGGGGACGTTAGTTATTACTGTTGTACCTTTCATGCTGAATATTTTAATAATGATGTCTTCGATCTGGTTGGGGGTCATGCCAACCGTGTACAGGATTCCAAACGCTACTGCCGCCTCGGGAGTATCCTTGATTTCATCCATGCGGTGTTTGAGCACCAGCAGGCGCTTGATCGGGTCCTGCACTCCCACTGGCAAGGACAGGAATACCAGGCCAAAACGGTTGCCCAGCTGCCCAACCTCGTCGGGCCGGCGCAGGTTAACCGGCACAATTGCCCGGAAGTTCAGACCGTCGGTAGGCTGGTTGCGTTTTTCCAGGTAGCGGCGCAGTGCGCCTGTAACGGCTGTGAGCAGCACATCATTGATCGTGCCGTCCATAACCTTCCCAATTGCCTTAACGTCTTCCAGGGGGATGGGCTTAGACCAGGCGGCTCGTTTTATAACCCCGGTGCGGCCTCTGAAGATCGTCTTCTTATCTGGGGGGATCAACAGCAGCTTACCGAAGGCGCGGGTACCATCCGAGCCAGCTTTTGCCATTTCCTTGAGCCGCGCCGGATGGGTGAATACATCGAAACCCTCATGAACCATCGTCCCGGTGGTATGAACCGTAGCGCCAGCCAATCGAGCAGCCGTCCTGACCGGTCTGAAAACCCAGCCAAATGGGTCGAACCTCTGGCGAGTTTTCGGAGCCGGCTCGGGCCAGGGGGCATCAGGGTCTTCGTCAGCCATCGAGAGCACCACCTGCATGAGAGCGATGCCATCTGCAATGCAATGGTGCAGGCGAGGGATCAGGGCTGAGCCGGGACCTTCAGGCGTGCATACGTTTTCAACCAGGTGCATTTGCCAGAGTGGTTTGGTGAAGTCCAGCCCGGTGCTCATCAGGTCCCCAACCAGGTTTTGCAGGGCAGCCTGGTCGCCCGGCTCAGGCAGGGCGATGCGGTGCAAGTGAGCGTCGAGATCGAAGTTGGGATCGTCTTCCCAGCGTGGCATGCCCAAACCAAAATGCGGCTCTTTAACCCGCTGGACGAAGCGGTGGTAGGACAGCATGCGGTATTCGATGGTGTCTCTCAGGCGCTGGAAGTCGACGGGCTTATCGAAGATGATTACGCCGGTGATCATCGCCGGATTGGTCGGCTTTTCTATGTGCAACCAGGCGGTATCCACGTTCGAGAAAGTTTCTGTGTGGTTCCGAGCAGCAGCCATTTGCCACCTCCTCAACCCTGAGAGTTTTTGTCAGAAATACGGCGACGGAGCTGCCATCCATCTGACAATAAAAAGGCATATTACAATAAATTTTACTCGCTTTTTGTAAAAGAGGCGATTATCTTTTCTTTATCTGCCCGAGTATAGTAAGCGCGGAACGCCGCCGTTTCTTGCAGCAGGGCCTGGAGCTGGGCGGCGAGCGCATCTGCTTCCGCCTGGGAGACCTGCACGCCGGGTGCAATTCGTATCTCTTCAGCATTTGCTTCCAGGATGGTCAGGTGCCCACGCGCCGCCAGCCATGCCAGGCCTTTTTGCACCGTGACTTCTCGCTGAGCGGTAACCGCTGCCAGGTCTGCCAGCCGTACCTGGCCTTGCCTGCCACCCAGGACATGTTTCACCAATCCAGCCAGGCGCACTAAGAAAGCCTCAGCCTGATCCAACCGGGGGTCCACCGCGAATAAATATACTCGTTCGGGTTGGACCGTTTCCAGGGCCCGGCTTAGCTCGTCCGGGCCGGGCGGGATGGTCCAGATGACCAGGTCGCCTCCCGGCGCCAGCTCGTAGCGGTTGCCACCAGCGAGTTTCTGTATGGCGTCGGCCTCACGCCACACCTGGGGGGTGGCTTCAGTAAGCAACCGCTGCAACACAGGCAGCGGGTGAGCTTCCTGGCGATAATCGGTAACCTGTAAAGCGGGGTGGGTTGCGACGGCAACACTACCCTGGTCGGCCGGTCGGAAGTCGATCCACTCCACCTGCAGGTCGCGTTGGCCGCGGAAGGTGCTGGCCCGCACGCTATAAGCCAGGTCGAAGCGTCCCTCAGGCAAGGGCCAACCCGCGCCGCCCCACCACACCAATCGCTGTGACCCGCTGGCCTCTTCACCTTCGACCGTCAACAGCAGGTGCTCTTCCTCCCGGCCAATAGTGGTATAGCTTTTCAGGCTCAGCCCCCGGCTGACCAGGGTCAGGGGCGGGTTGCCTGGCCCGAAGGGCGCCAGGCGCTCGATCTCTGCCACCAGCTCTAACGAAAGCTCAGATAATTGCAGATAACCATCCATTTGCAAAACCGGCTCTGCTGCAGCCATGCCTAGCTTGACCACGCCGCGCGATAAGCCACGGCGCAGCTCGGGGATGCGATCTGCTTCCAGCGAGAAGCCGGCCGCCATCGGGTGACCGCCATACCCTGCCAGCAGATCTGCCTGGGCGGCCAGCAAGGCGGTGATGTCGATGCCTTCCACCGAGCGGGCCGAGCCGCGCCCCATCTGGCCGGCAGGGGCAGAGATCAGCACGGCCGGCTTGTGGTAACGCTCCACCAGGCGGCTGGCGACAATGCCTACCACGCTGGCCGGCCAGGCCGGGTGAGAGAGTACCAGCACGGGGTCATTCAGCAGCTTTGGATCTGCTTCGATCTGCGCCAGCGCGCCCTGGAAGACCTGGTTGGTGTACAGCTTACGCCGGTCGTTCAGGCTCTCCAATTGGAGAGCCAGTAGGCGGGCCCTCCCCAGGTCGGCCGTGGTCAGCAGCTCCACCGCCAGGTTGGCGTCTTGCAAACGCCCCAGGGCATTCAGGCGTGGCCCCAGGATAAAGCCAATGTGCTCCTCGGTAAGGAAATTGGGAGCCAGCTCTGCCCTTTCCAACAGGGCTTTAATGCCGGATCGTCGGGAGATGCGCAATTCATGCAAGCCGCGCTGCAGCAGGTAACGCGTATCGCCGGTTTGCAGCGCCACATCGGCTACGATACCCAGCGCCGCCAGGTCCAGGTGCTGTTCGCACTCGCCAGCCCGATCAAAGCGCCGGTATAGCTCCTCCGCCAGCTTGTAAGCCACGCCCACGCCGGGCAGCCCTCGCAGCGGGTGTCCGCGCGGCAGCATCTGCGGGTTGACGATGGAGTCAGCCTGCGGCAGGCTTGGTGGCAGCTCGTGGTGGTCGGTGATGATGGTCTCGATGCCGCTATGTTGCGCATAGTCTATGGCGTCATTTGAGGCGATGCCCGTGTCGCAGGTCAGCAGTAATTCGACTCCCTGGTTGAGCAGTTGTTTCAAGACCGGCAGGTTGACCCCGTGCGACTCGCTGGCCCGCACCGGGATGTGGAAAATCACATTGGCCCCCAGCTCGCGCAAGGTCGAGAACAGCACGGTTGTGGAGGTCTGCCCGTCCACGTCGAAGTCCCCCCACACACAGATGGATTTCTTCTGTTGGATGGCCCGCACCAGGCGGTCGACAGCCTCTGTCAAGCCGGGTAGCTCGGTGGGTGGGGTGGGGGTATACTGGCTGGGATCCAGGAAAGCCTGCGCGGCCGGGATATAGATCAGACCGCGCCGCGCCAGGGTCTGCGCCACCAGGGGGTGCCCCCCAATCGCGGCCTGCAGCGCCTCAGGAACGGCGACTTCTTGGGGTTCTATCCAGGTCTTCATTTCGGTGACGTTCCCTTCAGGTTGTCATTGCGATTAATTCTACAACACCAGGGCGCCCAAGGGCATATTTAGAGCCACGATCGGGGAGGCTGCAGATACTTCCTGCAGGCCTGCCAGCCATTCAACGGGATCTATTACGGTTAGATCGTTGGCCATGGGTCAGCTCCTGTTATTCGGTTGTATATCCAAATAGGCAAGGCCGAATTTATAAAGGCTGAATATCCAGTAGATTCTTGCCCATCAGCTACCTCTGAAAAGTTGGAGCAAATACTAACCAGCTCGCCAGCTTCGTTGACGATCGGACCGCCAGAAGCGCCCCCTCTTATTGGCTTGTCCACTTCCACAAAGATCATTGGCGGGTAAAACTCCCCTTCTCCTGCTATCCATACCCTGATATGATCGTAAACAAAAACCTTGAATTTATCGAATGGCTGATAGTTGATCGAACACAACGGAGCCGGCTTGGTCTTTTCGCAGAAGCTATCGAATAGCATTGATTCCTTGGCAAACTCCTGGTCGTCAGGGGAGCCAAGAGCCGCAATATCACAAATAGGTTCAATCGCTAAAGGGCTGGCTTTGATTTTTTCTTTGTCAAATGTCTCAATTTCCTCGATGTAATAATCCCCTAAAACCATCCCGCCCGTTAGATCATACTTGATACAATGCGCAGCCGTAAGAATCAGGTCGCCAGGCACTAAAACCCCTCGACCTCCTAGCTTTGTAATTGTGACAGTAGCTTTTACAATTTCCTGAAAATCAACCATGATTCCCTATAAACCTCACGAATCATTCAAACGTTCAATAGATTGGTCATTTACCCATTCTCCATAATCATCCCATCCTGAATCTTCTTCACTGGAAGTGGGATCAAGCTCTGGTTTCTCAGGTTCGACTAACAGTCCAGCACCCCAGTCTATTCCGAAGATTGTCAGAATGACTGCCCATAAAGCTTGCAAGCATCCGTTCTGTTCTCTTTGTACTGTCATTGTTTTATCCTCCAAATCGCTTGTCGCGGTTCTTTCCGAAATGTCATCTTTCGCGTCCTTTCGCGTATTTTGTGTTCCAATGCTCTTTTTATTATAACTGTCATTGCGAGACGGTTTTTGTCGAAGCAATCTCGGTCTTGCCAACCACGAGATTGCTTCGCATGGCGCAACTTCGTTACGCTCATCGCTCGCTACGACTCAAGGATTAAAACTCGATCTCGGCGATCTGCTCGAAGTCAAAACCGAACCCGGGGCTTTCACCCTCCCCTTCCTGCCCGCTTTCCTCCAGCGCCCCGGCCTCTACCCCGCGGTTGCATAACGAGCGGTAGATGCAGAAACGGCACAGCTCGACCACCTCGGTCATGAGAAAATCCGCCTCATCCAGGCGCTGGATTTCGGCGATCAGCCCGCGCAAATAGGTCTCATCAGCCTGAAGCTGGCCCGCGCTGTAGGGAACGCGCTCGGGCTGGGTGGGGATTTCAGCAAACCAGTAGGCCATCTCCACCTGATCGGGCTGGAACGGCCGGTCCTGGTTGAGGTGGGCGCCGGCCCGCACCAAAATATAAGGGTACAGGCGTGTCTGCAGGCGGCTGGAAAGGGTGCTGCGTTTCGGGAGGCGGCGGGAGGTTTTCCAATCGATGATCACGCCTCGGCCATCGGGGGTGACCACTACCAGGTCGCATTTGGCTGCCAGGGTAAAGCTGTCCAGCGTGGCGCTCAGGCTCACTTCCGGGTAGCGCCGGGCTTGTGGATCGCCTGTCTCGGAAAGCCCGGGCAAGGTTCCGGCATGGGCGCGATAGTTCTCCCACCAGCGCCTCAGGTCTTCACTCTGAGCCATTTCTGCCAGACGCTCCGCCGGGATGCCCAGCAAATGCTGCTGGACCATGCGGTGGAACAGCTCGCCTTCCCGCATCGTGCGCTCATTCTCCAGCACTGGCTCTGCTTCGACCGCCGGCCAGGCCCGGCGCAGCAAGTAACGCAGCTGGAAGCGCCTGCGGCAATCGACAAAATCCTGCAGGCTAGCCTGGCTGAACTGGAAGCTTTCGGGTATCGACATGCCTGTATTCTCCACCGAAATCAGGAGATTTCGGACTCCAGGAAGGATTGCAACTCCACCAGCGGCACGGCCGGCTTTAATTCGCCCCGCCGTCCGCTGTTCCAGGTGATCACCAGCTCTTTCCTGGCGCGCGTGATAGCCACATACAGCAGGCGCAGCCGCTCGCGAGCATAATCCAACCGCGCTTGCCGGGTGGGCAGGCCTTCCTGGTACCACTCGTACTCGTCCGTGCTGAAAACCGCATCCAATTGCGCCAGCGCCTCGGATTCCAGGTTGAGTTTGTCGCGGATAAACCATTTCTCGGCGATGTACGGATCACCCTCCAAGCC
>Ga0209048_10002982_pt1 | contig 16589 bp, 17 predicted proteins | sample FrelakmetCRP12CR_FD_187146 | JGI IMG/M metagenome (GOLD analysis project Ga0209048, IMG submission 187146) | Freshwater lake sediment microbial communities from the University of Notre Dame, USA, for methane emissions studies - CRP12 CR (SPAdes)... | ecosystem: Environmental > Aquatic >... | reverse complement strand
CTGCCAACCGCGCGTCGCAACGGCCGGTCTTGCACCGGACCACTGGATCTCCTCACCGCCATATCGAACCGCTGTTGGCGTCAGCCAGAACCCGAACGGCAGCGGACCGCGTCGTCGAAAACGACCGTCTCGCCGTTCGCGGCACGACCGCCGCTGCGGGAGCAAAGCGGCCATCGCGCCGACGTGACCCATAAAGACGTCCACCGGCACGTCGGTCATCGTCGAGCCCTGCTCTGCGTCTGCCACGAGTATCTCGGGCCCGCCGCCGACTTCCCTCCCTTGCGCGGGATCCGGGAACTGCCGCTCGACCGGCGCGATGCCCAAGCGGGCATCGATGCATTCGCTCCGAACCGTCAGTGGTTGTCGGCACGCTCGAGCCACGTCGTGTAGACGTCGATGAATGCCTCCATCGCTGAGTCCACCGCCGCGACGTCGCGTGTTGCGAGCAGGTCCAGCAGCAGCCCGCGGGTGACGGCGACGCCCAGCCGGGCGTGGGCGCGGGCGAGCTGTGGTGGAATCCCGAGCGAGATGTTGATGTCGGTGGCTGGTCCCAGCCAGTCCTCGACGATCCCGTCCAGCAGCTCGACGGTGTGCGTACGGCCTTGGAGCGCCTGTCCGTAGATCTCGAAGAACAGCCGCTCGTTGGGCCACAGTGCGGGGGCGGAGATGTGCTTCCACCAGGCGCGCATGGCCTCAGCGATCGGCTGATCTGGGTCCGGCAGGATCTGTCCGAGCAGATCTCGCTGGCGGGCTTCGACGGTCCGCACGATCTCGACCCAAAGCTGCTCCTTGGATCCGAAGTGGTGGATGAGCATCCGGTGGCTCGTCCCGAGTGCCTCGGCGAGCGTGCGCAGGCTGACATCGGCGAGGCCATGCTGGGCCACGTAGTCGATCGCGCCGCCCAACAACCGCTCGCGGGAGGACTTGCTAGCCATCAGCAGCTAGTGTACCATCTGGTACATGCAACCTGTACGAGTCACCATCGACGTTCCATATCCGCGCGAGGAGGTCTTCGACTTCCTCGACGTGATGAGCAACCACGAGCCATTCACCAACCACATGCTGAAGGACTGGAAGTACTCCGGCCCCGCCCGCGGTATCGGCTCGAAGGCCAAGGTCAAGGCCAACATGGCCGGGCGCAGCGAAACCGTCGAGATCGAGGTGATCGCGGCCGAGCGCCCGGGCATGATCGTCGAGCAGAACGTGAGCGCCGGCGGCAGGCGGATCGGCACCGGAACCTACACGCTCGAGCAAATGCCAGGCGGCGAGACTCGGATCGTGTTCGAATACGCCTGGAAGCAGGCGCCGCTGAGCGATCGTGCCGCCGCTCCAATTGTCCGCGCCATCCTGGCTCGGGGAAACAAGCGAGCGATGGCACGCCTGGTCGAGCAACTCGCGGGCACGAGACCCGACACGCTGTCTCGCACGATGTTAGGGGAACGAACATGACCAGGCCTGTTGCGCTCACCGGCCTCTTCGAGACCCACCTGACCGTGAGCAACCTCGATCGCTCGATCGCCTTCTACCGCGACGTCGTCGGCCTCTCGCTCGCGCTCGAGGTCCCCGAACGCGGCGCGGCCTTCTTTTGGATTGGCGGCTCCGGAGAGGCGATGCTCGGGCTCTGGTCGCTGGGCTCGGCTCCCATGGGTCTGTCTCTGCACGTGGCATTCAGAGCGACCCTCGAGGATGTACTGGGCGCCTGCGATCGTCTACGAACGCTTGACGTCACGCCGCTCTCGTTCTTCGCCACCGAGACCGACGAGCCGAGCGTCATCGGCTGGATGCCCGCCGCTGCCGTGTATTTCCGCGACCCCGACGGGCACCTCCTGGAGTACCTAGCGATGCTCGAGGACGAAACCCAGCCAGAGCTCGGGATAGTCCCCTGGTCGCAATGGATCAGGTGATCCTCCGAGCCGACCCCCTTGGCGTCGGCGTGAGCAGCGGCTGGTTGTGCGGGGTCGTATGCCGCTTCGCCAGGAGCTGAAATCCGCGCTCACCAAGCAAACTTCGGGGTCCCCGTCGACTGAATGGCGACCACCACGACACACCGAACGCCGCTGGGGCGGCGCGTGAAGGTGATCGAGCGTGGAGCGGGGCCGCCGGTGGAGTTCCTACACAGCGGGGTGGGCAGCGCCGGCGAGTGGAAGCAGGTCTTCTCGCTCTGGCCGGAGGACTACCGGCTCGTCGCGATCGAGGCCTACCGCGACGGCACCGGCCCAGGCGCAGCAGGGCGCCCGAGCCTCGACGACTACGCCGATCAGGTCTATGCCGTCGCCGAGCACGTCGAGGTGTCCGTCCGCCTGGTCGAGTTCTCGTGGGGCGGCGCAACCGCCCTGCGCGTGGCGGCTGCGGCACCCGAGCTCGTGGACTCGCTCGCCGTCGTCGAGCCTGAGGCATACGCGTTGCTGCGCACGCAGGACGCCGACGCCTACACCCAGATCTGTGGCCTGCGCGACAGGTGGCGCGCACACGTTCGAGCGGGGCGATGGTACGAGGCCTTCCAGGAGTTCATCGACTTCTACAACGGACCCGGCTCGTTCGCCCGGTGGCCGCTAGAGCGCCGCGTTTCTCGCTGTCCAGCAGGGCCGCGGAGACCTGTGAGACGTTCTCTTCGATGACCGCCTGCTCACAGTTAACGCGCTCGCCATGCTGACCGTGCCGGTCCACGTCGTCGAGGAATCGCAGACGTCCGCCGTCGACCACGCGATCTGTGACGTCGTCCGGCGGCAGGTGCCGCACGCGCAGCACATGTTGATCGAGGGCGCCGGCCACATGATGCCGCTCACCCACCCCGAGCCGCTCACCCGCGCGCTCCTGACCGGGATCGGCCGCTTAGCAGGATCGAGCGAAACCCGGTCCCTACCATCACGGCAGGACCCAACACTTCGTTCGGGCTGCGGCGATCCCGCACCTGCCCCGTAGCCAACTCGAGCATCTCGCCGGCGACCGTGGGATCCCCGCTTTGCGCGGGTTCCGGGCCTCGGTGGTCGGCGCCGGCGTCCCGGCTGGCTCCGGCGCCGCGAACTCCCCCGCTGGCCGCGCTTAGCATGGCGCTGCTCTCGCCGGCAGAAATGCTCGTCATTGAACGAAAGCGGGGCCCTGCCTGCGCTGCTGGATCCGGCGGGATGGAGCAGCCCGATCCCCCGTCCAAAGGTGGCGTGAGACTTCCCCGTCTTCGTCGTGGAAGCAGAAGCGAGGTTCTTCCTGAGCTGACGCTCGTTTGTCGCGCAAAGGAGAAGCCGGCTTGGCGCGATCCAGTGCCCCTGCCTGGCGTGCGCGTGCCTATGTAAATGCCGGGTTGTGCGAACGGCGCGAGGCTTCTACGTCTCGTCAACCTCGGCAGTCTGATCCGCTCTCTGCTCCTGCGCGAGGAGCGGGTACCGGCGGGCTGGAGGTCGCGTCCTGGTTTCACGTCAGTGCGGAGCGGCCCGGGGTGCCGGTTTTGCTCGACCGGCACGTGCGCCACGAGGAGCGCACGCTGTTCCCGCGGATTGAGGCGACCCTGAGCGCAGCGACGAACCGCCCCAGCGCTCCCAGCGATGCGACGCCGAGTTCGTGTGTCAGGAATGGGTAGGCGCCAGCCTGGTCGAAGGTCACCTCGAACACGGCGCCACCCCCGGCCGGGACGTACCAGGTGGATGCCGTGTCACGGAGTGAGGGCAGGGCTCCGTCGGGCTGAACGGCGTCGAAGATCTCGCCCACGATGTGGAAAGGCGCTTCCGAGAGACGGCCCGGCGGTCACCAGGTGGATGCGGACGGGCTGGCCGACGCTGACCTTGATCGGCTTCTCCATGTGGCGGGACGGCCCCCCTTTGAACGCCGTGTAGGCGGGCCGCCGGGTCAACCTGTCCTGCAGGGTTCCGCGCAGGACGTGTTTGCGGACGTCGTGAAAGTCGACCGGCTGCCCGTGCATCGGGTCGGCGTTGTGGAGCGTGATCTCGATGGTGTCACCCACCCGGGCCCCCACCAGGGGTCCGGGGATCGCACCGTTCAACTTCCACGCGTCGAACCTCACCCCGGGCGCACCGGGCAGAAGGGTCACCAGTTTGTGTCGCGCAGTGAGCGCGACCTTCACCGTGGCGGCGTCAGCCGGGGCGCCCAGGAGCAGCGTCGGCGCGAGCGCGACGGGCAATCAAGAAGGCACCACCGGTGGCGGGTCCGGCGCGAATCCCTACCGGACCTGTGCGGGCCCGGAGTGGGCAGACCCCTCGATGTCTTCGATGGAACCATGATCACGGTGCCGCTGCGGCTCACCCGGCGACGAGGTCGTGCTCGTTGGTCGCGGGCGTACCTGGGCGCCCGTCCGGCTGACGGCGATGAGCACCGTGAAAGCGATGACCGCCACGGCCGACATGAGGATGAAGCCGAGCGTGTAGGACCCGGTCTCGGACTTCACCAGCGCCATGACGAGCGGCGGGAAGAAGCCGCCCAGGCCGCCGGCGGCACCGACGACGCCGGTGACCGCACCGACGCGGTCGGGGTACCACTGCGGGACGAGCTTGAAGACGGCTCCGGTGCCGAGCCCGAGGAAGACGGCCAAGATCAGGCAGGCGGCGGTCAGCGGGACCATGTCCTTGTAGGTGGCCGCCAGCGCGAGCGCGCAGGCGAACGTCCCGGCGAAGGAGATGATCAGGACGTTCCGGGCGCCGATGCGGTCCGACAGCCAGCCGCCGATGGGGCGTGCGGCGACGGCGAGCAGCGCGAACCCGGCGGCCCGCGAGCCCGCGTCGGTCTTGGTGAGGTGGTGCACGCCGTGCAGGAGCTTGGGCAGGTACAGGAACATGGCCACGAAGCCGCCGAACGCCATGAAGTAGAAGAGCGTGAGGGCCCACGCACGGCTGCTTCCGTGCCCGCGGAAGGCGGACAGGCCGGCGAACATGGAGCCGCCGGTGCGGCCCTTCGCCGCCCCCTCGGCGTCTTGTGCGAATCGCCAGAACACGAGCGCCATGAGCGCGACGAGGGCGGCGGCGATCCAGAACGGCACGTCCAGGCTGGTGGCCTTGGCGATCCGCGGCGCGCTCAGCGCTCCGACCACGGTGCCGCCCATGCCGATGCCGTAGATGCCCAGGGCGAAGCCCTGCCGGTTCGCCGGGTACCACGAGTTGACGAACGGGACGCCGACCGCGAACGACGCCCCGGCAAAGCCGAGCAGGAAGCCGAAGACAAGCACGGCGGTCCAGGAGTCGTTGAACAACGCCAGCCCGATGAGCGGGAGCGGCGTGAACGCCATCAGCGTCGTGAACACGCGACGCCCGCCGTACCGGTCGGTCAGCGCACCCAGCGGGATGCGCATGAGCGAGCCGAGGACGACGGGAATGGACACGGTGAGCGCGAGCTCGGTGTCGGTCAGGCCGAGCTGGTCCTGCAGGTCGGGGCCGAGCGGGCCGAGCAGCGACCAGGCGATGAAGCAGATTCCAAACGCGAACGTGGCGAGCGTCAGCGCACGGGCGTTGCCGACGGGAGCGCCGGTGTGGTCAGGAGTGGACATGGATCCTGCTTTCGGTCGGAGGGGGTGCGCTGACGCCGCCCGTCCCGGCGCGTACGTCCCGAGGGGCACGGGCGCGGTAGACGATCGGGGGGCGACGCAGGTAGGCGATGGGCACGCTCCAGGCGTGCACGAGCCGGGTGAAGGGCCAGATGAGGATCAGAAGCCATCCGCCGATGGCGTGCAGCTGGTAGCTCAGGGGCACGCCGGAGCCCGTCATGAGCGACGCGTTCGGGTCGAGCAGGAAGAGGCCGCGGAACCAGGGCGAGACCGTCTCGCGGTAGTCGTAGCCGCCCTGGACGAGGTTGTGGATCGAGGTGTTCCACATACCCGTGAGGACCATGAAGCCCAGGAGCACCATGACGGCGACGTCCCAGCCCCGGGTCGTCGCCGCGACCCGGTGGTTCATGAGGCGGCGCGCGATGAGGATGGCCAGGCCCGTGAGGGTCGCCACGCCGGCGAGGGTGCCCATCGTCGCCGAGAAGATTCGGTAGGTGTTCTCGCTGATCCCGACGCTGTCGGTCAGCGACTTCGGCACAAGGATCCCGATGACGTGGCCACCGATGACGGCGAGCAGCCCGACGTGGAACAGGGGTCCGCCGATCTTCAGCCAGCGCCCTTCGAGCAGCTGGGTCGACCGCGTGGTCCAGGTGAACTGGTCGCGGCGGTAGCGCCAGATGTGGCCCACCACGAAGGTGGCGATCGCCAGGTACGGGAGGACCACCCAGAGCAGCGTGGCGCCACGGCTCACGGCGACCGGGGTCATCGGAGCACCTCGATCTGGGGCATGACCTCCGGCGGGGCGAACGGCTCGAGGCCGACCTCCTCATCGGGCGGACCCTCGCGTGCGATGCGGCGGGCTTCGGCCAGCTCCTCGGCGCTGAGCCGAGGAAGGATGGAGACGACTGCGTCCAACACGCCTGCGTACGAGCTGTCGATGTCGTGCAGACAGGCGCGCAGCAGCTCGATCCCGGGTCGCATCCGGGCGAGGACGGCGTCGGCGTCCTCGCCGGGAGCCAGGGCCGCGAACTCGAGGATGGCGGGCAGGTAGTCGGGCAGTTCGCCGCCCTGGAGTTCCAGCCCGGCCTCGCGGTAGCGGTGCTTGATGCCCAGCAGCGTGGCGCCGCGCTGGCGGCGGTCGCCGTCGCGGAAGTAGGACAGGTGCAGCGACGCCCGCTTGTGGAAGTCGAACGTGGCGACGTACTCCTCCTGGGCGCGGTCCCGGCCGATGCGGGACCGCTGGTCGAGGAACTCGGACAGATCGCGACCGGCCCGGCCGCGGATCTCGCCAGCGACGGCACGCATGGCGCCCGTGGCGGCGAAGAGCTCCTCGTCCGGGTACTCGAGCAGAAGGGCGCCGAGGCGCAGCACGTCGCTCATGCCTCTCCCCCGTCCTTGCCATTGTGGTGCGCGACCCCCAGGGCCGTGGGGCGGCCACGCTCGGCGAGGGCCACAAGGTCCACGTCGCCCTCGGTCTCGTCGACGCCGGGCCCGCAGGAGCCCGGGCCGCCGGCGAAGTCCAGCCCGCAGCCGCCCTGGCGGGCGGTGAGGTTGTCGGCGACCTCGCGGTGGGCCTTGGGGATCACGTACCGGTCGTCGTACTTAGCGATGGCCAGCAGCCGGTACATGTCCTCGATCTTGGGGCCGGTCATGCCCACCGACTTCCCGATGGCCTCGCTCGGCGCCTCGCCGAGGTTCATCGCGCGCATGTGGCTGCGCATCGCGGCCAGGCGCCGCAGGACGCCGCGCACGATCTCCTCGTCGCCGGCGGTGAGCATGTTCGCCAGGTACTGGATCGGGATCCGGAGTTCCTCGATGGCCGGGAACACGTCGTCCGGGTTCGCTCCCGAGCCAGGCCCTTCCACGAGGGACATGACCGGGGACAGCGGCGGCACGTACCAGACCATCGGCATCGTCCGGTACTCAGGGTGCAGCGGCAGGGCGATCCGCCAGTCCATCGCCAGCTTCCAGACCGGCGAGCGCACGGCGGCGTCAAGCCAGTCCTCCGGGATGCCGTCCCGGCGGGCCTGCTCGCGCACCTCGGGATCGTTGGGATCCAGGAACACGTCGAGCTGCGCGTCGAGCAGATCCCTCTCGTCCGGGGTCGAGGCGGCAGCCTCCACGCGGTCGGCGTCGTAGAGCACGATGCCGAGGTAGCGGATGCGCCCGACGCAGGTCTCCGAGCAGACGGTTGGCATCCCCGCCTCGACGCGGGGGTAGCAGAGGGTGCACTTCTCGGCCTTGCCGGTCTGCCAGTTGAAGTAGACCTTCTTGTACGGGCAGCCGCTGACGCACATGCGCCAGCCGCGGCACTTCTCCTGGTCGACAAGGACGATGCCGTCCTCCTCGCGCTTGTACATCGCGCCGGAGGGGCAGGAGGCCACGCACGCCGGGTTCAGGCAGTGCTCGCAGATGCGCGGCAGGTACATCATGAACACCGACTCGTACTCGGCCCGGACCTGCTCCTCAACGCCGTCGTGCAGGTTCGGGTCCAGGCGGACCTGCTCGGGGCCGCCAGCGAGGTCGTCCTCCCAGTTGGGCCCCCACTGCAGGTTCAGGTTGTCGCCGGTCACCTGCGACTGTGGCCGGGCGACCGGCTGGTGCTTCTTCCGGCCCGAGCTGATCAGAGATCCGTAGTCGTAGGTCCACGGCTCGTAGTAGTCGTCGAGCTCGGGCAGGTTGGGGTTGGCGAACAGGCCCGCGAGACGGCGCAGCGGACCGCCCGCCTTCAGCCGCAGGCGGCCCCCGCGATCCAGCTCCCAGCCGCCCTTCCACTGCTCCTGGTCCTCCCAACGCTTGGGGTACCCGACGCCGGGCTTGGTCTCCACGTCGTTGAACCACATGTACTCCGCGCCCTTGCGGTTGGTCCAGACGTTCTTACACGTGACCGAGCAGGTATGGCAGCCGATGCACTTGTCGAGGTTCATGACCATCCCGACCTGGGCCATGACGCGCATCAGTAGGTCACCTCGCCCTGGCGCTTGCGGACGATGGTCAGCTCGTCGCGCTGGGAGCCGATCGCCCCGTAGTAGTTGAAGCCGTAGGAGAGCTGGGCGTACCCTCCGATGAGGTGCGTCGGCTTGATCATGATCCGCGTGACGGAGTTGTCGGTGCCGCCGCGCGTGCCTGAGGCCTCGCTGATCGGCACGTTGATGTGCCGATCCTGGGAGTGGTACATGTACGCGCTGCCGGCCGGGATGCGATGGGAGACAACGGCGCGGCAGGCGATCGCGCCGTTGCGGTTGACGATCTCCACCCAGTCGTTGTCGGCGACCTCGATGCGCTCGGCGTCCTGCGGGGCCAGCCAGACGACCGGGCCACCGCGGAACAGCGTGAGCATGTGAAGGTTGTCCTGGAACTCGGAGTGGATCGACCATTTGGAGTGCGGGGTGATCCACTTGACAAGCACCTCGGCTTCACCGACGTCGAGCTCACCAGCCTCGTGCCGGGCGGTGGCCAGCGGCGGCCGGTAGGCGGGCAGGCCTTCGCCAAACTCGAGCATCCAGTCGTGGTCCAGGTAGAAATGCTGGCGGCCGGTGAGCGTGCGCCATGGAACGTCCCGGTCCACGTTCACCGTGAACGGCGAGTAGCGCCGGTCGCGGCTCTCGATCCCCGACCACTCCGGCGAGGTGATCACCTTGCGCGGCTGGATCCGGACGTCCTCGAGGGTGATCCGCTCGTCCTCGCGGTCCTCGGCCAAATCGGCCAGTGGCATCCCGGTGCGCTTCTCCAGCCTCCGGAAGCCTTCGACGGCCAGGCGGCCGTTGGTCGTCCCCGAAAGGCGGAAGATCGTCTCGGCGACGTGGATGTCCCGGGTGAGCTTGGGGCGCCCGTCGGCAACGCCGCCGCGGACCACGCCGTTGAGCCGGCGCAGCTCCTCGACCTCCGGCGTGGGCTTCCAGCTGATGCCCTTCCAGCTGATGCCGGCCGTCTCGACGAGCGGGCCGAGCGCGGTCATCTTGTCGTGGACGGTGCCGTAGTCGCGCTCGACGACGATGAGCTTGGGCATCGTCTCGCCCGGGATCGGATCGCACTCGCCCGCCTTCCAGTCGCGCACGACGCCGCCCGGCTGGGCCATCTCCTCCGGGGTGTCGTGCAGGAGCGGGGCCGCGACAAGGTCCTGCCGCACGCCGAGATGGGTCTTGGCCAAGCGCTGGAACTGCTCGGCGACCTTGTTGAACGCGTCCCAGTCGGTGCGCGCCTCCCAAGGCGGCGGTACGGCCTCGTTGAAGGAGTGCACGAACGGGTGCAGGTCCGTGCTGGAGATGTCGTTCTTCTCGTACCAGGTAGCGGCCGGCAGCACGATGTCCGAGTACAGCGCCGAGCCGTTCATCCGGAAGTCGATCGTCGTGAAGAGGTCGAGCTTGCCCCGGGGCGCCTCGTCGCGCCACTCGACATCCTTCGGGCGCCCGTCCTCATCGGTCTCGCTCGCCGTGACGGCGTCCCTGTCGACGCCGAGGAGGTGGCGCAGGAAGTACTCGTGGCCCTTGCTGGAGGAGCCGAGCAGGTTAGCCCGCCATAGCGTGAGGATGCGCGGGAAGTTGGCCGGGTCGTCGGGATCTTCGGCGGCGAAACGCAGCTCCCCGCTCTGCAGCTGCTTGACGACGTGCTCCTGTGGCGTGGCGCCGGCGGCCGCGGACTCGTCGCACAGGTCGAGCGGGTTGCGGTTGAACGTTGGGTAGGACGGCAGCCAGCCCATCCGGGCCGACTGCGCGATGCAGTCGGCGAAGTGCTTGCCCTTGAGCCGTCCGGCACCGAGCGGGGAGGTGAGCTCGTCAGCCAGGAAACGCTCGTAGCGGTACTGGTCGGTGGCGAGGTACCAGAATGATGTGGTGGCCTGCTGGCGCGGCGGGCGTGTCCAGTCCGTGGCGAAGGCCATCACGCCAAAGCCGGTGATGGGACGGACCTTCTCCTGGCCGACGTAGTGCGCCCAGCCGCCGCCGTTAACGCCCTGGCAGCCGCACAACAGGACGAGGCTGAGCATCGCCCGGTAGATCTGGTCGCCGTGGAACCAGTGGTTGGTTCCGGCGCCCATCATGATCATCGAGCGGCCCTCGGTGACCTCGGCGTTGCGGGCGAACTCGCGGGCGATACGGATAACGAGGTCGGCGTCGACGCCGGTGTGCTCCTGCTGCCAGGCCGGCGTGCACGGCAGCGGGTCCTCGTAGCCTTCGGGCCAGTCGCCGGGAAGGTCGTCGCGTGCCACGCCGAGCTGCGCGCACAGCAGGTCGAAGACCGTCGTGACGAGCTGCCCGCCGACGCGCTTGGCCGGGACGCCGCGGCGCATGATCCCGCCGCCTTCGGTGTCGCCGATCTCGAACCGGGCCAGGTCGACGGGGACGAGTTCGTCGTGGGCGCCGAGCATGGAGAGTCGCGGGCTCGTATCGCCGAGCTCCAGGTTCCAGTTGCCCTCACCTTCCTCCCCCCAGCGGAAGCCGAGCGACCCGTTGGGCACGACGGGTTCGCCCGTGGCCTCGTCCAGGACGACCGTCTTCCACTCTGCGTTCTCCGACGTCCGGCCGAGGTCGGAGGCGCGCAGGAAGCGGTCGGTGACGTACACGCCGTCGCGCTCACGCAGGCTCACCAGAAACGGAAGGTCGGTGCGCTTCTTGGCGTACGCGTCGAAGTACGGGGTCTGCCGCTCGACGTAGTGCTCCTTGAGGATCACGTGCGCCATCCCCAGCGCCAGCGCCGCGTCGGTGCCGGGCTCAGCGTTCATCCAGTGGTCGGCGAACTTGGTGTGCCCGGCGTAGTCCGGGGAGACGACGACGACCTTCTGCCCGCGGTAGCGCGCCTCTGTCATGAAGTGCGCGTCGGGTGTGCGCGTCTGCGGGATGTTTGAGCCCCAGAGGATCACGTAGCTGGAGTTCCACCAGTCCGCTGACTCCGGCACGTCGGTCTGGTCGCCCCAGATCTGCGGCGAGGCCGGCGGCAGGTCGGCGTACCAGTCGTAGAACGACAGGGCTACCCCCCCGATGAGCGATAGGAAGCGCGTCCCGGCCGAGTAGGAGACGGCCGACATCGCCGGGATCGGCGAGAAGCCCACGATCCGGTCAGGTCCGTGCTGCTTGACCGTGTGCACGTGGGCGGCGGCCATGATCTCCGACACCTCGTCCCACGAGGCGCGCACGAAGCCGCCGCGCCCGCGCTGGGACTTGTAGGCCTCGGCCTTCGCCGGATCGGAGACGATCGCCGCCCAGGCGTCGACCGGGTCGCCGGTGCGGGCCAGCTCCTCGCGGTAGAGCCGCAGCAGGGCGCCGCGCACATACGGGTGGCGCACGCGGACCGGCGAGTAGATGTACCAGGAGAACGAGGCGCCGCGGGGGCATCCGCGCGGCTCGTACTCGGGGACGTCGGGCCCGTTGGACGGGTAGTCGGTCTGCTGGGTCTCCCACGTGACCAGGCCGTCCTTGACGTACACCTTCCACGAGCACGACCCGGTGCAGTTGACGCCGTGGGTGGTGCGCACGACCTTGTCGTGCTGCCAGCGGTCGCGGTACAGCTGCTCCCATTCGCGCGAGTGGCGCGACGCGGTGCGCCACGGATCCTCGGCCGGCTTGGGGCCATCCCCGTCCACCGTGCGCCGAAAGTGTCGGGGGGCGGGGAGAGGGCGATCAGCGTCAGCAGACGTGCTCACGGTGTGCCACAATAGTTTTCACAGTCTGAGCGTGTAATCCGTGCGAACTACTGAACACGACCACCCCACCGAGGCCCGCCTCGTCGCGCTCATCCGCGCGGCCGCCGCGCCGCTCGACACGGCCACGATCGCCGAGCGCCTGGGCCTGCACCCCAACGGCGTGCGCGTCCAGCTGCAGCGCCTGGCACACCGTGGCGTACTGGTGCACGAGGAGGCGCGAGGCGAGGTCGGCCGGCCCCGCGCGCTCTGGCGCCTGACCCCCCGCGCTATCGCCGAGGCGGACCTCCCACACACGGGCTGGGCGATGGCCCGGTCACTCGCCCGGGCGATCCCGGCCACCCCTCCCCGCCTGCGCGAGGTCGAGGACGCCGGAGCCGAGATGGGACGCGAGCTCGCCGACGATCTCGGGCCAGCAACCGACGGCGACACGCGACAGGCGCTGGGCAACGCGCTGGAGGCGCTCGGCTTCGCGCCCCAGCACACAGACGACGGCGACCTCGCCCGCTTCCGGCTCATGACCTGCCCGTACGCGGACACCGTGCGGGAGAACCCGACCGTCGTCTGCACCCTGCACCGGGGGATCGTCCAGGGCGTCCTGGATTCCATCGCCCCCGACGCGCAGCTCACCGGATTCGAGCCCCGAGACCCGGACATCGCCGGCTGCATCGTTGAGATCACCCTGCACGAGGGCGAGGCGTGAGCGACCCGGTCGCCGGAGCAGAGCCGCGCTCCTGCCCGCGCACCGGACGCACCCGCACGCCCGCCCTGGCCCCCGGCGCCACGCGCCCCAGCGACGTCCTCACCGCGTTCCTCGCGGCCGGCGTCGCCTGGCTCGGCGCGGCCGCCATCACGGCCGCCATCACGGCCGTGACCGGAACGGAGGACGCCCGCTGGCTGGCGCTGCACTTCGCGTTCGTCGGCGGGATCTCCCAGCTGGTCGTGGGCGCCGCGCAGTTCTTCGCCTGCGCGTTCCTGGCCACCTCCCCGCCGTCGCGCCTGACGGTCCGCACTGAGTTGCTGCTCTGGAACGCCGCGACAGTGACGGTCGCCGTCGGCGTCCCACTCAGCCTCGTCCCGCTCACCGGCATCGGCGGCACCCTGCTGCTGGCCGGGCTCGTGGTGTTCGCCTCCTCACTGCGCGGGATGCGTCAACGGTCACTCCAACACCGGCCATGGGCGACACGCTGGTACCTGACCGCAGCCGCGTTCCTAGCCGGCGGCGCGGTCCTCGGCCCGCTGATGGCCGCTGAGACCACGTGGACACACGGCAGCCTCCTCGGAGCCCACCTCGTACTCAACCTCGGCGGCTGGTTCGGCACCACCATCATCGGCACCCTGCACACCTTCTACCCGTCGCTGGCCGGGACCCAGCTCAACCACCCCCGTCTGCAGGCGCCGACGTTCGTCGCCTGGACCGCTGGCAGCGCCGTGCTCGCCCTCAGCGCCGCGTTCAACGTTCACGCCGGCGGCGTGATCGGCTGGGCGCTGCTGCTGGCCGCGAGCCTGACGCTCGCCGTCAACCTCATCGGCAGCGCACGCACGGCCACGCAGCGCAGTCCGACACTGTTCGTCGTAAGCGCAGGGCAACTCCTGCTAATCGGGGCGCTCCTGCTCGGCCTCAGATCCGCCGTCGTGAGCGGGCCGCTCGCGGTGCTGGTGGGCGCTCAACGGACAGCCCCCGCGCTCCTGTTCATCGGAGGATGGATCGGCCTCACCGTCGCCGGATCACTCCTGCACCTTCTCCCACTCATGGGCCGCGTCCGAAGCCTGAATCGCCCGGCCAACGACCCGCCACACATGTTCGCCACACTCGGCGCGGTCAGCGCCGTGGTACTCGGACTGCTCCTAACGGCTTCCACCGGGCCGAACCTCACCCAGACGATCGGGCGCGCGCTGCTCATCCTCGGCTACGGGGCGTTCGCCGTCAGGATCCTTCCGCTCGCAGCCCGTGCAGTGCACGCCGCGCCGCTGCGCCTCTGAACAAGCCAGACACGCTGAAGTCCTGAAGCTTCACAAGTCACGCTGACGCGCACTTCCCCTTACTTGTCCCCCGGTGCCCGTGTCAAGCGCTCGATTGTCTGGTCCGGGGTCTGGGGTCCGACGCGTTGTTGGTGGTGCGTGTGCTCGTCGGAGGGGCGGGTGTTGTGCGCGCGGGCACCCGGCCTTACTTCGGTCCGCGATCCGGGTTGGTTCCGGCTCGGCGACATGATGGTCGATGGGGTGAATCCCGCTGGGGTAAGCGTTGCGGCCGCTCGTTCTTTCTAGGCCGTCCACGAGGTGTCGGCAGGAGAATGCCGGGAGCCGGCCGCGGCGCATCTGTGTGATTGAGGGCTTGGCGCGCACGGACTGGGAAGGGTTGTCACGCAGGCGCCAGGGCGTCCTCGCCGAGGTCTCGGAGCGTGTGGTAGCAGCGCTTGAGGATCTTGCGCGAGAGCGCGAGGCAGGCGCGGTTGCCGCCGATCCGGTCGGCGGCTTGGAGGTAGTAGTCGCGGTCGGGGCTGCGGGGATGGCGTGCCTGCTGCGCGGCCTCATACAGCGCCCAGCGCAGCGCGGGCGGTCCTTGGCGGGAGAGCCTGCCGGGAGCACGACGCTGGTCTGATTGCTTGACGGTGATGTTCAAGCCCGCCGTAGCGGACCGCGTCGCGAGAGTTTGAGAACCGCCGCGTGTCCCGGAGCTCGGCGAGGATCGTGACCGCGCACAGCGGACCGATGCCGTAGTGAGCCGCGATCAGCGCCTTGCAGCCTGTCTGCCGACTCGCATACGCGCGCAGCTCCTTGGTGAGCGGCGCGAGCTGCACGTCGAACGCGTCGATCATCTCAAGCGCGACGGTGATCTCCTGGCGCGCGGTCTGAGACAGTCGCTGGACAGCGAGCCATTCGCGTCCGTCGACGGTCAGCAGGTCACGCTTATGGGGACCGCCGTGGTGATAGAGGACCGACTGGATCCGCTGCTGCCACTCGGTGCGCTGATGCGAGAGCGTATGCCTCAAGCGGACCCGCGCGCGGAGATCGAGGAGGTGACCAGGCGGGATCCACGACTCCGGCAGCCGCCCAATCAGCAGCAGCTCGCGTAGATGCCGGGCGTCGGCCCAGTCGGTCTTCGCGCGCTTCTTCAGTCCGCGCAGCCCGCTCGTCTCCGCCTCGCCAAGTGCACCCCGGTGCCGACCCGCTCGAGCTCCTCGACCACGACCCGCCACCCGGTGGTCGCCTCCAACACAACCTCAAGCTCCCGCCCGGCGAACCGTGAGAGGAACCGCCTGACCGCCGCCCGATCCGCCGGCGCCACCCGCCCGCGCGACACCTCACCGGTCGCGAGGTCGATCCACTCCGCGGTGATCTGCGCCCGATGCTGATCGAGTCCCATCACGATCGGCATGCCAGCCGCTTCCCCGTCACCAGCCCGTCCTCCGCCTCGAGCGCCATCAGGGCTGTGACGCGAGCAGCGTCCAGCCCGACCCATTGCGTACCGTGAGCCACGGTCGGTACCTCCTGTTCGAACGGCCGGCCGCGCGGCCGTAATCCGCGCGCGCCTTACCCATGCCGTTCGACACGGAGGACCGGCCACCTTCACAGCCGCCTCACGCGCCCAACGGGACATGCCATCTTTCGCGTGAATCCAAGCGCGCCAGTCGACCCGCGGCGGCCCCTCTTCGCTTCCCCTTTGTCGCCGAGGCGGCACTCTCGCCGCGACTGCCGCTCGCCGCCGTATCCAGAAGCCGCCAAGGTTGCCGCCCGGAATGCCTGCGGTGAGACAAAAGCAGGGACGCGACCCGCCTGACGGCGTTTGCCCTCCTCCTCGCCATTTCCGCAACCAACTGCACCGCTCGCCGCCCGGCGTCGTGACCGATCAGTCGACCGCCCTGCTCTCCCGCGAAGCAGGGGCCGGGTGCTTGCTCGATTCCCGCTAACGACGATTACAACGTGGATCGTGACGGCTAAACGACGAGCGCCCTGCTTCCAGTCGGCGGCGTGCATCTCGGACTCCGCTGGGTCGCGCCCTCCTATGCGCGGCAAGCGCGCCTCGGCCTTGGCTCACGGCGCCTTCGGGATCATCGAAACCGCGCCGTGCCCGAGATCCGCGCTTAGCAGGGCCGGGCGGCACAAAAGGTCGAGCCCTGCTCTCGAAGAATGCGCAACTCTCGATCGGCTCGCGGCGTCGAGCTGCGCGCAAAAGCGGCCTCCGGACCGAGCGAACACGGCGACGGACGGCCGGCGCCGCGGCGACTCTTGCACGTGGGACTGTCAGGGGAGCCGGCGATCGGAACGACGCACGTGCAATGCCGTCAGCGCGGTACTTGTAGGCGAGTTCAGCGCCGCCGTGTCGTGTTCCACTGCTGCGGCTTCGAGAGAAACCGAGGTGTTATCGCCCTCCCGTCTCCGCGCGCCGCTTGAGGTTGAGCAGCTGTCGCCGCTGCATGCCGAAGTGGATCGGGTGGAAGACGAGTCCGATCATCAGTCGGCTGGCGA
>Ga0209048_10002981_pt1 | contig 16590 bp, 17 predicted proteins | sample FrelakmetCRP12CR_FD_187146 | JGI IMG/M metagenome (GOLD analysis project Ga0209048, IMG submission 187146) | Freshwater lake sediment microbial communities from the University of Notre Dame, USA, for methane emissions studies - CRP12 CR (SPAdes)... | ecosystem: Environmental > Aquatic >... | reverse complement strand
CGGGATGATCGCGCTCATGGGGCTCGACGCCGAGACCGGCGTCTTCATGCTCCTATTCCTTGACCTGTCCCACGACGACATGAAGAGGCGCGGGCTGATGAACACCCGCGGGGACCTGGTTGAGGGCATCGTCCACGGCGCCGTGAAGCGAGTGCGCCCCAAGGCCATGACCGTCGGGGCGGCCTTCATGGGCCTGCTCCCTATCATGTGGTCCACCGGCACCGGCGCGGACGTGATGAAGCGCATCGCCGCACCGATGGTCGGAGGGCTCGTGACGTCGTTCATCCTCGAGCTGCTCGTCTATCCGGCCGTCTACCTCCTCTGGAAGGGGAGGGGGCTAGCGAGCGGGCCACCCACGCCCACGGCCGCCGCGGTGGAGACCGCTCCCGCCGCGGCGTGAGGAACGCGAATCGGGGCGAAGGGACCTCCGGCGGCTTATGGTTACGGCACGACCGGTTCCGCCTGCGAACCTGGGCGACCGGTAGTCTCGAAAGCGAGGACCCAGTGAATCGAATCCGCGTGCTCTCCCTCGTCGCCGGCAGCGCTGCATGTCTGGCGATCCCCACGGGCTCCCGCGCCGAGGCGACCGTGGGCGAGGCGCAGGAGGCGCTGGGCGCACTTCGCAAGGCCGACCCTGGCCTGAAGAAGTTCTTCGAACACTCGGCCGGCTACGCCGTCTTCCCCAACGTCGCCAAGGGCGGACTCATCATCGGCGGCGCCGGTGGCACCGGCGTGGTCTTCGAGAAGGGAAAGGCTGTCGGCAAGACCACGGTCTCCCAGGTCTCCATCGGCGCCCAGGTGGGCGGGCAGGCCTACTACGAGATCATCTTCTTCGAGACCCCGGGGACGCTCGGCGAGTTCAAGAAGGGCGAGTGGACCATGGCCGCTCAGGTGAGCGCGGTTGCAGTCACTTCAGGCGCATCGGCCAATGCCAGCTACAAGAACGGTGTGGCCGTGTTCACCTTGAGCAAGGCAGGGGCCATGGCCGAGGCGAGCGTCGGCGGCCAGAAGTTCAGCTACGAGCCCATCGACGGAAAGAAGTAGCAGGAGCGGACACTCTTCCGGAAGCGAGCTCGGCGCTCCGGGTCAGAGAGGTGCCATTGCGACCCGGATCTCCGCTGGCCTCGCCGCGCACGGGGCCGAAGTGACGAGGAAGTCTGCCCCCGCAGCGGCGTAGGCCGCGGCGTTCGATTCGTCCACGCCGCCCGTCGCGGCGACACGCGGGGACCACGGCGTTGCGCGGCAGGCGGTCACCACCTCGGCGAAGGCACCCGGGGTGAGCTTCTCGACCTGGACGACGTCAGCGCCGGCGTTCGCGGCCGCCACGGCTTCCTCCAGGCTTCCCACCTCGACGACCACCCTCTTCTCGGGCTCGCGCTGGCGCAGACGGGCGATCGCAGCGGGAAGTGCACCCCTGCCGAGAAACGCGGTGTGCCGGGCGAAGATGAGGATGGAGTCGGAGAGCCCGAGCCGAAGGGCGATCCCGCCCCAGGACCGCGCGCCGAGCAGCGCCAGGTCGCGGGTGCCGGGGAAGCACTTGCGTGTCACGGCGACGGGCACCTCGCGGCTGGCGGCGCCGGCGCGTGCATCGAAGTCTCACCGTCTCCTATTGCCGGAACCGATTGCTCCCAAGAGCGTGCGAAGGTGGCCGCGCGGAGTGCGTGCGCGAACGATAGGCTGGCAGGGGGCGAGAGCTACTTCAGGGATAGTGCCATGCGGGCCGCCGTGGCCGGGCAGAGCGAAGCAAACTCCGCGCTCTCGCGCACACCCGCAGGAACCTGCTCCCGAGCGAGGCGCCGGAACCCCCAGCGCGCGAAGAGCGCCTCGGCGGTCGTGGTCAGCAGGTAGACCTCGGTGATCGCGAGGGACCGGGCTTTGGCGGCCGCGCGCTCGTGCAGGGCCAGCGATAGCCCTTCGCCGCGGCGAGCCCGCGTCTCCGTACAACTCCAGGCCAACGCAGGCTACGACCGTGCCGGCCGATCGGGCGCCCAGGAACACCTGGCCCGGGCGTCCCACGTCTTCGGCGGGAAGGCGTGCATCTTCGAGGAGCGCGCGAATCGCCTCCAGGTCGTCTGCGTCGGCTCGCTCGATGGCAAACGGGGTCGCCACGCTCTTTCCGCTTTCAGCGCTCCCCGATCTCGCGAAGCCTCCGCTGGAGAGCGAAGCCAGTTTCTCATGGGGCAAGCTCAGGAACAGCTCGATGCGGCGGTGCAGGGTCGTCAGGACGTTTCGGAAGGCCTGGCGCTGCTTGTCGGTGCCCACCACGGCAGCGGGGTTCTCCACGCCCCGGTGGGCCGTCATGGGTTACTCGGACCACACGGGGCAGGCCTCGTTGGCGGCGTTGTCGCAGACCGTGAAGATGAAGTGCAACCGCGGCGCGCCCGTAATCGCCCGCGGCACCCTATGAGTGGGGCAACATACAAGCGGGGCGCACGACATGAAGGGCGGAGGACCGCCTTGGCCCCGACGGGCCATGCCCGTCACTTCCGCGGCTCTGCCGCCGGAGGACCCGAGCGTCACCCAAACGGGCATCTCCGATTTTCGGACCTTTGCGCAAAGGGCTTGCACTACTAGCTGGTTCCAGCGAACGTCTGCTCAGCGACAGACCCACCCGGGGCCCTTGAGCTAGGGGATACCACTTCCGCCTACAGGCACTAGGATTCCCTCCCACATCATCACCCTTGAGAGGACGGGCATGCGCGACGAATCCCGCAAGCTCATGGCAGCTGTTCTCGCGGTCGCCGATTGTCACCTCGCCGAAGACGACGGCGAGTGGGCGCGGCGCCTCGCGATGCTCGAGGAGCGCATGCAGAGCTGGTTCCGCGCCAAGGGCTGGGCGCCCCTCGCGCACATCGATGGCAGGGACGAACCGCAGCGCAGTCTGCCCGCTCAGGAAGAGCTCCAGGTCCAGTAGCGCGTGCGGAGCAGGGCCAGCCGCGCCCTTCTTGCGCTCGGTGCGGCCTGGAGGCTGCCCTTTGGGGCCATGGTCTAGCGACGATGATCCGGTGGCTCGCCTGATCCGACTCGTTCTCGGTCTTTGGATCTCCGGAGCCGCGATTGCGCAACCTCAGCCCTGGAGGCGCTCGATCAGCGCATCGAAGATCGCCAGCTCGAGGCGCCGTGCGGCGGTGGCTTCGATGGCCACGAACTGATAGCCGACGCGGGCCGAGCCGTCCGCAGCCTGCTGCAGGTTCGCGACCCGCGCGTCTCCGTACACGGCCTCTCCCCATGGGATGCGCAGGGCGACCTTCGCCTCGCTGCCGACATCGGGTGCCCGCTTCAGGCGTAACGCGAAACCGCCGGTCGAGATGTTCAGGGTTGTTGCGCGCGTCGTCTCGTCCCGGAAACGGAGACTGGCCTGGAAGGCGCAGTCGACCCGCAGGCTCCGGCGGGGCTGCTGACCTTCCCGGAGCGGCTGAGCTGCCAGGAGCGTGCGCACCAGATCTCCCCGTTCCGCGTGGTACGTGGAGAGACCCAGGCCCCGCAGCTCGTTGCGCTTCGCCCGGGCATGGCCGTCGGCGAGGGCCCGAACCCTTTCCGGGAAGGGTGCCGGCTCCCTCCGAGGCTCGAAGGCCAGCGCGATCGCAGCTCGGAGCTCGCTGTCTTCCCAGGGCTTCTGCAGGAAGCGAAAGATCTCGCCTTCGGTGACCGCGCCGATGGCGGCATCCAGCCACCCCTCCCCGGCGAGCATGATGCGTTTCGTGCCAGGGAAGCTCCGCCGTACGAGCCGAAGGAAGTCGGAACCCGGCAAGTCGGGCATCCCGGGACCCGACACCACCACGTCGACCGGGTGGCTGCGCAGAGCTTCCATCGCACGGTCGGCCCGGTCCGCGAAGTGGAGCTCGCACTCCGTGCTGGCCAGCGCGCCGCAGATTGCGTTCAGCGCGACCGGATCGGAATCGACGATCAGGATTCTGGGGATCGGCATCCGGAAACTCCTGGACCGGCCGGCCAATACCCCATGAGCATGCCGGCCCCGCATGCGCGGGCCAGTTGCCTGAATCCCGCAGGCACGAAACCAGCGGGAGTCGTAGGGCAAGACGAGCGCGGGGGCGCCCCGTCTGCCCGAGTCGGTGAGGCGACCGCGGTGACGGGGCGGAGCCGATCTTGGAGGGCGATCCCCCGAGACTGGATGGTGCCCCCGACGGTGGGAACGCGTATGTGCGAAGTACGGGTACCCGCGCGTCGCGGAGCATCCGGTTCAACGGGGGAGCGTCAGGAGTGCCTCGCGCAGGTCGGCGACGAGGTCCTCGGCGTCCTCGATGCCGATGGAGAGCCGGATGACGCTGTCGGTGATGCCGGCGCGCCTGCGGGCCTCGGGCGTCATCGAGGCGTGGGTCATCGATGCCGGGTGAGCGACCAGGCTCTCGACGCCACCCAGGCTCTCGGCGAGCGTGAACCAGCGGAGACTCTTGAGGACATGGTCCACGCGGTCGGCCCGGCCATCCCTCAGCTCGAAGCTGAGCATCCCGCCGAACCCGCGCTGCTGGCGCCGCGCGAGGGCGTGCTGAGGGTGGCTTTCGAGGCCGGGATAATGAACCCTGGCGACCGCGGGGTGCGCGGCGAGGAAGTCCGCCACGGCCCGCGCGCCCGCCTCGTGGGCCCTCATGCGGAGGAGCAGCGTCTTCAGCCCCCGCAGGACGAGGAAGCAGTCGTGCGGGCTCTGGGACGTTCCGAGCAGGTTGTTCATGCTCTGGATGCGCTGGACCATGGCGGTCTGGCCGGGGGGCGCCACGACGGCTCCCCCCACCACGTCGCTGTGGCCGTTCAGGTACTTGGTGGTGGAGTGGACGACGAGGTCGGCGCCGTGCTCGAAGGGTCGCTGGAGAGCCGGGGAAAGGAAGGTATTGTCGACGACGGTGAGCGCCGCTCGGGCTCGCGCGAGGTCGGCCACCGCCCGGATGTCGGTGAGGCGGAGGAGCGGGTTGGAAGGCGTCTCGATCCACACCATACGGGTGTTTTCGCGGAAGGCGGATGCGACCGCGGGGAGATCGGCCAGGTCGAGGTAGGTGACCTCCAGGCCGTAGGCCGCCTTGGCATGCTCGAGCGCCCGGAACGTGCCGCCGTAGCAGTCGATCGTGCAGAGCAGGTGGCTGCCATGCGGCAAGAGGTTGAGCGCCACGACGACGGCGCTCATGCCGGTGCTGGTGCAGGTCGCCCCTTGGCCACCCTCGAGGAGGGCGATGGCCTCCTCGAGGGCCGCGCGCGTGGGGTTTCCGCTACGCGTGTAGTCGTAGCCCGCGTTCGTGCAGACGTCGCGGAAGGCGAAGGTGGAGGTCTGGTAAATGGGCGGTATCACCGCGCCGTAGGCTGGATCGGGCTGGACGCCGGCGTGGACGCACTGGGTCCCGAGGCGCGCGCCGGGCACGAGCGCCGCCCGTTCCACCCATCCCGCGCGTGCGGGAGACCCCGGCGGGAGGATGGTGAAGTGGTAGGCAGGGTTGCCCGGGATGTTCGGGTCGAGATGGGCTTCGTCGGACATGAGTTCCCCTCGGGGACAGGCGCGAGCAGCCGTCGGGGCTGTTGGGGCACGATTGGTACCCGCGCCAGCGCCTCAAGACAACCTCCCGCAGGTGCCTGCAGGCCCCTCCGACTCAGGCGCGCAGTTGCCTCAGGACGGAGCCGTCGGGAGCGACCTCAAACGCGAGTGGCACGACGGAAATCCCGTACTTCCTGGCCAGGTCGGGCCGCTGGGAAACGTCGACGAGCACGGGCGAGCGACTCTCCTGCACCAGGCGCTTCGATAGCGCCTGGCACTCGGCGCACAGGGGATGGGTGAACTGCACCACCGCCCCTTGGCCCGGCGGGACCGCGAGCTCGGCGAGATCCAGGCGGTGGAGGCCGAGAGCCCGGACGCCGCGCAGCCGGGCGCCGATTCGGTACAGCACGCAACCGACGCAGAGTCCGGTGGTGGCGGCAAGGATCGCAAGCACAGCCACGATGCTGCCGAGGGAGAGGCCAACACCACGTAGCCCGAACGCGCTGGCGGCCGTCGCCGCCCAGAGGAAGACGGCGCCTACCTGGTTCGCGAATCTCGGCGGGCGGCTGTCCTCAAGCGGGCCTTCGCCGATCCGAGGCTGCACGACCTCGAAATAGAAGACGCACGGAAGGCACCAGCGCCGCCCGAGCAGAAGGCCGAGTGTGAGCTGGACGGCGAGCAACGCGAAGAGGAGCCACCATCCGGTGACGACACCGACGAGAGCCAGCACTCCAACGGTCGCCTGGTTGAAGCGCGGAGCACGGGCGTCGATCACGGCAAGGTCGCGGTACGGGTCAGCCAGTCGGGGCGGCCCGACCCGCCCACTCTCGTCTGCAGTCACCTTCACGCGTTGATCCCCTCAAAGAGGATGCTCGAGAGGTAGCGCTCGCCGGCGTCCGGCAGCACCGCCACGATGAGCTTCCCCTTGGATTCGGGGTGCTGTGCCACCTTGACCGCTGCGGCCACGGCAGCGCCGCAGGAGATGCCGCCAGTGATCCCCTCCTCGCGGTGCAGCCGGCGCGCGAACTCCACCGACTCGTCGTTCGAGACAGTGACGACCTCGTCCACGAGCGAGAGGTCGAGAACGTCCGGCTTAAACCCGGCGCCGATGCCCTGGATCTTGTGCGGTCCTGGCTTCGGGGTCTCACCGGCTCGGATGGCGGAGAGGACCGGGGAGTGGATCGGCTCGACCGCCACGGAGCGGATGGGCCTCTTCCTCTCCTGCTTGATGTAGCGCGACACGCCGGTGATGGTGCCGCCGGTACCGACGCCCGAAATCAGGATGTCGACCTTCCCGTCAGTGTCGTTCCAGATTTCAGGCCCTGTGGTTCGGAAGTGGACGTCCGGATTCGCAGGATTCTTGAACTGCTGGGGCAGGAAGTACTTCTTCGGGTCACTCGCGGCGATCTCGTCGGCCTTGGCGATGGCGCCGGGCATGCCCTTGGCCCCTTCCGTGAGGACCAGGTCAGCGCCGAAGGCCTTTAGCATTCGGCGCCGTTCGAGAGACATCGTCTCCGGCATGGTCAGGGTGATGGGGTAGCCCCGCGCCGCGGCGACGAAGGCGAGCGCGATGCCAGTATTTCCACTGGTGGGCTCGACGATCGTCCGTTCGCGAGACCCGGGCTTCAGGATGCCGTCGCGCTCCGCCGCCCATATCATCGCGGCGCCGATGCGGCACTTGACCGAGTAGGCCGGATTCCGTCCCTCGATCTTGGCGACGATGGTTGCGTCGAGCCCCTGGGTGATCCGGTTCAGGCGGACGAGCGGGGTGTTCCCGATGCTACGGCTATTGTCCTCGTAGATGCGTGCCATACGTCCTCGCGCAGGGTTGGGGATGCAGCCTTGGCTCAACGGTTTCCAAGCGAGCCTGAAAGCGGTCGAAAGGCAGTCGATCGGCGAACGAGCGGCTCCAAGGCCGCCGCCCCGGGGCGCTAAATCCCTCCGCCCTCGCTGACGAGTGGCAGTCCGGCGCCGCTCCAGGCTTGGGTACCGCCCTCGACGCTATAGACGCGTTCCAGGCCGACGGCCTCGGCGGCCTTCGCTGCCGTGAGGCTTCGCACCCCGCGTGCGCAGACGAAGACGACGCCATCGCGCGGCAGCGCCGCTCTCGGGTTGGCGGTGATTTCGGCGAGCGGGAGTGGCCGGGCGTGAGGGATGTGGCCCACGGACCAGTCGCGCGGGTCGCGTACGTCGATGACGTCGAAGTCGCCCTGCGAGATGAGCGCCTCTGCCTCCTGGGGCGTGATCGTCTGGATCATGTCGTCCGTTATAGCGGACGCTTCGGTTTCTGGCAAGAGGCCTCCCGGTCGCAACTGGGATGGTTGAACCGATTGGCCGCACAAGAGGGGCTTGCCCAAGCCGGCGGGATGCGTCTCCGCCTCGCGAGCGAAGCGTCCGCCATACAGGATTGGCAACGGAGCGCGGCCCCCAGCGGTGCCGGCTGCAGGCGGCAAGTGATCACGCCGCAGCCAAGCCGCTGGGATTGCATGCCGATGCCCTGGTCCTGGCGGTCTGGATGAAGCTGAGGCCGAGCTCGACCTGGTATCGCACCAGCGCATCGGCGGTGCGGAGGTCGGTCCGCGAGGCTCCAAGGACGATGTGGCTCGCCCCGAAGTTCCGGAGGACCAGCGACTGGAAGAGCGCCTCGCGGGGGCCCGCGCTCCGCGGATGGAGGGGAAGTCGTGCGACCACTACCGGCAGCTTTGGAGGGATGGCCACGTCGCCAGCGAGCGATCGGGCGAGCAGGGCGTCCACAGTGCCGTCCAACGCGCTCGCGGCCTCCGGCAGACCGGCTCCGAAGCCGGCACCAACGCGGTAGAAGCCATCCCGCGCGAGGCGCATGCGCACCTCGCGCGCGGTCTCGAAAGCGCTCCCGCTTGGCCGGAGGATCCGCACCTCGCCGCCGATGGCGCCGGCCGGACGGGACCGCAGGGCGCGAACGCCGGCGTGGCCAGGATCGTCAGTGCCGTACACGCGGAGGGCTTCGTCGCGCAGGTCGCGAACGAAGGTGTCGTCGACGCGGAGTGTCCCGCGCAACCCTCCGCCGATGTCCCGCAGCGCGACCTCGGTCCCAGGCGAGAGCGTTCCGAGGCGCTCGACCGGGACGGCGGCCGTCAGCGGGAGCGGGAAGAGGAGTCCGTTCGCCAGCCGGCGCTCGTCGAGGACCCGCCGGTAGTCGGCATGCCCCATGAATCCTCGGAGCGGGCTCGCGCCGCCGGAAGCGAGGAGCTCGAGGTCGGCCACCTCGCCTGCGTCCAAGATGACGCTCGGGAGGTCGGGCGCCTTCTCGCGGAGCGCGTCGGCCTCGGTGCCAGCGGCCACGCGCTCCACGAGGCTTCCTCCGAAGGGGCGTATGAGCGAGGTGGGGTTGTCAGTCATGGTGGACTCCGCTATAACAGACAAATATCTTGTAGCACGGATGGTGGAGCGGGCCAAGGGGGGAGACATGAGAGTCCTCATCGCGGACGACAACGGCTCATTAGCACCGAGCAGCCTCATCTTCCTCGCGCTGTGGGGCCACGAGGTCGAGACGGCTCGCGACGGGCTGGAAGCACTGCGAAAGGTTAGGTCGTGGAGGCCCGATCTGGTCCTGGCGGGCGTCTCCCTTGAGAGGATGGATGGGCTGTCCCTCACAGCGGCCATCCGGGCTCGCCTGGAGACCCGGCACATTGAGGTGGTGCTCGCGAGCGGAGTGGAGGACCCCGTCGCACGGCGCCGGAGTGAGGAGGTGGGGGCGTTCGCGTGGATCCCCCTGCCACTTGTCATCCCGGACCTGCAGCGCGTCCTCGCGCGGCTGAGGGCGACTGGGGGGACCGCGGGCGGGGAAGGTGGGGTTCGGGGGGCCAGGCGAACTGGCAAGGCGGCCTGATCGCCTTCCAGGCGCTCAGGCCCGGACGACCAGGCACGAGGCAACGAGCATGGCGAGCGAAGCGAAGCACTTGGGCGCGCCGGAAGGCCCCACACTGGCTGTCAGAGGCGCGGGAGCTCCAATGTCAGTCTTAGTTCTGCCAGGTTATGGGGGTTCTGGCCCCAACCACTGGCAGACCCTCTGGGAGTCGCGGCATCCGTCGTGGCAACGCGTGGCGCAAGGAAACTGGAACTCACCGCGCCTGGATGACTGGGTGCGCGTTCTTGAGGAGAGTGTCCGAGGGTCCAGAGGCCGCGTCGTGCTGGTTGGTCACAGCCTCGCCTGCTCGCTCATTGCCCACTGGGCGCGGCGCGGCTCGAGCGGCCTGGTCGCCGCGGCTCTGTTGGTCGCGCCAGCGGATGTCGACAGAAGGGGGATCGCGCCAGAGCTCCGAAGCTTCGGCCCCATGCCGCTTGAGCGACTGCCTTTCGGGACGTGGGTCGTGGCGAGTACCGACGACCCGCATTGCACGCTCGCGCGCGCACGCTCCTTCTCGGCTGCATGGGGCGCTCGATTTCTCAGCGCCGGTGCGTCCGGACACATTAACGGCGCCTCTGGTCACGGCGACTGGCGCCAGGGGGAAGCCCTGCTGGAGCGAATCGTTCACGCCGCGTCTGTCGTTGGTCGTGCCGCCTCCGGCTAAGGAAGACGCAGGCCGTCCCGTACGTGCCGCTTGGCAAACTTCGATATCCGTGGTACCAGACGTAACTCCGTGATAGTGGATGGCGCCATGTCCGAGACCCAAGCACAGTTCCTAGACCCAAGGGAATCGCCTGCAACCCTGAAGACCAACCTGACGCGCGTTGTGGACGAACTCTTGTCCGCGGCGGCCAAGGTCAGCGGGCCGAGGTGGAATGGCAGGGCCGCCCTTCCGTCACGGGGCGCCGTGCTGCGGAGCGTCGAGGGGATCCGGCAAGCGTTCTTCCCGGGCTATTTCGGAGACACGGACCTGCACGACACCGCGCTCCATTTCTACGTGGGCGCAACCCTCGCCGACGCGCTTCGCGGCTTGGAGGAGCAGATCCGGCGCGCTGTGGCGTTCGTCGAGCACCACGACTCTTCGAGTTGCGCGCACTGCCAGGAGGCGGCCGAGCGGTCGACGCAGGCCTTCCTCGAGCGGCTCCCCGAAGTTCGGCGATTGCTGGAGACCGACGTCGAGGCGGCCTTCGAGGGCGACCCGGCTCTCAAGATCAAGGAGGAGGCGATCTTCAGCTATCCGGGCGTGTTCGCGCTCACCGAGCAGCGCATCGCTCACGAACTGTACGTCCTCGACGTCCCGCTCGTCCCGCGCATCATCTCCGAGCACGCTCACAGCGCCACCGGCATCGACATTCACCCTGGCGCCACCATCGGCGAGAAATTCTTCATCGACCACGGGACTGGGGTCGTCATCGGCGAGACGAGCCGGATCGGGAACCGCGTTCGCATCTATCAGGGGGTGACGCTGGGTGCGAAGAGCTTCCCTCTCGACGAGAAGGGGATTCCCATCAAGGGTATCGACCGCCACCCGATCCTCGAGGACGACGTGGTTGTCTACTCCGGAGCCACCATCCTCGGGCGCATTGTCATCGGCAAGGGCTCTTCCATCGGCGGAAACGTATGGCTCACCCACGGTGTGCCGCCCGGAAGCCGCGTCACCCAGGCCGAGGCGCGCGAGAGCCGCTTCGAGCACGGGGGAGGGATCTAGACCGCGAGATGTAGTTCCAGGCACCCGAACAAATCGCGGCGGGAACTGGGTCTTCCGCTCGTCACGGACGCGCGGACCTGACGGGTCAAGGCGAGCGGGGAGAGGGCAGGGCGTGGGCGCCACGAGGTCCGGAGCTGGCGCCAATATGATGGAGGAAACAGCGTTTAGCCCCCAACCGGGGTGGTAAGGCCCGCCCAGGCGAGGCGTAGCGTGGCGGCGGTCGAGTCCACCTTGGGCTAACGACGTCTCATTGCTGAAACGACGACGAGGACAAACATGGCCGACACGAATGCGAATCGCCTCACTCTGGGCGAGCCGGCAGCACGCCAGCTCGCCAACACTACCAAGACCGTTCCCCAGTGGTCGGCCATCACGCCTCGCTGGCTGGTGAGCTTTCTGCCCTGGGTCCCGGTGGAGGCCGGCACCTACCGCGTGAACAGGGTGAAGGAGAGATCGGGCGAGGATGGCGTCGAGTGCAGCCCCGACGAGAAGAAGGACCTCCCCGAGACCTTCGTGGACTACGAGGAGAAGCCTCGGGAATACACGCTGAACGCGGTCACGACGGTGGTCGACGTTCAGACCCGCGTCTCCGATCTCTACAGCCACCCGCACGATCAGATCCGCGAGCAGCTCCGCCTCACCATCGAGAAGGTGAAGGAGAAGCAGGAGGACGAGCTCGTCAACAACCCGACCTATGGGCTTCTCACCAACGTTGCTCCTTCGATGAAGCTGAAGACGCGCAAGGGGGCACCGACCCCCGACGACCTCGATGAGATCCTCGCGCGCGTCTGGAAGGAGCCGGCATTCTTCCTTGCCCACCCGCGCGCCATCGCTGCGTTCGGCAGGGAGTGCACCCGACGCGGCGTGCCGCCCCCGACGGCGTCCATCTTCGGGACGCAGTTCCTCACCTGGCGTGGCTTTCCGCTCGTCCCTTGCGACAAGCTGCGGGTGACCGGTGACGCGAAGAAGTCGGGATCGGGAAAGACCAACATCCTGCTGCTGCGCACTGGCGAGAAGAAGCAAGGTGTCGTCGGCCTCTTCCAGCCGGGCATCCCGGGCGAGGTCACGCCGAGCCTGTCGGTCCGGTTCATGGGCATCAACCAGAAGGCCATCGCGTCCTACCTGATCTCGCTTTACTGCTCGGCGGCTGTTCTCACGGAGGATGCTCTCGGCGTCCTCGAGGACGTCGAGGTCGGCCACTACCATGAGTACCCCTAGCCACGATGCGGGCCTGACGGGAACAGCGCCGGTCGAGACATCCTTGTCCGGTGGCTCTTGGGAGCGGCTAGCCGCATCGGCGTCAGGCGCTCCCGACCCGGTGCTCATCGCCCAACTCGCAAACGAGCTTTTCGCCGCTTGGCCCGGCCCGGCGTGGCCGACGCTGTCGTCACCGGGCCCGCAACCGGTCGTGCCTGACGTGACCGCGCCGTCCACGTCGTCGTTCCAGGCCTCGTCGCCGCAGACGCCGGTGGCGCCGCCGGTGCCCTCGGCGGTTCCCGTGGACGGGGGAGCACCCTCGGTCCCGCCGACTGTACCGCCGGTCGGACCGACGATGGCCTCTCCCTCGGTGTTTCCCTCCGATGCAGAGCTGCGGCTCGTTCCAGTGCTGCACGCCGGCACCGCGACAGCCATCCCTCCCGTGTCGTCGTCGCCGCCCGTTCCCTCCACGACGCCGCAGGCGCCGCGTCCGACCGTCGATCTCCCCATCGGGATCGGGGGAATCCCCGCGTTGGCGTCCACCGCGGTAGTGCCGGATCTCGGGCTGCCGAACGTGATGCCCACCGGAGAGCAGCTCTCGCTCGTTCCACGTTCGCACGCGAGCGTCATGGCGGGATTGCCCGACCTCGGTGTACCCCTTCCAACGGTTCCGGGTGAACCGAACTGGTTCCTCGACGAGGGGAAGGCGGGTGCCACCACCGTTCCCGCCCCTCTTCGTATCGAATCGCTCGAGCTCGGTCCGGAATCGTTGTCCTACGATCCAAACCGGCTGCCCGACCTGGGATTCGCGGCCCGCCCCTTCGATCCCCGGGCTGTTCGGCGCGACTTCCCCATCCTCGAAGAGAAGGTTCACGGCAGGCGCCTCATTTGGCTCGACAACGCCGCCACCACCCAGAAGCCGAATGCAGTCATCGACCGGGTTTCCGACTTCTACCGGCACGAGAACTCCAACATCCACCGTGCGGCCCACGCGCTTGCAGCCAAGGCCACCGACGCCTACGAGGCGGCGAGAGAGAAGGTGCGGCGCTTCCTCAACGCCGGCGCCTCTCGCGAGATCGTTTTTGTCCGCGGGACCACGGAGGGAATCAACCTCGTCTCGCAGGCCTTTGGCCGACGCTACGTTGGGGAGGGAGACGAGATCGTCGTCACCCACCTCGAGCACCACGCCAACATCGTCCCGTGGCAGATGCTGTGCTCGGAGAAGAAGGCCCGCCTCAGGGTGGTTCCCGTGGACGATCGCGGGCAGGTGATCCTCGAGGAGTACGAGAAGCTCCTCGGACCCCGCACTCGGATCGTCGCGGTGTCGCAGGTGTCAAACGCGCTCGGCACGGTCGTCCCGGTCCAGGCAATGACCGAGATGGCGCACCGGCACGGGGCGCGGGTGCTCGTCGACGGCGCCCAGTCCGTCTCCCACATGCCGGTCGACGTCCAGTCCATCGGTTGCGACTTCTTCGTCTTCTCCGGGCACAAGGTCTTTGGGCCCACTGGAATCGGCGCGGTCTACGGCCGCTCGGACGTCCTCGACGCCACGCCGCCCTGGCAGGGCGGCGGCAACATGATCGCCGATGTCACCTTCGAGAGGACGGTCTACCAGCCGGCGCCGTTCAAGTTCGAAGCGGGCACCGGCACCATCGCCGACGCCGTTGGCCTGGGGGCGGCGCTCGACTACGTTCTCTCCGTGGGACGGGAGAACATCGCCCGCTACGAGCACGAGTTGCTCGAATACATGACGAAGGGGCTGCTCACGGTCCCGGGGTTGAGAATCATCGGGACCGCGGCGGAAAAGGCGGGCGTTGTCTCTTTCGTCCTCGACGGCTTCCGGACCGAGGACGTGGGGGCTGCGCTCGACCAGGAAGGAATCGCGGTGCGCTCGGGCCACCACTGCGCCCAGCCCATTCTCCGGCGCTTCGGGCTCGAGAGCACGGTTCGCCCGTCCCTCGCTCCGTACAACACCTGTGAGGACATCGAGGCGCTCGTCTCTGCCCTGCTTCGCCTCCAGGCCGGGCGCGGCCACCGGGGGCTCTGAGCAGGAAGGTTCGCATGGACGTTCGCGAGGGATTCGTCGCTGCCATCGGCAACACGCCGCTCCTCCGGCTCCGCGGCGCTTCGGAGGCCACCGGGTGCGAGATCCTAGGCAAAGCCGAGTTCATTAACCCCGGGGGCTCGGTGAAGGACCGGGCCGCGCTGGCGATCGTGCTCGACGCCGAGAGGCGGGGCGTTTTGCGGCCAGGCGGCGTCATTGTGGAGGCGACGGCCGGGAACACCGGGATTGGGCTCGCGCTGGTGGCGAACGCGCGCGGCTACCGCACCGTGATCGTCATTCCCGAGACGCAGTCGAAAGAGAAGAAGGACACGCTGAAGCTGTGCGGTGCGCGGCTGTACGAGGTGCCGGCCCTTCCGTACCGGGATCCGAACCACTACGTGCACGTCGCCGGACGTCTCGCCGACGCCTTGGCGCGGACGGAGTCTGCAGGCGCCATCTGGGCGCAGCAGTTCGACAACGTCGCGAACCGCCGAGGGCACGAGGAGACCACTGGGCCCGAGATCTGGCGCCAGACGGACGGGAAGGTGGACGCGTTCATCTGTGCCGTGGGCACGGGCGGAACGCTCGCCGGCGTGGCGGCCGCGCTCCGCCAGCGAAACCCGAGGGTGAAGATCGGCATCGCCGATCCCCCCGGAGCCGCCCTCTACAGCTACTACACGACCGGAGAGTTGAAGATGGAGGGCTCGTCGATCACCGAGGGCATCGGCCAGGGACGGATCACGAAGAACCTGGAAGGGCTCGAGGTGGACTACGCCTGCCAGGTGCCGGACGCCGAGACGGTTGAGACAGTCTTCGAGCTCTGCGAGCGTGAGGGGCTCGTCCTCGGCAGCTCGAGTGGGATCAACGTGGCGGGCGCGGTGCGGATGGCGAGGGAGCTCGGGCCAGGGCACACCGTCGTGACGGTGCTGTGCGACCCGGGCACGCGGTACGCCTCGAAGCTCTTCAATCCGGAGTTTCTCCGCTCGAAGGGGCTACCCACCCCCGCCTGGCTCGAGGCTTCACTCCCGGAGATGCCGTTCGGCGTGCTGCAGCGTTGAAGGTGGTGCGGTGCTTCAGGCCGCCCCGTTGGCCCACCCGAAAGGCCGACGGCAGCCGACGGCAGCCGAAGGCGGCTCCCGAGTTCAAGCAGCACATTCGCCGTCGAGCGTGGTGGCGTGGAACTCCTTCTCCTCGCCGAGGTCGATGAAATCCTCCCGCAAAGCGGTGGCCTGGTCGATCTCGCCGAGGGCCCTGAGCGCTTTCTTCACATGTTCGAGTTCTACGCGGCCGAAGAAGTCGGTCGCACGCTCGCCCGGCTCGCGCTCGCGCTCGTAGAGATCGAGCAGTCTGTCCAGCGCCTCGGGAACGCGGCGCGACGGGAGCTTTGCGGCGAGCCTGCCGAAACGCGCGTCCGGGCCAGATCCGTCGCCGCCGACGAGCACGAAGTACTGTGGGACGGCGCGTTCGCCGACCTTGCGCACGCTCCCCTGCAGGCCGATGCCGGCGACGTGGTGGCGGCTGCAGCCGTTCGGGCAGCCGCTTGCGCGGATCCGGAGGTCCGGGGCCAGCGCAAGGGCGCGCGGCGTCGCACGCAGGTGGTCCTCGACGAGCCGACCCAGGCCGCGGGACTGAGTCACGGCGAGGCGGCAGGTCTCGGCCCCGGGGCAGCTCAGGACGTCGACGATGGTATCGGCGCCAAGGGCGCCCAACCCCGCCGCTGCAAGTCGGCAGTGGAGCTCCGGCAGTTACTCTTCCCGAACCCAACGCAGAAGCAGGTCCTGGTTGGAGGTAAAGCGCGCGGTCCCGTCCGCGTAAGCGCGGGCCAGGTCGGCGATTGCGCGAAGCTGCTCCGCGGTGACGTCTCCCAGCGGGAGGGTGAGGGCGGCTGTCACGAAGCCCGCCTGGCGTTGCCGCTTGACGTTCGTCGCCGCCCAGGCCGAGAAATCTGCAGGCGTTGCCACGCGTGACTGAACGGACGGGACTAGGCCCGGGCCGCGCAGTTCCTGAGCGCAGACGCGAGTGGCAATGGCCTCCGGTGTCAGAGGGGCGGGACGCGCTCCGGCGGGCGCCTCTTCGACGGGCGGGCACTGTGGATCGAAGGGCAAGGGAATACCGCCAGCGGCGACGAGGTCCCCGAACTCGGCGAGAACGCCGGCGCGGAAGCGCTCCCAGCCCATTGAGCGAACGAGGAACTTCAACCGGTTCCGCTCCCGGTGCTGCCGGTCGCCCAGTCGATGGAACAACCGGACGACGGCCTCCGCGGCAGCGAGGATCTC